>Ga0209947_1000039_pt1 | contig 57619 bp, 46 predicted proteins | sample SalPonR2_B_D2_MG_FD_185706 | JGI IMG/M metagenome (GOLD analysis project Ga0209947, IMG submission 185706) | Salt pond soil microbial communities from South San Francisco under conditions of wetland restoration - Salt Pond MetaG R2_B_D2_MG... ...
CTTTCTGGAACCGGAAGGCCTCGACAGTGGTGTGGTCTACCCTAACGGGATTTCTACTTCGTTGCCCGCCGATGTTCAGGAGGCATATGTCCGGTCCATCCGTGGCCTTGAAAACGCGCGGATCCTACAGCCCGGTTACGCCATCGAGTATGATTACGTCGATCCGCGTAGCCTCGATGATTGCCTTCAGCTCAAGGCGCAGGAGGGGTTGTTTCTTGCTGGCCAGATAAACGGTACGACGGGATACGAGGAGGCGGCAGCGCAGGGTCTGGTCGCGGGGCTTAACGCGGCGCGAAGGGTGCGAGGATTGCCACCGGTTCAGTTCGCACGCAATCAAGCCTATATCGGCGTCCTGGTTGACGATCTTGTGACGCGTGGCGTATCCGAGCCTTATCGCATGTTCACATCGCGCGCCGAGTATCGTCTGACGCTTAGAGCGGATAACGCGGACCAGAGACTCACGCCGGTTGCCAAAGATCTCGGTATTCTTGACGAAGAGCGGAAGGTTGCATTCGACAGGAAGATGGAGATGCTTGAGCGTGGCCGCAGCGTCCTGACGTCTGTCTGCATCTCACCGTCCGAGGCTTCGGCGAACGGGCTTCCGGTCAGCCAGGATGGCCAGCGCCGCAATGGTCTACAACTCCTGGCGTTTCCCAAGATTGGCGTCGATGATTTGCGAAAGCTCTTTCCGGGTCTGGACGGCGTGTCGGCCGAGGCCTTGACCCAGCTGGAGATTGAGGCGCTTTACGCGACTTATGTTGAGCGGCAGGACCGTGATGCCGAAGCGCTGTCTCGCGACGAAGCTCATGAAATCCCCGACACGCTGGATTACAACGAGTTGATCGGCCTGTCAGCGGAACTTCGAGGCAAGCTTGCGCGCATCCGACCACGGACGCTCGCGCAGGCGGGACGGATTGACGGCATGACGCCAACGGCACTCGCCTTGATCCTGACGCGCCTTCGGCGCGACGCACGGAAATGCGCGTGACGGAGGCCGAGGCGAAGGACAGAATCGGGACCAGTGTTTCACGTGAAACAATGGCACAGCTCGAAACGTACGAGCAGTTGCTCAGAAAATGGCAACCCAAGGTGAATCTGATCGCGAGCGGTACGCTTGCGGAGCTGTGGTCACGCCATTTCCTCGACTCCGTCCAGCTGCTCCAACATGCCCCAAAGGTGGCCGGTCTCTGGCTTGATCTTGGCTCGGGGGGCGGTTTTCCGGGCCTCGTTTGCGCGATCTGCGCCAAAGATCACGGAATTGACGCGCGGTTCGAGCTTGTGGAAAGCGACACGCGGAAATGTGCCTTTCTTCAGGAAGTCGCGCGCCAGACCGGGACACGTGTGACCATCCACAACATTCGGATCGAAGCACTTGAACCTGCCGATGCCGGCGTCGTCACGGCCCGCGCACTGGCGCCGTTGCCGCGACTTCTGGAATGGGTGTATCGTCATCTGCGACCCGATGGCACCTGCCTTTTGCAAAAGGGCGCGGGTCACGGCTTGGAACTTGAAACCGCCCACGCCGACTGGCAGATGAATGTCGAGATTCACCCGTCCGTGACGGCCACGAATTCCGTCATCCTCCGCATTCGGAACCTCACCCATGCATGATCACAGCGCTCGTATTCTTGCCGTCACGAACCAGAAGGGCGGCGTGGGTAAGACAACGACGGCCATCAATCTAGGGGCAGCGCTGGCGCGGTTGAACCAGCGCGTGCTGATCGTTGATCTCGATCCGCAGGGGAATGCGTCTACCGGGCTGGGTATTGTGCCCTCAGACCGAATGCTCACCACATATGACCTACTCGTTGACGATGCCTCGCTTCGCAACGTGGTGCTGCCGACGCAATTCGATGGATTGTTCATCGCACCAGCGACGACGGATCTGAGTTCGACCGACGTGGACCTGGTGGATCACGAAAACCGGGTAAGGCTGCTGCGCGATGCGCTGCGCAACGCGACGGACATGAAATTCGACGTCATCCTCATCGACTGCCCCCCGTCACTCAGCCTTCTGACGGTGAACGCCCTGGTCGCCGCCGACGCAGCATTGGTGCCGTTGCAAACGGAATTCTTCGCGCTGGAAGGGCTCTCGCAGCTACTTCTTACGGTGCGGCAGGTGCGGGAATCGGCCAATCCGGGCTTGCGCGTCGACGGTGTGGTGCTGACCATGTTTGATCAACGCAACAACCTCTGCCGTCAGGTCGAGGAGGACGCGCGCGAGACGCTGGGCGACCTGGTCTATCGCACGCGGATCCCCCGGAACGTGCGCGTGTCCGAGGCGCCGTCCTACGCGCTTCCGGTCATCGACTATGACCCTGCCTCAAAGGGCAGCGAAGCCTACCTGGAACTCGCCCAGGAGTTCCTTGAACGAAATCTCGCGAGGGAGGGTGTGTGATGGTGGTGAAGAAGGATCGCAAGGGATTGGGCCGTGGCCTGACGGCGCTGATGGCGGATATTCAGCCCGCCGAAGGCGCGGCAGCACCCGCTGAGCCCGCACCGCAACGCTTCGCCGATCAGAACGCCCCGGTCGAGCAGCTGTTCCCGAACCCTGACCAGCCCCGGCGGGCCTTTTCCGAGGACGCGCTGGAGGAACTGGCGGCGTCAATCCGGGAAAAGGGGGTGATCCAGCCCCTTATCGTCCGCCCGAACCCGCGCGGCGAAGGCTATCAGATCGTCGCGGGGGAACGCCGCTGGCGTGCCGCGCAGCGGGCTCAGGTTCACGAGGTTCCGGTCATCGTGCGGGACTTCGACGATACCGAAGTGCTGGAAGTCGCGATCATCGAGAACATCCAGCGCTCCGACCTCAACCCGATCGAAGAGGCGCAGGGTTATCGGCAGCTGATGGACCGGTTCGGCCACACGCAGGAACAGCTTGCCACCGCCATGGGCAAGAGCCGGAGCCATATCGCCAACCTGATGCGATTGCTCGGTCTGCCCGAGGATGTGCTGGCGATGCTGCGCGATGGTCGACTGACGGCGGGACATGCGCGCGCGCTTGTTACCACGAACGATCCGTCCGCGCTGGCGCGTCAGGCGGTGGCACGCGGACTGTCCGTGCGAGAGATAGAGAAGCTGGCGAAAACGGGGCAGACCGGTGGTTCGTCCAGCGGCCCCCGGTCGGTGGCGGAGAAGGATGCGGATACCCGCGCGCTGGAGGGCGATCTGTCCGCCGCGCTGGGCATGTCGGTGTCGATCAGCCACGACCAGAAGGCCGGCGGTGGAAAATTGACTATAAAATACAAAGATTTAGAGGGTCTGGATGATCTGATCCGCCGCTTGAACAACGGTTGATCGCTGGATCAGACCAGCAGCTCCCGCAGGATCGCGTTCAGCACCGGACGCCCCGCTTGCGTCGTTTTGAGCGTCTCGCCATTGCAGTCGATCAGGCCAAGCTCCGCCAGTGATGCAATACGATCGGTCCGCAGCACCTCCGCACTGATGGCGCGCAGACGATCGAGGTTGATGCCCTCTGACAGGCGAAGCCCCATCATCACGTATTCCTCGGCTTGCTCCTGCGCCGATACCGGCACGCGCTCGGTTTCGCCGGAGCCCTTGGTTTCCACGCGGTCCAGCCATCCGGTTGGCGCCAGTTCCGTCTCGGTCCCCCAGCGTGTCCCGTCCAGTGTCAGGCGTCCATGGGCGCCCGGCCCGACGCCCGCCCAGTCGCCGCCGCGCCAGTAGACCAGGTTATGACGCGATTCCGCGCCGGGCTGCGCGTGGTTCGAGATCTCGTAGGCACTCAGCCCGGCCTCTTTGCACATGCCTTGCGTGATCTCGTACATGTCGGCGGCGGCTTTCTCATCCGGCAGTCCCCTGAGCGATCCCTTGGCAAAGCGGTCGCCGAAGGCGGTGCCGGGCTCGATCGTCAACTGGTAGAGCGACAGGTGATCGGCGGCCATCGCCAGCCCCTCGGCCAGTTCCGCGCGCCACTGGTCCGGGGTCTGGTCCTGCCGCGCGTAAATCAGGTCGAAGCTGGCTCGGGAAAACGTCTCGCGCGCGATATCGAAGGCGGCGCGTGCTTCGGCGACCGAATGCAGCCGACCAAGGCGGTGCAGATCGGCGTCGTTCAGCGCCTGGACACCCACGGAAACGCGGTTGATGCCCGCGCTGCGGAACTCCCGAAACTTGCCGGCCTCGATGGAGGTTGGGTTCGCCTCCAGCGTGATTTCGATATCGTTGGCAAAGGACCAGCCCTGCCGTGCGGCGTCGAGGATGGCCGAGACGACCTCGGGCTGCATCAGGGAGGGCGTTCCCCCACCGAAGAAGACACTGCGCAGGAGGCGCGGGCCTGTTTCCTCTGAAATACGTTTTATTTCAGATACATAGGCAGAAAGCCACCGGTGGTGGTCGATCTGCGCCGCAACATGGGAGTTGAAGTCGCAATAGGGGCATTTCGCCTGGCAGAACGGCCAGTGGACATAGAGCCCGACGTCCTGCGGCGGTGTAGCGTCAGAAAGCACCAAAGATCTTCACCAGCTTGGCGAAGGCATCGGCCCGGTGGCTGATGCGGTTCTTTTCCCAGCGGTCCATCTCGCCGAAGGTAATGTCGTACCCGTCCGGTTGGAACATCGGATCATAGCCGTGCCCTTGTTCCCCACGCATCGGCCAGACGATTCGTCCCTCCACGGTTCCGGGGAACACCTCGTCATGGCCATCCGGCCAGGCCAGCACCAGCGTGCAGCAGAATCGGGCAGTGCGCGGTTCCGGCGCATTCGCGGCCTCCAGCGCGTCATGGGCGCGGGTCATCGCCATCACGAAGTCGCGCCCGTCCGGTGTCTCGGCCCAATCTGCGGTGTAGACACCGGGCGCGCCGTCGAGTGCGTCGATCTCGATCCCGCTGTCGTCCGACAGGGCGGGCAGGCCGGTGGCTTTCGCCGCCGCGTGGGCCTTGATCCGCGCGTTTTCGACGAAACTGGTCCCGGTTTCCTCGGGCTCCGGCAGGTCATGGTCCTTGGCGGAGGTCACCGCGATGCCGAAAGGCTCCAGCAGATGCGCGATTTCTTCCAGCTTGCCGTGGTTATGGGTCGCGACCAGAAGCGTGTTTCCCGTGAAACGGCGCATGTCAGGCGACGGCGGTCTGCTGCGCGGCAACCAGCGCGTTCACGCCTTGGGTCGCCAGATCGTACATCGCGTCAAACTCGCCCCGGCTGAAGGCCGCACCCTCGGCGCTGGCCTGAACCTCGATCAGCGTGCCCTGCCCCGTCATCACGAAATTGCTATCGGTGCCGGCCTCGCTGTCCTCGGCGTAATCGAGGTCGAGCACCGGCTGGCCCGCGTAAATGCCGCAAGAGACTGCGGCGACGTGGTCAGTGATCGGGTCCGAGGCGATATCGCCGGCCTTCAGCAGCTTATTGACCGCAAGGCGCAGTGCGACCCACCCCCCGGTAATCGCGGCGCATCGTGTCCCGCCATCGGCCTGGATCACGTCGCAATCGATGGTGATCTGCCGCTCGCCCAGTGCCGAACGGTCGATCGCGGCCCGCAAGGAACGTCCGATAAGCCGTTGAATTTCCTGCGTCCGGCCGGATTGCTTGCCTGCAGCGGCCTCACGGCGCATCCGCGTATGGGTGGCGCGCGGCAGCATGCCGTATTCCGCCGTGACCCAGCCCAGCCCGGTGTTCTTCAGAAACGGAGGCACGCGTTCCTCGAGGCTCGCGGTGCACAGGACATGGGTCGCGCCGCATTTGATCAGACACGATCCCTCGGCGTGCTTCGTCGCACCGATCTCGATGGAAACGTCGCGGATTTCGTCTAGGCTTCGGCCCGAAGGACGCATAACTCTCTCCTGATTGCCTGGGCGTGGCATAGTCCGCATCTTGCGGTGGTCGCAAGGGTGAAAGACCTTGCAAGCAAGCGCTTTTGACCCGACATGAAAAACACGGCGATGACAGAACAAGGCCGCATACTCGAGGAACTCAATGACCGCTCCCGCGAAGTCTTTCGCCGGGTCGTCGAGGGCTATCTGAATACAGGGACACCGGTAGGCTCGCGCACGCTGACGCGATCGCTGACGGAACAGGTCTCGGCGGCGACCGTGCGCAACGTCATGCAGGATCTCGAATTCCTCGGCCTTCTGGGCAGTCCGCACGCCTCGGCCGGTCGGGTGCCGACGCAGCTGGGTCTGCGGCTGTTCGTCGACGGTTTTCTCGAGGTCGGCGATCTGGATCAGGACGATCGCCTATCGCTCGACCAGTCGCTCGATTCGAACTCCGCCGATATCCAGGGTGTGCTTGACCGCGTGGGTTCGGCTCTGTCTGCCGCGACGCAGGGGGCAAGCCTTGTTCTCGCACCCAAGCACGAGGCACCTATCCAGCATATCGACTTCGTGCCGCTTTCGGCCGATCAGGCCCTCGTCGTGCTGGTCTTTTCCGACGGCCATGTCGAAAACCGGATCTTCAACCCTCCGGAAGGCACCACGCCAAGCGCGATGCGCGAGGCGGCGAATTTCCTGAACGCCCGGCTGGCAGGTCAGACGGTGTCGTCCCTGCGGCACGTGATGGCCCAAGAGATCGAAACGCGGCGCCGCGAAATCGACGCGCTGGCCAATTCGCTGATCGAAAGCGGTCTCGCTGTCTGGGACAACGCGGGTCAGCAGACCGAGCGCCTGATCGTGCGGGGGCGGTCCCACCTCTTGAACGATACGTCCGAGGCGGAAGAACTAGACCGAATACGCATGCTGTTCGACGACCTCGAACGCAAGCGAGACATCGCGGAATTCCTCGAACTGACCGAGGCCGGAGATGGTGTGCGGATTTTCATCGGATCGGAGAACAAGTTATTCTCACTTTCGGGTTCCAGTCTGGTCGTCTCACCATATATGAACGCTGACCGAAAGATCGTGGGCGCCGTTGGTGTCATCGGGCCCACGCGTCTCAACTACGGACGTATTGTTCCGATCGTGGATTACACTGCGCAGTTGGTCGGACGCATGATTTCCGACCGATCGTAAGGGGGTAAGATGGCAGAGCCGAAGAAAGAAGAGATCGTGGACGAACAGGACTTCACCCAAGAGATGACCGCGGACGAGACGCCGGAGTCCTCCGTCGAGCTGGATCTTCTGCGTGCGGAGCGTGACGAGTTGCGCGACAGGATGCTGCGCGCGCTGGCCGATGCCGAGAACAGCCGCAAACGCGCCGAGCGTGACCGCCGCGAGGCCGAACAATATGGCGGCTCCCGGCTCGCGCGGGATCTCTTGCCAGTCTACGATAATCTTCGCCGCGCGCTCGATGCCGCCGGTGAGGAACAGCGCGCCGCCGCCAGTGGCGTGATCGAAGGCGTGGAACTCACGCTGCGCGAGTTGCTTTCGGTGTTCAGCAAGCATGGCATGACCCCCGTTGCCCCCGAGGTCGGGGATACGTTCGACCCTCAGCTGCATCAGGCCATGTTCGAGGCACCTGTTCCGGGCACCAAGGCGGGCGAGATCATTCAGGTGATGGCCGAGGGCTTCATGCTGCATGATCGCCTGTTGCGGCCGGCGCAGGTTGGCGTGTCCTCCAACACCGCGTCCTGATCACTCCTCGATCAGGTCCTTGAGCGTGTAGACAAGCTCCAGCGCCTGGCGCGGGGACAGCGTGTCGGGATGGATCTCGGCCAGCCGTGCTTCGACCGGACGCGGCCCCTTCTTCGGCGTTGGTGCGGCCTGCGGCTTGACCGAAAAGAGCGGCAGGTCGTCGATCAGCGTGCTGCGTTCGGGGCCCTCCCGCTCTCCCTTTTCCAGTGCTTCCAGAACAGATTGCGCACGCTCCACCACCGATTGCGGCAAACCGGCCAGCTTGGCCACCTGCACGCCATAGGACCGGTCTGCAGCACCGGCGCGCACCTCGTGGAGGAATATCACCTCGCCTTCCCATTCGCGCACGGTCATCGTGGCGTTGATCAGGCCGGGCAGTTTCTCCGCGAGCGCCGTCAACTCGTGGTAATGGGTGGCGAAAAGCGCGCGGCATCGGTTGGCCTCGTGCAGGTGTTCCACCGTGGCCCATGCGATGGATAGCCCGTCATAGGTGGCAGTCCCCCGTCCGATCTCGTCAAGGATGACAAGCGCGCGGTCGTCGGCCTGGTTCAGGATCGCGGCGGTTTCCACCATCTCGACCATGAAGGTCGACCGCCCCCGCGCCAGATCGTCCGACGCCCCCACGCGGGAAAAGACCTGGCTCACCAACCCGATCTCGGCGCTTTCGGCGGGAACGTAGCTTCCCATCTGGGCCAGGATCGCGATCAGCGCGTTCTGCCTGAGCCATGTGGATTTACCAGCCATGTTCGGCCCGGTCAGCAGCGTGATGGTGGCGCCGTCGCCCTCGGGATCGAGGATGCAGTCATTTGCGACGAAGGGCGCGCCGGTTCGCGATAGCGCGGCCTCCACCACCGGATGACGTCCGGCCACGATATTGAACCGCTGATCGTCGTGGATCGTGGGGCGACACCAGTCGCCTTCGCCGGCGCGCGTGGCAAGCGCGCTCTGCACATCAAGCTCCGCCAGCGCGCGCGCGGCCTGACCGATACGGTCGTTTTCCTCCAGCACGGCCTCGCGCAGGTGGCGAAACAGGGCCATCTCAAGCTCCAGCGCGCGTGTGCCGGCGTTCAGGATACGCGTCTCGAGGTCCGAGAGGTCCAGCGTCGTGAAGCGGACGGCATTTGCTGTCGTCTGGCGATGAATGAACCGTTCGGACAGGGGTGGCGACAGCATCTTTTGGGCATGGGTCGCGGTGGTCTCGATGAAATAGCCAAGCACGTTGTTGTGCTTGATCTTCAGGGACTGAACGCCGGTGTCGGCGATGTAATCGGACTGCAGGGTCGCGATCACGCCGCGCCCCTCGTCGCGCAGCTTGCGCGCGCCATCGAGATCCGCGTCATGGCCCGGCGCGATGAAACCGCCGTCCCGGGCCTGAACGGGTGGCTCCGCCACGAGGGCGACATCCAGCATGTCGCGCAGCGTCTCGTGCCCGAGGCAGTCGACGCGTGCCTCGGCGATGATCCCGGGCGGGTCGCTGTCCAGCAGGCGCTCGGCAATCGCGGCCGCCTGCGCCAGGCCATCGCGAAGGGCTGCCAGATCGCGCGGCCCGCCCCGATCCAGCGCCAGCCGTGACAGGGCGCGTTCGATGTCGGGGCATTGCCGCAGGGCGGCCCGAATATCGTCTCTAACCCGCATGTCAGAGACGAAATACGCCACCGCATCATGCCGCCTTGCGATATCCTCGGCATCTGTCGCGGGCCCTGACACACGCCGTTCCAGCAGACGTGCGCCGCCTGCCGTCACCGTCCGGTCGAGAACGTCCAGCAGGCTGCCCTGCCGCCCGCCGCCCGACAGGCTGCGTGTCAGTTCGAGGTTGCGGCGCGTGGCCATATCGATCTGCATCAGCCGTGAGGCACTGGCCCGGCGCGGCGGGCGCAGAAGCGGCAATGATCCCTTCTGCGTGAGCTCGAGATAATCGGAGAGCGCCCCAAGCGCAGAAATTTCGGCCCGGCCAAAGCTCCCAAACGCGTCGAGCGACGCGACCCCGAACAGTTGCGCCAGACGCTTTTCGGAGGACGCGGAATCGAAGCTTCCCGGTCCCAGCGGTGTCACGGCGGCGCCCGCCTCGATCAGGGCGTCCTGCCGCTCGACATCCATGTCTGCGCGCACCAGAACCTCCCGCACCGACAGGCGGTAAAGCTCCGGGCCGAGGCGCACGGCGGGGCAGGACATCACGTTGAGGTCGCCGGTCGAGATATCCGTCCAGGCCAGCGCGCCCTCGCCGCGTATCTCGGCCCACGCGGCCAGGTAGTTATGCGTGCGCGCATCGAGAAGCGCGTCCTCGGTCAGTGTTCCGGGCGTGACCAGCCGCACGACGTCGCGCCGGACCACGGCCTTGGACCCGCCGCGCTTCTTCGCCTCGGCCGGGTCCTCCATCTGTTCGCAGACCGCGACGCGGAACCCCTTGCGGATCAGCGTCAGAAGGTAGCCTTCGGCGGCATGCACAGGCACGCCGCACATGGGGATGTCGTCACCGTCGTGCTTGCCGCGCTTGGTCAGTGCGATATCCAGCGCCTCGGCCGCCGCGACCGCGTCGTCGAAGAACATCTCGTAGAAATCGCCCATCCGGTAGAACAGAAGCGCGTCCGGGTACTGCGCCTTGATCTCCAGATATTGCGCCATCATCGGCGTCACATGCGCGTTCATGCCATCCCCCTGATGCGCCCGCGTCAGCCTACAAAGCGCGCCGCCGGGATTGAAGCGGCAAATCCATCGGTTGCGGGCGGCGGCATTGCCGGGATAACCCTGTCCGGCAGACGCGAAGGGGGGAGACATGGTCGACAAGACGCGCATCACACGGGACGAGGCGCTCGCCTATCACCTGGAGCCATCGCCCGGGAAAATCGACATTTCCGCCTCGACGCCGATGGCCACGCAGCGCGACCTGAGCCTCGCCTATTCGCCGGGCGTCGCCGTCCCTTGCGAGGTGATCGCGGAAAACCCAGAAACGGCCTATGACTACACGACCAAGGGCAACATGGTCGCCGTGATCTCGAACGGCACGGCGGTGCTGGGCCTCGGCAATCTGGGTGCGCTGGCCTCCAAGCCGGTGATGGAGGGCAAGGCCGTGCTCTTCAAGCGCTTCGCCGACATCAACTCCATCGATATCGAGCTCGATACCGAGGACGTGGACGAATTCGTCAACGCCGTGCGCCTGATGGGCCCCACCTTCGGGGGCATCAACCTCGAGGATATCAAGGCGCCCGAGTGTTTCATGATCGAGCAGCAGCTCAAGGAGATCATGGACATCCCCGTGTTCCATGACGATCAGCACGGCACCGCAGTGATCTGTGCGGCCGGTCTCATCAACGCGTTGCACCTGTCGGGCAAGAAGATCGAGGATTGCCGCATCGTGCTGAACGGGGCCGGGGCGGCGGGCATCGCCTGTATCGAGCTTCTGAAATCCATGGGCGCACAGCCGCAGAACTGCATCGTCTGCGACACGAAAGGCGTGATCTGGCAGGGCCGGACCGAGGGCATGAACCAGTGGAAATCGGCCCATGCGATCAAGACCGACCTGCGTACGCTGCAAGAGGCGATGGAGGGCGCGGACGTCTTCCTCGGTGTCAGCGTGAAGGGCGCGGTGACGCAGGAGATGGTGAAATCCATGGCCGACAACCCGGTGATCTTCGCCATGGCCAACCCGGACCCCGAGATCACGCCCGAAGAGGCGCACGAGGTGCGCGTGGACGCCATCGTGGCGACGGGTCGATCCGATTACCCCAATCAGGTCAACAATGTCCTTGGATTTCCATATCTGTTTCGCGGAGCGCTGGATATCCATGCCCGCGCCATCAATGACGAGATGAAGATCGCCTGTGCCGATGCGCTGGCAGCACTGGCGCGGGAGGACGTGCCCGACGAGGTCGCCATGGCCTATGGCCGCAAGCTGAGCTTCGGGCGCGACTACATCATCCCCACGCCCTTCGATCCGCGGTTGATCTACACCGTGCCGCCCGCCGTGGCGCGGGCGGGGATGGACACTGGTGTGTCGCGGCGCCCCATCGTCGATCTCGACACCTATGCAAAGACGCTGCGTGCCCGGATGGACCCGACAAGTTCCATCTTGCAGGGCATCTATGCGCGCGCACGCAATGCACAGGCGAGGATGATCTTTGCCGAGGGCGACGATGTCCGCGTCCTGCGCGCCGCCGTCGCCTACCAGCGCAACGGGCTGGGCAAGGCGTTGGTCGTCGGGCGCGAGGCGGATGTGAAGGAAAGGCTCGAGGCCGCCGGCCTCGGCGACGCAGTGCGGGAGCTGCAGGTCGTCAACGCCGCAAACACCACGCATCTGGAAAGCTACAAGAGCTTTCTCTACCAGCGTCTGCAGCGAAAGGGCTTCGACTGGCACGATGTCCATCGCCTCGCCGCGCGCGACCGGCACGTTTTTTCGGCGCTGATGCTGGCCCACGGGCATGGCGACGCGCTCGTCACGGGTGCCACGCGGAAATCGGCGCATGTGCTGGAGCTGATCGGGAAGGTCTTCGACGTCACGGCGCAGGACGGGGCGGTCGGGATCACCGCGCTGCTGCACAAGGGGCGGATCGTCCTGATCGGGGATACGCTGGTCAACGAATGGCCTGATGCCGACGATCTCGCGCTCATCGCGGAACGTGGCGCCCATGTCGCCCGCGAGCTGGGGCTGGAGCCGCGCGTCGCCTTCGTGAGCTTCTCGACCTTTGGCTATCCGGTCTCGGAACGGGCCGAGAAGATGGGCCGCGCGCCGCAGGTGCTGGATGAAAAAGGTGTTGATTTCGAATACGATGGCGAGATGACCGTGGACGTGGCGATCAACCCGGCGGTGATGGAACATTACCCGTTCTGCCGCCTGACCGGGCCCGCCAACGTTCTGGTCGTCCCCGCGCGCCATTCCGCTTCCATCAGCGTGAAACTGATGCAGGAGATGGCGGGGGCGACCGTGATCGGCCCGATCCTGACCGGTCTCGACCGGCCGATTCAGATCGCATCGACCGTGTCGACCGCGAACGACATCCTGAACATGGCGGTGATGGCAGCCTGCGAGATCGGGCGGACCTGACGGCTCAGTTCGCCAGGTCGTCCCAGAACTTGCGCACCTTGTCGAAGAACCCGCTGGCGTCGGGGTTGTTCGACTTGGCGCAGCTTTCCTCGAATTGGCGGAGCAGGTCCTTCTGCTCGGGCGTCAGCTTGACCGGCGTCTCCACCGCAAGCTCGATATACATATCGCCCATGCCGGTGCCGCGCAGTGCCGGCATGCCCTTGCCGCGAAGGCGCATCTGGCGGCCGGATTGCGAGCCTTCCGGCACCTTCACGCGCGACCGGCCGCCGTCGATGCTGGGCACCTCGACCTCGCCGCCAAGGGCCGCACGTGTCATCGAGACGGGCACGCGGCAGTAAAGGTCCATGCCGTCACGCTGGAAGAGCGGGTGATCCGCTACCTCGATGAAGATGTAGAGATCGCCCGACGGACCGCCGCGAAGCCCGGCCTCGCCCTCGCCCGACAGGCGGATGCGAGTCCCGGTTTCCACGCCGGCGGGGATGTTCACGTTCAGCGCGCGGTCCTTCTGCACGCGTCCCGCGCCGCCGCATGTCTTGCAGGGGTTCTTGACGATCTGGCCGACGCCCGAGCAGGTCGGGCAGGTCCGCTCGACGGTGAAGAAGCCCTGCTGCGCGCGCACCTTTCCCATGCCCGAACAGGTCGGGCAAGTGACCGGCTCCGAGCCGCCTTCCGAACCGGTGCCACTGCAGGACCCGCAGGCGACCGCGGTCGGCACGTTGATCTGCTTTTGCAGACCCGAATAGGCGTCCTCGAGACTGATCCCGAGCTTGTAGCGCAGGTCCGAACCACGGCTCGCCTGGCTGCGCCGGCCGCCGCGCTGCTGGCCACCCATGAAGTCGCCGAAGAGATCCTCGAACACGTCAGAGAAGGCGGAGGCGAAGTCGCCTTGGCCCTGCGGACCGCCGAAGCCGCCGGCGCGCGCACCGCCCGCCATGCCACCGTCGAAGGCGGCGTGCCCGAACCGGTCATATGCCGCCTTCTTGTCGGGGTCCTTCAGGACGTCATAGGCCTCGTTCGCTTCCTTGAACTGGGATTCGGCGTCGGGATTGTCGGAGTTGCGGTCGGGGTGAAGCTCTTTCGCCTTCTGGCGATAGGCTTTCTTGATCTCGTCCCCGGACGCGCCCCGTGCGATTCCCAGAACCTCGTAGTAGTCACGTTTGGCCATCTGCGTGCATCAGCCTCCGGAAACGCGCTGGCCGGCCAAGGATGTCCCGGCCGGCCAGGCAATGGTGTCAGGGACGATTACGAGCTTTTGCGATCGTCATCGAGGTCCTCGAAATCGGCATCGACGATGTCGTCGTCCACCGGGCGGGCTGCGTCCTCATCCCCGCCGTCGCCGCCTTCGGCCTCTTCCTGCTGTGACTTGTAGATGGCTTCGCCCAGTCGCATCGACGCTTCGGTGACGTTCTGGATGCCGCCCTTGATCTTGCCGACATCCTCGGTCTCCAGCTGCTCCTTGAGGGCCTTGACCGCAAGTTCGATGGCCTCGACGGTCGACGGATCGACCTTTTCGCCATGCTCTTCCAGCGATTTCTCGGTGGCGTGCACAAGGCTCTCTGCCTGATTGCGGGTTTCGACCAGCTCCTTGCGGGCCTTGTCGGCGTCGGCGTTTTCCTCGGCCTCGCGCACCATCCGGTCGATATCCTCATCGCTGAGACCGCCGGACGCCTGGATCGTGATTTTCTGCTCCTTGCCGGTGCCCTTGTCCCTGGCGCCGACTGAGACGATACCGTTGGCGTCGATGTCGAAGGTCACCTCGATCTGCGGCACGCCGCGCGGGGCGGGCGGGATGTTCTCGAGGTTGAACTGCCCGAGCATCTTGTTGTCGGCCGCCATCTCGCGTTCGCCCTGGAACACGCGTATCGTCACCGCGTTCTGGTTGTCCTCGGCGGTCGAGAAGATCTGCGCCTTCTTGGTCGGGATCGTGGTGTTGCGGTCGATCAGCCGGGTGAAGACACCGCCCAGCGTCTCGATGCCCAGCGACAGGGGCGTGACATCCAGCAGGACAACGTCCTTGACGTCACCTTGCAGAACACCGGCCTGAATGGCCGCGCCCATGGCGACGACCTCGTCGGGGTTGACGCCCTTGTGGGGCTCTTTCCCGAAGAACTTCGTCACTTCCTCGATGACCTTGGGCATGCGGGTCATACCGCCGACGAGGACAACCTCGTCAATCTCGCCCTTGGAAAGGCCCGCATCCTTGAGCGCGGCGGCGCAGGGCTTCATCGACTTGGTGATCAGGTCGCCCACCAGGCTTTCGAGCTTGGCGCGCGTCAGCTTCATGACCATGTGCAGCGGCTGACCATCCGAGCCCATCGAGATGAAGGGCTGGTTGATCTCGGTCTGGGACGACGAAGAAAGCTCGATCTTCGCCTTCTCGGCCGCTTCCTTCAGACGCTGAAGCGCCATCTTGTCCTTGGTCAGGTCGACGCCATTGGCCTTTTTGAACTCATCGGCGAGATAGTTCACGATCCGCATGTCGAAGTCCTCACCGCCGAGGAACGTGTCCCCGTTGGTGGATTTGACCTCGAACAGGCCGTCGTCGATCTCGAGAATGGTGATGTCGAAGGTGCCGCCGCCGAGGTCGTAGACCGCGATGGTGCGCGTTTCCTTCTTGTCGAGCCCGTAGGCCAGCGCGGCCGCCGTCGGCTCGTTGATGATGCGCAGAACCTCGAGGCCCGCGATCTTGCCCGCGTCCTTGGTGGCCTGACGCTGGGCGTCGTTGAAATAGGCGGGCACCGTGATGACGGCCTGCGTGACGTCTTCGCCCAGATAGCTTTCGGCGGTTTCCTTCATCTTGGTCAGGATCTGTGCCGAGATCTGTGCGGGGCTGAATTTCTCGCCCTTCACCTCGACCCAGGCGTCGCCATTGCCGCCATCGACGATCTTGTAGGGGACAAGCGCCTTGTCCTTTTCCACCTCTGCATCGCCAAGACGGCGCCCGACAAGGCGCTTGACGGCGAAGACGGTGTTTTCCGGGTTGGTGACGGCCTGCCGTTTCGCGGGCTGGCCCACGAGGCGCTCGTCATCGGTGTAGGCCACGATCGACGGTGTCGTCCGCGCGCCTTCGGCGTTTTCGATGACCCGCGGCTGGCTGCCGTCCATGATGGCAACGCAGGAGTTCGTCGTTCCGAGGTCAATACCAATCACTTTGGCCATGATGCTACGGTCCCTTTCTTAAAGCGAACGGACGAATGCGAGTCCCGTTGAGGCCCCCGAGCCGCCCTGTCTTGGCTATGTGATATCTGGTCGGAAAGCACGCTCCGACCGGCTCGGAGGGTATATAAGTAGGGGTCAAACCGGCTGCAAGCGCGCACAGGCCCACGAATTTATCGAAACCGCGAAACACGGGGCCTGCCCCGGGCGTTCGCGGACACCCTTGCCCCACGCCGTTTCACGTCGTAGGCGCGGTGCGCATGATGGATTGCGATCCCCTGGAACTGCGCCCGGGCGCACGTGTCTGGCACGGCTTCATCGACCGGACGGCACAGCAGGCACTGGTCGAGGACATTCGACACGTCGTCGAAGCCGCGCCGCTCTTTCGGCCCGTCACCGCGCGGGGCAGGCCGATGTCGGTGCGGATGACATCGGCGGGTGAATATGGCTGGGTGTCCGACCGGTCCGGCTATCGTTATGAGCCCCGCCACCCCGAGGGCGTGGCGTGGCCCGCGATCCCCGGCCGCGTCCTCGATATCTGGAATGCCGTCTCTGGCGTCGACCGACCGCCGCAATGCTGTCTGGTGAATTTCTACGATGCGGATGCGAAGATGGGGCTGCACCAGGACCGGGACGAGGCCGATTTCACGATGCCGGTGGTCTCCATCTCGCTTGGCGACGATGCCCTGTTCCGCGTCGGCGGCACCGCGCGCGGCGGCCCGACGCAGTCGGTCTGGCTGGGTTCCGGCGACGTGGCGGTGCTGTCGGGAGAGGCGCGGCTTGTCTATCACGGCATCGACCGTATCCGACCGGGCAGTTCGACGCTTTTGCCAAAGGGCGGGCGGATCAACCTGACGCTTCGCGTGGTCGATTGATCGCAGCCTCAGCGCCGCGCGTCCCAGCTGGCCGAGGCGCGTTTGCGGGTAAAGAATTCCCCCATCATGCCGATCATGATCAGGGCGCAGGTGGCGTAGAGCGGATATTGCCAGTTCGAATGATGCGGGAAATAGTTGACGAAGACGAAGCCCCGCGTCTGGTCGATGATGTGAAACAGCGGGTTCCAGTCGAACATGGCCAGCATGAACCCCGGCAGCGTATTGGCGACGAACATCTTGCCCGAGGCGATCATGTTGGCGCGCACATAGACCAGCTGAAAAATGGTCACGACGTCCGGCGCCCATGGCTTCATCGCCATCAGGATCAGGCCGATGGCCGCGCCCGAGCCCCAGGCCAGCAGATACATCAGCATCGCGCCGGACCAGTCGTGCATCTCGATCGGCTGAAACAGCGTGTGCAGGACGAACAGGATCACCAGCAGGCTGATGGTCTTCACATAGAGGATCGACAGCGCCGAGGACAGGATCGCGACCAGCGTGTTCATCGGCGCGTGCTGCATCATGGGCGACGTCGAGTTTTCTGCATTCATCACCGAGGTGAGAGCCTGGATGTGCACGAGGTACAGGAAGATGCCCGACAAGAGGTACAGCATGAAGTCGCCGCGGATGGCCATCGTCCGGGCGCCCATGACGGTGAAGATCAGGTAAAAGGCCGCCAGGAACAGCACGCTTTGCAATACGCTCATGCCGATTGCGACAAGCGCGTTGCCATGGGTCTTGCGCACCTTCCGCACCGAGGCGTGATAGGTCACGCCAAGCAGGCTGAGCAGGAGCGAACCTGTACTGGTGCGTCGGGCGGTTTCGAACATCTGCCTCTGCTCTTGGTCTTGCGGCGCGGTTTTGCCCGGCGCCGTGTTTTTCCGCGCGGTTTGGCGCGCCACTTGGCCCCCGGGATGCCTACACCCTTGCCGAAAGACCATTCCAGACGATAACGCGGTGGCGACACGCGTTCAATTGCCATGCCCGGAGATAGGCGAGAAATGGATTACAACGAATTAATGGTTGAATTACGGCGGTCGGCGCTTCTGGCCGGGGACCGCATCATGGAGATTTACGAGGCCGACGATTTCGAGGTGCGGGCGAAGTCCGACGACAGTCCCGTGACCGCGGCCGACGAAGCCGCCGACGCCCTGATCTCGGAACGCTTGCGGGCCGCGTTCCCGGACGTCGCGCTGGTGACCGAGGAACAGGCCGGCAGCCATGCCATCGAGGCCCGCACCTTCCTGATCGTCGATCCGCTGGATGGCACCAAGGAATTCGTGCAGCGGCGCGGCGATTTCACGGTGAACATCGCGCTGGTCGAGGATGGCGTGCCGACGCGCGGCGTTGTCTACGCGCCGGCCAAGGGTCGACTTTTCTACACGACGGCCGATGGTGAAAGCGTCGAGGAAATCGGCCCGTTCGACGCCGAAACGCCGGGCGATGCCAAGCCGATCCATGTCCGTACGCCCGACAATGGCGCGCTTTTCGTCGTTGCGTCCAAGTCGCACCGCGATGCGGCCACGGATGCATATATCTCGCAATACGAGGTCGCGGACCTGAAAAGCGCGGGCAGTTCCCTGAAATTCTGTCTGGTGGCCACCGGCGAGGCGGACCTCTATCCGCGTCTGGGCCGGACAATGGAATGGGACACGGCCGCGGGCGACGCCGTGCTGCGCGGCGCCGGCGGCAGTGTCCTGCGCTTCGACGATCACGCACCGTTCGACTATGGCAAACCCGGTTTCGCCAACGGCTTCTTCATCGCCCACGCCCCCGGCGTCGAGCTGAAGGCGCCGTGACGACCGTCTGCATCATCCCGGCGCGTTACCCGTCCGTCCGCTTCCCCGGCAAGCCGCTGGCCCTGTTGCGGGGCGCGGGCGGTGAGGCGCGCAGCCTGATCGACCGCACATGGCGTGCCGCCCGCGAGGTCGAGCGTTTCGACGCCGTCTACGTCGCCACCGATGACGACCGCATCGCAGAGGCGTCGCGCGGGTTCGGGGCGGATGTCCTGATGACGTCCGAGACCTGCCGCAACGGCACCGAGCGTTGCGCCGAGGCGCTGGGCCTTCTGGGCGAAGGTGTCGAGATGGTCGTGAACCTACAGGGCGACGCGCCGCTGACCCCGGCCTGGTTTCTCGAGGCGCTGATCGACGGGCTGGAGGCCGACAGCCAGGCCGCGCTCGCCACGCCGATCCTGCGCTGTGACGGGGCGACGTTGAATGCGCTCAAGGCCGATCGAGCAGCGGGCCGCGTCGGCGGGACCACGGCGGTCTGCGACAGTGCGCACCGTGCGCTCTACTTCTCGAAGGAAGTCGTGCCTTTCACGCCGACAGCCTACGCGGACGACGAAGAGACGCCGGTCTTTCATCATGTCGGCGTCTATGCCTACCGCCCGTGGGCGCTGCATGCCTATCCCGACTGGCCGGTCGGACCGCTCGAAGAGCTGGAGGGCCTCGAACAGCTGCGGTTCCTCGAGGCGGGCCACAAGGTCCTTTGCGTCGAGGTGGAGGCCCGCGGGCGCAAGTTCTGGGAGTTGAACAACCCCGAGGACATTCCCCGGATCGAGGCGATGATGGCCGAGATGGGTATGGAATGACCGATGCGCCGTCGCTCAGCGTGGTCGTGGCCAGCCATGGGCGGCCCGGCGCGCTGCGGCGGTGTCTGATGGCGCTCAGCCAGAGCGCGCGGGTCCGGCTGGAAGCGGTCGTCGTCGCTGACAAGGAAGGTCTGGAGGCAGTCGCGCGTCTCCCCGATGCCGGACGGATCAGGACGGTTCTGCAGGCCGAGGCCAATCTCGCGAAAGCACGCAATGACGGCATCGCAAAGACTGCCGGCGATGTCGTCGCCTTCATCGATGACGACGCGGTGCCCGAACCCACATGGGCCGAGGCGATCACGTGCACCTTTCTGGCCGCGCCCGACCTTGCCGCGGTGACGGGGCCCGTGTTGGGGCGAAACGGTATTTCCCTGCAATGGGGGCCGGTTGCGGTGGACCGGCAGGGCCGCGATACCGCACTCGACGATCCTGACCTGCCCTTGCCGGATGCAACGGTCCTGAAGCTTCACGGCACGAACATGGCCGTTCGCCGCGACGTTCTGGATGATCTGGGCGGTTTCGATCCCGCGTTCCGCTTCTTTCTCGACGACACCGACCTCGCGCTGCGCCTCGCCGGGGCCGGACATGAGGCCATCTGGCTACCCTCGGCGCAGGTGCATCACGCCTTCGCGGCCAGCGCGCGGCGCACGGCGGACCGGGTGCCGCTGAGCCTTCATGATATCGGCGCGTCGACGGCAGTTTTCCTGCGCAAACATGCCCCGGACGAGATGGACGCGGCGCTGCGTCAGCTGGCCGAGGATCAGCGCGCCCGGCTGTTCCGGCTGGTGCGCAAACGCAAGATCGGGGCGCGCGACGTGGAAACCCTTATGCGCAGCTTGCGGGAAGGGATCGACCAAGGGTGCAGGCGACGTCATTCGTCGCCCCAGATACCGGGTCTGACGGAGGTTTTTCTGCCCTTGACCGAAACGCCGGTCGCAGGCGACGTGGTGCTCGGCGGATGGTGGGTCGACGCGGCCCGCCTTCGCGCCGAGGCGGAGAGGCTGACAAGGGCGCGCAGTCGTGTCACTGTATTCCTGTTCGAACCCACACCAAGGGCGCACAAGATGCGCTTCACCGAGGGCGGATGGTGGGAGCAAAGGGGAGGCCTTTATGGCCGGTCCGACAGGAAATCGCCGAGATTTCAGCTTTGGAGCGCAAAAGCGCGCCTTTCCGAAGAGCTTCGCCGCATCGGTGCCACAAGATTCGCGGATGATCCGCATGTGGAGTTCCGAATGCGTTAACGATTCGGTAACAAGGGCCAATTAACGCGGGGGGACGGCGCAGGGTTCGTTTCTCACGCTCACCAGTACGAGGCGAAGATGAAAAAACGGGTCACGAAAGCGATCTTTCCGGTCGCGGGTCTTGGAACGAGGTTCCTGCCCGCAACGAAATCGGTACCCAAGGAGATCATGACCCTCGTCGATCGTCCATTGATCCAGTACGCGATCGACGAGGCGCGCGCGGCGGGCATCAAGGAATTCATCTTTGTTACCAGCCGGGGCAAGTCGGCACTGGAAGATTATTTCGATCACTCTCCCGAGCTTGAGCATCAGCTGCGCAAGAAGGGCAAGACCGAGCTTCTCGAAACGCTCAAGTCGACCAATATGGAAAGCGGCGCGATCGCCTATATCCGGCAGCACAAGGCGCTGGGCCTCGGCCATGCGGTCTGGTGCGCCCGCCGCCTTCTGGCCAACGAGCCCTTCGCGGTCATTCTACCCGATGACGTGATCGCCGCCGAAACGCCCTGCCTGCAGCAGATGGTGGAAGCCTATGCCGAGCTTGGCGGCAACATGGTCGCCGCGATGGAAGTGCCCGACAACCGCACGAACGCCTATGGCATGCTCGACGTCAAAGAGGACATGGGCTCGGTGGTGTCCGTTAAGGGCATGGTCGAGAAACCCCAGATCGGAGAGGCGCCGTCGAACCTGGCGGTGATCGGTCGCTACATCCTTAGCCCGCAGGTCATGTCGAACCTGAACAAGCTGAAGTCCGGCGCCGGTGGGGAAATCCAGTTGACCGATGCCATCGCGCAGGAGATCGAGAATTCCGAAAACGTCTACGGGTTCCGGTTCCGCGGGCAGCGCTTCGACTGCGGGTCCAAGGCCGGTTTCCTGCAGGCGACCGTCGCCTTCGGCATGGCGCGTGAGGATCTGCGGGACGAATTCACCGAGTTCCTGACCGACATGCTGTCCGTGCGCAACGCCGCGCAATAACGGACAGGGGCCCCGTGCCGGCCGATGACGCCCTGACGGACGGCGCGGTCTGGCTGGATCTGACACGAACCCTGACAAGGGTGGGGAAGGCCGCGCCCACCGGCATAGACCGGGTCGAACTGGCCTGGGCGGAGCACCTGCTGACCGTGAACCCGCAGATGCGCGGGATCTGCCGCACGACGCGCGGGTTTCTGCTGTTGCCACCGGACGGGGTGCGGGTGCTGGTCGCCCGGATGCGGGACGGCGGTGCCGGGCTGGGCCGAGCCGATGCGTGGTCGCGGCTGACGGGACGCGGCGCGCGCCCGAGGCACAGGGCCGAGGCGATGCTGCGCGGTCATGCGATCGACCGCTGCCCGCCCTGGGGCCTTGCGGCGATGGCCCGGCGGCATGGCGCGCGCGTTTACCTCAATCCCGGTCACAGCAACCACACCGCGCGGGTTCTGGGCGCGATGCGCGGGAGCGGCGCGAGGGTGGTCGTCCTGGTCCACGACCTGATCCCGATCACCCACCCGGAACTCGTTCCGCCGAAACAGCCCGCGCGGTTCGTCGCGCGCATCGCCCGGGTCGCCGCCAACGCCTCGCTCGTGGTTGCGGTGTCCGGAGACACGGAGCGTGCGCTCGCGGCCCATTGGCGGACGGGAGGCCCAAGGGTCATCCGCGCCGAGATCGGCGTGCCCGGCCAGCCCGTGCCCGCCAAGACGAAACCGGGCACGGGCCGCTTTCTGATGGTCGGAACGCTGGAGCCGCGGAAAAACCACGCGGTGCTTCTCAAGGCGTGGGATATCCTTGCGCAGGACTTGCCCGGCGGGGAGGTGCCGCAGCTGGATATTCTCGGCCAGCAGGGCTGGCGCGGCGTTGAGATCGCCGAAGACATCGCGGCGCATCCGCAATTCGGAAAGACCATTTTCCTCGACACCGCGGCAGGGGACGATGCGCTTGCGGAGGCTTACCGCCACGCGGATACGCTCCTCTACCCGTCCCTCGCGGAAGGCTTCGGCCTGCCGCCCTACGAGGCGCTGACCCACGGTCTGCTGCCGATTTGTTCCGATCTGCCGGTCCTGCGGTCCGGATTAAACGCGGATGCCGTTTACGTGGACCCAAACGACGTCTATTCTTGGGTTGAAACGATAAAAAAACGGATGTCGGGCAAGCTGGACGGATCGCGGGAACGATCCGCCGGCAGGCCCGGATGGCAGGATCATTTCGGAACGGTAGCCGCGGCCCTGGCTGAGCTGCGGGATCGAGCAGAAAGGCCATGAATGAAGGTGGTGCAGCGCTATGCACTGCGCCTTGAGCGCAAGAAGTACCTCGTCCGCGCATGGCGGAAGGGACGCTCCCTGCTGCCCGTCGCGGACCGAACCGACGCGATCCGTCCCGATGACATCCTGTGCTTCGCCACCCTGCGTAACGAACGGCCGCGCCTGAAATACTTCCTCGGATACTACCGCGACCGGGGCGTGTCCCATTTCCTCTTCGTCGACAATGACAGTAACGACGGATCGCGCGAATATCTCGCGGAGCAGCCGGACTGTTCCGTCTGGATCACGCCCGAAAGCTACAAGCGCTCCCGGTTCGGCATCGACTGGATGAACCGTCTGCTCAGGCTTCATGGCACCGGGCATTGGTGCCTGACCGTCGATCCCGACGAATTCCTCGTCTACCCGTTCTCGGACACGCGGCCCTTGCCCGCGCTCTGCGACTGGCTCGATGCGTCCTCGGTGAAAAGCTTCGGGGCGATGGTCCTCGACATGTATCCCAAGGGTCCGATCACAGCGCAGCCTTGCGCCGACGGGCAGAACCCGTTCGACATCGCCTGCTGGTTCGACGCGGGCAATTACATGATCGAGCGGAACTGGACCTATGGAAATCTCTGGATCCAAGGCGGCCCGCGCGCGCGGAAGTTCTTCGCCGAGACCCCCGAACGCGCGCCGGCGCTCAACAAGATCCCGCTGGTGCGCTGGCAGAAGGGCTTCGCCTATTCAAGCTCCACCCACATGCTGCTGCCGCGCGGCCTGAACCTCGTGTTCGACGAATGGGGCGGGGAAAAGACCTCGGGCGTTCTTCTGCACGCGAAGTTCCTGTCGACCTTCCCTGAAAAGGCTGCCGAGGAGATGGAGCGCGGCCAGCACTACGCGGCGAGCGCGGAATACAAGGCCTATTACGACGGGCTGTCGCAGAACCCAGATCTCTGGACCCGATGGTCGGAACGTTACATCAACTGGCGCCAGCTCGAGATCCTCGGCCTCATGTCCAAGGGGAACTGGGCATGAGTACGCTGGGCTTCGCCATGATCTGCCACACCGCCCTGCCACGCGCCGCGCAGGTGGCGCGGCACTGGGCGGAACGTGACTGTCCTATCGTGATCCATGTGGACCGGTCGGTGCCGCGCGGCGCGTTCAACGAATTCCGGAACTCGCTGAGTGATTTGGACAATGTCCGCTTCTGCAAGCGCCGACGCTGCGAATGGGGGACGTGGTCGTTGGTGGAAGCCAGCCAGACCGCAAGCGAGATGCTTCTGGCCGAATTTCCCTCCGTCCGGCATGTCTACCTCGCCTCGGGGTCCTGCCTGCCGCTGCGCCCGGTGGAGGAACTGCGGTCATACCTCGCGGCGCGTCCGATGACGGATTTCATCGAAAGCGTCACCATCAGCGAAGTAGATTGGACCGTCGGTGGCCTCAACGAGGAGCGGTTCGAATTCAGCTTCCCGTTCTCGTGGAAACGCCAGCGTTTTCTCTTCGACCGCTACGTGGAGTTTCAGCGCAGGTTCGGCCGACGGCGCGAGGTGCCCGAGGGGATCACGCCGCACCTTGGCAGCCAGTGGTGGTGCCTGACGCGGCAGACGCTGTCGGCCATCCTGGAGGATCCTCGCCGCAGGGAACTGGACCGATATTTCAAGTACGTCTGGATCCCGGACGAAAGCTACTACCAGACGCTGGTGCGCAATTACGGCCGCAAGATCGAAAGCAGGTCACTGACCCTTTCGAAGTTCGATTTTCAGGGCAAGCCGCATGTCTTCTACGATGACCACCTGCACCTGCTGCGGCGGTCCGACTGTTTCGTGGCGCGCAAGGTCTGGCCTCGGGCCGACCGGCTCTATCGCACCTTCCTGAGCGCCGAACATAGCGGCGACCGGATGGCGGAACCCGCGCCCGGCAAGATCGACCGCGTGTTCTCCAAGGCGCTGGAACGGCGCACGCGCGGGCGTCCGGGGCTCTACATGCATAGCCGTTACCCCAACCCCGGATGGGAAAACGGGGTCACCGCCGGGCCCTATTCTGTGTTCCACGGCTTCAACGACCTGTTCCAGGATTTCGAGGCGTGGCTGTCGCGCCGGCTGGGCACGACGGTGCATGCCAACCTTTTCGCGCCGCGCCGTGCCCGGTTCGCGGGAGGTGCCGACACCTATGCGGGCGGGTTGAGCGCGTCGGCCAAGCTGAGGGATTACAACCCCGAGGCGTTCCTGACCAACCTGATCTGGAACACGCGCGGCGAGCGGCAGGTGTTCATGTTCGGCCCGCAGGACAACCAGCGCCCCGGCGCGTTCATGGCCAATGATCACAATGCGCAGATCTCGGTCATCACGGGCGCCTGGGCGGTGCGGCTTTTCGCGTCGAACCGCAATTTCTCGCATATCCGGACCGAGGCCGCGCGCCTGCAGCGGACCGAGGCGGAGTTCGTGGAAACCTTGCGTGACCGCAGCCGCCGCGCCGATATCCGCATCTGGACGCTGGCCGATTTCCTCGAGGAACCGATGGAAAACCTGCAAGGCATTCTCGACGCCATGGAAGGCGCGCCCGTCCAGCGGCTGACCGAGGCGCCCCGCATGGCGAAGCTCGAAGGCTTCCCGCAATTCCTGCAAAGCCTGAGAAACCAGGGCATGAACCCGTTCCTCGTCGGCGACTTCCCGCAGGAAGGCTACGGCGAAGACCCGCGCCCCTCCGACACCCACCGCCCCTACCTGGTGAGGTAGGGCATGGACCGGCAATACGACGCCTTCGTGATCTTCGCGGAGATGCGCACAGGGTCCAACCACCTCGAGGAAAGCCTCAATGGCCTTCCGGACATCCGCTGCCAAGGTGAGCTGTTCAACCCGGTCTTCATCGGGCGGCACAACCAATTCGAGATCCTCGGCTTCGACATGGCGCGGCGGGAGCGTGATCCCGTGGGTCTCGTGGAGGCGATCATCGCCGAAAACGGCCCGCTGCCGGGGTTCCGGTTCTTCCACGATCATGATCCCAGGGTGCTGGACCGCGTATTGTCGGACCGCCGCATCGCCAAGGTGCTTCTCACGCGCAATCCGCTCGACAGCTATGTCAGCCGCAAGATCGCCACGGCCACGGGGCAGTGGCGGCTGACGGACCTGAAGCACGCCAAGACGGACAGGATCACCTTCGACGCAGGCGAATTCGGCCAGATGCTGGCCGACTGGGCCGGTTTTCGCGACCTGCTTCGCCACGGGCTGCAGGTCACGGGGCAGACCGCATTCCACATTCGGTATGACGACATAAACGACGCCGATATCCTTAACGGACTTGCCGGATTTCTGGGGTCCAGTCACCGTCTGGAGGCAGCGTCACAGCGTCTGAAACGCCAGAACCCCGGCGCGATCCGGGACAAGGTCGAGAACGCGGCCGAGATGGAAGCAGCACTTGCCCGGATCGACCGGTTCGGGCTGGACCGGATCACCGATGGAGAGACGCCGCGCACGCCCGGCGTGCCCGGCTTCGTCGCCCATCCCGACGCCGGGTTGCTGTTTCTGCCGGTTGCCGGCGCTCCGGTCGAGCCTGTGCTGGACTGGATGGCAGGGATCGGCGGCATCGGGCGCGATGCACTTCTGACGGGAATGACCCAGAAGGACCTGCGCAAATGGATGCGGACGCATCCCGGTTTCGCAAGCTTCAGCCTTGTGCGGCACCCCCTTCTCAGGGTCCTGCACGCCTATCGCGATCTTCAGCGGGCCGGAAACGCCCGCAGTATCGAAACCCGGGATGTCCTGTCGGAGCGTTGCATGGTGGACTTCAAGGGGCCGACGCCCGAGGCGATGCTGGCGTTCGTCGCCGCCCTGAAGGACAGCCTTTCGGGCCAGACCAGCCTGCGTGTGCCGCCCGACTGGGCGACGCAGGCCGCGCTGTTGCAAGCCGCCGCCCAGGTTGTGCTGCCGCAGCGCATCATCCGGGAACGGGACGCGGCGACGGAGCTTGCGCATCTGGCCACCCCGCTGGGCGTGGAGCCGCCCACGTGGCCGGGCGATGCGGCCTCCGACGACGGATGGCGCGATTGTCTGGAGGACGGCAACCTGCGCAAGGCGGTCTTCGACGCGTACCGCAAGGATTTCATCCAGTTCGGTTTCGCGATGTCCGACCGGGCGTAACGGTAGGTGGCTCAGGCCGCCTTGGTCTCATCCGCCTCGGTCAGAATAGTGTAGAGCGTCGCGGGATCGGTGTTGGCGCGCAGCTTGTTGCACAGGGTCTGGTCCCGCAGCGTCCGTGACACCAGCGCCAGCGCCTTGAGATGGTCGACACCCGTATCGGACGGCGCGAACAGCGCGAAAACGAGGTCGACGGGTTGCTTGTCCGCCGCGTCGAAATCCACCGGCTTCTCAAGGCGCAGAAACGCGCCGTGCACCTTGGTCAGCGCCGACAGCCGTGCATGGGGCAGGGCGACGCCATGACCGACGCCGGTGGGCCCGAGGCTTTCGCGTTCCTGAAGCGCGTCGAAAATCTGGGACATGGGCAGGCCGATCAGATCCTCGGCCATGTCCGCGATGGACTGCAGGAGCCGTTTCTTGCTGCTGATATCGGGCAGGACGCGCACGGCCTCCGGCTTGAGCAATGACGACAGATCCATGCCGGTTCCCCTGTTTCGGTCGCGCAGGAAACGGGCCGCTCCAACCAGCCCGCCAATGCGCAAGTCACCTAGCTTCGGCGCGGGTCGATCCAGCCGATATTGCCGTCATCGCGCCGATACACAACATTCACCCCGTCATGTCCCTCGTTGCGGAAGACCAGAAGCGGCGCACCGGCAAGCTCCATCTGCATCACGGCTTCGCCGACCGAGAGCGAAGGTATCTTCGTCTCCATTTCGGCCACGATGATGGGTTGGAGAGTTTCCGGTTCAGCGTCTTCGTTTTCCGCGTCGGACGAGGCGAGGATATAAGTGGCCGCGCCAAAAACATCAACCGGCTGCGTCCTATCGCGGTGATGGTCTTTCAGGCGTCGCTTGTAGCGCCTGAGTTGCTTCTCCATCTTGTCGGCGGTTTTCTCGAACGCGGCGTAAATCTCATGGGCGCCGGCCTTCGCGGACGCGGTCAGGCCGGTGGACAGGTGCACCGTGGCCTCGCAATTGTACTCGGCCCCCGAGCGGGAAAAGATGATCGTCGCGTCGGTCGGGCGCTGAGCGTACTTCTCCATGATGGCGCCGAGGCTGTCCTTCACGTGGGTCTGCAGCGCCTCGCCGATGTTGATTTGTTTTCCGCTGATCTGATAGCGCATGTGTCCTCCGACAAGAATGGCGCCATGGGCACGTGCAGTCAGGGCGCGGATGCGCCACCGGCTCGGTCCATGGTGTCTTGAAAAACCGGGCCCCGGCACCGCGATGCTGTCGGGTCGCGGGGCGTTCGGGGTCGGCTCGATGATGTGGCGAATGCGAACATCACAGGTATTTGGCGACGGTTTTGCGGGCGATGTCAACGCAAACGCAGAAGGCCGTCCACAATGGCTCGGGGGACACAGGATTTCAGGTGATGCGGAAACCCTGACCCAGATAGACGCGCCGCACGGTTTCGTCACGAACGACCTCGTCCGCCGTTCCGGACATGATGATCGTTCCGTCATGCAGGATATAGGCGCGGTCGACGATCTCGAGGGTCTCACGCACGTTGTGATCGGTGATCAGAACGCCGATGCCGCGCGTCTTGAGGTCGGACACGAGGTGTCGGATATCGCCCACCGCGATCGGATCGACGCCCGCGAAAGGCTCGTCGAGCAGGACGTAACGCGGGTTGGACGCCAGACATCGCGCGATCTCGGCGCGGCGCCGTTCGCCGCCCGACAGGGACAGGGCGGGCGCCCGGCGCAGATGCTCGATCGAGAACTCCGCCAGAAGCTCCTCCAGCCGTTCCTTCCGGCGCCCGCGTTTCGATTCGGCGATCTCGAGAATCGCCATGATGTTGTCCTCGACCGACAGACCGCGAAAGATCGACATTTCCTGCGGAAGATAGCCGATCCCGGCACGCGCCCGGCGGTACATCGGGTAGACCGTGACATCGACGCCATCGATGGTGACGGTTCCGCCGTCGGGCGTGATCAGCCCGGCGATGCAGTAGAAGGACGTCGTCTTGCCCGAGCCGTTCGGCCCCAGTAGTGCCACGACCTCCCCGCGGTCGAGCTTCATCGTCACGTCGCGGATGACAGGCCGGCGCTTGTAGCTCTTCCTGAGTTTATCGACACGCAGGCCGCTGCTGCCCTCGGTGACGGTGAAAGACGTGCCGGCGTTCATTCGTCGCCGCCGGTGTCGAGGACGGTGCGCACGCGCCCTTCCACCGACCCGCTACCGGTTCGCATGTTGACGACCATCCGGTCGCCGGCAACGGCCGTCGGCCCCTGTGTCACGAGCACCCCGCCCGCCATGGTCAGAAGCGCGCTTGCCACGTCGAAACGCGCCTCGCGCCCCTCGGCCGCGTCTGCGCCGCGCGTCACCAGAACGCCGCCCGAGGCCACGACCTCGTCGACCCCGCGCCGCCCGTCCGTTTCGCTGTAGAGCACCCGGACCTGTCCCGCCGCCATGCGCAGGTCGCCCTGATGTACGATGACATTGCCGGAAAACACCGCCTCGCCCGTGCTCTGATCGATGGTGAGGTTGTCCGCCGTCACTTCGACCGGCTGGCGCGCGTCATAGGCCACGCCGCCAAAACCGATATTCACCTGCGCCGCCGCCGAAACGGCGAAGCCGAGCGCGAGGGTCGCCCCCGCAAGACCGGTCAGGAGAAATCGAAGCATCAGGGATCCTACTCTACGGGTTCGTATAACACCCTGACGCCACCGGTGAAACTCAGAACCGCCGCGCCGCCGGGACCGTCCAGAACCATCGCGCCTGCTTCCAGCTGAAGGCCCGGGCCGTCGATGCGGACCGCCTCGGGCGTGGCCATCCCGAGATCGGCCAGCGACAACCGCATGCTGTCGGAGACGACGCGGTAGCCTTGGGTGGTTTCCGCCTCCACGCCGCCCGACAGATTGGCGATCCGTCCCGCGACGTCGATCCGCCCCTCGCCGGCGTCGAGCAGGACAAAGCCGCCCTCCGACAGGGCGATGCGCCCCTCCATCTGGTCGGTGACGATGACGTTCGTTTCCTCGAAATCGGGTGCAGCGGTGCGGGCGACCAGCGTGATCTCGCGCCCGTCCGGCATCACACCGGCAAAGCGCGGCTGCGTCAGGCGCAATTCCCGCGCCAGCTGCGCGACATCGACCTCGGCATAGGGCAGCGCGCGGTCGGGGTCGGGCGGGTCGGACAACAGGAACAGCGTGGACAGCAGCGCCAGCGCCGCTATGGGCAGCACCACCTTCAACCCGCCGACCAACCTGGAATATCGATTGTGCCGCGCCATTGTCCCGACCGGTCAGTGCGCGAAGATGTCGGTCTCGGGCCAGCCCGCGATATCGAGCCGTGCCCGCGTCGGCAGAAAGTCGAAACAGGCCTGCGCGAGGTCGGCGCGTCCTTCGCGTTCCAGCCGCGTGTTCAGCGCATCGCGCAGCCGGTGCAGATAGAGCACGTCGGACGCGGCATAGGCCAGCTGTGCCTCGGAAAGGCTGGGCGCGCCCCAGTCCGAGCTCTGCTGCTGCTTGGAAATGTCGACGTCCAGCAGTTCCTGCAGCAGGTACTTGAGCCCGTGGCGATCCGTGTATGTGCGGATGAGCTTCGAGGCGATCTTGGTGCAGTAGACGGGTGCCGCCAGCGCACCGAAGGTGTGATCCAGCACCGCGATGTCGAAACGGCCGAAATGGAACAGTTTCAGGACGTCCGGGTCGGTCAGCAAGCGGGAGAGATTCGGTGCCTCCCGCTGGCCACGTTCGATCTTGACCAGATGCGCGTTGCCGTCGCCCGCCGACAGCTGCACCACGCAGAGCCGGTCGCGGTGCGGGTTCAGCCCCATGGTCTCGCAGTCGATTGCGACGACGTCGCCAAGATCAAGGTCGTCGGGCAGATCGCGGTGGTGGAGATGATTGGCCAATATGCGTCCCTTTTCCCTGACCCTGCCGTGACCCGCCGTCGCGAGGGGTCGGGAGGGATGACGCCCGCCAGGGGACCACCCTGGAACCCGCAGCCCGGCCTCGAGTAGCGCGAAGGACGGTAGGCCGGAAAACACCCCCGCCTCAAGTAACCCGAAGGGCGATGGGCGAGAGAATAATGGTGCCCAGGAGAGGACTCGAACCTCCACGGCCTTGCGGCCACTGGCACCTGAAGCCAGCGCGTCTACCAATTCCGCCACCTGGGCAGGTGTCGTGGATGCGGCTGATATCGCGGGGTCGGGGACGTGTCAACAAGCTGCCGCGCGCCGTCGCCGCAATCCGGCGGGCGGTCAGTAATCGCGCTCGAAGAACACGCCCAGCCCGCTGCTGCCATCCGATGAGAAGCTGCCGCGTGCGGTGATGTCCGGGGTCAGGTCGATGTTGAGCGACAGCTCGCTCTCGCCCTCCGCGCCGATGGTGACATCGGTGTAGATATTCTCCGACAGGTAGCGCCCGGCGCGCACGGCGGCGTTGCCTTCCTCGTCTGTCTGAAGGTCGAGATCATCAAGCCCCAGCTCCTCGCGGATACTCGACAACAGACCCGCATTCGTGCTGCCGCCCGCGAGAGAGCTCGCCGCGTCGGCCAGTTGCAAAAGCTGCACCGGAGACAGCGCCGACACCGACCTGCCGAATAGCAACTGGGCGAGGATCTCGTCCTCCGGCAGGAACGGATCGGAATTCAGGGAGATCTCGGGCGACGAGGCCGGACCATCCACGGCGATGATGATCCGGTAGCCGCCCGCCCGGCTTTCGGCGCGCAGCCGCAGGAACGGATCGAAATCGCCCTGCAGCGTCGCCGACCCTTCCGTGAGGTCGAGCCGCGTGCCCAGGATCGAGATGCGGCCCCGGATCAGTTCGAACTGGCCTGCCGGGATGATGGCGGCGGAGGTGCCGGTGATGCGGATCGCGCCACCGAACTCCGCGTCGATCCCGCGCCCCCGCAGGAAGATCCGCCCGGGCGCGTTGATCTCGAGGTCCAGTCCAACCGCGCCCGATCCGCCCGCATCTGTCTGCGAGTCCAAAAGCCCCGCCGCCGCGCGGGTCTGGCGTTCCGCGGCGGTTTCCCCGACATGGGTGATGTCCGGGATCGGAGGCGCGGACCCGAGCCCTGCCTCGGGCACGCGCAGCTCCGAGGGGCCGAGGTCGATCCGCCCGCCGAGGCGCGGCGCCTGTGCAAGCGGCCCGGTAACGGACAGGTCGCCCCGCGCGACGAGCACCTCGTAGAGTGTCGGATCGACGAGGCGCACGGCGTCGAGCGTGATGTCGATCCCGCCCGGCATGCCGGGACCGCCCAGATCGATCCTGCCGCCCAGCCCGATACGGCCCCCGGAGGATACGGCCGCGCTCCCGTCGAGGTCGAGCCGCCCGCCGTTGAGCGTCGCATCGAGTGCGACATCCTCGAGGGCGATACGGAACGTGGGGGCGACCAGCCGTGCGCCGCTGGTCGAGAGGCCCCCCGATACCGCGTTGAGGCCCGGTTCGCCCTGAACGCCGAGATCGAAGCTCAGCTGCCCGTTGACGGACCGGGGCGCGATGAACTGGTTGGCAAGCGCCAGCGGAAGGGACCCGACGGTCCGAAGATCCACGCGCCCGCCCGGAAGACCCACGCGCCCGTCAGTCTGGGCCCTGATCCCGCCCGGCCCGTCGAGCGTGGCGTCGACGGTCCAGCCTTCGGTCGCGCTGGCGATCTCCGCGGTGATGCTGGCGGGGCCGCTGACGGCGGAGGTGAAGAGCCCGAGGTTCGCAAGGCGCGCCGTCGCGGAAAGCCCGCCGCCCTGCGACGACAGATCGCCAGATGCATCGAGGGCGATCTGGGTCCCATCGAGGGTCAACGCGTCGATGCGCACGCCCTCGGTATCGCGGGAGGCCTGCAGATCGAGACGTGTTTCGCCGGCCAGTAGCGCTGCCGGAACCGCCGGATCGGCGCGCAGATCCCGCGCGGTTCCCGCGAGGCGGATATCGAACGCACCGGACAGTGCCTCCGTGCTGCCGGAGAAGCCTGCGTTCAGGGCGCCAGAGAGGCGCTGACCGCTCAGCGCCGAGAAACGAGAGAGGTCTTCAGCCTCGGCGGTGAGGTCGAACTCCACCGGAAGCGTCGCCTCCTCCAGCTGTGCGGAGACGTCGCCCATGGCCGAGAGGCCTCCGGCGGCCAATGCGATCTCACCCAGGCGGAGAGGGGCGTCCTCGGACCAGCTGGCCCGCGTGCTGAAGGTCATCTCGGGACCAATGGCCTCGCTCAGCCCAGGGTCCGTATGCGACATCCCGGTGAGGCCGACGTCGAGATCGGCGGTGACCCCGGCAATGCCCGTCTCGGAGGGCGTGATCCGGCCCACAGCATCGACCTGCGCCGCCCCGATCGCGAATTCGTCAAGGTCCAGACCGTCGAGCGCGGCCGACAGGACGAAAGCATCGTCCGTCGCGGCGTCGAAACTCACGCTCAGATCGGCGGCCTCGAGACTCGTCGCGGCGCCGGGCACCGGAAGCACGATCCGCCGCGGCCCGCCAGGCGGCGTGATGCGCCCCGTGATGTCGACGAATGCAGGCCGGTTTTCCGCATCGAGTGTGACGTCGCCTTCCAGAAGCACCGCCGCCGTTGCGAGGCGCAGGTCGCGCAACTGGGTCGACCCGTCCTCGGGACGTTCCACCCGGGCCGACAGGGCGCTGTCGCCGCCGAAGAAGGGCCGGTATTGCGCCTCCACCAGCGGCTGGAGGTCGCCGGCGATGTCGATGACGATGCGTTGACCGGCGTCGCCCTCCATGACCGAACTGCGCAGAACTCCATCGACCCGCTCGACGCCATCCGTGGCCAGACCGATATCGACCGTGATGTCGTTCAGCGGGCCTTCGCCAGCGACCGCGAGGCGCAGGGCCGGCGTGTCGGGTATGTTCAGAAGCTCCGCGACAAGGCCGCCCTCGTCCTCGTCGAGCAGAAGATCGATGTCCAGAACGCGCGTCGCGTTGTCGAAACCGGCATCCAGAACAAAGGTCCCCTCGGCACCGTCCAGCCGCTCCATCCGCAGATCGACCGTGCCGGACCCGCCCGCGAGTTGTGCGGAACCTGCGACCGACAGCGTGGCGGGGATGCCGATGATCGGTTCGCCGAGCTCCACTTCGGCGATCGCGATCTCGCCGATATTCACGCTGACGGGCAGGTCCGGAAGGGCGAAGGGCGTGGCCTCCGGCGCGGGCAGGTCGGGACCCTCCGGGGGCAATGGCGGCCTGACGACGGTCAATCGCTCCGCTGTCAGCGCATCGATTTCGAGCGATCCCGAAAGCAGGGCCAGTCGCCGCCAGTTGAGCCGCGCATCCTCGAGGACAAGCCACTCCCCATCCGCGTCAGAGATGCTCAGCCGGTCAAGTTCTGCCTCGGACGACAGAGCACCGCGAAAGCCGTCGATGCGGACCTGCCGGTTCTCGCCCTCGGACAGTTGCGATTCGATCAGCTGGATCAGGCGGCCGCGGTCGTCCTCCTCCTCCTGCGCGTGCAGCGGATGGGCGAGCGCGATGGCGCAAAGGGTGGCAAGGACAAGACCGCGCATCAGAATGCTTGCCCGATGCCGATATAGAGAAAGATATCTTCGCCGACGCCACCGCCGCGCACGGGAGTTGCAAGGTCCAAGCGGATCGGGCCGAACGGGGTGTCGTAGCGCAGACCTATGCCCGCGCCTGCATGCCAGTCGCCGTCCTGGAACCCCGCATCGGAACCCACGTATCCGGCGTCGGCAAAGAGCACGAGGCCGAAATTGCTGTCGCCCAGCGACTGGCGCACCTCGGTCGACAGTGCGCCGAAGCTGCGCCCGCCCGAGGGCACGCCTCGCTGCAGCGCGCCGAGCGACTGGTAATCCTGTCCGCGCACGGTGCCCGAGCCGCCAGAGTAGAACAGGTAGTCGGGCGGGATCAGGTCGACATTGCCGCCGAAGAGCACACCGAGCTGCCCGCGGGCGGCAAGAACAGTGCGGTCCTCTGCGCCAAGCCCGAGATAGCCGCGGGCATCCGCGGTCAGGCGCGCGCCCGCGCCGTCGTCCAGCGTGACGAAGGGCGTCGCCGTCCCGATCATGTAGACGCCGCTGGTCGGGTTGAGCGGGTCGTCGCGATTGTCCCAGGTCAGTTCGCCGGGAAGGAAGAGCAAGGTGGTGTTCCGCGTGCCACGCGCGTCCTCGAAGCGGGTGGTCCGCAGACCGACGCCGAGCGCGCCCTCAAGCTTGGGCGAGAACCAGTGCTCGACCCCCGCTTCCACGCCGATACCCGCGAGCCGATACGATGGCTCGTCCAGACCGACGATATCGATCTCGGCATAGGCGAGCGTGTCGGGGGTGAACGTCGCGGGCCGCGAGATGCGCGCGCGGAGGATCACATCGACCCCGTCCACTTCGTCGACCGACAATTCTCCCTCGCCGATGCCACGAACCTCGCCTTCGAGGCGCAGGCGTTCCGCCCCGCCAAATAGGTTCCGGTGCAGCCAGAATGCGCTGACCCGCGCGCCTGAATCCGTCGAAAGCTCGGCCCCGAAGCCGAAGCGGCGCGGCGGCGATTCGGCCACCGTGGCGACGATATCCATGGTGTCGCCGGGACCCAGCGGCTGTTCGCTCAGCGCAACCGCGGAAAAGACCCCGGTATCGCGCAGCCGTTCCGCCACCCGGTCCAGCACCGCCGGGGAATAGGTGACGCCCTCGGGCAGGCCGGCGATCTCGATGATCCGCTCCGTACGCATCCGGGCCTGCCCTCGGGGGATCAGTTGACCGAAGCTGACGACGGGGCCAGGCGTGATCGTGATGGCGGCATCGAGTGTCGCATCGCCATGGCGGGCGGTGACGCGCTGGTCCGAGACCTCTGCGACGGCGCGCCCGGATTCGCGCCAGCGCTCGATCGCGGTGCGGGTGGTCTCCTGCAGGACGGGTGTCGATGCAGGGCCGCCGGGGCGAAACGCCTCGGGCAATTCGGTGTTTCCGGCCAACGGTCCGATTTCGGCAGAGCCGAAGGTGTATTTTCGGCCGGCATCGACGCTGATCTCGATCCGCCCGATCCGTTCGGGGACGGCGAAAGGCGACAGGTTGGCGGCTTCGCGCCCATCCAGCGTGATCCGCACGACAGGCGAGAAATGTCCGAACTGGTAAAGCGTGGCCATCAGCCTGCGGTAGTCCGCGCGCGCGCTCGCGACAATGTCCTGCGACGTGGGCACCGTTTCCTCGTTATCGCGCAGCAGGAGGGAGTTCGCGCGCAGCGCGGCGACAAGTTCTTCTTCCGCGCCGGGCGCGGAAAGCTCGACCTGCTGCGCGGTCGCGGCAAGGCTCGCGCTCAGGGACAGAACGCAGAGGACAATGAATCTATAGACAACCGTCATTCTCACACACCTAGCGCACACGCCCTGCGAGTTCGAGTCGGCGCAGACCCATGTCGGGTCAATTGGGACGATTTGCGCCTTGTGACACCAGATCACGACGCCTATCACCAGCCATGTTTCAGTGCGGAGGGTCTCGGGCATGACGAAACTCGTCACGATTTTCGGCGGATCAGGCTTTTTGGGGCGCTACATCGCGCGTCGCATGGCCAAGGAAGGCTGGCGCGTGCGCGTGGCCGTGCGCCGCCCGAACGAGGCGATCTTCGTACGCCCCTACGGCACCGTCGGTCAGGTCGAGCCGATTTTCGCCAATATCCGCGACGATGACAGCGTCCGCGCGGCGATCCATGGCGCGGATGCGGTGGTCAATTGCGTCGGCGTCCTTGCACCCCGGGGCAAGAACACCTTCGGCCTCGTGCAGCATCACGGCGCCGCCCGGATCGCAAAACTGGCGGCCGAGGAGGGCGCCGAGACGCTTGTCCAGATCTCGGCCATTGGCGCGGACGAAAACAGCGCCAGCGACTACGCGCGGACAAAGGCGCTGGGCGAGGCCGCGGTGCTTGAGGCGCATCCGCGCGCCGTGATCCTGCGACCGTCCGTCGTGTTCGGCCCCGAGGACGAATTCCTTAACCGTTTCGCAAAGATGACGCGCATGTCCCCGTTTCTGCCCGTGGTCGGCGCCAATACGCGGTTTCAGCCCGTCTATGTGGATGACGTTGCAAAGGCCGCCGTCATGGGCGTAACCGGCAAGGCGCAGCCCGGCATCTATGAGCTTGGCGGTCCCGAGGTTCGCAGCTTCCGGAACCTGATGCAGATGATGCTCAAGGTGATCCGCCGCCGCCGGTTGATCGTCGCTGTGCCGTTCTGGCTTGCCGGCATCATGGGGGGCGCCTTCGACCTGCTGCAGTCGGTGACACTCGGACTGTTCCACAACGGTCTTCTGACCCGGGACCAGGTGAAGAACCTGCGCCAGGACAATGTCGTCACCGAGGGCAGGAAGACGTTCGAGGACCTCGGGATACACCCCACGGCCATGGAACTGGTGATCGAGGATTACCTCTGGCCCTATCGCCCGTCCGGCCAGTTCAACGTGAGCAAGGAAAGCGCCGAAAGGCTCAAGGGGTCGTAAGCGCGCCGCTGTAGCCCAGCCATAGCAGGATCACACCCAGGATCACGCGGTAGATCACGTAGGGCGTGAAGCTGACTGTTTTCAGAAGCCGCATCATCAGGACCAGCGCGGCCAGCGCGGCCACAAAGGCCATGGCCGCCGCGATCGCCCCGTCGCGTGCGGCCTGCGCATCGGCCTCGGCGATGACCCCGACCCCCAGAAGGGCACCGGAGGCGAGGATCGTGGGGATCGACATCAGCATGGCGAGCCGCGCGGCCGATTCCCTGTCGTAGCCCAGCATCCGGCCCGAGGTGATGGTGATGCCCGACCGGGAGGTGCCGGGGATCAGCGCCACCGCCTGCCACAGCCCCATGTTGATGGCGTCGCGCAGCGTCCAGTCGCCATCGCGCTTGGTCTGCGGCCCGCGCTGATCCGCCCAGTAAAGCACGACGCCGAAGATCAGCATCGTCCAGCCGATGACGGTGACGCTCCGCATGGCATCGGCAAGGCCTGTGATCTGCAGGATGAGGCCCGCGACGATCACGGGCACGGTGGCGACCGCCAGAAGGAAGGCAAGCCTGGAGCCGGGCGTGTCGATCCGGCCCGTCAGCATGCGCGGGATGCCCGACAGCCCCAGTCTCACGTCACGCCAGAAATAGAGAACCACGGCGCCCAGCGTTCCCACATGCACGGCGACGTCGATGATCTGTCCCTGGTCCTGCATGCCGGAGAGATTCGGCAGAAGGATCAGGTGTCCGGAGGACGAGATCGGCAGGAATTCGGTGATGCCTTGGATCAGGGCAACGAGGAGAAGATGAAAAAGGGTCATGAACGGCGAATCGGCCTGACTGTAGATGGATGTTTTTCCAAGTTTTTCGAGAAATAGGTCCGGTTCGTGACCTGTTTATGACAATCCGGCGTGCCAGCGGGTGTTATTTCGAGAAGAAAATTCCTTAATAGGTCAGTAAGACTGTCTTTTTATCCACGCCAGCCGTAGATATACGGATCGCCTGAGAATGGGAGATGTTCCGTGGCCAAGCAACCCATGTTGAAATTCGTGTCCGTCGGCAAGGAGATGCCGGAAAAGCGGGAAGCAGACCAGCGCACCGAGGATTTCGACGAGATCTACGGCGAATACGCGCGTGAGAAAGCCGCCGAGCAGGCCGGCCGCTGCAGCCAGTGCGGTGTGCCCTATTGTCAGACCCATTGCCCGCTTCACAACAACATCCCCGATTGGCTCAAGCTGACCGCCGAGGGACGCCTGCACGAGGCCTACGAGCTGAGCCAGGCCACCAACACCTTCCCCGAGATCTGCGGCCGCATCTGTCCGCAGGACCGGCTCTGCGAGGGCAATTGCGTCATCGAGCAGTCGGGCCACGGCACGGTCACCATCGGATCGGTCGAGAAATACATCACCGACACGGCGTGGGAAGAAGGCTGGGTTCAGCCGATCCGTCCCGCATCGGAACGTCCCGAGTCCGTGGGCATCATCGGCGCGGGCCCCGGTGGCCTCGCCGCAGCCGACATGCTGCGCCGCGCGGGCCTGCAGGTCACCATCTATGACCGCTACGACCGGTCGGGGGGCCTGATGGTCTACGGCATCCCCGGCTTCAAGCTGGAGAAGGACGTGGTGATGCGCCGCAACGCCCAGCTCGAGAATGGCGGCGTCGCGTTCGTCATGAACTGCAACGTGGGCGAGGACATCACATTCGATGAGATCCGGGAAAAGCACGACTTCGTGGTGATTGCGACCGGCGTCTACAAGTCCCGCGATCTGCCCGCGCCCGGAGTCGGCGCGAAAGGCATCGTGCGCGCCATCGACTACCTGACCGCGTCCAACCGTGTCGGCTTCGGCGACGATGTGCCCGAATACGCCAGCGGTGAGTTGAACGCCGAGGGCAAGCGCGTGGTCGTCATCGGTGGCGGCGACACGGCGATGGACTGCGTCCGCACCGCCATCCGGCAGGGCGCCACCAGCGTGAAATGCCTGTACCGCCGCGACCGGGCGAACATGCCCGGCTCCCAGCGGGAGGTCGCCAATGCCGAGGAGGAGGGCGTCGAATTCGTCTGGCTCACCGCGCCCAAGGGCTTCACCGGCGACGCCGTCGAGGGCGTGATGGTGCAAAAGATGCGCCTGGGCCAGCCCGACGCGACCGGCCGCCAGGCGCCGGAGCTGATCGAGGGCGCCGATTATGTCGAGGATGCGGATATCGTCATCAAGGCGCTGGGCTTCGAGCCAGAGGATTTGCCGACGCTCTGGGGTTGTCCCGAGCTGGAGGTGACGCGCTGGGGCACGATCAAGGCCGATTTCCGCAGCCACGAGACGGCGATGCCCGGCGTCTATGCCGTAGGTGACATCGTGCGCGGCGCGAGCCTCGTGGTCTGGGCGATCCGCGACGGGCGCGAGGCGGCCGAGGCGATCCTCGAAAAGGTCATGACTCAGGGTGCCGGGGTCGCGGCGGAATGACATCTCTGCGAACCCTTCTTTGCGTGGCGATGCTTGCGACCCCCGCCGCTCCGGCGATGGCGCAGGACGGCCCGCGCCTGTTCCAGGTGCCCGAAGGGTGCACGCCGTTCCTGACGGTGCAGTCCCGGTCCTGCCTCGTGTCGCACCACTGGACCTGCGAGGCCGACCCCGAAGGCACCCACTGGCGCGCGTCGCTCGATCAGGACGGCGCCTTCTACCTCAGCTTCTCCGATGCGGAGTTTCGTTGGCTCAGGTCGTGGAACCTGCGCAGCGGCGCGACCGATACCCTGATCGAGCCCGAAGAGGACCCGGCCAGCATGAGCGAACTGCTGGCGACCGGCAGCGACTCGATGGTGTTCTCGATCCGCGAGGAAAGCGCTACGGGTACGTTCCAGCGCGACTATACCGGGTTCGACCGGCTGACCGGAGAGAGCGTCACCGTGGATGGCCACGAGTTGCAGGTGACCGAGTTCGCCTATGAATACGGCACGCCGGACGGGCCGCGCCGGACCGAGGGCAACCAGTTCGTGAATGAGGGCTGGGGGCTGTTCTTCGGCGGGCTGGAAACCGTGACACTGCCGTCGGGCGAGACCTTCGAGGGCAATTACAGCCCGATGGAATTCGCGGAGCCGGGGGAATCCGGGTTCCTCAGCATGCAGCCGCTCTACGATTGCGGCGACATGATGAGCGCGCTCGGCGATGACACGGTCTGGCGGGTGAGCCGATGATCGACGCCCCCCTTCAGGGGGCCGGAAAACTCGAGTTTTCCGGGACGTTTTCCTCGAGGAAAACGGACCCGGCCCGAACGGGAGAGCAGAAGATGACCAAGTATGACGCCAGCTGGGCCGCTGCCGAGGCCGCGAAGCGTGAGTGGATGGCCGAAAATGGGCTCTATTCCGAGGCGGAGGAACATTCCTCCTGCGGGGTGGGCCTTGTCGTGTCCATCGACGGCAAGCCCAGCCGCAAGGTCGTGGAAAACGGGATCAACGCGCTCAAGGCCGTGTGGCACCGGGGCGCGGTCGATGCCGATGGCAAGACCGGCGACGGCGCGGGCATCCATGTGCAGATCCCGCCCGCCTTTTTCTACGATCAGGTCGTGCGCACGGGCCACGAGCCACGGAAGGATGAACTGATGGCCGTGGGTCAGGTGTTCCTGCCCCGCACCGATTTCGGCGCGCAAGAGGCCTGCCGGACCATCGTGGAATCCGAGGTTCTGCGCATGGGATACTACATCTATGGCTGGCGCCATGTTCCGGTGAACATCACCGTTCTGGGCGAGAAGGCCAACGCCACCCGTCCCGAGATCGAGCAGATCATCATCTCGAACTCCAAGGGTGTCGACGAGGAGACCTTCGAGCGCGAGCTTTACGTCATTCGCCGCCGGATCGAGAAGGCCGCCGCAAGCGCCGGCATCAAGGAGCTTTACCTCTGCTCGCTCAGCTGCCGGTCGATCATCTACAAGGGCATGATGCTGGCCGAGCAGGTGGCGGAGTTCTATCCCGACCTCAAGGACGAGCGTTTCGAAAGCGCCTTCGCGATCTATCACCAGCGCTATTCCACCAACACCTTCCCGCAATGGTGGCTGGCCCAGCCGTTCCGAATGCTTGCCCATAACGGCGAGATCAACACGCTCAAGGGCAACATCAACTGGATGAAGTCCCACGAGATCCGCCTGTCGAGCGCGTATTTCGGCGAGATGGCCGAGGACATCAAACCGATCATCGCTGGCGGCGCCTCGGACAGCGCCGCGCTCGACGCCGTGTTCGAGGTTCTGGTGCGCGCAGGCCGCAATGCGCCGATGGCCAAGACGATGCTGGTTCCCGAGGCATGGAGCCAGACCGCGACCGAACTGCCGCAGGCATGGCAGGACATGTATTCCTATTGCAACTCGGTGATGGAGCCGTGGGACGGGCCCGCCGCACTGGCCATGACCGACGGCCGCTGGGTCTGCGCGGGGCTGGACCGGAACGGCCTGCGTCCGATGCGCTACGTGGTCACCGGCGACGGTCTGATGATCGCGGGATCCGAGACGGGCATGGTTCCTGTGGACGAGGCGACGGTTGTCGAGAAGGGCGCACTGGGCCCCGGCCAGATGATCGCCGTCGACATGGAGGAGCAGAAGCTTTTCCACGACACCGAGATCAAGGACGCGCTGGCCGCCGCCCGTCCCTTCGGTGACTGGGTCGGCAAGATCACCGACCTGGCCAAGGAGACCGAGAGCGTAGCCGAGAAAGCGCTTTTCGACGGTGCCGAATTGCGCCGCCGGCAAGTGGCCGCCGGCTATTCGATCGAGGAACTCGAGCAGATTCTCGCGCCGATGGCCGAGGATGGGAAGGAAGCGCTGGCCTCCATGGGTGACGACACGCCGGCGGCGGTTCTGTCGAGCCAGTATCGTCCGCTCAGCCACTATTTCCGACAGAATTTCAGCCAGGTGACCAACCCGCCGATCGACAGTCTGCGGGAATACCGGGTGATGAGCCTCAAGACCCGCTTCGGCAACCTCAAGAACGTGTTGGACGAGGACAGCAGCCAGACCGAGATCCTCGTGCTGGATAGCCCCTTTGTGGGCAACGCCCAGTTCGACGAGATGGTGAAGCAGTTCAACGCCGAGCATGTCGTCATCGACTGCACATTCCCGGCTGGCGGCGCTCAGGGGGCATTGCGTGATGGGCTCGCCCGTATCCGCGCCGAGGCCGAGGATGCCGTACGCTCGGGCGCGGGCCACATCATCCTGACCGACCAGGGCCAGGATGAATCCCGCGTGGCGATGCCGATGATACTGGCCACCAGTGCGGTGCATTCCTGGCTGACGCGGCAGGGTCTGCGCACCTTCTGCTCGCTCAACGTGCGTTCGGCAGAGTGCATCGACCCGCATTACTTCGCCGTTCTCGTGGGCTGCGGCGCGACGACCGTGAACGCCTATCTTGCGCAGGAATCGATCGCTGACCGGATTTCACGCGGCCTGATCGAAGGCAGCCTGACCGAGGCGATGGCCCGCTACCGCACCGCGATCGACCAGGGCCTGCTCAAGATCATGTCGAAGATGGGGATCTCGGTGATCTCTTCCTACCGTGGCGGGCTCAACTTCGAGGCCGTCGGCCTCAGCCGCGCCATGGTCGCCGAGTTCTTCCCCGGCATGATTTCGCGGATCTCGGGCATCGGCGTATCGGGCCTTCAGAAGAAGGTCGAGGAGGTCCACGCGCGCGGCTGGCTGCGCGGGCAGGACGTGCTGCCCATCGGCGGCTTCTACAAGGCGCGCCGGTCGGGCGAGAAACACGCCTGGGAAGCGCAAAGCATGCACATGATGCAGATGGCGTGCAACAAGGCGTCCTACGAGCTGTGGAAGCAGTACTCGGCCAAGATGAAGTCCAACCCGCCGATCCATCTGCGCGACCTCCTGGACATCAAGCCGCTTGGCCCGGCCATTCCGATAGAAGAAGTCGAGAGCATCACCGCGATCCGCAAACGCTTTGTCACGCCGGGCATGTCGCTGGGTGCGTTGTCGCCAGAGGCGCACAAGACACTGAACGTGGCGATGAACCGGATCGGCGCGAAGTCGGATAGCGGCGAGGGCGGCGAGGACCCGGCGCATTTCGTGCCGGAACCCAACGGCGACAACCCGTCGGCCAAGATCAAGCAGGTCGCCTCGGGCCGCTTCGGCGTGACGGCGGAATACCTCAACCACTGTGAGGAGCTCGAGATCAAGGTCGCGCAGGGTGCCAAGCCCGGCGAGGGCGGCCAGCTGCCCGGCATGAAGGTCACGGATCTGATCGCGCGGCTGCGGCATTCCACGAAGGGCGTGACGCTGATTTCACCGCCGCCGCATCACGACATCTACTCGATCGAGGACCTCGCGCAGCTGATCTATGATCTCAAGCAGATCAACCCGCGCGCCAAGGTCACGGTCAAGCTTGTGGCGTCGTCCGGCGTGGGCACCATCGCGGCGGGCGTGGCCAAGGCCAAGGCCGACGTCATCCTGATCTCGGGCCATAACGGCGGCACGGGCGCCTCGCCCGCGACCTCGATCAAGTATGCCGGCCTGCCGTGGGAGATGGGCCTGACCGAGGCGCATCAGGTTCTCGCCATGAACAACCTGCGCGACCGCGTGACGCTCAGGACCGATGGCGGTCTGCGCACTGGCCGCGACATCGTCATGGCGGCGATGATGGGGGCCGAGGAATACGGCATCGGCACCGCCGCGCTGATCGCCATGGGCTGCATCATGGTGCGTCAGTGCCAGTCCAACACCTGCCCGGTGGGCGTCTGCACGCAGGACGAAAGCCTGCGCGAGAAGTTCACCGGAACGGCGGACAAGGTCGTCAACCTCATCACCTTCTACGCGCAGGAGGTGCGGGAGACTCTCGCCTCCATCGGCGCGCGAAGCCTCGACGACGTGATCGGGCGGGCCGATCTTCTGGCGCAGGTGAGCCGCGGGGCGGCGCATCTGGACGACCTCGACCTCAACCCGATGCTGATCACCGTCGATGGCGCGGACCGGATCACCTATGACCGCTACAAGCCGCGCAACGCCGTGCCTGACACGCTGGACGCCCAGATCGTCAAGGACGCCCATCGCTTCCTCGAAGACGGCGAGAAGATGCAGTTGAGCTACGCGGTCCAGAACACCTACCGCACCATCGGCACGCGGACCTCCAGCCATATCGTGCAGGCCTTCGGCATGCGCAATCAGCTGCAGCCCGACCATCTGACCGTGGCGCTTGAAGGGTCGGCGGGACAAAGCCTCGGCGCCTTCGCCGCGCCGGGCCTGAAGCTGGTGGTGGCGGGTGACGCCAACGACTATGTCGGCAAGGGCCTGTCAGGCGGGATCATCGTGGTGAAGCCGCCGCAGGTCAGCCCGCTGAAGGCGGAAGACAACGTCATCATCGGCAACACGGTGCTTTACGGCGCGACGGACGGGTACCTTTTTGCGGCGGGCCGTGCGGGCGAACGCTTCGCCGTGCGCAATTCCGGTGCACGGGTCGTGGTCGAAGGCGTGGGGTCGAACGGTTGCGAATACATGACCGGCGGCGTGGCCGTGATCCTCGGCTCCACCGGTGCCAATTTCGGGGCGGGCATGACCGGTGGGATGGCCTATCTCCATGATCCCGACGGTGTCGCGTTGACGAACATGAACCTCGAGACGCTTGTGACGGTTCCCGTGACCGTCGAACACTGGGAGACGCAGCTCAAGGGTCTCATCGCGGCCCATGCGCGGGAAACCGAGAGCCAGAAGGCCAAGGGTATCCTGCAGAACTGGGACCTCGAGCTTCGGAATTTCGTGCAGGTCTGCCCGAAGGAGATGCTGGACAAGCTCGCCCATCCGATTTCCGAGGACATGGCCGCGATCCCGGCGGAGTAGCCATTTCGCGATAATCCGGGCCCCGACAGATCGGGGCCCGGTTGAATCGAATTGCCAAGAAATACCACGTCAAAACCGCATTAGTTCCCGAAACCGGGCCGAATCATGCGGCATGACCGACCGAACGGAATTCGGAGTCGGTCCCGCCCATGCCAACGACCTTCAACGACCAGTTCTACGTGATGGACCCCTACGCGCCGCCGCCCGTGGGCACGACGCTCGTAGTGCAGCGCTTCGATCTGGTCGACCAGAACGACGACGGGGATGTGGACCGCTACAACGGCGACAGTGTCGATGGATGGGACGTCACGAGTTCCTATCCGGGCGACACGGTCACGGTGACGCTGTCGGGCGGAAGCACCGTCACCTACACCGGCACCACCTTCTACCTTGCCGACGGGCGGGAGGTCTTTACCCCGACCGACGGACAGGTTCTGCAGACGGCAACGTTTGCCGGTGCCAGTGCCGTCACCGGGGAGGGTCCGCTCGATGTCTCGGGCGGTGGCGGCGATCTGGGTCCGCCCTGCTTCACGCCCGGTGTCCTGATCGACACCATGGACGGGCGCGTTCCCGTGGAGGCGCTGAAGGCCGGCGCGATGATCGACACGCTGGACCGCGGCTATCGGCCCGTTCTGTGGGTGGGCCGCAGCGATCTGCGCGCCGACGCGAAACATGCGCCTGTCCGCTTCGAGGTGGGCGCCATCGGCAATTCCGAGGCGTTCGACGTCTCGCCGCAGCACCGCATCCATATCTCGGGCTGGCAGGCGGAACTGAATTTCGGCCAGCCCGAGGTTCTCGTCTCGGCCGTGCATCTCGTGGGCCTTCCGGGTGTCAGCCGCCGTCCGCCCGCCCGCGTGACCTACGTCCACGTTCTCATGGAGCGTCACGAGATTATTCGCAGCGCGGGCACGTGGTCCGAAAGCTATTTCCCCGGCACCAGCATCGAACGGCACGAGGAAGAGATCCGTCGCCAGATGCCCGCACAATTCGCGACGCTGGCCGCGCAGATGCGCGATGTCCCAATTGCGCGACCGCAAGTGCGGGGCCGCGAGGCCCGCGTTCTCGTCGCCTAGAGGGTGACGAAGGCGTCGCGGGAATATCCCTGAAGATACAGGATCGCCGTCAGGTCGCCGTGGTTGATCCGGTGCTGCGCCGCCGCCTGCACAGAGGGTTTCGCATGGACAGCCACGCCCGTCCCGGCGCGCTCGATCATGCCCAGATCGTTGGCGCCGTCACCGATGGCGAGAACATCCTCCGCCGTCAGCCCAAGCCGTGCGGAAATCTCGTCGAGCGCCTGAACCTTCGCGTCGCGCCCCAGGATGGGCCGCGCCACATCTCCGGTCAGAACCCCGTTTTCGGCCAGAAGCGTGTTGGCCCGGTGTTCGTCAAAGCCCAGCCGCTCCGCGATGACCGAGGTGAAGGACACGAACCCGCCAGAGACCAGCACCGCGCGGGCGCCATGGGCCTTCATCGTTGCCACCAGCGTGGCACCCCCCGGCATCGGCGTGATGCGGTCGGACAGGACCTTGGCGATGGTGTCCTCGGCCAGCCCCTTCAGCAGTCCGACCCGTTCGATCAGCGCACCCTCGAAATCCAGTTCGCCGTTCATGGCGCGTTTCGTGATGGCGCTGACGGCTTCGCCCACGCCGGCCTCCTCGGCCAGCTCGTCGACGCATTCCTGCCGGATCATGGTGCTGTCCATGTCGGCCAAAAGCATCTTCTTTTTCCGCCCTTCGGAGGGCTGCGCGACCATATCCACGCCTTCGGCCTGAAGACTGTCCCACACCTGATCTAGGTTCTTCGGCAGGCGCGCCATCTCGAATTCCGCCGCGTGGTTGGGGTCGAGCCAGACGGCATCCCCCCCACCCATCGCGTTGCGCAGGTTGGTGACAAGCGCCGGGTCCAGAACCATCGCCGGGTTGGTGATGAGCGTGACGGTATGCATCCTGCCTCCGAGCCGTAATGACGCGGGATAAAGCACGCGCGCCGCGCAAGGACCAGTGGCGATCCGCTTGGCAGGAGCGCCGCGCGGGACTAGGTCCAGTCCAGATGCGACAGGAAGGATCGGCGTGGTGACAGGACGGATCGTCGTAGCAACGCTCGCGGTGCTCGCCCTCGTGGCGGGGATTTTCCTGCTGGAACGGCCGCGCGCGGGGCTGGAAATCACCCATCTCGACGCGGGGCAGACCCCTGTCACCGTCATGCAGGAGCCGGGTGCGAACGGCCCGCTTGTGGTCAACGCCCACGGCTTCGCCGGATCGCGCCAGCTGATGGCGGCGTGGCAGCTGACGCTGGCGCAGGCGGGCTATGTCACGGCGAGCTTCGATTTCGAGGGGCATGGCCGCAACCCGGTGCCGATGTCGGGCGACGTCACCTCGGTCGACGGGACCACGCAGCTTCTGATGGATGAAACCGGCCGCGTCACCGATGCCGTTCTCGAGGCCACCGGGGCGGAGCCGCGCGTGGCGCTGCTGGGTCACTCCATGGCCTCGGACATCGTCGTGCGGCAGGGCATCGCGGATGACAGGGTCGAGGCGATCGTCGGCATTTCCCTGTTCTCGCAGGCGGTGACGGAGGATCAGCCCCGGAACCTCCTGATCATCAACGGCGCTTTCGAGGGCATGTTGCGGGAGGCCGCGCTGGAGGTCATGGCCCCCCTCGGCGCAGGCGAAGGCGAGACCGTCGGCACCCCGGGCGAGGGCTTCGCACGGCGGGCGGTTGCCTCACCCTTCGTGGAGCATGTGGGCGTGCTCTATGCGCCGACCGGGCTGCGGGAGGCGCGCGCCTGGCTCGACCGGAGTTTCGGACGCGAGGTGACGGAGGGACCCGTGGCGTCCATAGGCCCCGCGATCCTGCTGGCGCTTTTCGGAGTCGTGCTACTGGCCCGCAGCCTTGCGCGGACTCTGCCCGAGGGCCCCGCGCCGCATCGCGTCGGCCGCGGCCGCTTCGTCGCGCTCGCGGTGCTGCCGGCCGTTGCCACGCCGCTCATCCTCGCGCCTTTCGACACGCGGTTCCTGCCGGTGCTGGTGGCCGACTATCTTGCTGTCCACCTTGCGCTTTATGGCACGCTCACCCTCGGGCTGGCGGCTTGGGCCGGCGCCTTGCCGCGCCTGCAGGGGTGGGTCTGGGGCCTCGCGCTCGCCGCCTACGGTCTGATCGCCTTCGGGGGCGTTCTGGACCGCTACGTGGCCAGTTTCGTGCCGGTCGCGGAGCGGATCCCGATCATGGCGATCATCCTGCCCGGCGCGGTGCTCGCCATGCTGGCCGATGCCATCCTGCAGGAGGCCGGCCGCGCCCGACTCTGGCGGCGCTGGACGGCGCGGCTTCTGTTCCTCGCCTCTCTCGGCCTCGCCGTGACGCTCGATTTCGAGAGGCTCTTTTTCCTTCTGATCATCCTGCCCGTGATCCTGCTCTTCTATCTCAGCTTCGGGCTGATGGGGGCATGGGTGGGCAAGCGCACCGGCTCGGTGATGGCCATGGGCCTCGGCCTCGGCCTGATCCTCGGCTGGGCGCTGGGCGTGACCTTTCCGATGTTCGATCCCGGCGTCTAGGGCGCCACCCGGCGGCCTTGCCAGTCGGGGGCGGTGAAGACCGCACGCATACGCGGCTCGTGGAGGACAAGCGCGTCGATACGGTGCGGCGTCAGCCGAATCGCGGCGAAGCGTGCGGGGTCTCCGTCAACCGGGTCATCGGGTGCCGGGCCGGGCTCCGCGCCGGGTGCAGCACCACCGTAATTCATGCGAACCTGCGGCGGGAGGCGCGCAAAAAGCTCCGGGTCGCCCTGCTCGACCACCGCCGTGGCACGCATCCGAATTTGCAGCTGGTCGCTCGGTATCCAGACATGGAGCGCGACACGCGGGTCCGCCTCGATCTGCGCGACCTTGGGCGAGGCCATGTCGGTGTTCAGTTCCAGCGCGCCTGCGCCGCGGTCCACCCGCCGCAGGATCAGCGTGCGCAGTTCCGGCCCATCCGGCCCGATGGTGCCCAGCGTCGGATACCGTGCGGGATGCGTCGGGTCCCCCACGCCATGCGACAGCCGGGACCAGACGAGATCGAGGAGGGCGGGAAGATCGGTCATCAGCGTTCCTGCGAAAAGACTTGTAAAAGGCGCGCGGGCGGCATGCGCCAGAGCCGGATCGCCGGCATCGCGGCCGCGATGCCCGCCGCGATGAGCGCCAGCACCAGTAGCCGCAGCGCCTCGCCCGGGAACACCTGCATCGGCAGGCGCCAGCCGAAGGCCTCCACGTTCACCACTGCCAGCAGAACCCATGCTAGTCCCAGTCCCACGGGAACCGCCAGCAGAAAGGTCAGCAGCGCCAGCAGGAGCAGACGCCAGACCTCCGTGAGCGCCAGGCGCGCGCGCGACGTGCCGATGGCCCAGACCGGCGCCACCTGCGGCAGGCGCAGCGCCGAGAGCGTCAGGAGGCTGGTCAGGAGCGCGAGCGACGCCACCCCGAGCGTCAGGATGTTCAGCGCCCCGGTCACGAGGAAGGTGTTCTCGAATACCTCCAGCGAGAACGCCTTGATCTGCGCCTGGTTGCGCACCGACGCCTCGGGCAGGCCGAACTCCTCGCGCAGGAGCGCGGCAAGCGCCGGGGCGTCCTCCGGTGCGACGCGGATGGCGAAATTCGTGGCCCGCGCGTCGGGGTAGAGCCCTTCGAACACCTCCAGCGCGACGATCGCCTGCCCCGCCGGGTTGCCGTAGTCCGAATAGACGCCCGCCACCGGCAGCGTCAGGTCCGGCGACAGCGTCACCGGATCGCCCAGCGACAAGCCGTGCCGCCGCGCCATCTGTTCGTTCACCAGAACGCCCGCGCCCGCGTAGAGCCTGTCCCACGGGTCCGCGACCCCGGACAGAAGCGGCCATGCCGCGCGGTAGGTGTCGTGATCGACGATCCCGAACACATCCGCCGGCAGTCCGAAAAGGCGCGTCTCGGCCGACAGGATCGGCAGGAGAGCGTCGGCCCGCCCCTCGAGATAGGTCTCCAGCTGCGCGGCTTCCGCCTCGTCGGCGGTGAAGACGTAAAGCTCGGAGGCGAGACGCTGGTCCAGCCATCCTGTAAAGGTCGTGCGGAAGGAGCCTACCATCGTCGTCACGCCGATATTGGCCGAGAGCGCCAGCAGCAGCGCCATGAGCGACAGTGACAGTGCCGGAAGCTGCTGGCGCGAATCGGCCAATACCCATTCAGAGAAGGCCCCTCGGGCAAGCGGGCCAAGCGCGGCCAGCGCCAGGCGGAGCAGGAGCGGCAGGGCCAGCGCGGCGCCAAGCAACAGCCCGCCGAGAAGGATGAACCCTGCCAGCAGGCCCGAGCCCAGCCAGCCGACAAGGACGCCGGTCGCGAACAGCCCCAGCGCGGCGAGCGCCTGCCGCCGCATCGCGTGCCCCGAGGCCTGCGCCCATGCGCGCGGCTGTGCGGGTGCCAGCAGCGGCATGCGCGCGGTGCGCAGCATCGCCTGCGCCGAGGCGACAGCAGCGCCCAGCAGCGTGATGCCAAGGCCCGAAAGCGCCCAGATCGGGTCGAAGGCCAACGTACCCGGTACGGCTGCGCCGTAAAGCCCCCGCAACGTGCCGGCCACGCCCGGCATCAGCGCGGCGGCGATGGCATAGCCCAGCACGATCCCGATGGCGCCGGCAAGAAGCGCCATCATCGTGACCTCCATGGCGAGCGCCGCGATCAGCGCACGCAGCGGCAGGCCCACGGCACGCAGCGTGCGGAACATCGCGCGGCGTTGCTCGAAGGCCAGCCCGATGGCGGCATGGACGATGAAAAGGCCAACCCCGAAGGACAAGAGCCCGAAGGCCGTCAGGTTGAGGTGAAAGCTGTCCGTCAGCCGCGCCACATCGCCGGTCGTTTCCGGCGGCTCCAGACTCAGGGGCCACTCGGCGGGCAGCGGCGGCAGGCCGGCGGGCTGATCCGGCGCCACGATCAGGTAATCGGGGTCCGTGCGCCCCAGCAGACGCGCCGCCGTGGCGATATCGGCGATCGCGGCGGCGGGCGGCACGCTGTTCACCAACGAGACGGGGGGCAGGCCCGCCGGCAGGGCGCCCTGCGCGGTGGTCCGGGACATCAGAAGCAGGCCGGGCTCTCCCAGAAACGCCACCGCATCGACGCCCTCGCCGCCCAGAGCGGGCGCGTTCGACGCCTCGGGCGCGGTGAACGGGTCGATCCCGATCAGCCGCAGACGCCCGTTCTCGTCCCGTACCTCCCCAGTGATGACCGGCGACACGCGGTAGCCCGCACGCCTGAGCGCCACGTAATCCGTCATCGCGACCGGCCCGCCACCCTGCGCCACCAGCCGCGCAAGCTGATCCTGCCCCAGCGTTGCGGCGGCGGCGTCGTAACTCGACCGTGCCTCGGCGTTGATCGCCTGCACCCCGGACCAGAGCGCGGTGGCCAGCGCCAGCCCCAGCCACAGCATGGCCAGCTGCGCCGGATTGCGCCGCCAGTGCGACAGGAGGCTGAAAAGCGCCGGTCCCATGCCCCTCACGCGACAAGCCGCCCGCGCGACAGGGCCAGCCGCCGCGAGAGCCGCGCGGCCAGACGCTCGGAATGGGTGACCATCAGCATCGCCGCCCCGGTTTCGCTCACAAGCTCCAGCAACAGCGCCAGAACCGCATCGCCCGTCGCCTCGTCGAGATTTCCCGTCGGTTCGTCCGCGAGGATCAGGTCGGGTTGCCCGGCAAGCGCGCGTGCGATGGCGACGCGCTGCTGCTGTCCGCCCGAGAGCTGCTCGGGGTAGCGATGGGTCAGCGGCGCAAGGCCCAGCCGCTCGATCAGGGCCGCGTCGCGCGCGGGGTCGTGCCGCCCGCTCATCCGTGCCTGTATGGCGACATTCGCCGCCACGGTCAGCGACGGGACGAGGTTGAATTGCTGAAACACCAGCCCCGCTCGGCGCCCCCGGATCCGCGCCCGCGCCCCGTCCGACAGGGTGGAGAGGTCATGGCCCATCAGTCGCACATGGCCTGCATCGGGCGCATCCAGACCACCCGCCAGATGCAGAAGCGTGCTTTTGCCCGATCCGCTTTCCCCGGTCAGCGCCAGCGTCTCGCCCCGGTCCAGCTGCACCGAGACACCGTCGAGCACGGTGATGGGCGCATCGGCACCGGGATAGCGCTTGATGACCTGTTCGATCTGGAGGACGGGCTCGCTCATTCCGGGCGATGTAGCAGGACATCGCGTCGGGGACAGCCTATTCCACGGTTTGTTCGGCCATCCAGTCGATCACGCCTTTCGATACCGCCGCGTAGACCGCCGCGCCGATGGCCTCGCCGACCTCCGTGTGAAGGCCCGCGAAGGGCTCGTCTCCGGGCGGTGCACCGACGACGATGCAATCGGTGCCGGTGCCCGTCGCGCGCCCGTCGGGCAGGTCGGGGCCGTGGTCCATCACGGCGGCGGTGCGGGCTTGCGTCGCGATGGACGAAAGCTCGATCAGGGAAGTGTCGCATAGCCCCATGTCGGTAACGGCCAGAAGGTTGATCGTTCCTGCAGGCGCGTGGGCGTTCGCCAGCCGCGTGCCGACGCGCTCGGCATTGGTAAGGCCCACCGTGGCGAGGCAGGTGGCCGAGATTCGACCCGAACAGGCGGTTTCGAGACGATATCGGGACAGGTCGCGGGACGTGAGTAGCCCGATGGCCCGCGCCTCGCCCCGCACCGTCAGGCTCTCGGCCAGCCATTTCAGCGCGTCGAATTCCTCATTGAGGTCGGCGTCCCGCACCTCGCGCCAGATGACGCGGTCCGTGGTCACGAAACCCGGATGACGGGGCGCCCAGCTGAGCAAGCGCAGGGGCATCGCCAGCCGCGCCGTCAGCCAAGGCGGATCGAGCGCGACCTCGATCACGGGATCACCGAAAGCGGCTGGAACACCAGACCGTCGGGCCCGCGCGACAAATGTGCCCTGATGCCGAACACATCGGCCAGCCGGTCGGGGGAAAGCACCGCGTCCGGCGCGCCATCGGCCACGATCCGCCCGCGATCCATCAGGATCAGCCGGCTGCAATGGCGCGCGGCCATGCCGAGGTCATGGAGCGAGACGAGCACCGACTTGCCGTCGCGGGCGAGGTTCCCGAACCGCTCCAGCGTCGCGATCTGGTGCCCGGGGTCGAGTCCCGCCGTGGGCTCGTCGGCAAGGATCAGGGGCGTCTCCTGCACCAGCGCCCGCGCGATCAGGACGCGCGCCTGTTCCCCGCCCGACAGCTCCGTCGCGGGGCGCGCCGCGAAGGCGGTGAGGTCCATCGCGTGCAACGCCTCGGCAACGGCGGCTTCGTCATCCGGGCCGGGGCGCTGACCGCCCGACAGGTGCGGCACCCGGCCCAGCATCACCAGCGTCTCGACGGCGACGGGCCACGCGATTTCCCGCGATTGCGGCAGCCACGCGACCCGGCGCGCGCGCTCTGCGGGGGGCAAGGCCATGAGAGACGTGTCTCCCTTCGACGGCAACAGCCCCAGTGCCGCGCGCATCAGCGTCGTCTTGCCCGCGCCGTTCGGACCGATCAGGCCCACCACCTCGCCCGCCCCGATGCTCAGCGTGGCATGGTCCACCACCGGGCATTCGCCGCGCCTCACCGTCAGCCCTTTGAGAGACAGCAGCGTCACGCCAGTTGCCTCCGTGTCTTGTAGATCAGGTGCAGGAACAGCGGCGCGCCCACGATGGCCATCAGGACGCCGAGCTTGAGGTCGCGGTCCGGCAACACCAGCCGCACGGCGATATCGGCGGCCAGTACCAAGGCGGCACCGCCGAGCGCCGAGGCCGGCAGCAGCAGGCCGGGGCGCGCGCCCAGCAGCGGCCGCAGCATGTGCGGCACGACCAGCCCGACGAAACCGATCGCGCCAGCCACAGCTGTCGCCGCCCCCACGGCGCTGGCGGTTCCGAAGATGACCATCAACCTCATGCGGCCCAGCCGTATCCCCAGCGAGGCCGCCGCGTCCTCGCCCAGCGTCAGCGCGTCGAGCCCGCGCGCCGTCAAGCCAAGCAGGACCCAGCCGACCGCCATGAAGGGCAGCGCGACGCCCACATGCCAGAACGACCGGTCCGCGAGAGAGCCGAGCATCCAGAACACCGTTTCCGACACGGCGAAGGGGTTCGGCGAAAGGTTCAGGACAAGCGAGGTCAGCGCGCCGGCCAGCGCCGAGATCGCGATGCCGGCAAGGATGAGCGTCAGCGACCCGCCCCGTGGCCCCGCAAGCGCGAGGATCAGGAGCACGGCGATCAGGGCGCCAGTCAGCGCCGCGAATGGCAGCGCCAGAGCGAACATCGCCGCAAAGCCGGTTTGCAGCGCGATCACCGCGCCCAGCGCGGCCGAGCCCGACACGCCGATCAGGCCCGGCTCGGCCAGCGGGTTGCGCAGGTAACCCTGAAGCGCCGCCCCCGAGAGGCCCAGCGAGGCACCCACCATCACCGCGAGGATCGCGCGGGGCAGCCGGATTTCCCGCATCACGAGGCTGACCGCGTCACCCTGCCCGGTCAGCAGGGCGGCAAGGCTTTCCCCGGGGCCGAAGCCCGCGGGACCGGTCAGAAGCGACAGGACGAAAAGCGCCAGAACGACCAGCGCAAGGCCGGAAAAGATCGCGCGGCGGCTCACTCGCCCGCCTCGATCTCGGCGCGGATCGCGACCATCTCGGCCAGAGCGTGCACGACATGGGGCGTCCCGCAGATCCAGTCCGGCCCGCTTTCGGCGCCGCGCGCGGTCTCGGTCAGGCTGCGCAGCGCGGGATGGCGCAGGATCTCCTCGGACCGCGAGGCGCCGGGATAGGGCGCTGTGCCGATGACGAGATCGGGGGCGGCCAGAACCATCAGCTCCAGCGCGACGCGGCCCGACGTGTCGCGGCCCAGCTCTTCCGCGATATGGGAGAACCCCGCGTGGGTAACGATGTCATGGCTCAGCGTTCCGGTGCCCAGCGTGTAACCGTTGGGATAGTAGAACGCCGCGCGCGGGCCGTCCCCTGGCCCTGCAAGACGGGCGAGATCCGTCTCGAACCGGCCGATCAGAGCCTCTGCCGCGTCCTCTCGGTCCAAGAGTGCCGCGACCTCCCGCATCCGCTCCGGCACATCCCCAAGGCTGTTGGCGACGCCGATCTGGGCGACCTCGATCCCGAGGCTGCGCAGCATCGCGACGGTCGTCGGATCGGACCAGACCCCGGCGAGCACGAGGTCGGGTTGCAGCAGGAAAATCTCCTCCGCGCCGCCGTGATTCACCGGAACGGCCGACGCCTCCTCATGCATGGCCGAGGTCAGCGGGTCCTGCGCGATGTCGCTGACCGAGATCAGCTGCCCCTCGCGCGCCAGCATCAGCGCCAGCTGGTCGGTGCACAGGTTCATCGACACGACGCGCGCAGGCGCCTCCGCGCGCAGGGGCGTGGCGGCGGCAAGCGCAAGGCCCGCCGCCGCCAGCGCCTGGATGATCCGCTCAGAACCGCGCACGAAGGCCAACGGAAAACGCCCTGTCGCTTGTGCCGTAGCCGGGGGCCGTCTGGTATTCTTCATCGAACACGTTGTTCACCCGGAGGTAAAGCTCGGTGCCGTCATTCACGGCATAGCCGATGGATGTGTCAAAGACGACATAATCGTCGAGCGGGTTGCTCGCGAAGCCCGAGACTGCGGTGTCGACCGCTGCTTTGGCCCGCATGTCGAGACTGATCTCATCGGTGATGTCGCCTCGCAGACCCAGCACGCCATGATGGCGCGGGACGCGGGGCAGCCGTGTGCCATCGGTGCGGGCGTCGGTGTAGGTGTAGTTGCCATAGGCCCTCCATTGCCCCGTGATGTCGTAGACACCCGCCAGTTCGATCCCCTGGCTGACGGTCGTGCCGGGCACCTGGTTGTAGCAGCCGAAACCGGACCCGCAGGCGACGGCGGACCCGTCGAAATCGATCAGGTTGTCGATCTCGGTGTAGAAGGCCGCGGCGCTGAGTTGGCCCCAGGCGAAGGCGCGCTCGACGCCGATCTCGAAACTCAGGCTTTCCTCGGGCTCGAGGTTGGGGTCGCCGAAGCTGCTGAAAAGCTCGAACAGCGACGGGGCGCGGAAACCGGTGCCGACAGAGGCGCGCAGGACGGTGTCGCTGTCCGGTCGCCAGGCCAGCGCGATGCGTCCCGTGGTCTGCGTGCCGAAGCGGGAGTGATCCTCGTAGCGGAGAGAGGCCGCCATATCGAGATCGTCCGACAGCGCCCGGGTGTAATCGGCGAAGATGGCGTTGGTTTCGATGGATCCGGCCGTTGTGGTGGTCAGGATCTCCTCCTCCACGGTCTCCAGACCCACGGCGAGCGTGCTGGTCGCGTCGAGCTCGACGGTGCCGAGATAGCGAAGTTCCTGCCGTTCGCCGTTGAAGTCGCTGGTGAACCCGCCGGGATCGACGCGCGTCGTCTCCGAGAACACGTAAGACAACTCGTGGTCGATCAGGTCGCCGTCGATCTCCACGAAGGCACGGGCGCCTTGCCGCTCGGAGTCCAGGTACCGGTTCGGGTCATCACCGCCCGGCCCGGCGCCTGCGTCGAACTCGGAAAAGCTGCTCTGGTAGAACAGATCCGCGCCGATGGTCACGGCGTCCGTCACGTCGAGCGTGCCGCCGAAGGTGAGCGTTGTGTCATTGAATCCATCGGCTTCGGTGTTGCCGTCATTTTCCTCGGCTGCGGAGAAGCCGTCGGTCACCGTGCGGCTGGCGGAAAAGGTGAGCGTGCCACGGTCAAAGCGGGTTCCGATCCCGACAGAGCCGTAAAAGGTCTCGTAACTGCCGGCTTCCAGCGCGACGGTGACGTCGGTGCCGAAATCCTCGGGTGCGGCGACGGTGGTGATGCTGATGACGCCGGCGATGGCCTCGGACCCGTAGATGGCGCTTTGGGACCCGTAAAGCACCTCGATCCGGCTGATGCCGCCCACGGTCAGCGTGCCGAAGTTCAGGCTGGTCTGGGTAGAGGACGGATCGGTGATGTTGATTCCGTTCACGAGGACCGGAACGTAGCGTCCGTCGAGGCCCCGCACGCGGATCGACGTGCTGGTGCCCGTGGGTCCGTTTTGGGAAATCGTCAGACCGGGTAGCGTCGCGAGATAGTCAGATAGTTGGACATCGCCTGCATCGGCGAGTTCGTCAGCGGTGACGACCTCCACGGAGACACCGACGCGGTCGGCGGCAAGCTCCGTCAGGCCGGCGGAGAATACGATGTCGTCGAGTTGGAATGGTGCGTCTTGTGCGAAGGCCGGTGTGATCAAGACAGCTGCGAGCGCGGTTCCGCTGAGAATGGTTTTCATGGTTTCCCCCAAAGCGCGCCGAACAGGGTGGAACGCCCTGTCCCGCCATTCGACTTGTCCTTGAAGGGAATGCCCCTCCGCAGACGGTGATTGTCGCCACCACTACGGAAAGGTCCGTTGTCCATGGCGCCCACCGCGCCCGGACAGGGTGATCACTTCGGCAGGTCTCCTGACTTCGCGGGTCATCGCGTGAACCGGGCCTTCCCGGGGCTCTCCCCAGTGGCATGTGCCGGTCACGCTCGCCGCTTACAGTTGCGGGGGCAGTCGTGGATTTACACCACGTTCCCTTTTCACCGGACGCATGAAAGCGCCCGGACCGAAGCCTCATATGGCTACGCGCTGGGCCTGAGTCGGGCAAGGGGCGCGGGCGACGCATCGGGGTCGGAAACCGAAATGCCGCAGGACTGGGGCGAGGCCCCGCGCAGGCGAGG
>Ga0209947_1000040_pt1 | contig 57526 bp, 65 predicted proteins | sample SalPonR2_B_D2_MG_FD_185706 | JGI IMG/M metagenome (GOLD analysis project Ga0209947, IMG submission 185706) | Salt pond soil microbial communities from South San Francisco under conditions of wetland restoration - Salt Pond MetaG R2_B_D2_MG... ...
TACGTCACTGTCCGATTTTCGGGGAGCAGCTCACAGTGGCGAGGACGTAGCGGGCGCGCCTTGGCCGCAACGGCTGCACAATTCCCTTCGATCGTCCGGCGCACATGGGCGCGCCGCGGCGACCTTCGCCGTGACCGGCGTGTCTGGCGTGCCGGATGCCGGCCCACCCGCAACCACACCGCCAGGACCGGGTCCCGGGCAGGTCATTCGCCATCGCCCCTTGTCGATCCTCCAAGGCATTGCCCGACAAGAGAGTAGAGTCCACATCCGAATAATCACAGAGTCCGGTCGTGGTTTCGCCTTGGTTTAAAACGAAAACTCGTAAGTCGAGAACGACTCGTTAACTTGAGGACCGAAATGGTGAACAGTTTCTGGAAAGACGATGACGGGGCCGTCACGGTCGATTGGGTCGTGCTCACGGCAGCAATCGTCGGCCCGGGATGGCTACAATGAGCCTTGTGAGTGCGGGCGTCAGCGATCTGAGCGGTGATGTGGGCACCGAGTTGGCAAATCGCGAACTTGGCGTGGCGGGCGCGACCGGATCCGGCGGCGAGAGCGGCGGCGGCGGCGGTGTCCCGATGTTCTGCAATTCCGGCGTGTGCTATAGCGATACGGACGGCAACGGCGAATACGAGACCGGTTGGAACGAAGGCGATCCCGACAATACGCCTGACGACACCGGATTCGGCATCACGCCTCCGCCGCACCTGTAGGCCGTCGCGATGTGCAATTCACAGTCGTCAGGCGTCATGGGCGGAGAATGTGTCCAGGCACATGCCGACACGTGGCCGCCGACGCACCGGGCACGCGTGCCAACGTCGCGCATGTCCAGCGGGGTCTCCTGCAACCACGTAACCTGAACCGCTTGTGGGTGCGGTCTCCGGTCAAACCGACGTGCAGCCCCCATGCGACGGCTGCGGATTTGCGCGATGATGCGCCACCGGGCGCCGTCCAGCGGAGAGCCGGCGAATCTCCCGGCCCGGTGGACCGGAGGCTATCGGGCGCAAACCAGGCGTCGACCCCGCCCGCGCCTCCCGAAACCGCACAACAAACGGAAACCCGGGCCTGTCCGCCCGCCCAAGAATGCAGCATCCGTGGAAAATCACCCCCCGGTTGCACGCCGCACATTCCGCAGCGCAGAAATCCGGGCGAAGGTGAACGTGTCAGTAGTTTCGGGGTTCGTCTCCTCCCTTCCTTGCAACCTCGGGGCCTGACGCGAAAAACCTGCTGGCGACCCGGCTCCTCGTCTCTCTTCCAACTGGCCGGGTCGTCAGCTTTTTTCCCAGACATGGCACCCATTGGACGCGAGGGCGAATAAGGCAGACGAGCCTATCGGCGTCCGTATTGCGGCGCGCAGAGGGAAACCGGCTAATTATTTGAAAAGCATAATTTTCTTAGTGGTGCAATTGCGCCACATCTGCGCTGATGACACATTGGCGCCATATTGTTTCCATCTTTGCGGTCGATTCTGCGGCGCACCTGGGGTTCACTGATCGCGTTTACATGACGCATGGGAGCTTTTTTATGCCCGCAACACCCCAACCCACCCCGCCCAAGGGTGCCAATCCCGAAAAACCCCGTCCACGCCCTGTCCGGTTCACCGACTGGGCCAGCATCTGACAGGCGTCCGGGCGCACGTGCCCGCAGGCCGCGCCTGCACATGACGGACGATACATCGGCCACCGGCGACGATCCCGTCACCGCCATCCGCAATATCGGACCGGCCCAAGCGGCCGCCCTTTCCCGCGCAGGGATCCACACCGCGACCCACCTGCGCAAGATCGGTGCCGACGCCGCTTATGGTGCCATGCTACGCTGCGGCACGCGCCCGCATTTCATCGGCTATTACACGCTTGTCATGGGGCTGCAGGGACGGCCATGGAACGACTGCGCCGGCGAGGAAAAGGTCCGCCTTCGCAACAGGTTCGACACCCTCGTCGCCGAGGCCGGCGGGCTGTCCAATATCGACGCGATCCTCGACCGGATCGGCACCGGCCCCCGCCGCTGAGCCGATCTGCTACAACGCGCCGCATGCTGCAGCGCGGCTAGTTTGAGCCATGTCAAACAATCCCCTCCCACCATCTCCCAGAACGGACCCGCCCGCGCGCGTCGCGTGGGATAACGTCGTTTCAACTGGAGACAGCCAAATGCGCCTTCTGACGCTGACCGCAATCACCGCCCTTGCAACCGCCTTCGCCGGAGCGGCATCGGCGCAGGATGACTTGCGCGAATTCGCCAATGACTTGTTCGATCCGATCCCGATCACCCCGCCGGATCTGCCGAACAACATCATCAGCCGTCAGCGCGTGGACCTCGGCGCGATGCTGTTCTTCGACCCGCGCATGTCGCGCTCGGGCCTGTTCTCCTGCCAGTCCTGCCACAATGTGGGCCTCGGCGGCGGCGACGGGCTTGAGACCTCGATCGGCCATGGCTGGCAGGCCGGTCCGCGCAACTCGCCCACCGTCTACAATGCCGTGTTCAACATCGCCCAGTTCTGGGACGGCCGCGCGCAGGATCTCATGGAACAGGCCATGGGCCCGGTCGTCGCCGGCGTCGAGATGAACAACACGCCGGAACGGCTGCTCGAGACGCTGAACTCGATGGAGGAATACGTCGCCGCCTTCGAGGAGGCCTTCCCCGGTGAGGAAGATCCGGTCACCTTCGAGAATTTCGCCCGCGCCATCGAATCCTTCGAGGCCACCCTGATCACGCCGAACTCACGGTTCGACCAGTATCTCAAGGGCATCGACGCCCTGACGGAACAGGAAGTGCGCGGGCTCGAGTCCTTCATCGACCAGGGCTGCGCCTCCTGTCACGCAGGCATCAACATGGGCGGCGAGGCCTATTATCCCTTCGGCCTCGTGGAACGCCCCGGCGCGAACGTTCTGCCGGTGGGTGACCGCGGCCGGTTCCAGGTGACCGAGACGGCGGCCGACGACTACGTCTTCCGCGCCTCGCCCCTGCGCAACATCGAGCTGACGGCGCCCTATTTCCACTCCGGCGTGGTCTGGTCGCTGGAAGAGGCGGTCGCGGTGATGGGCGTCTCACAGCTGGGCGCGGACCTCACCGAGCAGGAAATCGACGACATCGCCGCCTTCCTGCGCACGCTGACCGGCGAGATCCCCGAGGTCGTGCACCCGACGCTGCCGCCCTCGACGGACGCGACCCCGCGTCCCGAACCGATGTGATCCTTGGCGCGGGTCGGCTCACGGCCGGCCCGCAGCGCCACCACGAAAAAGGGCCGCCCCACCGGGCGGCCCTTCTTGCATGACGGTGTTGCAAAGGGTCAGCCGACCAGTTCGGTCCCCGCGAAGAAGTATGCGATCTCCTCGGCGGCCGTCTCGGGCGCGTCGGAGCCATGGACGGAGTTCTCGCCCTTGGACAGCGCGAACTCCTTGCGGATCGTGCCCTCGGCGGCCTCCGCCGGGTCGGTCGCGCCCATCACTTCGCGGTATTTCGCGATCGCGTCGTCGCCTTCCAGCACCTGAACCACCACCGGTTCGGAGGCCATGAATTCGCAGAGCTCGCCGTAGAACGGACGCTCCTTGTGGACGGCATAGAACTCGCCTGCCTGCGCGGGGGTCATGTGGATGCGTTTCTGCGCGATGATGCGCAGGCCCGCGGCCTCTATCTTGGCGTTGATCGCGCCGGTGAGGTTGCGCTTGGTGGCGTCGGGCTTGAGGATCGAAAAGGTGCGTTGAACGGCCATGGTCTGCTCCATCGGGAAGGATTTGTCGCGCGCTTAGCATGGGGGTTGGGGGATGAAAACCCGGCTGTTGCGCCGGGTGTCGAGCGGGGTGTTGACGGGGGCGTCCGAGACCGCCAAACCCCACCCATGCTGCGGATCGAAGACATCTCATACGCCGTTGCCGGCACCCCCCTGTTCGAGGGCGCCAGCGCCACGATCCCCGCGGGACACAAGGTGGGCATCGTTGGCCGCAACGGCGCCGGCAAGACGACGCTCTTCCGGCTGATCAGGGGGCAGCTCACGCTCGATGGCGGCAGTATTTCCGTGCCCGCCCGCGCGCGGATCGGCGGTGTCTCGCAGGAGGCGCCGGGGACCGAGCTCTCGCTGCTGGACACCGTGCTGGCGGCGGATGAAGAACGCGCGGCGCTTCTCGGCGACACCAGCGACGATCCCGACCGCATCGCGGAGGTGCAGACGCGGCTTGCCGATATCGACGCCTGGTCGGGCGAGGCGCGGGCCTCGGCCATCTTGAAGGGCCTCGGCTTCACCAAGGAGGAACAGGCCATGCCCTGCTCCGCCTTCTCGGGGGGCTGGCGGATGCGCGTCGCTCTGGCCGGTGTCCTGTTCGCACAGCCCGACCTGCTGCTCCTGGACGAACCGACGAACTACCTCGATCTCGAAGGCGCGCTCTGGCTCGAAAGCTACCTCGCGCGCTACCCGCATACAGTGCTGATCATCAGCCATGATCGCGGCCTGCTGAACCGGGCGGTCGATCACATCCTGCACCTCGAGGGGCGGGACCTGACGCTCTATTCCGGGGGCTACGACGCATTCGCGCGCGCCCGCGCCGAGACCCGCGCCGTGCAGGCCGCCGCCGCCAAGAAGCAGGAGGCGCAGCGTTCCCATCTGCAGGCCTTCGTCGACCGGTTCAAGGCCAAGGCCTCCAAGGCGAAACAGGCGCAGAGCCGGGTCAAGATGCTGGAGCGGATGGAGACGATCCGCATGCCGGAGGACGCCGCGCGCACGGTGTTTTCCTTCCCCGAGCCCGAGGACCTTTCGCCGCCCATCGTGAACCTCGACAATGCCGCCGTGGGCTATGGCGGCAAGCCGGTGCTGAGCCGCCTGTCGCTGAGGATCGATCAAGACGACCGCATCGCGCTGCTGGGTCGGAATGGAGAGGGAAAATCGACGCTTTCCAAGTTGTTGTCGGGCAAACTTCAGGCTTGCGAGGGCCGGATCACGGCCTCCTCCAAGCTTCGGATCGGCTATTTCGCGCAGCATCAGGTCGACGAGCTGCACGCCGACGAGACGCCGCTTCAGCACCTGCGCCGCGAACGCCCCGAAGAAGCGCCGCCGAAGCTGCGGGCGCGGCTGGCCGGCTTCGGGCTCATGGCCGAACAGGCCGAGACCATCGTGGCGAAGCTTTCAGGCGGGCAGAAGGCGCGGCTGTCGCTGCTCTTGGCCACGCTCGACGCGCCGCATATGCTGATCCTCGACGAGCCCACCAACCACCTCGACATCGAAAGCCGCGAGGCACTGGTCGAGGCGCTGACCGCCTATTCCGGCGCCGTGGTGCTGGTGAGCCACGACATGCACCTGCTGAGCCTCGTGGCCGACCGGCTGTGGCTGGTGAAGGACGGGCGCGTGGCGCCTTACGAGGGCGATCTTGAAAGCTATCGGGCACTTCTGCTGGCAGGTGATGAAAAGCCCGCGAAGTCCGCAAAGCCCGAGAAACCCACGAAGAAGCCGCTCACCCATGATCAGGTCAAGGAGCTGCGCAGCGAGGTCCGCAAATGCGAGGCGCGTCTCGCCAAGATCGAGGAGATGCGCGACAAGCTCGCCGCCAAACTCGCCGATCCCGAGCTGTACGAGCAGTCGCGCGCGGGCGAGCTTGGCACCTGGCAGAAAAAATACGCCGAGGTGATGGAAGGCCTCCACCGCGCCGAGGCGATGTGGGTGGCCGCCGCCGAAAAGCTGGAACAGGCCGAGGCTGGCTGATCCCCGCCGGGACACACGCTGCGCGACCGGGCGCGCGAAACCGGTTTCCAGTTGCGGGCGACCGGCCTAGGGTGCGCCGCGATGGAACTGGCCGCCTACATCCCCGCCTTCGTGGCGCTTTTCGTGATCATCGACCCGATCGGGCTGGCGCCGCTGTTCGTGGCGCTGACGGCGGGCCAGACGGTGGGCGAGCGGCGCGGCGTGGCGCTGCGGGCCTGCCTTGTCGCGCTCGGCATCCTGACGCTCTTCGGGCTGGCGGGCGAGGCGGTGCTGAATTTCCTCGGCATCTCCATGCCCGCCTTTCGCATCGCGGGTGGGGTGCTTCTGTTTCTGACCGCTCTCGACATGCTGTTCGAACGCCGCAGCCAGCGGCGGCAGGGTCAGGCGGACACCGCCCATGCCGACGATCCCTCCGTCTTTCCGCTCGCCATCCCGCTCATCGCGGGTCCGGGGGCGATTGCCACGATGATCCTGCTGACGGGGCAGGACGGGGCGGAGCTGTTGCATATCGCGCTGGTGCACGCGGTGATGGCGCTGGTGCTGGCCTGTGTCTTCGCGCTGTTCCTGCTGGCGGCCCCGCTGGAGCGCGCGCTGGGGCCCACCGGGATCAACGTGGTGACGCGTCTGCTGGGGATGCTTCTGGCCGCGCTGTCGGTGCAATTCGTCATCGACGGGATGCGCGATTTGCAGGTGATCTGAGCCGGCGTGATCCTATATATGGGCCATGGACACTCTGACCTCCCTCACCGGCGACCAGATCGGAAACCTGATCTACCTTGCCCTTCTGGGAACGGCGATCGGTGGCTGGCTGCTGGTGTCGCAGCGCAAAAACCTCGGCAAGCTGGCGCAATACGCGGCGATCTGGGGCTTCATCTTCCTCGGCGCGATCGTGGCCGTTGGGCTCTGGACCGATATCCGCCAGACCGTCACCCCGCGTCAGTCGGTGATGATGGAGGGCGCGCGCGTGGAAGTACCGCAAAGCGCCGATGGACATTACTACCTGACGATGGAGGTCAACGGCACGCCCATCCGCTTCGTCGTCGACACCGGCGCGACCGATCTGGTTCTCAGCCGTGGCGACGCGGAACGCGCGGGGATCGACACCGACACGCTGATCTATTCGGGCCGCGCCTTCACCGCCAACGGGATGGTGGACACGGCGCCCGTGACGCTTGACCGGATCGCATTGGGAAAGGCCACGGATACCGGCGTTCGGGCTGTCGTCAACGGGGCCGAGATGCAGGACAGCCTTCTGGGCATGAGCTATCTCCAACGCTTCGACCGGCTGGAGATTTCCGGCGGCCGGCTCGTGCTGGAACGCTAGGCGCGCTTACCCCTTGGCGGCGCTTTCCGCCTTCATCTTCCAGCTGCCCGTATCCTCCGACCAGTATTTCGCCGCAGCGCCCGCCCCCGTGAGCGTGCGCCATTGCGCGCGCGCGGCCTCCACCGCGCCGGGGTCGTGACCGTCGAACAGGATCATCACGCGCGCATGGGCGGCGACCTCATCGGCCGTGACATCCGCGCCTTCGACCGAGACGAGGCAATCGGGCGCGTTGGCGGCCGGGCCTGTCGTCAGAAGCACGGGCTGATCGGCGTCATGGGCGCCGCCCGCGCGCCCGTGCGGCAGGAACCCGTCGCCCAGCCAGAGCTGCGCATCCAGCCGCCCGAGCGTTTCGTCGGTGCGTCCGCGCACCGCCACGCGCCACGGCTGGGCGAGCGATTTCTCCAGCAATACCCGCAGCGTGACCTCAAGCGGCGCCCGCGTCAGCTGGTAGAAATACGCCTCGCCCATGGGCCGCCTCAGGCCTCCTCGTAGCCGTCGCGCACCAGCCGGTCGAGCGCCAGAACGCCCCAGCCCGTCGCGCCCTTGGGCGCCAGCGTCGTGTCGGACTTCACGCTGGCGACCCCCGCGATGTCGAGGTGAATCCAGGGCGTGTCTTCCTTCACGAAGCGCCCTAGGAACTGGGCCGCCGTGATGGACCCCGCATCGCGTCCGCCCACGTTCTTCATGTCGGCGATCCGGCTTTTCAGCTTGTCGTCATAGGCCTGGCCCAGCGGCATGCGCCACGCGCCCTCGCCTTCGGTCTTCGCGGCCTTGAGGAAGGCGTTGCAGAAGGCGTCATTGTTGGAAAACACGCCCGCGTTCTCGTGGCCGAGGCCGATGATGATGGCACCGGTCAGCGTGGCGAGGTCGATCATGCCAGTGGGCTTGAAGCGTTCCTGCGCGTACCACATCACGTCGCACAGAACGAGGCGCCCCTCGGCGTCGGTGTTGATGACCTCGACGGTGTCGCCCTTCATGGATTTCACCACGTCGCCGGGCCGCTGTGCGCGGCCGTCGGGCATGTTCTCGACGAGGCCCACCAGGGCCACGACATTGGCCTTGGCCTTGCGCCCGGCGATGGCCTTCATCGCGCCCGCGACGGTGCCCGCGCCGCCCATGTCCATGGTCATGTCTTCCATGCCGCCGGCGGGCTTGAGGCTGATGCCGCCCGTGTCGAACACCACGCCCTTGCCGATCAGCGCCAGCGGCGGCTCGTCCCCGCCGCCCTTCCACTGCATCACCACGACCTTGGAGGGGCTCTCGGACCCCTGCCCCACGGCCAGCAGCGTGCGCATGCCGAGCTTCTCGAGATCGACCTCTTCCAGCACCTCGACCTCGACACCGTGATCGATCAGGCCTTCGAGACGTTTGGCGAAATCGTTCGTGGTCAGTACGTTGGAGGGCTCGTTGACGAGGTCACGGGTGAAGAACACGCCATCGGCCAGCGGCGCGAGGCCGGCCCAGTCCGCCGCCGTGTCCTCGGGCTTCGTGACCAGCAGCGTGGCATCCTCCGGGGGCGAGGCCTCGCCCGTCTTGTGGTCGGCGAAGTCGTAGCAGCGCAGCACGAGCCCGAGGCCCAGTTCCTCGGCCCGCGCCGTGGCGCCCGCGCAGATCGTCAGATGGCCCTTGCCGCGCGCCTTGGCCAGCGATGCACCGGCCTTGCGCGCCTCCTCGACGCTCGGGCGGCGTGGCAGTTTGCAGACCAGAACCCCCTCTGCGGCGAGGCCGGCCGGAAAGGACAGACTCACCACGTCGCCCACCTTGGCCTTGTCGAAGCTCTCGGCCTCGGCCAGCCGCGCCAGCGCGCCCTTGGTCAGGCGGTTCAGGCGCCGCCCGGCGGGGTCGAGTTTGCCCTCGGGCGGGACGATGACGGCGAGTTTTCCCTCGATCCGGGCAAGCGCGTCGAGATCGGTTTCGGTGAAGCTGAGCGTGATCGGCTTGGTCATGGTGATTTCGCGTCCTGTTGGCTTTTCTGCGGCCCGTGTGAGCGCCCCTTGTATGCGCGCCCGTGTCTTTCCGGTCGCGACATTAGGACGGCCTGCGCCGGATGGCCAGATCGGCCTGTCGCCTACCGCCGGATTGGTCTACCATCCAGATACGGCCTCCCACCCGCGCGTGGGCGCATCATCTGGGGGATGCGGGCCAGCGGCGTCCGGAAGCGGGGCGCGTCTGCCATCGTCGCCCCATACCGCCGCCCCGGAAGAGGCAGGAGTACAGGCTTGGGACAGTTCGATCGCTATATCCTGACGCAGCTGATCGTGCTTTTCGGGTTCTTCAGCCTCGTGCTGATCTCGGTCTACTGGATCGAGGCGGCGGTGGACCTGTTCGATACGCTGATCGCCGATGGCCAGAACCTCGGCGTGTTCCTCGAGTTCACCGCGCTGGCGCTGCCGCAGATCATGATGCTGGTGCTGCCGATCGCGGCCTTCGTGGCGACGCTCTACATCTTCAACCGGATGATCGGCGACAGCGAGCTTGTGGTGATGCAGACCGCCGGGCTCTCGGCGTGGCGGCTGATGCGCCCGGTGCTGGTCTTCGGCCTGTTCCTGGCCGCACTTCTGGGCGTTCTGGCCAATATCCTCGCGCCGGTCGCGCGCAGCCAGTTCATCGACCGATCGGCCGAGGTGCAGGAGGATCTGACCGGTCGCTTCCTGCGCGCGGGCGAATTCATCCATCCCACAGCCGGCCTGACCGTCTACATCCGCGAAATCTCGGAGCTGGGGGAGTTCCGCGACCTGTTCCTGCAGGACCGCTCGCAGCCGGATGTGGAGACAACCTACACCGCGACGACCGCGCTTCTGGTGCGATCCGAGGCCGGGCCCCGGCTGGTGATGTTCGACGGCATGGCCCAGTCGCTCGACCGGGAAACCGGGCTGCTGTCGACCGTCACCTTCGCCGATTTCACCTATGACGTGGCGGCGCTGATCGCCGAGGGTCGGGGGCGCAACTACGACGTGCGCGAATTGCCCACCGCGCTGCTGATCCGGGCCGATGCCACGATGGCCGAGGAGATGAGGCTGCCGCTGGCCCGCATGCTTTTCGAGGGCCATGACCGGATCGCACGCGCCATCTTCTCGATCTTCCCGCCGCTGATCGGGGCGGCCTGCCTGATGCTGGGCCATTTCTCGCGCTTCGGCGTCTGGCGGCAGATCCTGCTGGCCGTGGTGCTGGTCGTGCCGCTTCAGGTGATCTGGAACGCCTCGGAGGCGGTGGCGCGGACGGATGCCGACCTGTGGTACCTGGCCTATGCGCAACCGGCGGCCGCACTCGGCATCACGACGGTCCTGATCGTGCTGGCGGGCGCGCGACGCGACATCGCCAAGGGGGCCGTCCGGAAACTCCGCCCGCGAGGCGCCGCGGCATGATCCTGCACATGTATATCGCCCGGCGGTTCCTGCGCTCTCTCGGCATCGTGATCGCGGTTTTCGTGGGCATCCTTCTGCCCATTGACATCGCCGAACAGATGCGCCGCATCGGTGGCGATCAGGGGCTGGGCGCGGTGGTGGAACTGTCGCTTCTGAACCTGCCCCGCGCGCTTTACATGTGGTTGCCGCTTTTCGTGATGCTGGCGACGCTGGTGCTGTTCCTGGGTCTTGCGCGTACATCCGAACTGGTGGTGGTGCGTGGCGCGGGGCGCTCGGCCATCCGCTCGGCCGCCTCGCCGGTGCTTGTCGCCTTCGGGATCGGGATACTGGCTCTCCTGATCCTCAATCCGATTGTGGCGGCGACATCGCGCGAATACCAGATGACGGTCGCCCGCTATCAGGGGGCCGAGCAGCGCACCGTGTCGGTCAGTGCCGAGGGGCTATGGCTCCGGCAGGGCACGCTGTCGGAGCAGACGGTCATCCATGCCGAGGGCACCAATTCCGACGGCACGCATCTGTTCGACGCGAGTTTCTTCACCTTCGACGAAAACGGCCTGCTGACCGAACGGATCAGCGCGGGCGAGGCGCTGCTGGTGGGTGGCGCGTGGGAACTGCGCGAGGTCAAGCTGTGGCCCTTCGCCGGCGTCGACAATGCGGAAGCCGCGTCGGTCCTCCACGACAGGCTGGTTCTGCCGTCGACCTTGACCGCCGAGCAGATCCGCGACAGTTTCGGGCGGCCCGACACGGTGCCGATCTACGAGCTTCCGGGCTTCATCGCACAGCTGAACGCGGCCGGATTCGCCGCGGTCCAGCACCGCATCTGGCTGCAGATGCAGCTTTCCAATCCGCTGATGCTGTCGGCCATGGTCCTGATCGGCGCGGGCTTCACCATGCGGCACACCCGCTTCGGGCGCACCGGAATCATGGTGCTTGCGGCGATTTTGCTCGGTTTTGGGGTGTATTTCATCCGCGATTTCGCCGAAGTTCTCGGGGAAAGCGGGCAGTTGCCCGCCGCCCTCGTCGCGTGGGCGCCGCCGGTGGCGGCGATCCTGCTTGCCGTGGGCGTCTTGTTGCATACGGAAGATGGGTAGAGGCACGGATATCATTGGACGCGCGCGGCGGGCCACCGCGGCGGCGCTGCTTGCGGGCACGGCATGTCTGGCGCCCGCCCAGCCCGCTGTTGCCCAGGGCGCGCCGGCCTCGCTCATCGCCGACGATATCCGCTTCGACCAGGGGTCGGAAGCGATCACCGCGCGCGGCGGCGTCGAGGTCTTCTTCGAGGGGGCGCGGCTGCGCGCCAGCTCCATCACCTATTCGCAGGTTGGCGACCGCATCACGGTCGAAGGCCCGCTGACCCTGATCGACCCGTCGGGCAATGCAGTGATCGTTGCCGATTTCGCCGATCTCTCGGCCGATCTGCGCGACGGCGTGTTGCAATCCGCCCGCCTCGTGCTCGACCGGCAATTGCAGATCGCCGCCACCCAGATCGACCGCGTCGACGGGCGCTACAGCCAAGCCTACCAGGCTGTCGCCTCCTCCTGCGAGGTCTGCTTCGACAATCCCACGCCGCTATGGGAAATCCGCGCGCGCCGCATCATCCACGACGAGGTGGAACAGCAGCTCTATTTCGAGGGCGCCCAATTCCGCGTCATGGGCGTGCCGGTGATCTGGCTGCCGCAGATGCGCCTGCCCGATCCGACGCTGGAACGGTCCACCGGCTTTCTCGCGCCTTCGATCCGCGCCACCGACACGACGGGCACGCAGATTCGCGTCCCCTACTTCATCATGCTGGGCGATCACGCCGACCTGACGCTGACGCCATGGATCGGGCTGGGAGACAGCCAGACGATCGAGTTGCGCTACAGGCAGGCCTTCCGCAACGGACGGATCGAGGCCTCGGGCTCGCTGACCTGGGACGATCTGACCGACGATGACATCCGCGGCCATATCTTCGCTGACGGCACCTTCGATATCGGCCGCAACATCGATCTGAGCTTCCAGATCGAGGGCGTGACCGATGACGGCTATCTCACCACCTACAGCCTGCCCGACACCGACCTTCTGGAAAGCAACATCCGCATCGGTCGGACCGAAAGGGACACGTTCTTCGACGCAGGTATCAGCAATCTGACATCGCTGCGCGAAGGCGATGACAACGACACGCTGCCCACCTACGTGGCCGACGGGCGTTTTGTGCAACGGTTCGAGCCGGGCGCGCTTGGCGGCATCGCCGAGCTTCGCTTCGACGCGCTGGGCTATGTCCGGCCAAGCTCGACGCCGGGTCCCATCGGCACAACGCTGGCCACCGATGCCGCCCGCTTCTCGGCGACACTCGACTGGCGCCGGACGGAGGTGCTGGACAACGGGCTCCTCCTGACCTTCGAGGCCGCGCTTGCCGGCGATCTGCACACCGCCCGGCAGGACGCGGTCCCCACGCTCAACGACACCGAGGCACGGCTGACGCCCTATGGCGCAATCACGCTGCGCTATCCCCTCCAACGCACCGACGCAGGCGGGGTGCAGCATCTGCTCGAGCCCGCCATCCAGGTGGCCTGGTCCGAAACACATGGCGACCCTGTGGTGGTAGAGGACAGCGACATCGTCGAATTCGACGAGGCCAACCTCTTCGCGCTGGACCGCTTTCCCGGCTCCGACCAGCGCGAGGAAGGCAACCGCGCGGCGATCGGCATCGGCTATACCCGCCTCGATCCGCTTGGCTGGTCGGCGGGGATCACCGCGGGCATCGTGCTGCGCGCCGACGATCTGGGTCGATTCACCCCCGGCTCCGGCCTCGACGGGGACACGTCGGACTGGCTTCTGGCCACGCATTTCGCGCTTGGCGACAGTGTCCGCGTCATCAATCGCGCGCTTTTCGACCAGCAGCTCGACTTCACGTCCAACGAGTTGGTGCTGAACTGGCGCGGCGAGATGGCAAACGTCGCCTCCACCTACACCTATCTCGAGGCCGACTCCGACGAAGGGCGCCCCGACGAACTCGCCGAGTGGGCCTTCGACGCGGGCTATCGTTTCGACAGCGACTGGACGGCCGGCGTGAACTGGCGCTACGACTTCGCCGAGGCGGAACCCACGCGGGCGGGCCTCCGCCTGGGGTACGAGAACGAATGCGTCGATCTGGAGCTTTCGGTCTCCCGGCGCTACACCACCTCCACCACGCTCGACCCGTCGACGGAATTCGGCCTGACCGTGGCGCTGAACGGCTTTGGCGCAACACGAGAGGGCCGCAGCCGTGCCCGCGCGTGCCGGTAATGCCATTGGATGGCCGAGACCGGCGACGCAGGTGGTTCGCGGCACCGCGATGCCATCATGCGGAACTGCGCGGCTGGCCCTTGCACCCGAGACGACAGCCCCCGATAAGGACGCCATGACCGCACAGACCGCCCCAAAACCACTCTCGCGCATCCTCGCTGTCGCTGCGGCGCTGATGCTGGCCGCGACGCTCTCGGGCGTGCCGCAGGCTCAGGCGCAAAGCCCCTTCGCGGTGGCCGCGCGCGTGAACGACGACATCGTCACGAATTACGAGATCCAGCAGCGCAGGCGCTTCCTGACGCTTCTGAACGCCCCGGCGGACGTGGTGGCGCAAGCGCGCGACACCCTCGTCAACGAACGATTGCAGGCGCAGGCCGCCCAACGCTTCGGTGTGGTGGCCACACCCGAGGAGATCGAGGAAGGCGTGGCCAGTTTCGCCAGCCAGGCCAACATGAACGCGCAGCAGTTCATCAACGCGCTCGGCCAGGCGGGTGTCGCACCCGAAACGGTCCGCGACTTCATCGCCGCCGGCATCAGCTGGCGCAACGTGGTGCGCGCACGCTTCGCCGCAAGCGCGCAGGTCACCGATGCCGAGATCGACCGCGCGCTTGCGGACGGCGGGTCCGGCACGCCGGGCGTGGCCGCCATCGACTATGCCACGATCCCCATCGTCGGCGGGCGTGGATCGGACGCCTTGTCGCGCGCACAGGCGCTGCGCAACCGCGTCGATACCTGCGACGACCTCTACGGCGTCCGGCCCGAGGGGTTCGAACGGCAGGTCCTTCCCCCTTCAGAGATCCCGCAGGACATCGCCGCGGCCCTCAGCCGCCTCGATGCCGACGAGATGTCCTTCGACATCACCCGCGGCGATGGCACGCTCCTCTTGGTCACCATGCTTTGCGGCCGCAGCACCGAGATCCCCGAGGGCGCCCGCGACCAGGTGCGCGAGCAACTGTTCCAGAGCCGCATCGGTGCCTATGCCTCGGGCTTTCTCGAAGAACTGCGCGCGGATGCGATCATCGTCTACGGCGACGGGTAAGCCCCCGTGGCCCCCGCCTCCCCCGCGCCCATCGCCCTGACCATCGGTGAGCCCGCCGGGATCGGCCCGGAACTCGCTGTCGCGGCGTGGCAACGTCTCGGCGCGCGCCGGCCCTTCTTCGTGCTGGGAGACCCCGACCACCTCCGGGGCCTTGGCGCGCCGATCCGGACCATATCCGCACCCGCCGAGGCGGGCCATGCGTCCCTTTCCGGCCTGCCGGTTCTGACCCATGCCTTTCCAGCCCCCGCCGTGCCGGGCCGGCCGGACCCGCGCAACGCCGAGGCCGTGATCACCACCATCGCCCACGCTGTCGACCTCGTGATGCGCGGGCAGGCCGGCGCGCTGACCACCGGGCCGATCCACAAGAAGGCGCTGATCGAGGGCGCGGGCTTCGCCTATCCCGGCCATACCGAGTACCTGGCGCATCTGGCGGGCGTCGACCGCGTGGCGATGATGCTGGCCGGCCCCGACCTGCGCGTGGTGCCCACAACGATCCACATCCCCCTGAAGGACGTGCCGGGCGCGCTCGATGCGTCCCTCCTGTCGGACACGATCCGTCTGACCGATGCCGCTCTGCGCCGCGATTTCGGCGTCGAACACCCCCGCATCGCCGTCGCGGGTCTCAACCCGCACGCCGGCGAAGGCGGGGTCATGGGCCGCGAGGAGATCGAGATCATCGCCCCCGTCATCGAGGCCCTGCGCGCCGAGGGGTTCGGCCTGACCGGTCCGCACTCCGCCGACACGATGTTCCACGCCGCCGCCCGCGCCACCTATGACGCGGCGGTGGCGATGTATCACGACCAGGCGCTGATCCCGATCAAGACGCTGGCCTTCGACGAGGGCGTGAACGTCACCCTCGGCCTGCCCTTCGTGCGCACCTCCCCCGACCACGGCACCGCCTTCGACATCGCGGGCAAGGGCCGGGCCAATCCCGCCAGCCTGATCGCCGCGCTGGACATGGCCGCAGGCATGGCCGCCGCGCGCGCCGCGAGGCCATGAGCGGGCCCGCCCCCCTTCATCCTGGCGAAAAACTCCCCGCGCGGAGCGCACCGGCGCCGGTGAGGGGCTACAAGCCCCGAGACGGTGCCTGCCGCCTCGCCGGACCGGATCCATGAGCGCGATCGACACCCTGCCCCCCCTGCGCGCGGTCATCGCCGCCCACGGTCTCTCGGCGCGCAAGGCGCTGGGGCAGAACTTCCTTCTGGACCTGAACCTGACGGCCAAGATCGCGCGTGTGGCGGGCGATCTCTCAGCGTCCGACGTGCTGGAGGTGGGTCCCGGCCCCGGCGGCCTGACCCGCGGGCTTCTGGTCGAGGGTGCGCGCCGCGTGGTGGCGGTGGAAAAGGACGCACGCTGCCTCGCCGCTCTGGCCGAGATCGCCGCAGCCTACCCCGGACGGCTCGAGGTGATCCATGGCGATGCGCTGGACCTCGACTGGGCGACACACCTGAACCCGCCCATCCGGATCGTGGCCAACCTGCCCTACAACGTGGGAACCGAACTGCTGGTGCGCTGGCTGACGCCGCCGGTCTGGCCGCCGCGCTGGTCGACAATGACGCTGATGTTCCAGCGCGAGGTGGCCGAACGCATCGTGGCCACGCCCGGATCCAAGGCCTATGGCCGCCTCGCCATCCTCGCCCAGTGGCGCAGCACGGCCCGCATCGCCATGACGCTGCCGCCCGAGGCGTTCACCCCGCCGCCCAAGGTCCGCTCGGCCGTGGTGCATATCGAGGCGCTGGCCGAGCCGCGCTACCCGGCCGATCCGCAGGTGCTGTCCCGCGTCGTGGCGGCGGCCTTCAACCAGAGGCGCAAGATGCTTCGCGCGGCACTCAGGGGGCAGGCCCCGGATATCGAGGACAGGCTTCGCGCCGCCGGGATCGACCCCACGTCGCGGGCCGAGGACGTGCCGCTCGAGGCGTTCTGCGCGCTGGCGCGGGCGCTGGCATGAGCCGGCTGATCTGGATCGTCACCCATGCCGATGTGGTGATCGACCCCGCCGTTCCGGTTCCCGACTGGGGCCTGAACCCGAAGGGCGCGGCACGGCACGCGGCATTGGCGGAGCGCTGGATAGCTTGCCGACCCGCGCCGGATGCGATCTGGTCGAGCGATGAACGCAAGGCGCGCGAGGGCGCGGCACCCCTAGCCGAGGCATGCGGGCTCATGGCTCGGACCGATCCCGGGCTGGGTGAAAACGACCGCAGCGCCACGGGCTTCATCCCCGAACCCGAGTTCTCACGCGTCGCTTCGGCGTTCTTCGCGCATCCCGATGACAGCATCCGCGGCTGGGAACCGGCGCGAGACGCGCAGGCGCGGATCGTCGCGGCGGTGGATCGGGTGGTCGCGGCCACGCCGGGGACGGGCGAAATCGTCATCGTCACCCATGGCGGCGTGTCGACGCTCCTGCTCTGCGCCTTGTTGGATCACCCGATAGACGAAAGCATGGGGCCAGGGATCGCGGGCGGTGGCGGCATCTGCGCGCTAAACGAGAGAAAGCTCATCCGGGGCTGGCGCGCCATCGAGTCCGCGGGCGCCCTGGCGCTCTGACAGAGTTTACTCGGCCGCCTCACGCGGTGGGCCACCATCCTCACCGTTCGACCGGCTGCCGCCATCGTCGGCTTTCGACCCGTTGCTTGCCTCACCGGCTTCCTTGGCGTCACCCTCGGCCTTGCGTGGGCGTCTCGTGCGGCTCCGGCGCGGTTTGGAGCCGCTTTCCGGCGTCTCGACAAGCGTGCTGTCCTCCGACCCGGGCTGATCGATCACCGCGTCGAAACTGCGGCTCTCGCTGTCGCCGGAGGCGTCGGTTTGCGCCTTGGCTTCCCCGTCCTGCTGGCCCTGCTGCGGCTTCTGCTGCTGGCCGCCCTGAGGTTGGCCGCCCTGCGGCTGTCCGCCCTGCGGCTGTCCGCCCTGCTGGTCACGGCGGGCGTCCATCTCGCGCTGCGCCTCGGCCAGCAGGCGCAGGTAGTGTTCCGCATGCTGCTGGAAATTCTCGAACGCCACCCGGTCATTGCCGAGCTGCGCGTCGCGGGCCAACTGGTTGTACTTGTCTATGATCTGTTGCGGGGTGCCACGCACCTTGCCCTCCGGGCCCGAACTGTCGAACACTCGGTTGACGATATTGCCGACAGAGCGGTTGCGGTTCCCCTTGGACCGCGAGCGGTTCTTAGATGATCTCATGGTGCGTCTATTGATCCAGTTGTCCTGGGTGTTGCAGAGGTGGGGCAGAATATGCCCCCGGGCCGCGAACACGCTGGGCCCAATCCGTTTTTCTGGCCCGCGGTATCTGACGAAATCAGCGCGAGGAGGCAGAGTGCCAACCGTCCAACGCTGGTCTTGTTAAGCATGCCGGAGTGACCGAAACAAGGCCTAAACGCGGAAAACGGCGGATTTTAGCGGGTTTTTCCCGCGGCGGGACCGAAAAGCCGCGCTAGGCGACGTGCCGCGCTGTCCGACATGCGGTGACGACGCGATCCCTTGCATTGATATCGGGATGGACCGTCACGTCCGCAAGGCCTGCGGCCTCGAAAAGCGCGCTGACGGCCGGGCCTTGTTCGCTGCCGATTTCCACCAGCACCCGGCCTCCGGGGACCAGATACCGCCCCACGTCCCGCGCGATCGCCCGGTAGGCGTCGAGCCCGTCGCCGCCCGGTGTCAGGGCGATGGACGGATCATGCAGAACCTCCGGCGCAAGCCCCGCGACCTCGGCTTCGGCGATATAGGGCGGGTTCGAGACGATCAGATCGAACGCGCCGCGCACTTCCGCGAACCAGTCCGACTGCACAAAATCCGCCCCCGCAACCCCAAGACGCGCCGCGTTCTCTTGCGCGATCTGCAGCGCGTCGGCGGAAATGTCGGTGCCGAGCCCCGTGGCGCCCGGCCTCTCCGCCAGCAGGCTCAGCAGGATGCAGCCCGATCCGGTGCCAAGGTCGAGCACCGTCTCGAAAGGTGCCTCCAGCGCCAGTTCGACCAGAGTTTCGGTATCCGGGCGCGGGTCCAGAACGGCATCGGAGATCGTGAAGTCATGTTTCCAGAAGGCGCGCCGCCCCGTAATCCGCGACACCGGACGCCGCGTCGCCCGCGCGTCGATGGCCTGCCGGAAAACCTCAAGCGTGGCGGGACTGGGGGCCTCGCGGCTTTGCGCACCGCCCGCCGCCCGACCCTGCGCCAAGGCCCAGTCGAACAGCCGCTGCGCGTCCCGCTGCGGGTCCGCCACGCCCGCCGCGGCGAGTTGCCGGACAGCCTCGGCCGGCGTCCCGGCTGACGTCATGGGCCCATCTCCGCCAGAAGGGCGGCTTGCGCATCCTCGGTCAGCGCGTCGATCACCTCGTCGAGATCGCCCTGCATGATTTCGGACAGCCGGTAGAGCGTCAGGTTGATCCGGTGGTCGGTCATCCGCCCTTGCGGGAAGTTGTAGGTCCGGATGCGTTCGGACCGGTCACCCGAACCGACCTGCGATTTGCGATCCGCCGCCCGCTCCAACGCGGCGCGGCTGCGTTCGAGATCGTAGAGCCGCGCGCGCAGCACCGCCATGGCGATCTCGCGGTTGCGGTGCTGCGATTTTTCGGAACTCGTGACGACAATGCCACTGGGAACATGCGTGATCCGCACGGCGGAATCGGTCGTGTTCACATGCTGGCCGCCCGCGCCGCTGGCGCGCATGGTGTCGATGCGGATGTCGGTTGCGGGAATGTCGATATCCACGGTTTCGGCCTCGGGCAACACGGCCACGGTCGCGGCGGAGGTGTGGATGCGCCCGCCCGATTCGGTCTCGGGCACACGCTGCACCCGGTGCACGCCGGACTCGTATTTCAGCCGCGCGAAGACCCCCTCCCCCGCGATGCGTGCCGTGACCTCCTTGATGCCGCCAAGCTCGGTCTCCTGCAGGTCGACGATCTCGACACTCCAGCCCCTTGCCTCGGCGTAGCGGGTGTACATCCGCAGAAGATCGCCTGCGAAAAGTGCTGCTTCCTCGCCCCCCGTTCCGGGCCGGATTTCCAGCATGGCGGGCCGCGTGTCGGCCTCGTCCTTCGGCAGAAGCGCAAGGCGCAGCGCGTGTTCGGCCTCGGGAATGGCGGCGGTCAGGCGCGCGACCTCATCCTCGGCCAGGTCGCGCATCTCCGGATCTTCGGCCAGCGCGCGGGCCTCATCCAGCTCGGCGTTCAATTCCCGCCAGTCCAGGATGCGCGCGACGACGGGCTTCAGTTCCGAATACTCGCGGGCGATGCCTGCGATGGCGTCGGGCGCCGCGCCCGCGCTCAACTGCGCTTCGAGAAACTCGAAACGCTCGGTGATCTGGCGCAGGCGATCCTGGGGAAGCATGGGGGCGATGTGCCGGGCGCGGCAGGCCGGGTCAAGAGGAAGCGGCGTCCATCCAGCGGGTCACGCGGGCGGCATTCACGCCCATGTCGGACTGTCCGAAGCGCGCGCGAGAGAAGATGTCGACCCGCGTCCGGTCGCCATCCTCGTGCAGCCGGATCGAGATTGCGTCGGGAAAACCCATGATGCGCGAGCGCGCGACATAGGTCACGAATCCCTCCGAAGGGTCACCGCCGATCCGCTCTGCGCCCTCGGCCTTGGCGACGGCGTCGAGCCGCAGCATCACCTCCGTTGGCGTCCCCGCCAGACGCGGGGCGTCGGCACCGGTGCGCAGCTCGAAATTCGGCGTGGCGGGCGGCGTGGCCTCCGCCGGGTCCACATGCCATGTCTCGGGCGGCATTGGCGCCATGCGGAACCAGACCGCAGCCGCGATGACGGCGACGAGAACGAGGGCAACAAGGATGGTCACGATACGCATGAAGCCCAAGTTGCGCTTTTGCGCGGCCGCTTCAAGCTCTTTCGGCGCTTTCGTATTTTTCGAGGAACGCCTCGGCGCCGAGTGCACGGAAATCGTCCAGAGTCTCGCGCAGACGGGCATGGTCCCAGTCCCACCACGCCAGCGCGATCAGCCGCTCGGCGATGGCTGGCGGCTGGCGGTCGCGCAGCGGTTTGGCCGGGCAGCCCGCGACGATCGTGTAGGGCGCCACGTCCTTCGTCACCACGGCGCCCGCGGCGATGACCGCGCCATGGCCCACGGTGACCTCGGGCTTGATGATCGCGCCATGGCCGATCCAGGTATCATGGCCGATCTCGGTCCGGCGGCTCTCGCGATGGGCGAAGAAATCCGTGTCATGCTCTGCATCGGGCCAGTAATCGGCGGACCGGTACATGAAATGATGCAGGCTCGCCCGGTCGAGCGGATGATCGGTGGGCCCGATCCGCGCGAAGGCGGCGATGTTGGAAAACTTGCCGACCGTGGTGTTGGCGAGGTCGCAGAACCGCGTGGTGTAGGAATAATCGCCCAGCGTGGCGTTCAGCAGGATACTGCCCGGTCCGACCTCGGTATAGCGGCCGAGCGTGGAGTTGGTGACGCGCGCGCCCTCGTGGATGAGCGGCGCCTCGCTCAGTTCTTTCGACATTGGGTCCCCCTTTTTGCGGGCGGTGAACCAGACGGATGTGACGCCTGCGTGACAGGGGGGTGCATCGGGGGCTCTGCCCCCCGCCTGCGGCTCCCCCCGGAGGTTTTCTGCCAGGATGAAACAGGCTCAGTTGAGCGCGGCGGCGGTCGCGCGCGCGATCACCCGTTCCTCGTCGGTGGGCAGGACAAGGACGGGCACGGGGCCCGCGCCGATCCGCGTGGCGTTGGCGGCGTTCGCGTCGGCGTCGAGGTTCAGCCCCAGGAACCCCATGCCGTCCAGGCCGCGCGCCCGGATCTGGGGGCTGTTCTCGCCGATCCCCCCGGTGAAGACCAACGCGTCGAGGCCGCCGAGCACGGCGGCCATGGCACCGATCTCGCGCCTCAGGCGAAATACATAGTAATCAATGGCTTCCGCCGCGTTCTTCATGTCGGATTCGAGCAGCGTGCGCATGTCATGCGACAGGCCCGACAGGCCCAGAAGGCCGCTTTCCCGGTAGAGCAGCGTCGTGATTTCGTCGGCATCCATGCCCTGTGCGAGGAAATGCAGGATCACGCCCGGATCGAGCTGGCCCGAGCGCGTGCCCATGGGCATTCCGTCGAGCGCCGAGAACCCCATGGTTGAGCCGACTGAACGCCCCTCGCGGATCGCACAGAGCGAGGCGCCGTTGCCCAGATGGGCGACGATGACGCGGCCCTGCGCGATGTCGGCGTGATCCGAGGCGAGCCTGCCCGCGATGAACTCGTAGCTCAGCCCGTGGAACCCGTAGCGGCGCACGCCCTCGTCGTAGAAACGCCGCGGCAGGGCGAAGGTGTCGTTGACCCAGGGGTGGCCGCGGTGAAAGGCGGTGTCGAAACAGGCGACCTGCACGGCGTCGGGGAAAGCGTCGATGGCGGCCCGGATGCCGGCGAGGTTGTGGGGCTGATGCAGCGGGGCGAGCGGGGCCAGCGCCTCGAGCGTTGCGACCAGGTCGGGCGCGATGCGTTCCGGTGCGTCGAGATCGGGGCCGCCATGGACGACGCGATGGCCAACGCCGCGGATGGGCGCGCCCTTCAGATGCGGCTCCATCGCGTCGAGGATCGCGGACAGGCCCGCGGCATGGTCGGGGGCGTCCACGTCCGAGGACGCGTCGCCCAGCACCAGCCGCGCCTCGGGGCCCAGCCGGTCGATCTGGCCACGCAGACGCTCCTCGGGTTCCGGGGCGCTGTCGTAGAGGCCGACCTTGATCGAGGAGGAGCCGGCGTTCAGCGTCAGGATCAGACCGTCGCTCACGCCGCGTTCCCCTGATGCGCGGCGTAAAGCGCCGCCACGGCGCAGGAGGCCAGCCGCGCGCGGTCGTCATCGGCGCGGCTGGTCAGGATCACCGGCACCTGCGCGCCCATCACCACGCCCGCCGCCTCGGCATGGGCGAGGAAGGTCAGCTCCTTAGCGATCATGTTGCCCGCCTCGAGGTTGGGTGCGACGAGGATCTCGGCATGCCCCGCCACGAGGCCGGTCAGCCCCTTGGTCCGTGCGGCGCCCAGATCGACGGCGTTGTCCATCGCCAGCGGGCCATCCACCAGCCCGCCGGTGATCTGGCCCCGGTCGGCCATCTTGGAGAGCACGGCCGCGTCGATCGTGGAGGGGATGGACGTCGTCACCGTCTCCACCGCCGAAAGAATGCCGACCTTGGGCGTCTCGACGCCCAGCGCGATGGCAAGGTCGATGGCGTTCTGCACGATGGAGACCTTGCATTCGAGATCAGGGGAGATGTTGATCGCGGCGTCGGTCACGAACAGCAGGTGGTCGAGCCCCGGCACATCCATCACGAAGACATGGGAGAGGCGCCGGTTGGTCCTGAGCCCGCCGTCCTTCTTGAGGATGGCGTGCAGCAACTGGTCGGTGTGCAGATGCCCCTTCATCACCATGCGGGCGCGCCCCTCATGGACCAGCGCGACGGAACGGAGTGCCGCGGCGCGGTGGTCGGGGATATCGACGATCTCGATGCCGGAGATATCGGCGCCCGCCTCTTCGGCGGCGGCCTCGATCTTTTCGCGCGAGCCCACGAAGATCGGGTCGATCAGCGTGTGATCGCGGCCCAGCATGGCGCCCATCAGCGCATCGGGGCTTTCGGGGCAGACCACGACCGTGGGCATGGGCGGCAGGGGTTCGGCGCGCTCCAGCAGGCGGTCGAAATTGGCGTGGCTCTGCACCGTCAGGCCCGGCACGCCGCTGGCGTCGACGCTGATGGCGTGGTCGGGGGCCAGCACGCGCGCGGTGCCCGTGCAGATCGCGCCCGAAGGCCCCTCGACCCGGACGGAGAACCCGACCTCGCCCTCGAGGCCCTTGTCCTCGACCCGCACACTTACGGTCAGCGTATCGCCCGCATGGGCACGCCCGACGAAATCGAACTCCTGCGACAGGTAGAGCGTCCCCGGCCCCGGCAGCTGGTTGCCCAGAACCCCCGAGATCAGCGCCGCCACCCAGGCCGAGGGCGCCACCGCCTCGGGCTTGCCATCGCCGTCTCCATCCTCCTTGGGCAGGTGCATGGGGTTCACGTTGCCCGAGGAATGGGCGAAGACATAGAGGTCGTCGGCGCGCACGAGGCGCGTGGTGCTGGCCTCCATGCCCGGTTCGAGTTCGGCATAGGGCGTCGCGGTGAAAATGGTCATCGGCAGGGGGCCTTCGCGCTGCTTCGGTTTCGCGGCACACTAGGGGCGTCTCGGGACAGCACATTGACACAGGTCAGGCCTCGCGCGTCCCGTTCACTCCGGAGGTCCGGCGCTCTTCCTGACCCGCTCGGGCCGCGCGGCGCGGGACATCAACGCCTGTTGCCGTCGGCATCGGTCTGCCGCTAAGGGTTGGACTCGCCGCAAAAGAGGCCACAAAAGGAGCCCCAGACCCCGCCATGGCGCGCAAGATCATCATCGACACCGACCCCGGCCAGGACGACGCGGTCGCGATCCTTCTGGCTCTGGCCAGCCCCGAGGAGGTCGAGCTTCTGGGCATTACGGCCGTGGCCGGCAACGTGCCGCTGGCGCTGACACAGAGAAACGCGCGCATCGTCTGCGAACTGGCCGGACGGCGCGACATGCGCATCTTCGCAGGCTGCGACGCGCCGCTCGAACGGACGCTGGTCACGGCGGAATACGTGCATGGCAAGACCGGGCTTGACGGGATCACGCTGCCCGAGCCGACCATGCCCCTGCAAGACGGCCATGCCGTCGATTTCCTGATCGACACGTTGCGCGGCGAGCCGTCGGAGACGGTCACGCTTTGCCCCCTCGGGCCACTGACCAACATCGCGGCGGCGTTCCGGCGCGCGCCGGACATCGCGGGGCGCGTGCGGGAGATCGTCCTGATGGGCGGGGCCTATTTCGAGGTCGGCAACGTCACGCCGGCCGCCGAGTTCAACATCTACGTGGACCCCGAGGCCGCGCGGGATGTCTTCGCCTCGGGTGTACCGATCACGGTCATGCCGCTCGACGTCACGCACAAGGTGCTGACCACGCGGCCGCGCATCGACAGCTTCCGCGCGCTGGGAACGCAGGTGGGCGAGGTCGTGGCAAGCTGGACCGATTTCTTCGAACGCTTCGACATGGAGAAATACGGCCATGACGGCGCGCCGCTTCATGACCCTTGCGTCATTGCCCATCTGGTGCGGCCCGGGCTGTTCGGCGGGCGGCACATCAACGTGGAGATCGAGACGCAGTCCGAGCTGACGCGCGGCATGACCGTGGCCGACTGGTGGGGCGTGACCGACCGGGCGAAGAACGCGACCTTCATGGGCGAGGTGGACGCGGACGGGTTCTACGATCTGCTCACGGGGCGGCTGGCGCGGCTTTGAGGGCAAGCGGCACTCTGGCAATCCGGCGCAAGCCGCCCTACCTCTGGTCCCATGAGCGCACATTTTCCCTTCGACAACAGCTACGCCCGCCTGCCGGACCGCTTCTTCACCCGGCAGCCCCCTGTCCCCGTGGAGCGACCCGGCCTCATCGCCGTCAACCGGCAGCTTGCCGGCCGGCTGGGTCTGACACTGCCCGAGGACCCGGACGAGATCGCGGCCATCTTCGCGGGCAACGCGCTCCCCGAAGGGGCCGAGCCCATCGCACAGGTCTATGCCGGCCACCAGTTCGGCGGCTGGGTGCCGCAACTGGGCGACGGGCGCGCGGTGCTGCTGGGCGAGGTGGTGGCACCGGATGGCGCGCGCTTCGACATCCAGCTGAAGGGCGCGGGACGTACGCCCTATTCCCGCATGGGCGACGGACGGGCATGGCTGGGCCCCGTCTTGCGCGAATACATCGTGTCCGAGGCGATGGCAGCCCTCGGCATTCCGACGACGCGCGCGCTTGCCGCCGTCACCACCGGCGAGATCGTCCTGCGCGAGGGGCGCATGCCCGGCGCCGTCTTCGCCCGCGTCGCGTCGTCCCATATCCGCGTGGGCACGTTCCAGTATTTCGCCGCGCGGACGGACACCGAGGCGCTCGGCGCGCTGACGGAGCACGCCATCGCCCGGCACTACCCGGACGCAAAAGGGCCCGAGGGCCTGCTGGACCGGGTGATCGCGGCGCAGGCGGAGCTTGTGGCGCAATGGATGGGCGTGGGCTTCATCCATGGCGTGATGAACACCGACAACATGACGATTTCGGGCGAGACGATCGATTACGGCCCCTGCGCCTTTCTCGACGCCTACCACCCGGGCAAGGTGTTTTCCTCGATCGACCAGTTCGGGCGCTACGCTTATGCCAACCAGCCGCAAATCGCGGTCTGGAACCTCGCGCAGCTGGCCACGGCGCTTCTGCCGCTGATGCCGGACCGGAATGCGGCGATCGAGAGCTTCACCGAGGCCGTCAACGGGTTCGCCGACCGGTTCGACGCAGCGTGGCACCGGGTTCTGCGCGCCAAGCTGGGGCTGGCGGAGGAGCGCGAGGGCGACGCCGCGCTGGCCTTCGAGCTGCTGGACATCATGGCCAAGGGCGAGGCGGATTTCACCAACACGTTCCGCGCCCTGTCGGGTCCCGATCCGGAAGCGGCAGCGACCGGATTGCGCAACCCCGGCGCGCTGACCCCATGGCTCACCGCGTGGCGCGCGCGGCTGGCGCAGGAGGGACGGGACGAGGCCGACCGCGTGGCGATCATGCAGGCCGTGAACCCCGCTCTGATCCCGCGCAATCACCGGGTGGAAGAGGCGATCTCGGCCGCACTCGCAGATGATCTCGGACCGTTCGGGCGGCTGGTCGGCGCGCTCTCGCGGCCCTTCGACCCGGTCGGGCGCGATCTGGACCTCGCCGCGCCCCCGGCGCCGGGCGAACAGGTAACGCAGACATTCTGCGGCACGTGAGCCTCAGGCCGGTTTAGGCGCGGGCCGGTTGATCAGGATCAGCCCGGCGCAGACCAGCACCAGCGCGATCAGGATCCCCGGCCCCACCGGCTCGCCCAGCAAGAGCCAGCCGAGCCCCACGCCGAAGACCGGCGCCAGGAAGGCGAAGGCCGCGACCGAAGACGCAGGATAGATCGTCAGAAGCCAGAACCAGAACAGGAACCCCGCTGAGACGATGGCGACGATCTGGAAGCCCAGCCCCGCCCAATGGATCAGCGACGGGTCGCGCAGGAACGGGCCGAAGAACAGCGCCGCGACGAGCAGGATGGGCGCCGAGACCACGAGCTGCCACAGAAGCTGCACCTCCGGGCGCACGGTCTTGAGCGCGGTCGTGCGCACGATCAGCGCGATCCCAGCCCAGCCCATGGCGGCCCCCAGTGCGAAGAGATCGCCCAGTAGTGCCGCCTGCCCCGTGGTCGCCCCGCGCGAGACCATTGCCACAACGACACCCGCGAAGGCCAGAACAAGCCCCGCCGACTTCATCCGGGTCAGCCGCTCGCCCGGGATCAGGACATGAGCCGCAAGCGCCAGCCAGAGCGGCATGGTGTAGAAGATCACCGAGGTGCGCGCCACTGTCGTCAGGTCGAGCGCGAGGAAAAGGCAGATGAACTCAAACGCGAAGGCCGTCCCGATCAATAGGCCGGCCGGCACCGTCGCGCGCGGCAGCGTAAGGTCCAGACCCCGCCAGCGGATCCAGCCGTAGATCAGGAGCGCTCCGCCCATGGACCGCAGCGCGGCGAAGAAGATCGGCTGAAGCCCGTCATTGGTGACCTTGATGACCACCTGGTTGACGGCCAGCAGAAGCGCGAAACCGGTGAGCGATACGGCCCCGAAGGCGTCGATCTGGGTCTTGGGGGGCATGGGCTCTCCTTTGTCGGTTCGCAGTGGCGGCGGGGCTGGGCCATGTCAAGCGCGTGGCGCTGCGTCGCCGTCGGCCCCGCGAAACGACCGGACGGGCCCGGTGCGTCCGGACGGCAGCATCCCTTCGCAGGCTTTTATCGATGCGCAGAATCTCCTAGACCGGAGGCATTGCCGAGGGAATGCTGCCGTCATGAGCGAAACGATCGAACAGCGCTGCGAGTCCAGGGGGTTGCGGATGACCGAGCAGCGCCGCGTCATCGCGCAGGTGCTCGAGGCTTCCCATGATCACCCGGACGTGGAGGAGCTTTATACCCGCTCCACCGCGCGCGACCCGAATATTTCGATCGCGACGGTCTACCGGACGGTGAAGCTTTTCGAGGAATCGGGGATCATCGACAGGCTTGAATTCGGCGACGGTCGCGCGCGCTACGAGGATGCCGAGCGGGACCATCATGACCACCTGATCGACATGAATTCCGGCGAGGTGATCGAATTCTGCGACCCCGATATCGAGGCCTTGCAGGAGAAGATCGCCGAAAAGCTCGGCTACCGGCTCAAGGGGCACAAGCTGGAGCTTTACGGGGTGCCGATCAAGAAGAGCTAGGCGCCGCGCCCCTCGCCGCGCGCGCTGCGTCTGCACGCGAATGTCCGGACCGGCACTCTGCAGCCCTTGGGTGGCTCAGTATATGTAGCGGATCTGGTCTGACCAGAACCGTTCCACGCGCTTGAGCGAATGGTTAACACGGTCGAGCCCGTCGGCTTCCAGCACGCCCTGCCGCTCCAGCCCGTCCGCATGACGCACGAATAGCTCCGCCACGTGGTCGCGCACCGCGCGGCCCTTTTCAGTCAGCCGCACGCGAACCGAGCGGCGGTCGATCTCGCAGCGCTGGTGATGCATGTAGCCCATCTCCACCAGTTTCTTGAGATTGTAGCTGACGTTCGAGCCCTGATAATAGCCGCGCGACTTCAACTCGCCGGCCGTGACCTCGTTGTCCCCTATGTTGAACAGCAAGAGCGCCTGGACCGCGTTGATGTCGAGCACGCCGACGCGTTCGAATTCATCCTTGATCACATCCAGCAGCAGACGATGCAGACGCTCCACCAGCGACAACGTGTCCAGATAACCGGTGAGAAAACCGGACTTGTCCGACGACGCGAGGGGCGCATGCAAACTCATGATGTTCTCCGAAACGCTGGCTTGCGACGGAGATACACCCGAAAACCAAAAAATTCCGTTAAAGCTCGGCAGGCCGAAACTCGGTCGCGATCCGGGTCAGGATCGGCGCCAGCGACCCGGGCGGCTCGGCCTGACCCGAGACCCAGGAATAAAGATCGTGATCGGCCTCCGCCAGCACCGCCTCGAAGGCGTCGAGCGTGGCGTCGTCGGCGCCGGCCAGATGCGCATCCGCCCAGCCGCCGAGGATCAGGTCCATCTCCTTGATCCCGCGATGCCAGGACCGCATCCTGAGCCGCTTGATCCGGATCTCGCGCGTCTCGGTCATCCGCCCCTCACACCGCCTTGCCCGACACCGCGAGGCGCAGGCGCTTCTCCAGACGCGCGGCCCGTTCGGCCAGCCGCGCCTGATCCACCTTGAGGCTGCGCATATCCTTGAGGATCGCGGCCATGTCGTCGGACATCTCGACGGGCGTTTCCGGCCCCTCCAGCCCGTCGCCCTCGCCGTTCAGAAGCCACATGATCGACACGCCCAGCATGCCGGCCAGCATCTGCAGACGGTTCGCGCGCGGCTCGGAGCGGTCGTTTTCCCAGGCGCGGATGGTCTTGACCTTCACGCCCAGCCTGCGGGCCAGTTCCGTCTGGCTGAGGCCAGAGGCCTCGCGCGCGCCGGTCATGCGGTCGCCGAACGTGGTGGCCTCTGCGTCGTACCAGCCGGGCGCCTCGGTCGTGTCGTCATGGGTGTCGCCATGGGTATCGTCGTGCATGTCGTCATCCATTTCGTCGGCGGTACCGTTGACGGTGTCGCTCATGTCGTCTTCCTCTCGCGGTGGTGGCCCGGTGCCGAGCCTGCTTGATCGGAACGCGGCCGCACCCTAAGCATGGGGCCGGGTCAAGTAAACGGCCCTTGTCTACCGATCCCCCGGATGCGGGGGCGGCACTCAACCCGGAGCGACCCGATGCCTTTCCTTTCCGACACGCTGTCCCGCGTGAAACCCTCCCCCACCATCGCCGTCTCGAACCTCGCGGCGGAACTCAAGGCGCAGGGCAAGGACGTGATCGGCCTGGGCGCGGGCGAGCCCGATTTCGACACGCCCGACAACATCAAGAAGGCCGCCATGGCCGCGATGGACGCAGGGAAAACGAAATACACCGCCGTCGACGGTATTGCCGAGCTGAAACAGGCGATCTGCGCCAAGTTCAAGCGCGACAACGGGCTCGATTACACGCCCGCGCAGGTCACCGTGGGCACCGGCGGCAAGCAGGTTCTCTACAACGCGCTGATGGCGACAATGAACCCCGGCGACGAGGTGGTGATCCCCGCCCCCTACTGGGTGAGCTATCCCGACATGGTGCTGCTGGCCGGCGGCGAGCCCGTCATCGCCGAGGCGCAGGCGCAGACCTCCTACAAGCTGACGCCGGAACAGCTGGAGGCCGCGATCACGCCAAAGACCAAGTGGTTCATCTTCAATTCGCCCTCGAACCCGACCGGCGCGGGCTACACCGCCGAGGAGCTGAAGGGGCTGACGGACGTCCTGATGCGCCACCCCCAAGTCTGGGTCATGTCCGACGACATGTACGAACACCTCGTCTATGACGGGTTCGAATTCGCCACGCCCGCGCAGGTGGAGCCGGGCCTTTACGACCGCACGCTCACCGTGAACGGCGTCTCCAAGGCTTACGCCATGACCGGCTGGCGGATCGGCTACGCGGCGGGTCCCGAGGAACTGATCAAGGCGATGCGCAAGATCCAGTCGCAGTCGACATCGAACCCGTGTTCGATCTCGCAATGGGCGGCGGTCGAGGCGCTGAACGGCCCGCAGGATTACATCGCGACCAACAACGAGACCTTCCGCCGCCGCCGCGACCTGGTGGTGGGGATGCTGAACGAGATCGAGGGGGTGTCCTGCCCGGTGCCGGAGGGGGCATTCTACGTCTACCCCTCGATCGCCGGGCTCATCGGCAAGACATCTCCGGCGGGCACGAGGATCGACAGCGACGAGACCTTCGCCAAGGCTCTTCTCGAGGACAAGGGCGTGGCCGTGGTCTTCGGCGGCGCCTTCGGCCTCTCGCCGTGCTTCCGGATCAGTTACGCGACCTCGGACGAGAACCTGAAGGAGGCCTGCGGACGGATTCAGGAGTTCTGCGCGGGCCTGAGTTGAGCGAAGACCGAGGCGGCCGCGCCTCAGGCGGCGGGACCCTGTCTGCACAGCATGTTGCGCTCAAGCCGGAAAAGCGGCCCGGGCCGGCGCTATGAACGAATGAAGAGTGGAGCGGCCATGGAGTGCAATATCTGCAACGGCACGGAGTTTGTGGAGTACAAGACCCGCGGTGCGATCCGGTGCAAGAATTGCGGTTCGATCGAAAGAAACCGCCTTGTGGCGCTGTACCTCGAGAAATTCGTCGAGTTGCGGCCAGGGCTAAAGTTCCTTCATTTCGCGCCCGAACGCACGCTCTTTCCGCGCATCGCCGAGATCCTGGGCCCAAGCTACCACGTGCGCGACATCGACGTGAAACGCTACAAGGGGCTGAAGAAGGGCGGCATTTCCGTCGAGGAATTTGACCTGTGCAGCGACTGCGAGGCGCTGCCTGGTGATTACTACGACCTCATCATGCACAACCACGTCATGGAACACATCCCTTGCAACGTGACGGCCGTCCTGTGGCACCTGCACCGCGCGCTCGCCCCGGACGGGCTGCACATGTTTTCCGTTCCTGTCGTGGGAAAGGCCTATGAGGAATCATTCGTCGACATGGACCCTGACGAACGAACAGAACGATTCTGGCAACACGACCACATGCGCAACTTCGCCCGCAAGGATTTGCCCAACACGATCGGAATGCTGTTCGATATCGAGGATATCCTCGAACGCCGCCTCCCGGATATCTTCGGCGAGGAAACGCTCCGGCGCTACAATATCCCCGAAAGCCGCTGGCGGAGCTTCAACGGCGGATGCCTTTTCACGCTGCGAAAGGGCGACCTGAGGCTCAAGACCTGATATCTACGTCCGTCCCTTCGACGGGTCGCGCGAAGGAGCGATTGCACCATGACCACCGAAACCCCTCAGGCCGCGTTCTGGAACGGCATGGCCCGGCGTTATGCCGACAGCCCCATGCGCTCGCCCGAGAATTGGGATAAGACGCTGGAGCGGACGCTGGCGCATCTGCCGGCGGGGGCGGAGGTGCTGGAACTGGGCTGCGGCACGGGCTCGACCGCGCTCAGGCTCGCGCCGCATGTGGCGCGTTACGCCGGCACGGACGACGCCGACGCCATGATCGCCATCGCGCAGGAAAAGCTGGCGGCGGAGCCTGTCGCGGGCCTGTCCTTCTCTGCCGCCCGTCCCGGCGACGGGTCGCTGCCCCAAGGGCCGTTCGATGCCGTGACCGCCTTCAACCTCCTGCACCTGCTGCCCGATCTTCCCGCCGCGCTGGCGGAGATGCGCGGCCTACTGAAACCCGGTGGGGTGCTGATCGCCAAGACGCCCTGTCTCGGCGGGCGTTACCTCGTACTTTGGCCGGTGGTCGGGGTCCTGCGCCTGTTCGGCAAGGCGCCGCCGTTGCGCTTCCTGCGGCCCGTCCGGCTCGAGGCGATCGTCGAGGCGGCTGGCTTCGCGATCGAGGAACGCGGCGACTATCCCGCGAAACCGCCCTCCCGTTTCATCGTGGCGCGTCGCGTCTGAACGAGAAACCGGCCCGCGGGACAGCGCGGGCCGGTCTGGTCTTCACCTGCCGTGGCGGCTTAGGCCGCGGCGCTCTTCCGGCTAAGCCGCGGCGCTCTTCCGGCGCGACCGCATCGCACCTAGCGCTCCGAAACCAGCAAGCAGCAGCAAACCACTGGCCGGCAGGGGAACCGGCGCCACATCGGCCGCGAAGCTGCTGAACCGTATGGTAAAACTGTCCTTGGCGAAATTGTCCGAAAGAAGAATCCCGTAGTTCAGGTTGAGGTTCGCCAGATCCTCGATGTTCTGCTCGAAGTCCAGCGGAACGCCCAGTGCGGCCTTCACCTCGTCGATCGTCGCGTAGGTGCGCGGCGCGTCGAGGATGCTGATCGGATCGCCATTGGCGTCGACATCGCGGCGCAACTCCCACAGCCCGTCGTCGTTGAGGAATGCCATCACCAGCGCGTCCGTATCCGGATCGCCGTCATCATCGTACAGCAGACCAGCCGGCGCCATCTCGCGCGACAGCCAGCTTCCGAAGAGATCGTCATATGCACCGTAGAAGCCGGTGCTCGACAGCACGTCCTCGGCGATGTCGAGCGCGAACCCGGTGCGCGCATCGTCGAAGAAGCCGTCGAGGTCGAAATTCCGCGTCGGCGCGTCGCCGAACAGGCCGAACGGGTATTGCGTGAAGGCGGTCAGGTCGTTCGGACCGAGCGAGAGGTCGCCCGCGAAGGCCAGGCCGTCGCCCGCAGTGGACCGCTCGAAATCCGAGCCCACGCCATAACCGACCTCGAGAACGAAGGAGTCGAGCATCTGCGTGGTCAGGTTCACCGCCCGCCCGAACACCTGGTAGATGCTGTCGCCAGGCGCAACGCTCGCCACGTCGAACACAAGGTCGACAGAGCCCGTGTCGGTCAATTGCATCTTGAACCGATTTCCGGTCCGAAAGCCGGTGGCGCATTCGTTGGAGGCGCTCGCCCGGATGCAGCCGTCGAAGGTGCCCTGCCCCGTTGTGTAACTCTGATCTATCGCGATCAGGCCAGGTGTGTTGGCCTCCGGCGCCTCGTAGTAGATCTGGCCGTTGGTTTCGGACGTGCCCACAGGGCCCTGATAGACGACGCTTGCCGCGCCCTCCTCCCCGCTGACCGCTGGTCCGATGACGACATTCGTCGTGTTCCAGTCGATCGAGGTGATCGTACTGGCCGCCGAGATCGTCGGACCCGCGACCGCCGCTGTTCCCAGCAACAACGCCCCGATCATTGATGTTCGTTTCATTTCTTCCCCCATCCTAATATACAACTATGCCAATATTCTCATACTTTAATATTATGTGAGTCAACTATTTTTGATGATGATTGAATGTTTGCGACGGGGAAACAATCCAATTCGATTCGAGGCAGCACACACAGCCTTCTGTTGCATAGCTTTTGACACCGTCACCGCCGGTCAATAACGTGAAAGCTCCGAAATCCTATCCGCGATTGCGCGCTCCCATGACAGACCTGCCCGAGTTCTATTTCCGCATCCGCGAGAACGGCGCCGCGGTCTATCGCGTGTCGACCGCGAACCGGCAGCAGCGGATCGAGATGACCGAGATCGCGGTGGTGAACATCCGCAACGGCAACATCAGGCCCCATGGCGACCATGTCCTGACCGACGCCGAGCACAAGGCCATCGCCCACTGGATAAAGGAGCGGCGCACCCTGCTGGAGCAGCGCGATCTCGACGACATCCACCGCGCGATCGACCACCTCAACCTCACCGCGCACTGGGCGCAGTCGAGGGCCTCCGACGCGGCGCTGGAGGAGGTGACCGACCGGCTGCTGATGGCAATGCATGACCTGCGCACGGTGCTGGTCCGGAAAAAGGCCGACAGGCTGGGTGGCGACGGGTCCTAGAGCCGTGTGTAAATGCTGTGGATAAACTGGTCCTTGCGCGGTCCGGTGACGCGCCATGTTGTTGAAAACAAATCAGGCGCGTCGAAGACATAGGTGACTTCATAAGTATCCGGCGCGCAGTCGTGCCGCGCGCTCAACCGCCCGGGCCCAATGTCGTGAAACGGCCGCCCGTCCTCGAACAAGACGGTCAGTCCCGCGCCCGCCTCCCGCCAGAGATAGCGCCGTTCGGCCCGGATCGGCGGGGCGTCGCCGTATTGGAGCGTGCCGGTTTCCGCCTGCACCAGCCCGGCGGCATCGCGCCGCCACAGGCAAGTGCCGGTCAGAAGCCCGGTCAAGCCCGCGCGCCGGTCGTCGATCTGTCGCTCGAGCGTCCAGCGTCCCTCCATTTCGTCCAGCGTGATCACTCGCTCACGTCCTGCGCAGGCTCGGGCACGAAACGGCCCGCGCTGGTATTGCCGTATGCATCTATGAAACGGATGCCGCCCGTTCCGTCCACCTCGACCCAGTAGCATTCCCATTCGCCGCCGGGCTGCCAGCGGCTGCACAGGCTGTCGTTCTGAGCCCGCCATTCACCCCGGCTGGTGTTCCCGAATGGCGCCTCGCCGCCACGATAGAACGTCTGGCCCGAGGCGAGAAAGCTCTGCCAGCCGACGCCCTCATAGGCGACCTCGGCCCCGCTCAGCCGCTCGACCAGACCCTCGGCGCCCAGCCGCTGCCACTCCGCCAGCGCGGGCGTTGCTGCCAGTGCCAGCGCCAGCGCAGCCACCGGGCGCGTCCATTTGCGTGGCCGGGTCACCTTGTTCCTCCTGCCTGCTCTGCCTATGAGAGCGCGAAACCCGTTCCGATGACAAGGGCCAGCCCATGATCCCCCGCTATTCCCGCCCCCAGATGACCGCCATCTGGGAGCCCGCCACCAAGTTCCGCATCTGGTACGAGATCGAGGCGCATGCCTGCGACGCGCAGGCCGCGCTTGGCGTCATCCCCAAGGCAAACGCCGACGCGGTCTGGAAAGCGAAGGACGTGGAATTCGACGTGGCCCGGATCGACGAGATCGAGGCGGTGACCAAGCATGACGTGATCGCCTTCCTCACCCATCTCGCCGAGATCATCGGCAATGACGAGGCGCGTTTCGTCCATCAGGGGATGACGTCGTCGGACGTGCTCGACACCACGTTCAACATCCAGCTGGTGCGCGCCACCGACCTGCTTCTGGCCGGCGTCGACCGGGTGCTGGCGGCGCTGAAGGCGCGCGCGATGGAACACAAGATGACCGTGCGCATCGGCCGGTCCCACGGCATCCACGCCGAGCCCGTGACCATGGGGCTGACCTTCGCGCGGTTCTACGCCGAGATGGACCGCAACCGGAACCGGCTGGAAAAGGCGCGGTGGGAGATCGCGACCGGCGCGGTTTCCGGGGCCGTGGGAACCTTCGCCAATATCGATCCGGCCGTCGAGGAACATGTCTGCGAGAAGCTGGGCCTGCGCCCCGAGCCGATCTCGACCCAGGTCATCCCCCGCGATCGCCACGCGATGTTTTTCGCTACACTGGGCGTGATCGCGTCCTCGATCGAGAACATCGCCACCGAGATCCGCCACATGCAACGCACCGAGGTGCTGGAGGCGGAGGAGTTCTTTTCCAAGGGCCAGAAGGGTTCCAGCGCCATGCCGCACAAGCGTAACCCGGTCCTGACGGAGAACCTTACGGGCCTTGCCCGACTGGTGCGCATGGCGGTGATCCCGGCGATGGAGAACGTGGCGCTCTGGCACGAGCGGGACATCTCGCACAGCTCGGTCGAGCGCATGATCGGTCCCGACGCGACCGTGACGCTCGACTTCGCGCTGCACAGGCTCGCGGGCGTGATCGAGAAACTCGTGATCTACCCCGACGCGATGATCGCCAACATGAACAAGTTCCGGGGCCTCGTGCATTCCCAGCGCGTGCTTCTGGCGCTCACGCAGGCGGGCGTCAGCCGCGAAGACGCCTACCGGCTGGTGCAAAGGAACGCTATGAAGGTCTGGGAAGAGGGCAAGGATTTCCGCGAAGAGCTTCTGGCCGACCCGGAGGTGACGGCGGCGCTTTCCCCGGCCCAGATCGAGGAGAAGTTCGACCTCGGCTACCACACCAAGCACGTGGACACGATTTTCGCCCGCGTGTTCGGGGATGAAGGCTAGCGCCTGAGAACGCCGGAATAGAGCAGCACGCCATAGGCCGTCAGCGCCCCCGACAGCTTGCCCCATGTGGGTGCCAGCGTGAACCAGTCGCCGCCCGCCGCGCGCGCGATCTCTTCCAGCGTCGCCCGCCCGTCGATGCGCGCGATGACCGGGGCAAGCCCCTTCGGCACCGGGACATGGGCCTTGCCCAGCGCGGAATTCACCGGGATGCGGCCTGACCTCGCCACCGCCTGCGCCAGCGCCTGCCGGGCCGCGCCGCGCAGATGCGGGATCATCCGTGGGCCCGGCCTTGCCACCCTGCCCTTCGCCTCGCCCGCCTTCGCCGCATAGACCACGTGGAGCTTGATCGAGCCTGAAAGCTCCTCGGCCAGCGCCATGCGGTCGAGCGGCGACAGCGCCGAGAGGTCCGCCGCCTCGCCCACGATGGGCGCGGGGTCGTAGAGATGGGCGTTGGGCGTGCCCGTCATCGCCAGCCCCGCCGCGCGCAGGGTCGCGTCAAGCTCGGTGATCGTGAAGGGACGGTCCTGGCTGTGCAGCAGGAGGTCGTAGAACCCCGCGTCGCTGACCTGATGGTCGCCCAGATGCGGATTGCGGCGGAACGGGTGCCCCTCGGGCAGCCGGGCGAAGATCGCCTTGGCCGCCTTCAGCCGGTCCTCAGGCGGGCCGGCCAACAGCCGACCGAAGGCCGATTGCAGCGGGTAGACGCCCGACCGCCCGTGCGGCGCGTAGACCATCAGGCCGATCCCGCCACCCGGCGCCAGAGCACCCGCCAGCGCATCAAAGCCAGCCTGCGGATCGGGAAGATGGTGGAGCACGCCGCAACAGTCGATGTAGTCGAAATCTCCGAAACTCCGGGCATCCAGCAGCGATGCGGTGTGGAATTCGATGTTCGAGAGCCCCCGCGCCGCCGCCCGCGCCTCGGCGATACGCCGCGACGCGGTGGAGAGGTCGAGATAGGTGATCTCTGCCGTCCGCCCGGCGCTGACCAGCACCTGCGCGAGCTGGATCAGCGCGTCGCCCGTGCCGCCGCCGGCCACCAGCGCGCGGAAGGGTCTGGTCCAGTCCCTGCGGCCCGCGAAGAGGTAGTGGTCGAGCTCCACCGGGTGCGACGGCGAGCCCACGATCAGCCGCTTCGCCTCGTCGGCGGGGTCACGTTCGGGGTAAGGGTAGGCCTCGTACTGGGCTTCGACGTCGCTCATTACCCTGCCCTACCCCCCATGGCCCGCATGGTCGATGGGAAACGCCTCCAGCGCTACCTTCTGTTCCGGCGTAAGGGCCGTGACCGGCAACACATAGGTGTGGATCGAGAACACGACTGCACCCGTCTGCGGCAGCCGCAATAGGCATTGCCGCTCGGACCGCAGATAGGGTGTGTCGAGATGGGTCTCGTCCCGGGGATCGGCCTCGGACCTCGGCTGATGCAGGTCGGGCCGGGCGTAGAGCAGAGCGTTCTGCCGCCACAGCGGACGGCCCGGGCGGATCGTGTCGAACATGCGCTGCACACGGGCGGTCATCTCGGCGCCATAGGCCGCGACAGGGCCATGGATCGCGCCCAACGGGCGGCCAATCTTCTCGGCTAGCGTCCAGCTGGCGGGAAAGCAGAGGGCGGCGGCGGTCAGCACATGCTCCCCCGCCGCGCCGGGTTTCCGGAGGATGCAGAGATCCTCCTGCACCAGCCGCGCGGCGGTGGCCAGCGGCGTGTCGGCGTCGAGATCGATGCGCACCCCGTCGGGCCGCGTGATCGCACGCCCGGACCGCGTGAAGCCGGTCGGCAGATGCGCCAGAACGGTGCCCAGAACCTCCACGCCGGCCGCCTCCGCGCCGGGCAATTGCGCAAGGACCGCGCCCCGCTGCCGGGCCAGCAGCCGGTCGCGCAGCGCCATCTGGCCGTCATAGGCCTCGTCCACGGTCAGCCAGTCCGCCATATCGAGCGGCTGGACCCCCGGCAGGCGGCGCTGGGCGGGCACCATCCAGGGCGCCGAGTGAAACCGCGCGTGCAGCACGTGATGCTCCATTTGCGACCCGATTTCCCTTGTCCGTGCCGTTTGGTGGCGCGCCGCGCCCGGTCTTCGCCGGAACCATCGCGCCAGAGGCCACGAGGATGCCGAAGGTCCGTCCCATGAATGAAGCCCATCGCGTCACCGCGCGCAAGATCGACCCGACCAAGGGCGTCACCCTGCCCGACGGCACCCTCAACGACAACGACCGGGTCGAGATCGGCCCCACGCCGCTGGCCTATGCCGAGTGGGAGGCGGCGGGCCTGATCCTGCCCGACCTGCACGCCATGCGCGCCTGGAGGCTCAGGCGCATCGTCGACCGGCTGGCCGAACGCGCCCTTGCGGGCGTTCTGGTCTTCGACCCGCTCAACATCCGCTACGCCACCGACGCGACGAACATGCAGCTGTGGAACACACACAACCCGTTCCGCGCCTGCATGGTCTGCGCCGACGGGCACATGGTGCTTTGGGATTACAAGAATTCCCCCTTCCTTGCCGATCACAACCCGCTTGTGGCCGAGGTCCGATCGGGCGCGTCGATGTTCTATTTCGCCACCGGCGACCGGGGCGGCGCGGCGGCGCGCGAGTTCGCCGGGCAGGTGACAGAAGTCCTGGCGGCCCATGCAGGGTCGAACCGGCGGCTGGCGGTCGACAAGATCCTGCTCCAAGGCGCGAAGGCGCTGGAGGCGGCGGGGTGCGAGCTCCATGATGGCGAGGAGGTCATGGAAAAGGCCCGCGCCATCAAGGGGCCCGAGGAGATATTGGCGATGCGCTGCGCGTCCCATGCCTGCGAGACATCGGTGGCGGAGATGGAGGCAGCCTGCGCGCCGGGGATGACGGAGGATGACGTCTGGGCGGTGCTCCATGCCGAGAACATCCGCCGCGGCGGCGAATGGATCGAGACGCGGCTTCTGTCCTCGGGGCCCCGAACCAACCCGTGGTTCCAGGAATGCGGGCCGAGGACGATCCAAGCCAACGAGATCGTGGCCTTCGACACCGACCTGATCGGCTGCTACGGCATCTGCATCGACATCAGCCGGACATGGTGGCTGGGCCCCGAAGCGCCCCGGCAGGACATGGTCGAGGCGATGCGCCACGCGCACGAGCACATCATGACCAACAAGCAGCTTCTGGCCCCCGGCGTGTCCTTCCGCGACCTGACCTTCAAGGGCCACCAGCTCGACCCGAAATACGATGCGCGCAAGTATTCCTGCCGCTTCCACGGGGTGGGCCTGTGCGATGAGTGGCCGCTCATCGCCTATGCCGATCACCACGTCGAGGGCGCATTCGACTACGTGCTGGAGCCCGGCATGACGCTTTGCGTCGAGGCGCTGGTGGGCGAGGAGGACGGGGATTTCTGCATCAAGCTGGAAGACCAGGTCCTGATCACGGAGGACGGGTTCGAGAACCTGACATTCTATCCGTTCGACGCGGCGCTGATGGGAGAGTGCTGAGGGGGGCTCTGCCCCCCGCGCGTCGCGCTCCCCCCGGAGGTTTTCTGCCAGCATGAAGGGGTCAGGGGCAGTGCGGGACAGATCCGGTTCAGTCGCGCAGCACGCAGATTGAGTTGCCGTAGCCGTCATGACCGACGACCTCGCATTCCTCGCCGGAGCTCTCCAGCAATAGGACAAGCCCGATGGCCCAGACACCCGCCACCGTCACACGCCTGCCGGTGCGGGGCGCGCGCGGTTGGCGTGGACCCCTTGTGCCCCGCGTGCCGCGCGCGCCGCGATCCCCGCTGCGCCGCGCAAGGGCGGGTTGCGCGGCGAGGCACATGGCAAAGGCTAAAAAGAAGCGGCGGCGGTTCATGTCCTATTCCTCCGGGGACGATGCGCAGGCCGGACCGGCATCCGGCGCCCGTTCTCCCCTTGGGATTTGGGGACGCCGCGTGCGGGCGCAAGGGTGGTCCGCGCATGGCCTGCCCTCGGGCGCGGCGCGCGCGAGGCGTCGAAGGCCGGCCGATCACACGGACACCCGGCGCCACACGTCCCCGTGATGGGGGTTTCAGGCGGGTTGCCGCGCGCACGCCGTGCGCCCATCCTCGAGGCTACCCGACGGAGACTGCCCATGCCCACCGAACGTTTCACCTTCACCGGCCATGCCGGGGACGATCTGTCCGCGCGCCTCGATCTGCCCGAGGGGCCGCATCTGGCGACCGCTCTCTTCGCCCATTGCTTCACCTGCGGCAAGGATATCGCCGCCGCGCGCCGGATCGCGCAGCGGCTCACGGCGGAAGGCATCGCCGTTCTGCGCTTCGACTTCACCGGGCTGGGCCATTCGGCGGGGGAGTTCCACAACACCTCGTTTTCCTCGAACGTGGGCGACCTGGTCCGCGCGGCCGAGGCGCTGGGCGCGCGCGACATGGCGCCCGCGCTTCTGATCGGCCATTCGCTGGGCGGGGCCGCGATGCTGAAGGCCGCGCGGCAGATTGCGTCCTCGAAGGCCGTGGTCACGCTGGGCGCACCCTTCGATCCAGGCCATGTGGCCCATAATTTTGGCGATGCGCTGGACGCGATCCGCCGCGATGGCGTGGGCGAGGTCAACCTCGGCGGGCGGACGGTGAAGATCGGGCGCGGCTTCGTCGAGGACGTGCAGGGCACGGCCATCGCCGAGGATATCGCGGATCTTGGCCGCGCGCTTCTGGTGCTGCACGCGCCGCGCGACGATGTGGTGGGCATCGACAACGCCACGCGCATCTTCACCGCTGCGCGCCATCCCAAGAGCTTCGTGACGCTCGACGATGCCGACCATCTGATCAGCCGTGGCCGAGACGCCGAATACGCGGCCGGCGTCATCGCCTCATGGGCACAGCGCTATCTCGACCTCAGGCCCCCCGCCCCGCCACCCGGCGCACCGGAGGGGGTCACCCGCATCTCCGAGGCCGATCCCGGCGGCTTTCTGCAGGACATCATGGCGGGGCCGAAGCACCACGTGCTGGGCGACGAGCCGAAAAGCTATGGCGGCACCGACCGGGGGCTCACGCCCTACCAGTTCCTGGCCGCGGGGCTGGGCGCCTGCACCTCGATGACCGTGCGCATGTATGCAAGGCGCAAGCGCTGGCCGCTGACCCATGTTTCGGTCGATGTCACGCACGACCGGGTGCATGCGCAGGACGCGGGCAACGGGACGATGCCGCTGGAGACCTTCACCCGCCGCATCACGTTGGAGGGCGAGCTGACCGAGGATCAGCGCCAGAGGCTTCTGGAGATCGCGGACAAATGCCCCGTGCACCGGACGCTGGAACGCGGCTCGCATGTGCATACGAGCCTCGCGTGATGCGCAGGCTCGGGATGCGCTTTGGCGTCACGGTGCTGGCCGCTATCGTGATGCTTCCCCTGTTGGCACTCGCGGAGGAGCCGATGATAGACCGTTTCGAGACGGGCGCGGAAACCCGGTGGCGCTTCTTCACCGACCAGGTGATGGGCGGCGTGTCCACGGGCGGCGTGGAGATCCTGTCGCAGGACGGTGAAAGTTTCGCCCGCATGACCGGCAGCGTCAGCACCGAGAACAATGGCGGGTTCATCCAGATGCGCCTCGATCTGCCGGACGACGCGGCCGAGGGCGCCGCGGGCGTGCGCCTTGTCGTGCGCGGCAATTCCCAGCGCTATTTCGTGCATCTGCGCACGCGCGGCACAAGGCTACCATGGCAGTATTACCAGGCGGGTTTCGACGCGGAACCGGACTGGGGCGAGGTGCGCCTGCCGTTGGAGGCGTTCGAACCCTCCGGAGGGCTTCTGCCGCAGGTGCCTCGGGCGGACCGGCTGCGCTCGCTCGGCGTCGTCGCCTATGGCCGCGACCACGCGGCCCGCATCGATGTACGGGAGGTGGGGTTCTACTGAGCCCCCGTGCTCACATCCCCAGCGGCAGAAGCGGCGAGGACTTGATCTCTTCCATCGACAGCAGCGCAGTGACCGTGTGGATCTTCACCTCGCCGATCAGCGCCTGGTAGAACACGTCATAGGCGCGCGCATTGGGGACGCGAACCTTCAGGATGTAGTCGATATCGCCCGCGAGCCTGTGCGCCTCCATCACCTCGGGGCGTTCCTTCAGCGTGGCGAGGAAGCGGTTCTGCCATTCCGCCTCGTGTTCCGACGTGCGGATCAGCACGAAGAAACAGGCCTCCAGCCCCAGCGCCTCGGCGTCCAGCAGAACCGTCTGCCGCCCGATGACGCCCGCCTCCTTCAGCTTGCGAATCCGTGTCCAGACCGGCGTCTTGGACGACCCCACATGGCGCGCGATTTCTTCCAGCGAGCGGCTGGCGTCCTCCTGCAAGGCGGCGAGAATGCGCCGGTCGAGCGCATCGATCTGGACGGGCATTTCGCGGACCCCCTTGGCGTGAGACAATATTCGCGCAGGCCGCCTGTTATCGAACATACGTTCCTTTCCGCAAGCGCATTCTCCCGTTTCGCGGAAGAATGTTCTATACTGTGCCAATAATTCAATCGGGATAGCTACGATGGCACGCACCGCACCGTTCAGGCATCTGGCCGCCACCGACCTCGTGACCGGAGAGACCGTCTATCTGGGGCCGAATGGCGACTGGACCCGCGATCCGCGCCAAGCGCTGCTGATCGACGATGCCACGACGGCAGAGCTTCACCTGCTCGACGCCGAGGCGCGCGCCCATGAGGTCAGCGCCCCGCGCCTGGCCGTGTCGCAGGCGGCTCCTGCCGTCTGACTGCGCGCGCGCAGGGCCCGCGACAGGCCGTCCCGGGGCCGCGCCCTTCCCCTGATCCAGATCAAGGCTTACCTTGCATTGCGCGGGCAGTGTCCGCCAAAGCCGATCACCCTCGAGGCCCCTCGTGAAAGATACCGAAAGCACCGCCGTCAAGGCCACGCCCACGCTCCCCGACGCGCAGACCGTGACCGAGGTGCAGCATTACACCGACCGCCTGTTCCGGTTCCGCTGCACGCGTCCGGCGTCTCTAAGATTCCGCTCGGGGGAATTCGTGATGATCGGACTGATGGACGAGCCCGACCCGAAGACGGGCAGGCAGAAGCCGCTTCTGCGGGCCTATTCCATCGCTTCCCCCTCCTGGGACGAGGAACTGGAGTTCTACTCGATCAAGGTGCCGAACGGGCCGCTGACCTCGCGGCTCCAGCATATTCAGCCGGGTGACGAGATCATCCTGCGCCCCAAGCCGGTTGGCACGCTGGTCCATGACGCATTGCTGCCGGGCAAGCGGATCTGGTTCTTCGCCACCGGCACGGGCTTCGCGCCCTTCGCCTCGCTCCTGCGGGAGCCACAGACATACGAGGATTACGACGAGGTCATCGTCACGCACACCTGCCGCGAGGCCGGAGAGCTGGCCTATGGCCGCGAGATCATCGAAAGCCTCAGGGAAGACGAGCTTCTCAACGAGGTCATCGGCGAGGGCTTCTGGAAGAAGATCAGATATTATCCGACCACGACCCGTGAGGAGAGCGCCAAGATGGGCCGGATCACCGACCTGATCCGCTCGGGCGAGGCCTATGCCGACCTTGGCGTCGCCCCGCTCTGCCCCGAGAACGACCGGGCGATGATCTGCGGCAACCTCGCCTTCAACCTCGAGCTCAAGGAAATGCTGGAGGAGGCGGGCCTGCGCGAAGGCGCCAACTCGCAACCCGCCGAATACGTGGTCGAAAAGGCGTTTCTCGACTAGGTGCCGCAATTCAAGATCGAAAAAGCCCCCGTCTCGGACCGCGACGGGGGCTTTGTCTCAGGGTATGGTACCTTAGGTCACTCCAAGCCCAGAATGGTCCGCGCCTGTTCGATCGCCGCAGGCAGAAGCTCGGGATTGTCCCGCGCTCCTGCAAGAGCGGCGCGCGCCGCGCGCTTGGTCATCTCGGACACGTCCGAGCGCTCGATCGCCGCGATGGCGGCGTCGAAGTCGAATCCGTCGCGCGTGAGAACTTCGTCCAGGCGCGGCGACGCCTCAGGTGTCACCGTGGCCGCATCGAGAACCGCGTTGGCCGCATCATTGGCGGCCTCCACAGCACTGTCGGCCGCATCCGACGCGGTATCGGCGGCCTCATCGGCCACATCCGCGGCGCCGTCGCTCAGACCCGCGAGCGCGTCTCCGGCCGTCCCGGCGGCTTCTTCGGCGGCTTCGGTCGCGGTGTCGACGGCTTCTTCGACGGTCTCCTCCACCGTGGTTGCGGCCTCGTCGGCCGCGTCCGTTGCCCCTTCCGTCGCCCCTTCCGTCGCCCCGGCCGCGGTATCGGCGGCATCATCCGCCACGCCCTCGGCTTCCTCGACGGCTTCTCCAACCGCCTCTTGCGGCGCGCGGGCCGTATCCTCCATGTCCTCCGGCGCACCCTGGCCGAGGAAATAGGCACCCAGTCCGAGCGCGGCGAGGATAACGACGACAATCAGAACTCTCATGATGCAACCGACCTTTCAGCATCGCCTTACACAAGCACGCCGCTACACCCGCTGCCGCGCCCGGCGCAACCGCGCGGGGCCGGTCTGCGGACAGACGGCGAATCGGCGCTCATATCGCCTTGAAAGAAAGGGATCATGAGGATACCCTGACTCACCAACATCATGGCTACAGAAGGACGAACCCAATAGCCCGCAGACCTCACAACGCGCCGCCGACCCGCGACACCGGCCCGCGCGTAAACGACAAGATCCGCGCCCCCGAGATTCGCCTGATCGGCGCGGACGGCGAGAATGTCGGTGTCGTACACCCCGCCAAAGCCATGGACCTCGCCGCGGAGGCCGGACTCGACCTTGTCGAGATCTCACCCAACGCGACGCCGCCTGTCTGCAAGATCATGGATTTCGGCAAGTTCAAGTACGAGACCCAGAAACGCGAGGCCGAGGCGCGCAAGAAGCAGAAGACGATCGAGGTCAAGGAGGTGAAGTTCCGTCCCAACACGGATACCCATGACTACGACGTCAAGATGCGCAACGTGACGCGATTTCTCGAAGCGGGCGACAAGGTCAAGGTCACGCTCCGCTTCCGCGGACGCGAGATGGCGCACCAGAACCTCGGGCGCGAGCTTCTCGAACGGGTGGCAAGCGACGTCGAGGGCCTCGGCAAGGTCGAGAACATGCCCAGGATGGAAGGCCGCCAGATGGTCATGATGATCGGCCCGGCCAAGTAGGCCACGGCCCCGTCCCGCATCACGAGGCGCGCCCGGGACGGCGCGCCTTTTTTCGTTGCTCAAGATCGGTTTGGCGCGGGTGAACCGCCGGTGCGCACGCTGCCAAGAAATCGTCACGCGGCGGCCACGGTGCCGCTCCTCCGGCACGCAACGCTCCGATCATGCTGGTCCCGTTCCTCCTGTTTCTCCTGTCGCTTGCCGGTGTCGCGGCGGCATTCGCCCTGCCCGGCCTGTCGGACCTGATCCTGATCGCGGGCCCCTCCTGCCTCGCAAGTCTCTGGCTGCTGTTCCGCGCCTGGCGCGCCCGGCCCGCAGAGGACCCGGCCTCGATCGTCGGCTGGCGCGCACGACCGACGAAGGATCCGGCCTGGATCGTCATCGACGGCTCCAACGTGATGCACTGGACCGACGACACCCCACGCATTGAACCGGTGCGCGAAGTGGTGCGGCACCTGAAGCGCCTGGGCTTCACGCCCGGCGTCATTTTCGACGCCAATGCGGGCCATCTGCTGGAGGGCCGCTATTGCCACGACGACGCCTTCGGCAAGCTGCTCGGCCTGCCCACGGACCGCGTCATGGTGGTGGACAAGGGCACCCCCGCCGATCCCATCATCCTGCGGGAAGCGCAGGACCTGAAAGCCCGCGTCGTCACCAATGACCGTTACCGCGACTGGGCCGAGCGTTTTCCCGATATCCGAACACCGGGCTTCCTCGTTCGTGGCGGCTATCGCAAGGGGCGGCTCTGGCTCGAGCTCGACGAGGAACCGGAGGCCTCGCATCCCGCCCCCCGACACGCGCACCCGGCGTGATTGGACGCGTGCGGGGCTACCCGGCTGCCGCGACGGCCCGTCCCGTCATCACCTTTACCAGATGCGCGCGGTAATCGCCGGATCCGTGGATGTCCGAGATCATGTCGCCCCCGGGCGGCGACAGCGGGGCCAGTGCCTCCGCCTCGAACGACCCGCCCAGCGCCACCTCGGCCTCGGTCCAGCGGAACACGCCATCGGCCGATGCGCCGGTCACCGCCACGCGAACGCCATCGGCGAATCGCGCGACGAAAACACCCACCAGCGGGAACCGCGAGGCCGGCTGCGCGAATTTTCCATAGGCCGCGCTCTTTGGCACGGGAAACCGAACCTCGGTGATGATCTCCCCTTCCTCCAGCGCGGTGCCGAACATGCCGTCGAAGAAATCATCCGCCGCGATCTCGCGCGTGTTCGTCAGGATGCGCGCGCCTGATCCCAGTGCAGCCGCCGGATAACAGGCGGAGGGATCGTTGTTGGCGAGACTGCCGCCGATCGTGCCACGGTTGCGAACCGCCGGATCTCCGATGCGGCCGGCCAGATCGGCCAGCGCCGGGTAATGCGCTGCGGCCTCCCGTGCGATCGTGGCATGCGTCGTGGCGCCACCGATGCAGATCTCGCCTTCGTCCGAGACGCAGACACCCTGCATCTCCGCGATGCCGCTCAGGCTCACCAGAAGCTCGGGCGCGGCAAGCCGCTGCTTCATCGTCGGCAGCAGCGTCTGCCCCCCGCCCAACGCCTGTGCGCCCTCGGTCTTCAGCGCCGCCGCGGCCTCGGCGATCGTCCCGGGTTTCGCGAATTCGAAATCGTACATCTCTCTCGCCCCTGTTGCGGCAGGGCACGCCCCCACCCCTTCATCTTTCCAGAAATACGCAATCCCCCGGCCAACCACCGGGGGGGACGCGTCATTCGGCGGCGACGGCAGACACGTCCTGCCCGCTCGCGGCCATGATCGCCTTGACGATATTGTGGTACCCGGTGCAGCGGCAGATATTGCCCTCGAGATACGCGCGGACCTCTGCCTCGGTCGGCGTGGGGTTCTCCTCAAGAAGCGCCGTGGCGGACATGATCATGCCCGGCGTGCAGAAGCCGCATTGAAGTCCGTGGTGCTCGTTGAAGGCCTGTTGCATGGGCGACAGCGTGCCGTCGGGGGCCGCCAGCCCCTCGATCGTCACCACCTCGGCGCCCTGCAGGTCCAGCGCCAGCGCCGTGCAGGCCTTCACCGGTGCGCCGTCCACATGGACCACGCAGGCACCGCACTGGCTGGTGTCGCAGCCCACATGGGTGCCGGTCAGGCGCAGTTGGTCGCGCAGGAACTCCACGAGAAGCGTGCGCCCCTCCACCTCGCCCGACACGGGCTTTCCGTTCACGGTCATCTCGACCCTGGTCATGTCATTCCTCATCTCGCCGTCACGGTCTTGTCTCTGCCATCCAATCACGGATCGCCGGCGACGAGAAGGGGGAGACGCGCGCCGCCCCCTGGCCCCCGACCTCATAGCGTCTCGTCGAGGAACTCCATCAGACCGTCCCAGCTGTCGGCGTCCGCCTCCTCGAGATAGTCATCGGAACCGGGCACGGTGAAGCTGTGGCGCGCGCCGCCGTAGATCTCGGCGCCATGAGGGATGTCCGCCTCGTTCAGCTCTGCCATGACCTGCGCAAGATCGCCGATGCCCGAGACCGGGTCGGCCGAGCCGTGGAAGAACATGACCGGCGCCCCGCTGGCGTCGGACCAGTCCTGCCCCTCTGGCGTGGGCAACCCGCCGTGGAAACTGACGAAGCCGTCGAGCTCCGCGCCCGCGCGCGCGGCTTCCAGCACCGCGGCGCCGCCGAAGCAGTAGCCGATCATCACCACATTGTCGGTCGCGCCGGGAATATCGGCGGCGGCCATGATCGAGCCCATGAGACGCTCGCGAAACGTCTCGCGGTCGCCATAGAGCGCGCCGGACAGCGCGCGGTATTCCTCGAACCCCTGCGGATCCGTGTCGGCGCCGTAGACGTCGATGGCAAAGGCGGTATAGCCCGCCTCGGCCAGCATGTCGGCGCGACCTTCCTCGTAGTCGGTCATGCCGTCCCAGTCATGCACGATCAGGACGGTGCCGCGGCTCTCGCCCTCGGGCGTGGCGACATAGCCTTCGAATTCCATGCCACCCACCTCGTAGGTGACGTGGTCGCCCGCAGTCTGGGCGACGAGCGGCGCGGCCGTCAGCGCCAGCGCGGCGGTTGCGGCAAGACGTGTCACTTGGCGTGTCATCTCGGGTTCTCCCTTGGGTTGGACCTGGCCCAAAGGTAGCGCCGGGGCAATCCCGTCAAGAACCATGGCCGCGTGCGCGCGGCCCGTCGCGCGGCTGGGGCCGCGTCGGGATCTCCTTCAGGAGCCCCCCCACCCCCATCGCCGCGATGTCCGCGGCGCTCACCTCCACCCCGCAGACAACGCGCTCCAGCACCCAGTCGGCACCGTTGAGCGCGGGCGAGCGCGCGCAGCCCGGCAACCCGATGACAGGCCGCGCACCGATCTCGCCAAGGACCAGCAGGTTGCCCGGATCGACCGGCATTCCGAAGCGGATGAGACGCCCGCCCGCCGCCACCAGCCCCGCGGGTGCCACGTCATGGGGGTCCGAAGTGGCCGAGGCCGTCAGGATCAACAGAAGGTCGGCCTCGCAGCCCGCCAGCGCCGCCGCGACCGCCTCCGTGTCATGGGGCACCATGTGCAGATCCGTGAGCGTCACGCCCAGCGCCGCAAGCCGTCCCTCGACTGCAGCGATCCCCTTTTCGTCCCGCCGCGCGGGCCCGTCGGCGGCCGCCGTCACGATCAGCGCCGCCGTCCGGCAGACCGGTGCACGGCGGCTCAACGCCCCCACCCCCGCCGCGCAGGCGTCGGCAAGCGCCGCGCCATCGACCGCGTAGGAGATGATCTTGACCGTGCCGACCATGGTGCCCTCGGTCACGCGCTGCCATTCCGGCACGGTGGCCAGCGTGATCATCGGGTCGACCGCGTTCAGCCGCGCGATGGCACCCGCATCCAGCGCCACGACCCCCGGCCCTGTCGCGCGGATGTTCACCCGCCCCGTGAAGGCGCGATCGAGGCTCAGCCCCGCCGCCTCCGGGTTCGGCACCAGCGCGTGGGCCAGCCGCGCCGCAGCCTCGTTCTCGGCCACGTCTCCGGGCGAGAGCCGCGCCACCGTGACGCGATCGATCCCGGCGGACGTCAGCGCCGCGATGTCGTCCCCGGAAAGAAGCCGACCCTTCTTCAGCACACCGTCCGGCAACCGCACGGAATGGGCGAGGATCGCGCCCTCCGCCTCGGCCACGGGAACCGGACCGAACCTCATCCCTTGCGAAGCCGAGCGGTGACCTCGGCCAGGATCGACACCGCGATCTCCGCCGGCCCGCGCGCCCCGATATCGAGGCCCACGGGCGCGTGTATCCGCGCGATTGCGTCCTCGCTCACCCCCGCCTCCCGTAGCCGCGCGACGCGCTTGGCATGGGTGCGGGTGGACCCGAGGCAGCCGAGATAGAAGATCTCCGTGTCAAGCGCCCGCAGGATCGCGGGATCGTCGAGCTTGGGGTCATGGGTCAGCGTCACCACCGCCGTGCGCGCATCCGGCGCCAGCGAATCCAGCGCCTCATCCGGCCAGTCCTCCACGACGGTCTCCCCGGGAAACCGTGTCTCCTGCGCGAAGGCCGGGCGCGGATCCACGAGGCTCACGTCATAGCCCGCCATCCGCGCCATGGGGACCAGCGCCTGCGCGATATGGACGGCCCCCACGACGATCATGCGCAGGGGCGGATTGTGGACATGGACGAAGGTCGCCCCGTCCTCCTCCATGCCGGACCGGTCGGCGCGAAAGCGCTCGGCCCAGGGGCCCGCGCCGTCAAGGCGACGCTCTCCGGTCTGTGTGTTCACCACGTAGGCCACGGGCGTCCGCGCGGCGCGTGCGGCCACCAGATCGGCCAGCATCGCCTCTGGCAGCGCGCGGCCCACCGGCTCCAGCCAGACGCGGATGCGCCCGCCGCAGGCAAGCCCCACGGCGAAGGCCTCGTCGTCCGAGACGCCGAATTCCAGCATCTGCGGCGTACCGCTGGTCACGGCCTCCATCGCCTCGACCACCACCGCGCCCTCGACGCAGCCGCCCGACACGGACCCCGCCATGTCGCCCTCGCCCGAGATCACCAGCTGGCTGCCAACGGGGCGCGGCGCGGAGCCCCATGTCTCGACCACGGTGGCCAGCACGGCGCCCCGCCCCGCCCTGTGCCAGGCCAGCGCCTGTTCGGGCATGTTCTCGAGTTCTGCTGTCATGGCTCCCCCCTGCCGGCTCCGCACTCCGGCGGGCTAGTAGTTCAACTCCGTCACGATCAGCTGCGCGGGGTTGTTGGAAGACAGGTTATAACTGCCGGTCCAGACATCATACTGGCCCTGCTGGGGATTCTGGAAGGTGATCGCGGAATTCGTGCCACGAAAATCGTCGTTGTAATGCCAAAGCCCGTCGGGCGTGTTGACCAGAAGGATCGTATCCACGTTCGACCGGGCCTCCAGCGCGATGGTCAGCTGGCCCGTGGGCGACGTGCCGGAATAGAAGATGCGGAAATCCGGACGCGACACCACGAAACCGGGAAAGTTGAAACCGCAGTTCTGCAGGCTGACACGGCCTCCGGCGGTGACGTTGCGCACCCATGGATCGGGCATGAAATTGGCCGGGATGTTGGCGCTGCCGAACACGGTCGGATTGTTGTAGCTCGGACAGGCAAGGGCGGCGCCGGCCGTCATGCCCAGCGCGGCAAGGGCAATGCCCGCTGCCGCAATGATTGTCTTTATTGGCCTCATGGATGGTGTCTCCGTCGGATGATTGGCACGTTTGCGTGGACAGTAGTTGCCCGCCCCGAAGGATTGTCAAAGGAAAGCGACCCTCTCGTGGCGCATTGCAGGCCGCGAGAGGGCTTTCGGAGTTTGCTGTCCGAACGGCTACAGGTCTTGGTTTCGCCCCGGGCATTCCATCACTTTGCAATACTCCCGCGACAAGGGTATGCCCAAGCGCCGGTGGAGAGGATCGGTGCACGGTCAGGGGATGTCGCAACACATGTCGAAGGAAGACCACGGCTCCGCGAAAACCGGCGGAATCGGTCACGATACATGGATGGGGAGGCTGGCCCAGATCGGGGATGAGCACGGGCTTTTCGACCGGATCGGCGAGAATCATCTCGGCCTCTACGTGGACGAGGGCGACACGCTCCTGGTGGCATTCGACCGCGCCGAACGGGCCCGCGATCTGTCCGCCCAGGGGCTTCCGGCCGGGTTCGAGATGGTGCGCCGCCGGTCCTGGTCGCTGCTGTCGGTCATGTCGCGGGGCGAGACGTGGTTTCTCGACGATGCGCTCACGCGGTTCTTCCGCACGCTGCAGGCCCGCGGCGTCTTCGACGGGTTTTCCCGCGTCATCTTCTACGGTGCCGGCCCCGATTGCGCTTTCGCCGCCTGCACCTATGCCCGGTTCGCCCCGGGCGCGCGCGTTCTGGCCGCGGGGCCCGTGGCCACGCTCGACCCCGCGCGCGCGCCCTTCGAGCGGCGCTTTCGCAGCGCTCGGCGCCTGCCTTTCCCGGGTCCACTGGGCTTCGGGCCCGCGGGCCTTGCCACCGCCGAGCGCGCGCTGGTCCTCTACGACCCGACCGAGATCGCGCCCGCCGCCCATGCCGCGCTTCATGCCGGGCCCAACGTCACGCGCCTGGGCCTTCCTCACGCCGGACGCGATTTCTCGCGCATCCTGCAGGAGGCGGAGGCCAGCATCCCCGTCCTGCGGCTTCTGGAGCGCGACGAGGCCAGCCCCGCTGCGGTGCGCGCCGCGCTCAAGGACGCCTCCCGCAGGAACCCCGGCACGATGGTGCGGCGGGCGCGCGCGGCGCTTGTGCAGGGCCACCCGAAACGCGCGGCGCTGATCGCCGAGCACGGGCTGTCGCTCACGGGGGACAAGCGGCTCAGCGCGCTCCTGGCCGAGGCGCGGTCGGGCAAGCCTGCCGCCCGGGTCTGACCGCTCAGAGCCCCCCGGCCTCTTCGAGGAACCGCACGACCCGGTCGAGCCCCTTGCCGGTCCGCAGGCTCGCCATCACGAAGGGCCGGTCGCCGCGCGCGGCGGCCGCGTCGGCCTCCAGCTGGCCCGCGTCCACGCCCACATGGGGCGCGAGATCGATCTTGTTGACGATCAAGAGGTCCGATCGCGTCACGCCCGGACCCTTCTTTCGCGGGATGTCCTGTCCCGCGGCGGTGTCGATCACGTAAAGCGTCAGGTCCGCCAGCTCCGGCGAGAAGGTGGCGGCAAGGTTGTCGCCGCCCGATTCGATAAACACCACGTCCAGATCGGGGATGCGGGCGCGAAACTCGGCCACGGCGGCAATGTTGATCGAGGCATCCTCCCGTATCGCCGTGTGGGGACAGCCGCCGGTCTCGACACCCTTGATCCGATCGGCGGGCAGCGCCTGCGCGCGCAACAGATACTCGGCATCCTCGGCGGTGTAGATGTCGTTGGTGATGACGGCGACGGAGTAGCGATCCGCCATCGCCCGGCACAGCCCCTCGGTCAGCGTCGTCTTGCCGGCACCCACCGGGCCACCGATGCCCACCCGAAGCGGTCCGTTCGAACTTCCCATCCCGATTCCCTTCATCTTTCCAAAAATACCGCTCCGGGGAGCGCGAGGGGTGGAAAAACCCCTCGCTCCCGTCCTCCGCCGCCCGCACCTCACGTCCGGAACAGCCGCACCTCCTGCGTCTCGTGTTCCATCGCCGAGAGGTCCGCGCCGAAGGCGGCACCGCCCAGGGCGTCCCCGACCTCCTCCGGGGGCAGCGCCACGGCGATACGCGCCACCGCCTCGATCCGCGGCGCGAGAGCAGCCAAGATGCGTTGCCCCTCCGCCTGCCCAAGCGGCACGAAGCGGACCGCAGCGGACACCAGCGCTCCGGCAAAGGCCTGAAGATAGAGCGACACCACGATCTCGGGCGCAAGCGACAGCGCCCGCGCGGCCTCCCCCACGGCGATCGGATAGGGTCGGTCGGCGGCCTCGGCGCCCATTGCCCGGCGCGTGGCGGCGAAAGCCGCGCCTTGCGCACGCGTCTCCTCCCACCGCTCGGCGGAGCCCGCCAGCGCGCGCGCCATGTCCGACAGCGCGACCGGGTCCGCTCCCTCGCGCAGAACGGCGGCCAACAGGATCGCATCCGTCCGGCCACTGCCCGCCTCGATAACAATTGCGATCCAGTCGGCCACCGTCGCCCCGTCATGCACCGCACACGACGAGATCGCCGCCTCAAGCCCGTGGGAATACGCGTAGGAGGAGACCGGAAAGGCCGGGGACAGCCATTGCGTGAGCGTCAGGAGATCTGCCTCGGCGCTCATCGTCAGTGGGAATGCCCATCGGATGGCCCGTGGGAATGACCATGGGTCCGGCCATGGCCATAGGCCCCGCCCTCGGGCACGAAGGGCGCCGTGACCGGCGTCACCTCCGCCCCCAGACGGCGCAGCATGTCGGCCAGCACGTGATCGTCCCGGATCAGCAGATGGTCCCCGGCGACCTGGCAAGGCGTATGGCGGTTGCCGATGTGCCAGGCGAGACGCGCCAGGTCGCCAGACACCCGCAAAAGCGGCTCGGCCGCCGCGACGATCTCGACCAGCAGGCCGCCATCCGCTTCCAGCGCGTCGCCCGCGTCGAGCGACACGGTCTCGGGCAGGTCCACCATGACCCCCCGCCCCGAGGCCGCCACGACGCGCTTGCGCCGCACAAACCGGCCCTCGTAGTCGAGCACGAGCCGCTCGCCCGCAGGTCCGTCCCAATGACCCGACCGGCGCACGGCGCCCGCCTTCAGATCGCTAGCGTTCGGATCGGTCTCGTCACGTGCCATGCGCGGCCCTCCCGATGCCTCGCACGGGCCCCGGATACGGTCCGCGCGGTCAGATGGTGAACAGGTCCCGGAACACGATAGAGGGGATGTCGCCGCGCGCAATCCCCATCTGCCGCAACGCGGCGTCGGGCAGACCGTCGAGATGCACGGCACGTTCCAGCCGCGCGCCCCGGATATGCTGCGGGCCGATCCCCTGACCGAGCATGCAGAAATAGGCATCGAAGCGATTGCCCAGCGACGGTGAATAGTTGCGGTTCGCGATTGAAGTCATTGGAGCGCCTCCATTATTCATGGGCGGCCCGGCAGCCGATCGTCGCGGAAAGCCGGGTCCTCGGGGCTCCTCCCCTGTCGAAACGCTAACACCGAACGGTGGCGCGTCGAGGCACTGCTTGTGGAACCGGGACGCATCGATGCCGCGCTGCGGCATTCCGGTCACGCCTTAGTTTGCCTTGGCGGTCATGAAAATGGCGCGCGGCACCTCGAGGCCGGGCTCCACGCCCAGCTCGTCCCCGCCGAGGAAGATCGACATGCCCAGATCGACCAGATGGACATACTGGCTGATCCATGGCGGTTGCGCCGCATCCGTGGGAGAAGTCCGGGTCTCGAAAATCCGGATGGCGTCATAGGTGCAGCCGCCGATCGTGTATGCCTCCAGCTTGGAAAAGCTCCACGAGACGAGGTTTGCCTCCTCCACCCCGCCGATGACGGAGGTCTCGCGCCCGGTCCAGTTCGTGCCGGGCTCGGCGCGGGGCAGGCCGCCGGCGAAGTCGTAGCGGTAGCTCTCCCGCGTGGCCTCGTCGGGAATGCCGCCGGGCCCTTCGGCCCATGCCTCGTGAATGAGGCCCGTGGGATCGCTGCGATAGAACCAGACCTCGGCCTCGCCCTCGTACCGCTCGGTCTCGAGGATGCGGTCGCCGGCCTCGCGCCGGTAGTCGATTCGCATGGCGCCGAAATCGATCGTGATGCCGGCGTCCAGCGCCCCGGGCCCACGCGGGCAGTCGTCCTGCCCCAAAGCGGGAGAGGCCAGAAGGCAGAGGGCGGGAATCAGGCGCAGGGTCATGCCCCTCTCAATACATGAAATAGCGCTGCGCGAGGGGCAGTTCCTCCGCCGGTTCGCAGGTCAGTAGCTCGCCGTCGGCACGCACCTCGTAGGTTTCGGGATGCACCTCGACATGCGGCGTCGCCGAATTGTGGATCATGTGGGCCTTCTTCACCGTGCGGATGCCCTCGACGGCCACGGTCTCCTTGGCCAGCCCCAGTGCCCCCGCGATGTCGGCCGCCTGTGCGGCCTGGCTCACGAAGGTGACGGAAGATCGTTCCAGCGACCGGCCATAGGCGCCGAACATGGGCCGCGAATAGACCGGCTGCGGCGTCGGGATCGACGCGTTGGGATCGCCCATCTGCGCCATGGCGATGGTCCCGCCGATCAGCACCATCTCGGGCTTTACCCCGAAAAACGCGGTGTTCCAGAGCACGAGATCGGCGCGCTTTCCCACCTCGACCGAGCCGATATGCGTCGAGATCCCGTGCACGATGGCGGGGTTGATGGTGTATTTCGCCACGTAGCGTTTGACGCGCGCATTGTCGTTATCCCCCACCTCCTCGGGCAGTCGCCCGCGCTGCTTCTTCATCTTGTCTGCGGTCTGCCATGTGCGGATGATGACCTCGCCCACGCGCCCCATGGCCTGGCTGTCGGAGGCCATGACCGAAAACGCGCCCATGTCGTGCAGGATATCCTCGGCCGCGATGGTTTCTTTGCGGATACGGCTCTCGGCGAAGGCCACGTCCTCGGGGATGGATTTGTCGAGGTGGTGGCAGACCATGAGCATGTCGAGATGCTCTTCCAGCGTGTTCACGGTGTAGGGCATCGTGGGGTTGGTCGAGGACGGCAGGATGTTCTGGTAGCCCACGACCTTCATGATGTCGGGCGCGTGCCCGCCGCCCGCGCCTTCGGTGTGGAAGGCGTGGATCGTCCGGTCGCCGATGGCGGCCAGCGTGTTCTCGACGAAGCCGCTTTCGTTCAGCGTGTCGGTGTGGATCATCACCTGCACGTCCATGTCATCGGCCACGGAAAGGCAGCAGTCGATGGCGCCCGGCGTCGTGCCCCAGTCTTCGTGCAGCTTCATGGCGCAGGCGCCGGCCTCGATCATCTCGACCAGTGCCGCGGGGCGGGAGGCGTTGCCCTTGCCCGCGAAGGCGAGGTTCATCGGGAAGGCGTCGGCGGATTGCAGCATCCGCCCGATATGCCAAGGCCCCGGCGTGCAGGTGGTGGCAAGCGTGCCATGGGCGGGCCCCGTGCCGCCGCCCAGCATGGTGGTGAGGCCCGAATGAAGCGCATCCTCGATCTGCTGCGGGCAGATGAAGTGGATATGCGCGTCGAAGCCGCCGGCGGTCAGGATGCGCCCCTCGCCCGCGATGGCCTCCGTCCCCGGCCCGATGACGATATCGACGCCGGGCTGCGTGTCGGGGTTGCCGGCCTTGCCGATGGCGTGGATACGCCCGTCGCGCAGGCCAACATCGGCCTTGTAGATGCCGGTATGATCGACGATCAGCGCATTGGTGATGACGGTGTCCACCGCCCCCTCGGCGCGGCTGCGCTGTGACTGGCCCATGCCGTCGCGGATCACCTTGCCTCCGCCGAACTTCACCTCCTCGCCGTAGGTGGTCAGATCACGCTCCACCTCGATGATCAGGTCGGTATCGGCCAGCCGCACCCGGTCGCCGGTGGTGGGGCCATACATGTCGGCATAGGTCGTGCGAGGAATGCGGGTGGGCATGGGTCAGTCCATCGATGAGGGAGAAGAAAAGAGCGCCGCAGGGGGCGGGATCTGCCTGATATCTGGATAGGTGCCAACGCTGTCGAGTGATTCGCGGCGACCGATTGAAGAGAGGCACCCAACATGAGAGGCATCGTCGGCATGCTGCTGCTGATGGCAGCGCTCTTGAAAGCGGCCTTGGACTTTTTTGATTGGGGAAGAAGCAATGGATGGTGGTGATACCCCAAGCGCCGTCGACGGGCCGCGGTGCGTCGATGCAACCGTCGAGCCTGAGCGCTTTATCCCCGCCACATCCGCGAAGCCGGAGAACGGCGCCCCAAGCCTCGACAAATCGACGCGCCGGGGGGCGGCCCGTCGATGGCGCGGCGGCCTGCGGCCGCTGTCAACGCGCTGGGTGCCCAGATCGAACGTAACGACACGGGTGGCCCGCACCCTTTCGGCAGGTCTTGCTTCGCAAGACCGCCTGTCGGGCGACGGATGGCGCGGCGGCTGCGCCTTTGGCCCGCGCCCGGTGCTTCGCTCAACCGCATTCACGCCCTGAACACCTCGTCCGGTTCCACGCCCAAGCCCGTCACCAGCCCGTTGGTCTGCATCGCCATCCCGATCACCGCCAACAACTCCGCATGCATCTGGGCGCTCATGCCCTTGGCCTTCGCCGCCGCCGTGTGGCTGTGGATGCAGTACTGGCACCCGTTGGCCGTGGAGACCGCCACATAGATCATCTC
>Ga0209947_1000041_pt1 | contig 57515 bp, 42 predicted proteins | sample SalPonR2_B_D2_MG_FD_185706 | JGI IMG/M metagenome (GOLD analysis project Ga0209947, IMG submission 185706) | Salt pond soil microbial communities from South San Francisco under conditions of wetland restoration - Salt Pond MetaG R2_B_D2_MG... ...
ATCAGTCACAACGGTCCCATCGCCTAAATCCCAACTTAGGGAAAACGTGTCTTGGCTGCCCGGGTCGATTACCGTGGCACTCGCAGTCAACTGGCTGCCAAAACGCAACGATTGATCCAAGAGTCCGTTAATTTGCGGTGGCACGTTGATAACGCTGATCTCACTGACCGCAGTGCTTTCGCGCCCCCAAGTATCTGAGATTCTCAACGCGACGAAACGAGTGGCAGGCCCAGCAGGAGCGAAAATTTCAACCGATCCGACTTCAACCGCATCGGCATTAAATTCACCACCTTGATAATCAAGGTCCCACTCGATTGTTTGGTAATCGGGATACAATGCCGTTGAAGAGGAAAGGTTGAGTTGAACAACACTACCTTCAGCGACAGTAACAGAAGCAGGCAGTACCGCAGTCGGCTTCGCGTTGAGGACCAGCGGATTGCTATGTCCGCTAAATCGATTACCCAGGTTGTGCAACGCACTATAAACGAATCCGTTTGAAGAATCATACAACTTTCCATCCGGATAAACATTCTCGCTTGGATGCGAAGGACCAAAGATATCTGCGTTATCCTCTACAAACGCTTCCGAGGTAAAATCAAATCTTCGCAGGCGAACCAACTCTTTAGTGCCGCTTGCATCGAACTCGGGAAACAAGATGCCATCAGAGGTGGTGAATCCACTGAGATTGTCGATGTCCGAAGCTTCGTAAAGAACGCGCGTACCATCCGTAATCCAAAGAGAACGGCGGGCCGGATGTGAAGGTGACTGCGGAGTGTACCCTTCAAAAACAAATTGCGTGGATGAGACTTGCCTCCATGACCAAATCCAAGGAGATACGCTGTCTTGGCCGTCCAACTCTGCCAGCAGCGAAATGCTTTCGCCGTCAAACGAGTATAACTCATGGTCGTTGGCGGGGCGTTCACCGACGAACAGCAATCGATCGTTGACTACCTGGATGCCAGTAACGCTTTCAAAATCTGCGAAACCGAATTCTGTAACTAATTGGGTATTTGTCGGAGTGCCGTCGGTCGACCAAAGCTCGTATCCGTAGTCATAGCTATCAACCAGAAGATAGGTCAATCCGTTGTATCGTGCAGCGGCATGCAGTGAGTGTCCATGTCCCACAATCTCAGTGGTTGTGTCACGAGTTGCCTCCGTTCGATAGATTCTAAAACCGTCCACGGAATTACTTGTTCGGAGAACAAAGTAGTAGCCATCTCCATCGACAAATTTAAAAGACCCTGAAAAGCTGTCGGATGGCCCAGGATTTCCGTCAATCAGTCGAAACGTATTGAATGGTCCAGGTTCACCGTTGGTGACCCACGGCTCAAGTCCACCGGAGTCGCGTTTCCGGAAAAATCTATGGTTTTCAAAACGGCCACCACCCGACGTGTCGGAAGCTATCAGAACCGCCTGCGTTCCAGCACCGTTCCAGGAGTACAAATCGAGGCGACCTCCGGTTCCCACTGCGTTTCCGATGAGGTTGCTTGGCCTGTTTCCCAGAAGCAGGTTGCCGTTCACTTTCGAAATCGATTCAAGTTCGGTCAACGTCACCTCTTCGACTAGCGAATACTGTTGGGTTTCACTGTCAATCTTCCAGAGCCGCGAGAAATTGTTTGTGTAGACTTCCCCGGTTGCAGAGAAGTCTTCATCAAAGTTTTGTCCCTGTGCTCTTGCTATGAAATAGACGTCACCATTGAAATCGACCGGCTGTTCGATAAATCCGCTGCGTAATGAACTGGCAACTCGGTGAGTGGGATTAGCCGGCTGCAGTTCCACGAACTGGAAGGTCGCTGCTTGAAGGCTCCCGATTGGTTCATCTACTGACGGTGACAATTCGCTTGAGACGATGTATCCGTAGGCAAGGTCGGAACGTAGTACACCACCGTTGATGTTGCTCAGCAGTAGTGAGAAATGTTCGGTCAATTCGATAGCGTTATCGCCGTTGACGGTCACACTGATGAATCGTGGTGAGTTGTCGCTCGCAAGCCACGTCAAGGCTCCATCGGTTGCAAGATAGTCGGAATCCGCGACCGTCGCGGTGCCATCGAGCGTTGCATAATCAACCGTCACCGATTGCGTTGGTTCGCCGATGAGGTCGACTTGAAAAATGAGGTTGGTGGTTCCTTCGTCTCCCTCTTCCACCGCGGCATGCCGGACGACAATCGCCGGTGGGATGATGGTGCCGGGCGTGGTATCGGCGATCAGGGTGTCGAGGTTGTTGCCCGTGTAGGCGGCCGTGATGGTTGCCGCGTCGGTGGTTCCGGCGGCGAGTTCTTCTAGGGCGGTGGCGATGTCGGTTTGCGCGACGATCTGGGCGCGGACGACGTTTTCGAGTAAGTCGCTGGTGTCGCCGGTGAGTTCGTTTTGGATTGCTGCGTTGCTGGCCGCGATCACCGTGGCGGCGGCGTCCACGTCGACCGCTGCAAAGGTGAACCCCGTTTCGTTGCCGACCGACCCGATCAGCGCGGTTTGCGTGGCTTCGTCCGCCAAGTCGATGCCGGCTCCATCGAAGGCGATCAGCGAAGCGATTTCGGCGAAGACGATGTCGGAGAAGTACGGCACGTCGGGTGAGCCCGGCAGGGCGGCGTACATTCGGCTGATCAGATTCACCGTGTCCATGATCTGGGCGTTTGCCACCACGGCCTGGTTGCCTTCCTGGTCGTTGACGCTGGCCGCCCGGACGTTGTCCAAGAAACCTAGATCAGCAGCCGAGAGATCGAAGGTTTCCGCAACGCGCGCTTTGGCGGACTGCAGCGTTTGACCGTGTTGCTCGATCAACTTGCTGACCAGCGTTGACACTCCGTTGATGACGTACATCCCCGGTGCGGCAGTCATGGGCGTCAACAGCGGCAAGCTCTTGGACGCGTCGGTTCCGCCGTAGATCGTCCAGCGTCCCTCGGTGTAATCAATTGCTCCGTCACCGGTTTGGTCGAATGCGACATCAATCGAGCTACTGAAATTGCCTTCGGCGTCGGTCGTGAAGATCGGCTCGGTGGGTTCACCAACGTCTTGCAGGCCATTGGCATTGACGTCAAGGTAGTCGGCGACTCCGTTGAAGTTGGCATCGAAGAAGACCGTTCCACCGCTGATGAAGCCGTTGGATACTCCAATCGGTAACGGGAGCGTTCCAGGTTGAGCGTCACTTAGACCATCGGAGCCAATAACAAGATCGGGTGAAGTTCCCGGTGATTGCGGCTGACTGCTTGGGATCGATAGCAGAATCTGACCATTTGTGAATCGATCGGAGTCAATCGGTGGTCCGATGTTGACATCAGGAACGGTCGAAGGCGCGTCATTGTCGCGGACCCGAATCTGTTCGCTGGCGGCGGAGTTGTCGATCCGCAGAGCCCCGAGCGGATTGCCCTGGTCCGCCAGGGATGAGGTGCCGGCACTGAGAATCTGGATGTTCAGATCTTTGGTGCCTGTGTTCCTTGCGTCATCGGGTATAGGCAAGTTTAGGATCAACTGCCCTGCGTTCGCAGGAATGGTGTAGGTGCCATCGTCGTCTGAACCGTCAGTCAAGTTGAATCCGCCGCTGCCACCGGGTTGCACAAGCCCGAATGCTCCCAGTCCGACACCGGCGACCAAGTTGATTGGTGTCGGGGATGGTGGGCTGACCCGGACCTGCACCGCCACCGTGTCCCCTTCCGTGGCCTCCCTCGTACCGAGGACCTTCAAGTCAATTTCGGGCGTGCGATCAAAGTCGTCTCGCACGCCGATCGATATCCGGTCGATTGTGCGTCCATCCCAAGTCTGCGCGAAGGTGAAGTCGCTGCTAAAAATGACTTCGATCTGCTCGTCCCCTTCGGGGATCGCATCATTGATCAAGTTTAAAGTGACCAGCTCGGTCGATCCGGGAGCAACCGTCAACGTTCCTGAGGTTGGACCGGTGTAATCGAAGTCGGCGGCGGCGGACCCTTGGATGACGTAGTCGACGGAAATCGGATCGGGATGGCTGCCGGAGACACTAACGCCAAACTGAACGATGCCTTCGTCCTCGCGAATGCTTGTACCTGTAGGAGTTGGCAACTGAATGACTGGATCGTCGTCGTACACGTAGAGCGACGTGTTGGTGAACTCCGCTTGCACCGGAAGAGTACCAAGAGCCGCGCCGGAGAACGAAATGATCCCGGCGTGCAATTCACGGTTGCCGGTAAAGCTTGAATTGCCGTCAGGCGTGACGGTCAGTGTGAAGCGATCCTCGCCGGTAGGAATGGTGACGGTGCCCGTTGCCGGATCAAACGATCCGGTTGCCGACGACAATGAAAAATCCGTGAATCCGGATCCAATGATGGGTTGGCCTGACTCGTCGGACAATCCGACAACGACTTCGAGCGGTTCAGGTGCCGGTGAACTAAGCTGGACGGTCAAATCAAACGGCCCGTCGTTTTCAAGCACGCTGGAGTCATCAAAGCGTAGCCAGGCCGTGGGCGGCGGTGCATCGTCATCCGAAATGGAAATGCTGAGCGAGTCGCCGGTTAAGTTTCCGATCAGTGGACGGAACTGGCCGATGGTGCTGGTGAAATCAAGCGTCAGTCTCTCGGTCGGCTCGTCAAAGACATCGTCGAGAATCTGAATCATTCCCGAGTAACTCGCACTGCCGTCGAGCGAGAAGACATTGTTGATCGGATCGACAAAGTCCGCGCCCGGTGTTGCCGTCCCGCTGACGGTAAACGACAGGTCGATGGGTTGCTCGGTATCGCCGATCAGCGACGCCTCGAAGACAACGGTAGTGTCAGACTCGTCGACCGAAGATTCACTCAAGGCGAGCGCGATCAACGGGTCATTGTCACGCAGTTCGAACGTCAGCGACGTCTGATCACCGGGTTGGACATAGGGAGTGCCATCCGCTCGAGTTCCGTATGGTCGGATCAGCGTGACGGTCAAACGCTCGGTTTGTTCGTGTGAGTCATCATCGATCAACGTGATCGTGCGATCAACCTTGGCTTGGCCCTGGGTGATTTGCAGTGGTCCGTCTTCCAGGACGTAGTCGATTCCTTCGACGGCGACGCGAGATTCGTTTCCGCGTGAGAGGCGTAGCTCAAACGTTACGTCACGATCCGCCACGCGATCAAGCTGAACCGAAATCGGAATCTGCCCAAACGATTCGAATACGGATGGCGGTGCGGTTGACGTTAACGTCGCGGTGGGGACGTCGTCATCGAGTATGGTCAACGTGCTTGTGGTGACCGGCCCAAGGCTGGCTCCGGTGGGCTGGCCGAGTGTGATCGTTACTTCCGTGACGGATTCGGCGATTCCGTCGTCAATGACGCCATATTGCAGGACGCCATGAGTGCCACCGGCAGGAATTGTCACGGTTCCACTCGCAGGACCAACGGCAATATCATCACCCGCTCCGGTGACGGTGAAGGGAACAGTGATCGCCGATGTGGACGGTTTTGACACAAGGATCGTCGGACCAGAGGTCAATGGCAGCCCATCTCCTTCGGTTCGCGTGAAGGCGAGACGATCGAACCAGACTTGCGGCTCGTCATTCTGGGCGATGGTGATGGTTCCGCTGGCGGGCAGCCCTTGCGAAGCAACAACGGTCGCTTCGTTGGATGAACCAAGCGAAAACTGAATCGTCTCCGCTGGTTCGGGATCGACATCGTTAGTTAAGGAAACAGTCACGCTGGCTGACTGAGAACCAGCAGGGATGACGACCGAGGTTGAGTCGACGGTGTAATCGGCATTGAGCGTGGCGGATCCAGCGAACACGATCGGCACGGTGACGTCGCGTCCGGAAGCCGCGTCCAATTGAACGGTGATGTTTGTGGAAACGCCAAAGTCTTCTTCGAGCCGAACGAATGGCGTGGACAGAAACGCCAGTGGCTTGGCGTCGTTATCGGCAATCGAGATTTCGTGGGTCGTGTTGTTCCCCAGAGACGCGCCCGTCGGAGTCCCAAGCGAAATGACAAGCGTTTCAATATCGACTTCATCGAGTTGGTCATCGGTGATTTGGACGACGATCTCGGCCGAAGATTCGCCCGTGGCAATGACAACGCTGCCGTCCACCAAGTCATGGTCGGCGCCGTCGGCCGTTCCGCTGACGGTGTAGGGAATCGTGATGTTGCTGGCGGCGGGCGAATCGAGCGTGAGCATCGCCGTAACCGAGCCATCGGCTTCATCAATTGTTTGGCTGGCGATCGCAAAGGAGACCGGTTCGGCGACCACGACGGAGAATGTTTGCTGCACGCTTTCACCGGCATCGTCCGTGACGGTTAGTAAGCCCTGGAAGGTTCCCGGGGTGGAATAGGTGTGGGTGGGCGAGGCAAGATCGACACCGGTTTGCGGATCACCCTGCCCGAAGTCCCAGGTGTAAGTCAGCGTGTCGCCCGCACCGGGATCCGACACGGTCGACGTGAAGGTAATGGCTTGTCCAGCTTGCGCGGTCATATCCGGAAGCGACGTGATGACCGGAGGCAGGTTGCGGACATCGATGGTCGTTTCAGCGAGACTGGTAAGGCCAGTGGGGTCGGTGACTCGCAGGGCAATGGCTTGACCGGTCAACTCGTTGCCGAAGTCGACCGAGGGCGACACGCCCGTCGCATCCACGTCGAAGGTGGTTCCGTCGTAGTTCAAATCCCATTGGAACTGCAAGGCACCCAGCGGAGTTCCCGCGTCGGTTGTGCCGGAGGCGTCCAACGTGATCGGGGTACCCTCGTCGGCCACGTACGGACCTCCGGCATTGGCAACCGGCGCGGTGGGTTCGGAAAGCAAGTGCAGTTCGCGACCGGTCGACGCGGAGCCCGCGACCAGGTACACGCTACTGCCGATGGCGACTGGTGAAACCTCCAGAGTGACAACCGGATCGGTTGCATCGCTGAGGATTCGCTCAGTCTGGCGCGTTACCGGATCAAAGGTCCACAGTCCGCCGATTCCGGTGGCGTCTTCCCCACGAAAATACAGTTTGCCGTCACCACTCCACATGTTCGCGCCGGAGAACGGACGCACGTCGGGAAATTCGTCCGGCCCAGCGACTTGTCCGACGATGGTCTGGAATGAGTTGTCGCTGGGATCGAGTTCGACGATTCCTAGGTATTCGTAATCGCCGACCACGTTGAGGTCGAACGCAGTCTGCAGATTCCCTTCGGAATCGAGGTACTCCCCGAACTCGTTGGTAACGACCACGTTGCCGTTCAGGTCTGTTCCTTCGTAGACCGGGAAAGCCTGCGTCGCGGTAAAGTACAGCGAGTCGCCCACAGCGGTTAAATCCGACGCGAACGAACTGACCGGCGATGACCAGGAGCTGAAATCATTTTCATCAAGTGCGTTGACATTGATGTAATTCGGACCCGGCAACGAAGCCAGTTCGGCATCGTCGATTTCGGTGCTTTCGATGTTCGTCATTGGTAGGTAGATGTTCGCACCCACACCAACCACATCGTATTCGTTGGTCTGGATCGAACCGCCGGCTCCACCGGTGTCTGCGGGCAGCAACTGACTGACCGAATCGGTCGACGGATCAAATTGATAGAAAGCGAATGCGGTCGGTTGCCCCGTGGAGAGGTCGTAAGACGACCAGAAATAAAGCTGGTCGTTGTGTTCCATGATCTCATACGGCCAGCTTCCGTCCGGTGAGGGATCGATATCGGCGGCGAGCGAGGTACCCGCCGATAGTTCGTATCGCCAAAGCTCAACACCGAGGTTGCCGTCGTCGGCGGCAAAGAAAATGGTGTCTCCAACGACCGTTGCACCGCCGGTGTAGATCGTCGAAAGCTGGCTAACCGAATCGGCAACGGGATCATATTGGTAAAGCCCGTCGTTGCCACCCGTGCCGCCGAAGACCAAGCCTTCGCTGAAGGCTGCGAGGTCAGTACCTTGCACGGGGACCCCTGAGGCCGGATCGAGAAGTTTTTCGGTCGTCCCCGTCGCGGGTCGGTGCCGCCAGATGCTGCTACCACTGGAATCATCGGCGTTGAAATAGAGATCACTGCCAACCCGCACCAGGTCGGCGATAATCGAGTCACCGGATCCGGGATTGATGTCCGAGACGAGCGAGATTTCTGCTGCGAGTAACCGCCGGTCTTCGAGCAGTTCGGCGTGGAGGCGGCGGCGTTGGCGGCGTTTGGGCCGGCGCAGAGATCGTTTGGAGGGCTTTGCGGATGAGACTCTGGCTGCATCATTCCAAGGCATGGGAATCTTTCATTTTCATTCAAATTGGCTTGCATCGGGGAAGACATACAGATCCCCCAGGCGGGGTGGATCCTACTGATGCCATTCGCGATGACCAGGAACGGAACCGGAACGCTCTCCTTTTTTTTCGGAAAGCGCCTGTGTGCCAGCGACTTGAGGCATCTGGAAAGTGTCTTTCTTTCCCGGCCACCGCATGATTGGCGATCTAGAAAGTGGGCGACGCCCATCAGGTAGTCACTTTGATCCACGACGCGAGCAAACGGCCGCGTTTGAAGCCCAGGCAGACTGCCGGCGACGTCGTCGGCTACCGGAAAACTGTCAAGTCTCGGACGCAGGGAAAATGGAGCTTCGGGTCGAGCCTAGGCAGCATCTTGTTGGTGAAACCAGCTCTTGCGAGCGAGGAGTTCTGCACGTGTGTTCAGTTCGCCAGGTGGGGTGAATTGGCCAATCGATGCGATCCTGTTCCAAGCTCACTTCCTAGAACAATTAGCCTGACTATTGACTTTTTAGAAATAATCACTCGCGTTCGAGTGACTAGACGTGCACCGCGCCTTGACCTGCATTGAAGCAGAGGCAAGTCTAATCGCCACGCACTTATGAGCACATCACAACCAGCGAGAAGAGAATGCAACCCACATCGTTAGTTTGCAACGGAGAGTTGATTCGCTTTTTTCGAGGTGAAAAGCATCTCACCCAAGCCGAGCTGGCCGAGCGTTGCGATTGCACCGAACGACTGATTCGCAAGGCGGAGCAGGATGGTCAGTGTTCTGTCAGCAGCATTCGAACCATCGCCGCCGCGCTTAGCACGGACGGGCGACAGCTTTCGGTAGAAGACCTGACGAGTTACCCGCTCGAGATGGCGCAGAGATACACTCAAGCGCTCTACACCTGCCAAGAAAAACTCGTCGATTCACTGAGCGATATGCTGGATCGCGACGTATTGTTTCGAGTCAATGGCGATCCAGCCGTTATTCCCTTTGCGGGTGACTACCGAGGGACCTCGGAGGTACGCGAAGGGTTTCGACGCTTCTTCTCGATCATGCAGGTCCCAGAGGAGGAGGACTTCTCGAAGACGCATCAGTACTTTTCACGCGGCTTGGAGGTTCATATGTGGGGTGATAGCTGGATTCATCCTCGAGGGATGCAACTGGAGAGCCCAATGAAGCTGAGCAATTATTTTCGGTTTCGCAACGGAAAGCTGGTCTGGTTCGAAGATCAGTTTGATGTTTCTCGGGCCGAACATTTGCTTCGTGCGTCCTCTCCCGCGAGCACCGAGTCGAATCCGGAATAGAGATGCGGAGTATCAAAGTTGACGGACAAAAACTGAGACACCATCGTGAACTCTTGGGCCTGACGCAAGAAGATTTGGCGGGCGAGCTTGGCTATTCGGACCGTCTAATTCGAAAAGCCGAGAGCGGTGGCCCAGTCGCGCGATCGACGCTTCAGAAGCTTGTGCTGTATTTCCAAGAGAAAAATTCGACCAGCGATGGTGATTCGATCGAACGGGAACTCTCGTTTGCGGCACTCGAGGTGAACACTGACAGCGATTTGGAGGAACGTATCCGTCGCTGGTTCGATTCCGTGTTCAATCGTCGAGACCTTTCCGTGATTGACGAACTGATTCACCCGCACGCGGAATTCTTTTCCGAAAGCTCAACGGTTTGGGGGCGAGAAGGTGTTCGGCAGCGAGTCTTGGAGCTTCTCGCAGCATTCGCGTCGATCAACGTCACTATCGAACAGGTGCATCTCTCTGGCTTGACCGTTGTGTGTTTTTTACGCATCAAGAAGAAGCACACGGGTAAGTATCTTGGGGTCGAGCCAACTCATCAGGCGGTCACCGTCCGTGGAAGTTCAATGACGCGATTTGAAGACGGAATGATTCGCGAAGCACGTGATCACTGGGACCCGCATGGTCTCATGTCCAGTTTGCGACAATCCACGAAACAGAGACATTGCCGCAATTGAGTTGTGTACGGGGAGCGCGTTGGCGATCGCGGAAAGCGTCTTATAGGTATCGCCGTTGAACTTAAAGCCTTCTTGGCCGACCAGCACCGTGATCTTTTGACCCTTGTAGGTTTTTGAAAGGATGGTGCCAGCCGGAGGGAGCCTCGGATCACGTGTATCCCCGTTGACCGAACACGTTTGCTCGTTCGCCGTCTCGATCTGCTGCGTAAACGTTCGTGAGGGACGCGTTCTCAGATCGGCATCGTCAGCCATTGCGAGCGCTCGTTGGCGGACCCGTTCGGGCAGTCCACCTTCCTCGGTCGCTTGCATTTGCCAGGCGATTTTCTTGACCAACCAACCGCGGTTATGACTGCGTGGAGGGTGACCACAAACATCCTCGTAGTGGTCTTTCAATTCAGCCGTCGCCATGCGTTTCATGCGGGCGATTTCTTTGGTGATGTTCAATGACATCTGGGTCTCCGTGACAAGAGAGAGGGATAGAAAACGGGGCGGTGCGTTAAACACCGGTCACAGCGAGCGATCGTTTTCGCTGGAGATACAAGCCAACATGCGAGACGTTTCTCGAGTCTTTTTCTAACGGCTTGCGTGGCGTTGTGAGTCGCCGCACGACGCCCTTGGCGAGAATGTCGGCGATTTCCGCCCGGTAGAAGAGTCGGACCTGAATTCGCGGTTCGGTGAGTCGTACAATGACTATCAGCGGCGGGTGCGTCTCTGGATACCCACTTTCCCTCAACATTCAGATCCGATCATGAGCCAAGACGAATGTGAATACAGATGATCAAAACATTTGAAGAGGCGTTCCAGTTCGTCATTGACCATAAGGTTTGCACGGTATTCGGCAACAAAGGCTCACCACACCCATCGCTGTGGGACAATACCGACCTTTCTGAAAAGAAACCCAAAGCGGGAGGTTGGAGCCCAAAAGTCAGCGCTGTCTGGGACTGGAAAACCCGCGTTCCACAGACCTATCCAGAATTGGTCTACTACGGAAAAATAAAAGGTGGCGATGCGGTGCTGATGGAAATGCAATACTTCCGCGAAACGCATTACCCGGCGTCGTTTCAGCCGGTCGCCGAATTGGATGAGCTCGCGCAGCAAGTCTACGAGTTCATCCGCTTGGAACCAAATTTTACCGGGCCACTGCGAAAGCGAGCTATGGAGCAATTGACTTGTACGAAAAGCCAGTTCGATACGGCGCTCAAGAAACTGCAGATCAGTCTCAACATCGTTCGCTCCAATGATCCGTCACTGGAGAACGATTTTTGGCTGACCATGCGAGAGGTGCATTTGGACCTGGTCAACCAATACGAGATCAACTCATCGAACGAGCCAACCGAAAGCGGACGAACAGATCGTTGAGTGCGTCGAGTGGTAGCTCGCCGTTGCTTGGTGGGAACCGATCAGCGATACTGCATTCATGGAAAACGACACCCTTCGAAACGAAATTCGACGTCGAGTTCAGGCAAGTTCGGGCTTGAGTCCCGAGGAACGCATTTTGGCTGGGATCAAGCAGTCCGAACTCGCGATCCGCGTGGTCGAAGATGGCCTCCGCGACCAACACCCCGACGCCGATGAAACAACCATTGCTTCGCTCTTGCTGGAACGGATTCGGCTGATGAAACGAATTCAAAATGGAAGCGTCGCAAAGACATGAATCTCGAGGACGCGATCGCCAAGGTTATCGAGGGGCTGAGCGAAATTGGCGTGGAATACATGCTCGTCGGTTCATTTTCCAGCATGTACTATTCGTTCCCTCGTTCGACTGCCGATGCTGATTTTGTCGTTGGCACCCAAGATCTGGACGTCGACCGTCTCTCAACGCTTCTAGGCGAGCGGTTTAAGTTTGATCCGCAGCTTTCGTTTGAGACGGTGGGCGGGTCGATCAAAAATGAAATTGAGATCAAAGGCACGCCGTTCCGGATTGAGCTGTTTCGATTGACGCACGAGCCATTCGATCAATCACGATTCGAACGGCGACGAGAAATCGTTTTGTTTGACAAACAAGTTTGGATTCCGACCGTTGAGGACGTCATCCTTCAAAAACTAATCTGGGATCGGCCCAAAGACCGAGATGATGTCGCTGGCGTGATGGAAGCAAACCGAAAATCGCTCGATGAGGACTACTTGCAATCCTGGGCTAGCCGACTGGGGTTGACTGATGCACTTTTGAGAGCAACCGCTCCCCATGACGACTCTGCCTGATAAAACGTTGCAAACGTCAAGCTCATCTCGCATTCCCACTGTTGCGATCTTCGTCACCGCCGCATCGTGGGCCGGGTTTGCCGTTTGGCTGGGGGTGAATCCGGGGGCTTTGTTGCCAGCGTTTGGGGTTGAGGCGTCGACGCCTCAGATGTTGACGGAGGTGCGGGCGTTCTACGGCGGCGTGGAAATGGCGATCGCGGTGGCGATGGTCCTTTTGTTCAAACGGGGTGAGCTGTTTGCCGCATTGTTGGTTGGCGGATTGCCGTTGGTGGGTTCGGCGTGCGGCCGTTTGATCGGGTTGGTCGTCGATGGTTTTTCGATGACGCACCTCGGATTCGCGGGACTGGAGATTGTCGGCGCGGCGTTTTGTTTGGTGGGTTGTCGGATGGTGTCGAAGGGTGCCGTCGATGACTGATCAGCAACTGAAGCGCGATGGCTTCTGCGTTTTACGGGCGGCCGTTTCAGCGCCGACCGTCGATCATCTGTTGAAGGTTTGCACCGCGCAGTAAAAAAACTCCGCCACACCGAAATCCAATGAATTCCGTTGCTAGATATCCCCTCTCAAAGATTTTGGTCGCCACTTCGACGGAGGTCGCTGGGCATGATGAGAGCGAGCGTGAGCTGACATCCGTTGAACCCTGGAACGCAGCGATACACTAGCACAGCTAGACCATGCGCTGGCACGTGTGAGTGGCAGTAGGACCGCTGTTGACTGTTAACCAAGGCGCCTTTGGCTGTTAACTGAGAATCTTCTCAACGTGACCAAAAGAGGGCGAAAACCTACCTCCTCTGAGGTTGCCTTTCTTGCGAGCGGGTATCAAATCTACCTGCTTGCAATTTCGCTAAGCCCTGATGAATGAGTGACTTAGAAGCGTGAGAAAAACGTGTGCGTACTTCCGTAATCGGTTGTGTCCGGGGAGAATCGATGGCATCGCCAACCGTGCGAACGGCCAGCTTTACCAAGGCAAGCGGACGCAGATCGGCTGGACAGCCAAGGAAATCGTGCTGCCGACCATCGAAGGCAGTCGAGCCAGCGGAGCGATCATCAAGGTCGCCGGCCTGACGGGTCGGATCCGTGGCATGAAGCTTAAGCGGCCCGATGGGCGCACGGTGCGACCTGTTCTTTCAGTTGCTTGACCACAACGCCGAGCCCGAAGACTTCTTTTCGTTCATCGTCATGCTTCATCGCGAGATCCCACATCCGCTGACCATCATCTGGGACCGACTCAGAGCTCATCGCAAGGCGGCAAGGTGGTTCTCTGAACTTGGGTGTCGTTGGTTACGATTCGTTTACCTTCCGCCCTACTGTCCGGAACTGAACCCAGTGGAGCATGTTTGGTCATCCACGAAGTGGGGCCGCTTGGCCAACTGGCCCGCGCCGGACATCGAGGCTGTCTCGGAACGCGTCAGTGCAGACTTTCAGTGGCAGGCAACGCAGCAGAACGTACTTCGCGGTCACTTCGATGCGGCCGGCCTCAGTTTAAAGTGAATCAAGTTGCTTGCGCAGTCATCAATAATCACCTCCGACGCGGGCTCGAGGACGCTGCGCCTCGGCTGTGGGTTCACCGCGACTTTTGCCTTCATCGACGGGCATTTTCTGCTCCGCCCGCTGCCCAACTGCCCCAATTTCGCTCATCCACCCAAAAACGGCCGTGATGTGTGTGTGCAGTGGCGACCGTGGCCGCCTCTGCACACGCCCCCCTTTTAATGACGGGTTTTTCCTGGGTAGACTGCCGCAAATCAAAATTCCTATCAGTCACCCCCACCATTTCAATGGCCACCACCTATCTGAAATCCGGTAAGCCCGAAATCCAACGGGCCGAAGACGACGCTAAGGTGCGTGGTATTGTCGAGAGCACCCTGGCTGACATTGCCGCCCGCGGCGATGAAGCCGTGCGGGATCTATCCGTCAAGTTCGACCGATACGACCCTCCTAGCTTTCAACTGAGCCCCTCTGAAATAGAAGCTGCGATGGCCGGAGTCTCGGCCCGCGACCTTGCCGATATCCGATTCGCACAGGCTCAAATCCGTCGTTTCGCGGAAGCCCAGCGTGCCTGCCTCACAGACCTCGAGGTCGAAACGCTCCCCGGCGTGATTCTCGGTCACAGGAATATCCCCGTGCCATCGGTCGGTTGCTATGTGCCGGGCGGCAAGTTTCCGATGGTGGCCTCCGCCCACATGTCCGTGGTGACCGCGTCCGTGGCGGGCGTGCCGCGCATTGTTGCTGCCGCTCCGCCCCAAAACGGCGCCCCCCATCCCGCGATTGTCGCGGCCATGCACCTGGGCGGTGCGCACGAAATCTACGTTTTGGGTGGCATGCAGGCGATCGGTGCCATGGCACTGGGAACGTCTACCATCGACCCTGTGGACATGATCGTGGGCCCGGGCAACGCCTTTGTGGCCGAGGCCAAGCGGCAACTTTTCGGCCGCGTAGGCATCGACCTCCTTGCTGGGCCAACCGAGACACTGGTTATCGCGGACGATACCGTCGATGCCGAGCTTTGTGCCACCGATCTGCTTGGGCAGGCCGAACACGGCTACAACTCGCCCGCCATCCTGCTGACGAATTCAACCCAACTCGCCCAGGCGACCCTCGCGGAAATCGACCGGATCCTCGATATCCTGCCCACGGCTGAAACCGCTCGGGCATCGTGGCAGGACTACGGCGCCGTAATTCACTGCGACACCTACGAGGAAATGCTTGCCACGGCCGACGAGATCGCGTCCGAGCATGTGCAGGTGATGACCGACCGCGACGACTGGTTTCTGGAAAACATGACTTGTTACGGAGCTTTGTTCCTCGGTCCGCGCACCAATGTGGCCAACGGCGACAAGGTGATTGGAACCAACCACACCCTGCCAACCCGCAGGGCCGGGCGTTACACCGGCGGCCTCTGGGTCGGCAAATTTCTGAAAACCCATACCTACCAAAAGATTCTCACCGATGAAGCCGCGACGTTGATCGGCAAATACGGTTCACGGCTGTGCATGCTCGAGGGATTTGTGGGCCATGCCGAACAGTGCAATATGCGCGTCCGTCGTTATGGTGGTGAAGACGTCGCGTATGGTGCGGCCTCCGAGTGATGCCGCCGGTTTCCTGAAAAAACCCCTATCCAAAATCCGATTAGACAACTCCAAACCGGAGCAGCAAGCGCCATGTCGACCGAGGTCTATCCGTCCAAACCCCAAGGCAAAATTCCCAACAGCCGTTTTCCCCTGTTGGTACACCGCAACGCCATACCCGGTGGTGGAGCCGAGGCGATCAAGGACCGGTTTCGTGCCAACGGTTGGTCCAACAACTGGGATTACCCCGGAGTCTACAAATACGCCCATTTCCATTCCACCACCCATGAGTGCCTCGGTTGCGCCAACGGCTGGATGGAATTCAATCTTTCCGTTGGGGAAGGAGGTTGGACCCGCCTGCGCATCAGCACCGGCGATGTGGTCGTCATCCCTGCCGGAGTCAGCCACGAGATGACCGCCCAATCGGATGACCTTCACGTGTGTGGTGGCTACCCGGACGGGCGCGATTGGGACGACATCGAGGAAGCCTTCCTGAGCGATGAAGACTACAAGCGCGCTTGCAAACGCATCATGATGCTGCCCATTCCCAACCGGGATCCCGCGACCGGCGAGCCGATGCCGGAATGGCACGCCGCCCCGTCATCGGTGGACGGAGGCTGGAACGACTGGCGCACCCGTCTCGACGCCAGATCCGCTAAAAGCGACACCGCATGAGTGCGGCATCGTCAACCGTGAATCTGCACCGCACCACTTGCGGCGCAGGTCCTGTATTGTTGCTGCTTCACGGCGTGACGCGCTGTGGGGCGGACTGGGAACCACTTTTTCCGGCGCTCGCCGAAAATTGGAAGGTCATCGCACTCGACCAACGCGGTCATGGCGAATCGCCGCGAGCCGAGAGCTACCTCGTCACCGATTACGTGGCCGATACCGTTCGTTTCGTCCGGGAAGAAGCCGATGCTCCGCTCGTCCTCTTCGGGCATTCTCTCGGGGCGATGGTGGCCGCTGCCGTAGCGGCGGAATTGCCGGAGCGGGTGCGTGCGATCCTTCTCGAGGATCCGCCTTTTCACACGATGGGCAATCGTATTGACGGAACGGCCTGGCAGGCGCAGTTCCTCGGGATGCAAGAGGTCGCGCGACGGGGCGGCTGCGTTGAAGAAATGACTGCCGCTCTCGCGGAGATCCGTCTCCCTTCAGGCTACGGCGGTTTCCGTCGGCTGGGTGACTTGCGCGACGAAGCGTCCCTTGCATGGAGCGCGCAATGCCTCAGCCGACTCGACCCCGAAGTGCTCGCACCGGTGATCGCAGGCCACTGGCTCGACGGCTACGATTTTCCTGGCGTGCTCTCCCGCGTCCGTTGTCCCACGCTCCTGCTTCAGGCCGATCCGAAGGCCAGCGGCGCACTCACGGATGCCGATGCGGAGGCGGTGGTCGCCGTCATTTCCGACTGCCAGCGAGTTCGTTTTCCCGACTGCGGTCATCAGCTGCACCGCGACCGCCAAGAGGAAGTGTCGCGGGCGATGGAGGCGTTTATCCTCACCGGGTGATTCACCAAAAGCCCTGCATCTCCGTCTGCCGGCGTCACCGTCGTGGCGGGACCGACGGCAGACGATCGCGTCACCGACCGTGCGGCACAAAAATGATGCCCCACTAAAACTGCGTGAATTCCAGCGGCAACGGTGGTTGCAAGACGGTGACATGATGCCAATCACATTTGCTTCGGCAACGATGCATCCCGCGCAGTTGTCGATGCCTGCCCGGTCGCGAGCGCAGCACCGTCATGCAGCCTGCGGTTCCATCGCCACTCGATACGGCGAATTTCGATGCTGCGGTTAGGTACGATTTCAGCAGTCCGCCAGCGAGCCGTGTTTGAGGGAATGGCCAGCTGGTCAGCGGTTGTCTGTTCTAGAAGCCGCCTGGGTAATTCCGATTGCAATCTGCCGTGCCTTTATGCTCCACCGAAACCGCTAGGCAACGCGTCGATAGCTCAGCAGGTGCCCGCCAAGCTCTGAATCGCGGACGACCTTGTCTTTGCAGAACTTAGTCGGCACGGCGATGGTTTCCTGGCGGATCGGCGGCAAGTGATCCCGTTCGGAATGGCCGCGACGTTTGTTGTACCAGTACTGCGTCGCGATAAGGATGCCGTCGAGATGCTCGTTGGTCACGATGCAGAATGCGTTCAGCACTTCGTGTTTGATCGTTTGAATCACTCGCTCGACGTGGGCCTGCAAATTCGGTGACCGAATCGGTGTCAGCTTGATCTTGCCACCGGTCGATCGAATTACCTCGTCGAACGTGTCAACGTACTTGCGATCACGATCCCGCATCAGAAGCTCGCACTTCAGATTGTGTTCTTCCAAGTGCATTTGAAAGTTGCGGCCTTGCTGCGTCGTCCATTCGCCAGCGGGATTCTCGGTGCATGGCGAGATCCAAATCTGTCGCGACCCGATGTGAATGAAGACCATGAAGTAAACGTCGAGCAGTCCCTTCATTGTCAACTTCTTCTTGCAGGCGAAATCGCATTGCCAAAGCGTGTCGGCGTGCCGCTTGATGAACTTGTGCCAGGTGTCGGGGTGGTCCCCCGGAGTCGGTTCAAGGCCTGCGGCGACAATCACGTTCTTCACCGTTTGGCGCGACACGTGAACGCCCATACGACGTAGTTCTTGCAGGATCTTCGTGTAGCCGAATCCGGTTTCTTTCCGAATCCGAATGATCGTGTCGCGAACGTCTTCCTCGATCTTTGGCCGGCCACCTGCTTTCTTCGCCGATCGCTTGGTCGGCCTGGGTGAATCGGATACCATCTCGCGACCCCCCCGGCGAAACGTCGAATACGACACGATCGACATCACGTCTTTGATTTTGCCACCGAGGCGTTTGCCGTGTTTGACCAGCGTCTGACGCTCCTGATTGTCCAAGGTGATTCGGTCAAGTAACTTGCAATTCAGGATCTCATTCTCCGCTTTCAGGTAGCGAATCTGCTGGGCCAGTTCCTGCCGCGTCAGCGACGCCAGCAGTGTCAAAAGTGGGTGGACAATGTTGACCATCGAGAGCTGAAAAGCCTTGCAAATCCTGCGACAATCGGAGCGGCGAGTTTTTTATACCCCGCTCAAGCGATGAGGCTACAGCACGATCGGTTTCCAGTAATCGCCAAGCGAGGCCCCGACCGGTGCCAGCATCGAAATCGCATCGAACGTCCCCTACGGATCGTTTCAATCGTCAAAGCCAACGACCGCTCCGCAAGCAAGAATCGTTGAGCGGAATCGCAAACCTGTTAACCAGAATCGCGTTCGATCTTGCTTCTGAAAGAAAAGACCTCTGGCTAACAAGTGGCTGTTAACAAAAGCTGAAACCGCTCGCAATCGGCACGAACGTCTGGAGTGGCAACCTGAGAGGACGCGACACCCGCAACTGCTTGCAGAAAAGCAACTTAAATCAATGCGTCAGCAGAGAGTTAGTGCGGGAGAACATTGTGTGCGGGCAGTGCAAGATTCACGCCGGATCCTCGCAACTTTCCCATTTAGCTCTTCCGCCAGACCTCCGCGACGGGTTGCTCTGGACAAATTCGCTGGCCATGGCGTCCCATGCCTCACCTGTCGCGACGAAAAAATTGCCTATCCGACAGAATCTCCGACTGTTTCATATAAACGCGCGCCCGCTCGACTGCGGGGGCGACCCATCTCCAGTCCTGCTTGTCTGGACCGACGATGAGAAGATAGTCCAGGAAGAACTCCTGGCCCTGTTGAAGATCGTCTCGCTGAGTCGCATCCAGCATGTGTATTTCGATGTTATCCACATGTCCGTTATTGACTCTGGGACGCACGACGTCCGGGCTAAACGCCAAGGGGACTAAAGCCACACAGCAGCCTTGCTGGTTCCTGGTGCCATAGATGGTGATCCAGCCGCGCTTCGCCAGTTCCCGACCATCCCAGTAGTGCATGTTACGTTCGGAGCCACTCTTGCCTACGTCCAGCGTGAGTACCTCGCTCCCTTTCACCATCGCCGCGGCAGTCGTGTAGCTGTTCTCGCGGGTCATGAATTCCACCCAAACCGCAGTGATCCCCTGGAGGTCTTTGAGAATCTTGAGTCGTGCCCTCACGAGGTGCACCTGAGTCGACTCGGCTGATTCGTACCACGTAAAGTGGGTCTCGCTACTGGTGAAATAATCCCGAAACTTCCACTGACCTTGATAGCCAACGACAGGGCCCAAATCCCGCAGTACCTTCAAGTCAAGAAGCTTCATTCCCTCCGACTCGACCCTGTCGGTAAGCCAATTCCCTTCGCTGTTCATCAGGAAATGCGGCCATGAAATGCCGCAATGCCTTCCGGTGGGCGAGAGAATCCTCACGTTCCCCTGCCAAGCCTCGGGTACCATCTGGGCGATTTCCTTGCCGGTCTCTTTCAGCACGAAGCGATAGTCGTCTCTCGCCTTCCTTAGCTCGAGAACATCCTTGTCCTCCGCAAGCGCGTCATGGCAGAAGACCATGAGGATCAATCCAATGATTGCGATCACCAACGAACCGCGCGATTGGGGCGCTGAACGAAGGAAGGCTTCAGTAGATCCGCTTCGGTTGGCTTGCCGCATCAATTCTCTCCCAATGCTCGACAGGCGTTTTCCAAAATCCGAATCACTTCGGGTTGCTTGTAGACGGGAAACGTTTCATGCCCAGGACGAAAGTAAAAAACCGTGCCTTCACCGACTTTCCACAGCATGCCACTACGAAATCGCTCACCAGTTTCCCAGGTTTCTTCAAAGATCAACTCGTCGGGTTCTGGAACGTGAAAAGGCTCGTTGTACATTTCGGTGCTTCGCATGCTCACCGATTTCGGCAGACCCTTCGCAATCGGATGCTCAGACAGCATCACGTTCAACGTGCTGGGGGCTCCGTCGGGCCGGTACGCGGGAAAACAGCAATTGGGAAGATCAACGCGTACTCTCTCGACCTGGTTGCCTCGCTTGAGCGCCAGATAAGCGGGCGTTACCAGCGAGTCACGCGTAGGGACCATTCGACCGGGAGGCCGAATAAATTCAAACTCGACCGCTTTACCGACCTGCGACGCAGGGTACTTTCGATGAGCGTCGGAGACGGTGCGCTCGTTCATCGCTTCCATGAAAGGTGTGGACCAGTGCGCGGAATGCAAAAAGATCATGTCCAGGCCGCCGGACTTGAGACGACGAATCAGTTTTTTCTGGGCGAGCTCGGGCGTGATCTCTGCCTGGCGGACGTGTCCCCACCAGATCATGACATCAGCCCAGTCGAGATCTTCCTCGGTCAATCCCTGTTCAGGACCGTTCTGATTGACCGAACGCACTTCGATGTCATCTGACGCGGCATCCAGTCTGGCGGCGATTTCATTACCGATGAAGTTTTCGTAGGCCGCTGCTTGCTGTTCCTGCTGTTCGTCCCAAACAAGTACACGGATCGTCTGGGCTTGCGAGACGCTCAAATGAGCAGCCGTCATGATAAATATAAGTAGAAACGTTTTCATGCTGTCGCCCTATCGGTGGTTGAGATCGTTAACGTTATTGGGCATTGACCGCAGCGGTGTCGGTCGGTTTGTCGTAAATCGATCGCAACTTCCAAGCCTTGGCCGATTTCACCCTGGCGTCGCCATCGATCGCGAACAGTCGGACGTTCGGGTTCGGGCGGATCTTATGGGCATCGACGACGGCTTGTCGATCGTTAGCAAACACTTCGACGAAGTTCTTGTCGATAAAGATGCGCAGCGTCAGGTCCTCGCCGTCGGCGAGCTTGAACGGCGCATCGCGTTGACCGACCTTGACGCCGTCGCGGCCAGAGCCGGCGAGAATCGTCATCGCGTCGTTGCCGTGGGAGTCGCCGAGCACGCTCAGGCCGACGTTCTCAGGCACGGGAGCGGCGAAGGTGATTTCCAGTTCGATCGCGTCTCCGGTGAGCCCGTCGAGCGCGAATTCCGCACCATTGGCGATTTCGACGTCGCTCCAGGATTTTTCAGCGTGTCGCAGCTTGGCTAGCTCCGTTAGCGGCCGAATGCGGAGCACCCCATCCGCGGGCAATTCGAGCTCGCGGGGCAGACTCTGCACACCGGTTGGTTCGGTCGGCAGGTTCATGATCCACGCCCACATCACTCGCCGCCCGTCCGCTGTGAGGACCGACTCGGGCGCGAAGAATTGATTGCCGCCCCAACTCATCATCGCGTGCGATTCGGGCAAAAATTTCTCATCCTTAAAGTCGCCAAGGTAGTAGCGGCAGCCGAGTCCGTGGCTGATGCACAGCAGCATCCATTTGTCGCCGATGCGGTAGAAGTTAGCACACGAAATGTCCTCGTCGCGGGGGACGCCCAGATCCGAGGGATAATCCTCATGCAGCACGTCGCCCAGATGCAGCCAGCTCTCCAGATCGTCCGACCTCATCAGCTGTGGGTTTCGTCCGCCGGACAACGCATAGTACGTGTCATTCCGGATCCACAGGTCGGGATCCCAGTGGCGCATCTCGGGCTCGGTGCCATCGCGTTTTTTCGGGACGATGGCCAGCGGATCCGACCAAGCACTGAGCTCATCGTTTTCGGCGAACCGAATCCAGTTTCGCCCGGATCCTTCACCGTGATAGATGATCGCCGGCGTCCCGTCCTTGGTGAAGAAACCCGTACCGGAAAACATGCCATGCCCAGTGGTCGGTGGCGTAAGGACGGTGGTTTCCCAATCCCAATACACCATGTCGTCGCTGGTTGCATGCGCGAAGCTGAATCCGTACGCGTTGCGGTAGATGTAGTGCAGGTGAGTAACACCGTCGATATCGAGAATGCAATTGGGGTCGCCCGGTATGGCCGGGCCGGGCCCTGGATGAGCGAGGTGAAAGGTCAGCCAGTTCGCTGGCGGGTTGTCGGGCCAGACGGGAGTCTCCGGCTGATAAGGCGGTGTGGGGGCGCGGGGGCTTACGGCCGATGAGGCTTGCTCGACGTCTTGCTGGCTGCGAGCGGCAACGAGGAATGCCGCGCCGTCGAGCACCAACCGGCCGTCTTCCACTTTCGCTCCGTCTCGGGCCGCGGTGTGCGGAAAGCGGCCGGCCTTGTCCATCATCTTGCCATCTTCGAAATCCCACCACGCCAGCGGCTCAATGTCCGACGCGACGTTGGGCTCCAGAGCCTTGATTTGCTCGTCGCTCAGCGCCCTGCCATAGATACGAGCGTCCTCGATCGAGCCGTTAAAATTCGTGCCCGGGCCCGCACCGACGTGCCGTAGCCCTAACACCGCGATGTGATTGTCGACGCTTAGTAGATCGATGTTCTCCGCCGGATAGTCCGCATAGGCTTCACCGTTTCGGTACATCCGAATCCGCTCGGGCGTATAGACGACGGCGATCTGCACAAGCGTCTCCGCGTCGGCGGTCTCGCTGGGCCACTGAATCTGGTTGACTGCGGTTCGGTCATAATTGTTCGAGCCGGGCATCCATTTTCGAAGAAGTCGTTCTCCGAGCACGATTCCGTCGAAGCGGTCACCGCTCTGGATCGTCAGAGCGCTGCCGCCGCGTTGACTTAGGTTACCGGGAGCGGCCCAGACAACCAGCGTCTTTTCAACTCCAGTGCGTTTGCCCGGCGATTCTTGCGCGGTCGCCAGCGGCGACAGCGAGACCGTCGCGAGCAGTGCTGCCGAGAGCAGTGCGACGGATAACGGGAAGAGTAAGCGAAACTTCATAATCGATCTTTCCTAGCTGGAGGGGGAAACCTAGTTAGCCTAACTGCGACGGCGTTTGATCGTGTCGATTAAGACGGCGGCCAGCAGAACCGCCCCCAGCACAATCTTTTGGTTGAACGGGTCGACGTCCGTCAGATTCATGCCGTTCTTGATCACCGCGATGATGAATGCCCCGATCAAGGTGCCCAGGATCTTGCCCGAGCCCCCGAGCAATGAGGTCCCGCCGACGACAACTGCGGCGATCACTTCGAGTTCGTACATCAAGCCGAACTTTGGATCGCCCGCTTGTAGTTTGGATGCCAACACGATCCCACCGAGCCCAGCCAGGGCGCCGCTGAGCATGTAGACGATCAGCTGCACGCGTTTGACCGGCACGCCCGACAGCCGCGCGGCTTCTGCGTTGCCGCCAATCGCATAGACGTACCGACCGAACGCCGTCCGCGTCATCACGACGTGGGCGATCACATACAGGAGGATCATCAACCAGACGGGGTTGGGCAAGCCCATCGTCTCGCCCCCGCCAATCCAGAAAAATGAATCGGGTAGCTGCGGAATCGAGGCGCCTTCGGAAAGTCGGTAGGCCAGACCGCTGGCCATCAACATCATGCCAAGGGTGACGATGAATGCCGGCAGACGGAAGGCCGTGACCATCGCTCCGTTAAACAGCCCTGCGAGACCACAGGTACCGACTCCGACGGCGGTCCCCAGCAGCATCAAACCGAGCCCCGCTTCGGCACCCGCGCCGAGGTCCCGAATCACCAACGCGCTAGCGACCGACGCTAGGGCCACCAGCGAACCGACCGACAGGTCGATCCCGGCGGTGATGATGACCATGGTCATACCGATGGCGATGATGGCGTATATCGCGGTCTGGTTGGCCACGCCGAGGAGGTTGCTTAGCTTGAGGAAGTTCGGCCAGGTATAGGGCTCGGGGATGACCAGCTTCTCGCGGCCGACTTCGTCGAACCGGTCGTAGATCACCCAGTTGCTTGTGGCGTTGTTGGCGGCGACAGCATCGATCGACTGACCCCGCTCGAGGACGGCCTCGATCGCCTGGCGAGCATCGGCGGGGGAACCATTCACCGTAGCGCGGACGCTCGGGCCGAGATCGGCAAGGCGGGACGCAATGGCTTCGGCAAAGAGCCGGTCGTCGGCGGTGTCGCGGGTGACGATGATCACGCCGGCCGATTCACCGTAGCGATCGACGATCCGGCCGGCGACTTGTCGGGCCGCATCCACGCCGGTCGGGTTCTGCTCGGCAATCGTCAGCACGCTGAACAGCACAACCAGCAGCAGCAGCACGAAAACCATGCCGTAATCACTGAGGAATCGACCGAAGGCCGAGCTTGTGTCAGCTGCGGAGCTTGGAGTATTCATGTGTGGGTCATCCAACGGCCATCGTCATAATTTGTTCCTGCGTAGCCGACGCTACGTCATCAATAATTCCCTTCACCCGGCCCTCGTGCATGACCAAAATCCGGTCGCTCATCCCCAACACTTCCGGTAGTTCGGAGCTGATCATGACCACTGCCTTGCCCGCTTTGGCCAGTTCGTTGATCAGTAAGTAAATCTCATACTTCGCACCGACATCAATGCCCCGAGTCGGCTCGTCGAAGAGGATGACTTTGGCATTGCGCTGCAGCCACTTGGCCAGAACCACCTTCTGTTGATTGCCGCCAGATAGATTCTTCGCAAGCTGCTCCTGATTAGGGATTTTGATGCGTAGTGATTCGACGTATCCGGCGAACGCTTCGCGTTCTGCGCCCAAGCGCAAGAATCCACCTCTGGTAAATTCCGGCAGATTGGGCAGCGCGAAGTTCTCCCGCACACTCATCCCCAGAACGAGTCCTTGCGATTTGCGGTCTTCGGTCAGCAGACAAATCCCGGCGCGGATTGCTTGGCGGGGATGGCGGATGTCAAGCGGCCGACCGTCAAGCTGAACACTGCCAGCATCGCGGTAATCGGCGCCGAAGATCAGCCGCGCGGTCTCGGTGCGGCCCGCGCCGACGAGTCCGGTAACGCCCAGCACCTCGCCGCGGCGGACTTCAAAGGAAACATCTCGAACCGCCTTACCTCGAGTGAGGTTGCGGACGACCAACCGCGGTTCGCCAATATCATGGCGGTGCTTGGGGAACTCGTTCTCGATCGCTCGGCCAACCATCGATTCGATCATGCGTTGACGAGTGAGCTTTTCGATCGGCTCGGTGCTCACGTGCTCGCCGTCACGCATGACGGTGACGCGGTCGGCAATCTCGAAAATTTCGTCGAGACGATGGCTGATGTAGACCACCCCGATGCCTTGCGAACGAAGGTCGCGGATGATGGCAAACAGTCGCTCGACTTCGCTGGGGGTCAACGCCGCGGACGGCTCGTCCATCACGATGATCCGCACCTCCTGACTGAGCGCCTTGGCGATCTCGACAACCTGCTGCTGGGCAACCGACAACTGACCGCAGGGTGCATCGATCGGTATGCGGACGCCAATGCGATCGAACAACTCCTGAGCCCGCCGCCGCTCTTCGCCACGACGGATAAACCCAGCCACCGTTGGCTCGCGTCCGAGGAAGATGTTTTCCCAAGCCGACAGCGCTGGGACCAGATTGAACTCCTGGTAGATAATGCCAATCCCGACTCGCATCGCATCGGCCGGCGACTGGATTTCGACGATCTCGCCAGCGATCTCGATCGTGCCTGCGTCGGGTCGATGAGCGCCGCCGAGCACCTTGATCAGAGTGCTCTTGCCGGCCCCGTTCTCACCGAGCAGTGCGAGCACCTCGCCCGCGTGCAACGCCAAGTCAATTCCACGCAGGGCATGTACGCCGGGGAACTTCTTGTCGATCCCGCGCATGCGCAGCAGTGTCACAGCAGCGTCGGCGGCGGGGTGTGGCGAGGCCATGCTGTCAACCATCTATGTTAAGCACTTTCATTCAGAGACGGATCGTTTTGAGCGTCTTCTTGGTAGTACAGCTCGGACGGGATCAGCACCTCGGCGGGAACTTCCTCGCCCTCGAAATGCTTGATGATCATCTCAACGGTTTTCTGGCCGATGCGGTCTGGGAACTGAATCGGGTCGCATACGAGCTTTCCCTCAAGGATCGCCTGCTTGCCGATCTTCTGCCCGTCAAAACCGATGATCTTCACCTGATCAGCCTTGCCGACGGCTTCCAACGCAGCATGTGCCCCCAGCGCCGAGGGATCGTTGATGGCGAAGATCGCAGCCAGTTCAGGATTTGATTCGATGGCGTCCTTGGCGGCTTTATAGCCCTCGTCGCGGGCGCCGCCGCCATCGAGCGTGCCGACGATCTCAATGGGTCCACTGGGGTTCGACGCGTTGTGCGCGTCGATCACCTCGCGGAAACCTTTGACGCGTAACTGGCAAGACTCGACTTGAGGAAAATGCACGATGGCAACCTTGCCACCGGACTCGCCGAGCAGCTTGACCATCGCTTCGCCAGCAAGCTTGCCACCCTGGTAATTGTCCGTCGCAACATGGCAGACGACTTCTCCGACGTCGCCGTCATACTTAATGTCATTGGTGAACACGGGAATTCCCGCGTCATTGGCCTTCTTGATCGCCGGGCCGATCGATCGGGAATCGCACGGGTTGATTACGATCGCACTGACACCCTTGACGATGAAGTCGTCGATCTGGTCCGCCTGCTTGTTCACGTCTCGCTCGCCCGACACAAGAATCATGTCGTATCCGTGCTTCTTGGCCTCCGCCTCCATCTCATCGGCGACGATCCTGAAGAAGGGATTGGTCAGCGTCAACGCGCTGAACCCGATCGTGCCCCTCGATTCGGTCGATCCACTGTCGGTCGAACTAGGACCAGGATTCGGTCCAGTGCCCGGTTTCATGTCCTTATTGCCACAACCGCAAAGCACGCCGACTGTCAGGATCAAGAACGCGTTAAGTGTGCGTGTCACCATGGGACTCTCCGAATCAAAATGCGGGGTTGTGCGGAAGCGGCCGTTAGGGCCAGATGGATTTCAATTCGTGTACCTCGAACTCGACCAGTCGCGCTGCGCCACCGTGGACGAAGGCTTTGATTGAATGGACGTTACCAATACTGGGACGGTCGGATGTGATGACCACCTCGCCGTTATTGCCGCAGATCTCCATCATCGGACGATCGACGAGGATCTGCAGTGTGATCTGGCCGTCGACTGGGGCCAGCGCCGCGCCGTTGAGTTCGCTCTTAAAGACGTCGTACTCGATCACGTTGCCGCCGACTTTCACGCCCAAACGTTTGGCTGCGCCGATTTCGAACGTCGCACGAACTTCGAAGGTTTGCCCCGTAACGTCTAAGCGAACGGCCCCATCCGGCGTGACCAATCCAGAGTCCGCCGCGTGCTTGCCGGCATGCAGTTTCTCGATCTCACTAATGGGCTCGGCGTACATGCGGATCCCCTCCGCAGTCATTCGCAGCGTCAGTTCATGCGGGAAACTAAACGCTTGGTTGAAAGGCATGCCGGGCATCGCCAGCTGAGCCCATCCAATCTGAATCCGTCGACCATCCGGTGCATTCTCGAACGTCTGCGAAGCGTAGTACACGCCGTAGTGGACTTGATGCTTGTCCTCATGTTCGGGGGTGAATTGACGGCCATCGAAATCGCCGATCACGTATTTTGCATCGGCGGCGAAGGTGACCCAGCGTGTCTTCGCTTCATCGCCGTCGACCGGCAGTTCGAATAGCTCTGGGCATTCAAAGTAACCGGCCAGCCGGCTCTGCAGCGTCCAGTCCTTGAGGTTCATCGATGTGTAGAAGGCGGTGTTGCGGTCGCGGCCGGGACCTTCGTTGTAGACGAACAGCACCCAGTGTCCGCCGATCCGCTTGGCCTCGTCATTGAGCGGCTTGTCATCGGCGTCGTATTCGTACCAGATCGCTTTTGGATCGCGGCCCTGGTGCTTGATGATCGGATTGCCCTCGTAAAGCGTAAAATTCCTGCCGTTATCATTGCTGTAGGCGACGCATTCACCCAGCTCGGTATCGGTGAAGAATGCGACCAGCACGTCGTTATCGCCGGTCTTCCAACCGGCGGTGTTGCGCTCGTCAATCGTCGCCCCGCCGGAGAAACACGCGCCTTCGGCCATCGTGTTGGGAAACAACACATTTGGAAGCTGCTGCCAGTGGGTGAGGTCTTCGCTGACCGCATGTCCCCAGGTCATGTTGCCCCATTTCCAGCCCACCGGATTGTGTTGGAAATACAAGTGCCACTCGCCGTCGAGATAGACCATGCCATTGGGATCGTTGCTCCAGCCAACCTTTTGGGAGAAGTGAAATTGAGGCCGGAGCGGCTCGTCGTAAAGATCTTCGAAACCGGGAACTTCATCACCTTGATGGACCAGCTCAAAACCTTCTTCGGTCGCGGCAGCGACCCGAACTTCTGCAGGCTGACCCTGGTAAGACTCGATCGTAAAGTACGCGTAGAAGTCGACGAAGTCGCAGGCGGTTGCCAGTTCCACGCTGTACTCGCGAACCGGCTCACCATCGACGCTCAGATCAACCTTCGTCGCTTTCGCCCCATTCTGGATCGGCAGGATTAAGTACCGACTGTCGACGGTAAATTCTCGTTCCCGCGATCGATAGACGGGGACATCGGGGCGGGTGTCGGAGAGCACGATGTGGTCGACGTTGATATGCCCCCAGCCGCCGCGCTCGTTATCCACGACACGGAGGGTCGCCTGCTTGCCCTGTTGCTCCGTCAGATCGAAGTAGTTCAGCGTAAGCCGTTCATCGTCCATCCCCGATGCGCTGGCAATGACCTCGCCATCGATCAGTAGCTGCAGGCCGGTCTCAGCGTGTTGGCCGCCGCCGATGAGAAAAGTAAGGTACTCGCGGTCGACGGTAAACTCCGGCGAGGTCAACGTTCCCGTCGCGCTGTCGCCGTGACGAAACGTATTGACCAGACGTTCGCCTTTGTATCCCGATACCGGCTGCTGTCGGTCAAGCGTTCCGGCGGCCGGGGCTGGCCCGAAGGCATCGCCGGTGGCCTGCCACTGCACATACGAATCGGACTCGAAGTCGGCGATCAGCCGATCGGATCGATCCGCCGCCATCGCCAAAGTGGTGGCAAGGCTGATGAGCAGGAAAGCGAGGTGGTTGATCCGTGGCATCCTGGAATTTCCATCCAATCTCGGGGGCGTGTTGACGTGCGAGTTGCATCACAGGGTATTCACATATGAATGCGTTTGCAAGTATGAAATATCCGTGAGAAAGAATTTTCGAGGTAACCGATGCCCAGAAATGCGACCCCAGCCAAGGTTCACGGCGTGCCCAACCTGCAGCGCGGCTTGGCCGTTTTGGAGTACCTCGCGGTCAACCGTCGCAACGCCACGCTCACGGAATTGTCGGAACGCCTCGGCTTTCCCTCGGCTTCGGTCTTCCGGATCGCCAACGCGTTGACGCAGATGGGTTATCTGTCGCGTGACCCCGCGACGAAACGCTATACGCTGACAAATCAGATGCTGCGACTTGGCCAGCCCCATGGCCGGGACCGCGGGCTCGTCGAGTCCGCTTTGCCTGCGATGCGCGGCTTGCGTAAGCTCACCGGCGAGACGACTCAACTGTGCAGTCTGGTCGATCGCGACATCGTGGTGCTCGAGCAATTGCTGGCAACGCACCCGTTCAAATAGTCGGTGGATCTTGGTGCGCGGTGCCGCGCGGTACAAAAATGATGCCCCACTGAAACTGCGTGAATTCCAGCGGCAACGGCGGTTGCAAGACGATAACATGATGTCAATCACATTTGCTTCGGCAACGATGCATCCCCTGTTGCACTCTGATTTTCGGTAGGGGCGCAGCACTCAACGCAAAGCAAACAAAGGGTCAGGCGGATAAGCTAGTCACGCCGCGGCTCGATAAGACTTCAGGTGACCACCAAGTTCGGTGTGGCAGACGACTTTGTGTTTGGCCAGATCGACAGCCGGAGGCTCAGCGTCGTCGCGCACCGGCGGTAGATGACTTCGACCTGTATGGCCACGCCGATGGTTCTACCAATCCTGCGAAACCCGCAGAATGTGATCCAGGTGCTTCTCGCTGACCACGCAAAAAGCGTTGAGCACCTCGTGCTTCAGTGTCTGAATCACCCGCTCGACGAACGCCTGCAGGTTGGGTGATCGCGGGGGCGTCTTTTTGATTTTGCAGCCCGTCGATCGGAACACCGCGTCGAATGCATCGACATACTTCGTGTCTTGGTCACGCTGTAGAAGCTCACAAGGCAGGCCCTCGTTCTGCAGATACATCTGGAAATTGCGAGCTTGCTGAGTCGTCCACTCTCCCGTCGGATTTGCGGTGCAGGGCGAAACCCAGATGCGTCGCGTCTCGACGTGGATGAAGACGAGGAAGTAAAGATCGACCATGCCTTTGATCGTCCACTTTCGTTTTGACGCGAAGTCGCACTGCCACATGGTGGCTGCATGCCGCTTCAGGAAGTCTGACCAAGTATCGGGATGGTCGCTTGGGTCGGGACCGAGGCCCGCTTCGACCAAGATGTTCTTCACCGTCTGCCGAGAGATGTGGTGTCCCAAGCGGCGCATCGCCTGAACGATCTTGGTGTAGCCCCAGCCGGTTTCCTTGCGGATCCGGATGATCGTGTCGGCGATGCTCTCGTCGGTCCGTGGCCGGCCAGGCTTGTTTTCCGACTTTGATTTCGGCCGTTTCGCCGGCGCGTCCTCCATATTGCGGATCCAGCGGCGAAACGTCGAGTAGCTGACGATTGAAATCAGGTCCTTGATCCGTGGGCCGAGCTTCTTGCCGTGACGAACCAGCCGATGTCGTTCCTGATTGTTCAGCGTGATCCGATCGGGTAACTTGCTCCGCAGGATCGCATTCTCCGTTTTGAGATACGTCACTTGTTGAGCCAATTCCTGCCGAGTGAGCGACGCGAGTAGTGTCAAAAGCGGGTGAACGATCGCGGCCATTTGAGTCGCTGATTCCTTGCAAATCCTGAAATAATCGGGGTGGCATCATTTTTTTACCCCGCTCAGCGGACGAGCATATCGGCGGCTGCCGGAGCGGCAAGCTCAGCCGCGGCCTGTCGTGTACCTTGGCCAAGATGGCCGGCAAAACGACCGCTCTAATCTGCACTTCTTCGCACTTCTAGCGATGGGCGGCGTCTTCTCGAAGAGAGGTGACAGCAGGGTTAACAGCAGCTTGTTAACCAGCCTGTCAAACGTGCGATCTGAGAATGTTCTCAGAATGGCCCCTCTGGTGGCTATGCGATTCAGTAAAGCGTTCAGAAGCCAAAGAGCGAAACGGACGCTGAATCATGAAACCCAGCAAATTGCAGTGTTTCAGCGTTTCAAAAACAGAGAACTAGTTTGAAGAGGGTCTTTTACGGGGAGGGCGCCGCTGTCATCCCAGAGGCTGGGCATTGCACGGACTTCGCTAAAGAGGCCTCCGGTATAACGGACATCTCGGCACGAAGCCGTTGGCTAGCTCCGAATGCGAACGTGGTGCTGTCCCCCTTAGGGTCGCGTTCGGCGACTGCTAGGGGGTGATCGTGACAAGCACGCACTTGAACGCTGGCGTCTTGCTCGCGGGGTCCACCGTTTTGGAAACCAGCACGTTGGATTCGGGGTAGTACATCAACGCGTTGCCGGCACGAATCGATTCGTAGCCTCGCGCCAGAATGCCTTCCATGGCTCCCGTTTCGCTGCGGACGGTGACCCGTTGATCGTGGTTCAGCCCCAGTCGTCGCAGGTCGTCGGGGTGCATCAGAATGACGTCGCGGCGATCTTGATTGCGATACAGGTCTTCTTCTTCGTAGACCACCGTATTGAATTGGCCTTCGCTGCGAACCGTCATCATCCGCAATTGGTTTGCGTCGCCTTGCAGCGCGGGCAGTTCGTGTTGATGCAGCACGGCGCGACCATCCTCGGTGCCAAATTTTGGTTTGTGGAAGGTCCGACCGGCGAGCTGAAATTCCTGTTTGGTTTTGTCGATTTCAGTGATCTGTTGGTAACCGGGAACGACCGCCCCGATCCAGTCACGGATGGTGGAGGTTTGTCGCATCGCTTGCCAATCGACGCCACGGCCTTCGCCGACCACGTGCTGTCCGATGGTGGCGATCACTTCCACCTCGCTGCGTGGGCCCGGTAGGCGTGTCGGCCCGCCATCACTGAGGCGGACGAAATTGAACATCGATTCTTGCGTTGTCGCTTGAGGTTCTTCGTCGCGCGCGAGCACGGGCAGGATGATCGTTTCGGCGGCCAAGCCGTGGGCGTGCCCGGTGTTCAGCGTCGTGCTGAGCATGACATTCAGGTCAAGATTCGAGAGCGCTTGATCGGCGAACGTGGAGTCAGGGTTCGACCCGTACAGGTTACCACCGAGGCAGAATCCAACCTTGATTCTTCCTTCGGCAGCGGCGTCCATGCAGGCCAGCGTATCGAGTCCGGGCGAGGTCGGCAGGTCGACGTTGAACTTGGACTTGAGCGAATCAAAGATCGCATCTTTCAGTTTCGGAGTCACACCGACCGAACCGATTCCCTGCACATTGCTGTGACCGCGAATCGGCATCAAGCCACAGCCTGGGCGTCCCAGCATGCCGCGGACCATCGCGAGGTTGGCGATCGCCTGTACGTTTTGCACGCCGTGGGCGTGGTGTGTGATCCCCATCGTCCAGGAGAAGATCGCTTTCTTTGCCCCAGCGTAGGTCTTGGCGATCGCTTCGATCTCCGGACGAGCGACGCCCGACTTGGTTTCGATTTCGTCCCAGGAAAGTTGTTCGACCGTTTCGCGATAGGCTTCGCTATCGCGGCAATGATTGGCAAGGAAGGGGGCATCTTCAGCGCCCGCTTCAAAGACCGCTTTGGCGATCCCCCACAACAGCGCCAAGTCACCACCGATGTGCGGCTGGATGTATTGCGTGGCGATCTTCGTGCCCAGCATCAACGACACGGGATGACTGGGGACGCGGAACTTGACCAGCCCCGTTTCGACCACCGGGTTGATCACGATCACCTTGCCACCGCGCCGCCGGACGTTCATCAGGCTGGTCATCAATCGCGGGTGATTGCTGGCCGGATTACCGCCGATCAGGAAGACGCAGTCCGCATGTTCGACATCTTCCAAGACGATTGTCGCGGTGCCGCTGCCGACCGACGACTGCAGTCCCACGCCGCTGGCTTGATGGCAATAGAAGCTGCAATTGTTGACATTGTTGGTGCCGTACATGCGGGCCATCAGTTGCAGCAGGAAACCCGCTTCGTTGCTGCTGCGTCCGCTGAAGTACCAGAATGATTCGTCGGGCGTGACCTGTTTCAGCTTGGCTGCGATCCGGGCGAAGGCATCTTCCCAAGTGATAGGCCGGTAGTGCGACTGGCCTTTTTCATATAGCACGGGCTGGACCAAGCGGCCGCAATGTTCCAGTTCGCGCGGAGTGAGCGTCTGCATGTGCTCGACGGAGTTCTGCGCCCAGAAGGTCGGCAAGATGCCGGGCTGCATGTCGGCAACCATCGCCTGGAGGCTTTTCTTGCAGACTTCGGGGAACGAGCCGGCTTCGTTGACCATGCCGCCCTGTTGGCCGCCCATGCCCAGCGCGCACGTCTTACACGCGTTGCGCGTCCGCATCGCTTTGTACAGTTTCCAAACGCCGCCCGCTTCGCGGCCTTTTTTCCACGTATACCAGATGGCTCGAAAGCCGCCGCCACTGCCAACTTTCACGATGCTCTGCTCCCAATAGTCGATGCGTTCGTCGCGTTCGTCCGCTGCTGTTGAAGTTCATTCTAGCGACTGCACGGGCGATCTCGCACCCTGCTTGGGCGCCGTCTCGATGGCGGCGATCGCCTCGAGCAATTGAGTCGCTTGGTGGGCAATGGTGGCCTTGGATAAAACGTATTGTCGGCCCGCTTCTCCATAGCGTTTTCGCGTTGCGGCGTCCGCCAGCAGGACATGCAGTTGCTCGGCGAGCGCTTGCGGATTTCCTGGCGGCACAATCCATCCCCCTCCCGAGGCGGCGATCATTTCGGGGAACGCACCGTGGTCGGGTTGCACGACGGGAACTCCGGCCGCCCAAGCTTCCAGCACGAACAGCCCCTTGGGGTCGTGGTAGTCGGTCGGCACGCACAACAGGTCGAGTTGTCGGAGGAAGTTTCGTTTGCCATCCAGATCGGGGCTGCCGTGAAATTGAACGTGTGCGGTTGCTCCAGCGGTGGAGAGTCTGTGTTTCAAGTCCGCCACATAGCCGCGGTGTTGGTCGCCTTCCCAGCCGGCAATGTGCAGCCGCGCCTGTTTGCCCGACTCGCGTGACCGGATGTCGATAAACGCATCGATCAAATGGTGCAGGCCCTTCTCGGGTGCCAGTCGCGCCAGGTAGCCGATATGGACCTGTTCGGCGGGCAGCACCATGCCCGATGATTCGCCTCGCGGTGCCTCCCATAAAAACGGGTCAGCATCGATCGCCAGCGGCAGCACGACCAGTTTCTCGTCGGGGATCCGCAGCAGTTTCGCCATCTTGGTAGCGTAAAACTGGCTGTGAACGATCACCCGATCGATCGAAGCCACCAACAGTCGCATTTGGTTGATCGCTTGTTGGCGGTAAGGGGGCTGGAGGTAGTCGAGGAAAATGTCGTCGCCCTGGAGGGTCACGACGATCGAGGTGTTGGGCATCGCGGCGCGGATCGCCGGAATCGCGCCGCCAATCAACAGGTTGCTCAGCACGACCGTGGTGGGCTGGAGATCGTCTGCCAGCCAGTGGACCAGCCGTTTGACCTCCTCACCCTGCCGTCCGTCCAGTCCTTGCAGCATGGAGACGGTTAGCTGTCCCAGCAGCTTGGCACTTGCCGCCCCGCCGCCCCGCGTGGCCCAACGCAGCAGCAGCGGTGAATCGAGCCAACGGCGGAAGCCTTGCGGCAGGAAACGCAGCAACGGCAGTTTTTGAGATAGATAAACGTTCACTCCCCCAAAGAAGACTTGGCCATTACTGACGTCCTGCTCGTCGGTCCGAATCGGGGTATAGATCGGCTGCAGGATGCACTCCACGCCCTGCTTTTGCAGTTGCCGAGCGAGGGCGTTGTCATGCATGCAACTGCCGCAATACATCCCGGCGGCACCAGCGGTCAGATAGGCAATTCGCATCGCGGAGAAAGTCGCTCGTTGTGGGTTTTCTGTAGCGTTTCTATACTCGCTGACTGCGCTTCACGACGGAACCCTGCCACAAGTACGAAATGCCTGATCATCTGCCTATTATTGACAGCGGCCAAGCGACCCAACCCTTGTTTTGGGGCGTCGACGTCGGCGGTACCAATGTAAAGATCGGTTTGGTCGATGATGCCGGTCAGACCCTCGCTTTTGAGAAAATTTCGACCGAAGTTTCGCTTGGCCCGCAGGCGGCTGTGAACCGTGTGGCCAACGAGATCGCAAAAATGGAGCAGAATTTAGGGCTCCCGCGTGCCCAGATTCCTCGCGTGGGTCTGGGGACACCCGGTAGCATGGATTTGGCGGCCGGAATGTTGGTCGAGCCTCCGAATTTGCCCGGCTGGTGGCACTTTCCGATTCGCGACTCGCTGGCTGCGGCCCTAGAACGGCCCGTATCGTTTATCAATGACGCCAACGCGGCGGCGTTCGGTGAGTATTGGCTGGGAGCCGGCCGTGCGTATGATTCGATGATCATGCTGACGCTGGGCACCGGGGTCGGAGGCGGGATTATCGTCAATGGCGAATTGGTGAACGGGGTGAACAGTTTTGGCAGCGAGTGCGGTCACATCCTGGTCGACTCCGCGGCCGACGCAAATTTGTGCGTTTGGGGCGGCGGTCGCGGGCAATTGGAAGCCTACGCCTCGGCCAGTGCGGTCGTGCAACGAACGCGTGAACGTTTAACCGAAGGAGCCTCCAGCGAGTTGGCCGGTATGTTGGGGGGGGGCGATAATGAACTGACGGCGAAACAGGTGTTTCTGGCCGCCGAACAGGGAGACGCTTTGGCCAATGAAATGATCGACGAGACGGCGCGGTGGCTGGGCATTGGCGTGACCACGCTGGTCCACACGCTCGATCCAGGGCTGGTCGTGTTGGGCGGCGCAATGAACTTCGGCGGTTTGTCGTCACCGATCGGTCGACGGTTTCTCGATTCGATTCGTCAGGAGTTTCGCATGCGCACGTTCGATAACGTTTACGAAGGAACGACTTTAGATTTTGCCACGCTCGCCGGAGCGGCTGGATACCTCGGTGCGGCGGGCTACGCGCGGGCGGTCCATCGTCAAACTGCCGCCGAATCGTAGTCGTTTGGTTTGCGGTTCTCTTTGTTGCTCGACTCCCTGTTGCCCTTTCATGTCCACAAGCCATCCAACCCGTTAAGACACCTCTATGCAGGTTCGCAATTTTTGCATCATCGCTCACATCGACCACGGCAAGAGCACCCTGGCGGATCGCCTGCTGGAACATACCGGCACGGTGACGCTACGCGAAATGAAGGAACAGTTGCTTGATGACTTGGCGCTGGAACGCCAACGTGGGATTACGATCAAAGCCCGCGCGGTTTCGATGCGTTACAAGTATCAAGGCGAACAGTACGAGTTGAATCTGATCGACACGCCGGGCCACGTTGACTTTCAATACGAAGTCTCGCGGTCGCTGGCCTGTTGCGAGGGAGCGCTGCTGCTGGTCGATGCGTTTCAAGGCGTCGAAGCGCAGACGGTCGCGAATGCCTACGCGGCGATGGAACACGATTTGGCGATCATTCCGGTCATCAACAAAATTGACTTAACTTATGCACGGCCCGATGAGGTCGCCGACGAGATGGAGCAGTCGCTCGGCAGTGATCCTGAAGCGATCGTGAAGGTGAGTGCCAAAGCGGGCATTGGAATCGATGAATTGCTGGCGACGATCATCGAAAAGATTCCGCCGCCAACCGGTGCGGCAGACGCTCCGCTGCAAGCGATGGTTTTCGATTCGAACTACGACGATTACCGAGGAGCGATCACCTACATTCGCGTGATGAGCGGGACGGTGCGCAAAGGGCAGAAGATCCGCTTCCTGCGTGCCGGGACGGAACACGAGGTGGTGGAGATGGGCCAGTTCCGACCGCGTCGTGAGGCTTGCGACAAATTGGAAGCGGGCCAGGTCGGTTATTTGATCTGCAATATCAAGTCGCTGAAGGATGTGCATATCGGAGATACGGTCAGCGTCCCCGGTCAGCACGGCGCGAATCCATTAACCGGATACTCGCGTCCCAAGCGGATGGTCTACTGTGGGTTGTTTCCCAGCGACGGCCAAGACTTTTCAGAATTGCGGGATGCGTTGAGCAAATTGTCGATCAACGATCCTAGTTTCGAGTTCGAGCCCGAAACGAGCGACGCGCTGGGGTTTGGTTTTCGCTGCGGTTTCCTCGGATTACTGCACATGGAAATCGTGCAGCAACGACTGGAACAGGAATCGGACGTCGATCTCGTTCAAACCGCGCCCAACGTGACCTACGAGATCCTCACCAAGAGTGGTCAAACGTTGATGATTCATAAGCCTCAGGACGTCCCCGACCCTGGCGACATCGAGGACTTTCGACAACCGATCGTGCGCTGTAACATCGTGGTTCCGACCGATTACATCGGAGCGGTGATCAAGCTGTGTCAGGAACGTCGCGGCATCCAGCACGGCCAGGAATACCTTGGTCCCACCCGTGCGATGCTGACGTATGACATCCCGTTGGCCGAAGTGATCTACGACTTGCATGACAAGATCAAAAGCTGCACACGCGGCTACGGGACACTCGATTACGAGATGCTCGGCTACGAGTCGGCCGATTTGGTGCGGATGGATATCTTGGTCAACGGCAACCGTGTCGATGCGTTGAGTGTCGTCTGTCATCGCGCGGATGCCGATCGACGTGGCCGGGCGGTGGTGAAGAAACTGAAGTCAGAGATCGACCGTCACATGTTTGAAGTCGCCGTGCAGGCGGCGATCGGCAGTCGTGTGATCGCACGCGAAACGGTGGCCGCGATGCGGAAAAATGTAACCGCGAAATGTTACGGTGGTGACATCACGCGAAAGCGAAAGTTGCTGCAGAAGCAAAAGGAAGGCAAGAAACGGATGAAGGCGGTCGGGAGCGTCGAGATCAGCCAAAAGGCCTTCATGTCGGTGCTCAGCACGGGCGACGAGTAAGCGGCGAATCTTTGGTCTCAACGTGCAGGTCGTTACGCTCCGGATTCCGCCGGTGGTGGAGGCGCGGGCATAGCCAACTCATCTGCCTGCGTGGCATCTTCGCCGTGACAAATGTCTTCCTGGTCCTCTTGAACAGCTTGCAATAAGACCTCGATGTAGCCGTGGACGGAATGGTCGCTGAAGTGGTCGACTTTGAAGAGGCGGAGGGAACGAAAGAAACCGCGCCAACGGTCTAGCCGCTTACGGGCGCCATCCAGCTTTCGGATTCGGCCCACGCTATCGAAGTAAACTTCTTGGCCCGCATGACGGTATCCCATCCAGGGCGGCGGAACCCGCGTCACGACGTCGTTGTTGTTGACAAACCGATAGTGATCCAAGGCGACGTAATTGACGTATGCGTGGTCGCCAACACGCGGGCTGCCGTAGCTAAAGAGGCCTTCGGGGTTGGAGGCGATATGAGACAAGAAGCAGCGTCCGGCACAGATCGTGGCCATCGCCCCGCCGAGGGAGTGACCGCAAAACCAAAGTGGTAGATCATTGTCGGTCAGTGCCGTTTCCAGTTCCGGCCATAGGTGGTCGACTTCGCTTTTGAATCCGCGATGGACTTTGCCCACCGTTTCCGCCAGGACGGCGGTCGCGTCGACGTCGGCTTGGATATCATTCCATTCATTCGGTTCGGTTCCGCGGCAGGCGATCACGCAGTCACGATCATTGCGGAATCGAAATGCCTGGGCGCCATCGTTATCGAATAGCGTGACATCGGGAAACCCAGCCGCCGTCGCGGCCTGACGAGCTTCCGCCTCATCGTTGTAGGAAATCATTGCCAATTCGGCGAACAGGAGGGCTTTCTTGAGGAACGAAAGCGATCCGATGGGGCCGGTCACACTGGAATGAATCGAAAGCGGGATCTCGCCGTGATCTTTGATCAGCTTTGTCACCTGAGGGCTCCGCGATAAAGTAACTACAAGCCACGGTCCACTGTGGCGCCCAGTAAAAACGCTATTAAATCGTTCCCTGAACCAATGGACGATTAATCTACCAACAGTGGGGCCGAGCGAGCCAGTTCCCTAAACGGGGCATCGGTTGGAAACATCCGCAAGTTCGGCAGAGGGTGCTGATTGGGGCGAGCCTTGACACCGTCGGTCCCGTTGTCACGTACGCTCAGCGGAAATGCCTTGCGAACCGTTGGCGATAATCAGGCATCTCGGCAGCTAGGCGGCGTGCCAACGAGCCCGGCGGCGAGTGCGCCTGCAGCTCTCGCAAGAAGCGAATCAGGACGCCACGCGATTGCTCGCTCTCATGCAGCAAGAAATGAACCCAGGCCCAGGCATCCCGATACTGTGCCGGTCCCATCTCGCCGACTCCGCCGATGTCTTCCAGTTTTTGCACATCGGGAACGCGACCGACCAACGCAGCCATTTGGACCAAGCGATGATGCGGGCTGCCGGTGGCGCGTTCGGTCGCGACCACCTCGAAGTACTCCGCTAGGCCTTCGTCCAGCCACAGCGGGACGTACGGCAGCGAGGCATTCAGCAAGGCGTGCGTCGTTTCATGCCGCAAGTCCACTTCCATGGAACGGTTTTCATAGGCAAACACCATACCCGGGCCGCGTCGCTTGACGAACAAGGCTTGGCGGTCGGGGATTTTGGGGAAATGCAGCCGCAGGTAACCGCGATAGTTGGCATGTTGTGCGAACAGGATCAGATGGACCGGCTCGTCGTGAATCCGAATTTGAAGCTGTTGCGACAGTTCGGCTCGGAGGTTTGCCAACTGATTCAGCAGGTTGGCTCGGGGTGTGACGTCGTAGTCGGAGTGCACCAGGAAGTGACCGACTTGTGATTCATAGGGCCACCGCGACGGAGCCTGAGGGCTGATCCGATTCGCCTGCACTGCGGGGTCGGCGGCGGGCAATACACCACACCAGGCCGCCAGCAGTAACCACAAGAAAACAACACGCATCATCCGGCTTGTCGCCCCCTGAAAAGTCCGCTGGCTCGCTGCAGCCACGTTTGCGATGGTTGACTCGGTGGCAGGGCGTCGAGGTCGCGACCTTCAGCGACCGCCAGAGGATTGTCGCAGCACATGGCGACCGCCAGCGGATAACCCACTCGCTCGACCGCCAGTTCATAGGCTCGCCCTAATTGCGGCGATCGTTTGCGACTGCCGTGAGCATCGGTTGCCAGGAAATGGCACCAACCGTTGTCGACAATGTAATGTGCCAGTTGCTCCGGTTCCGGCCCAAATTCGCCGACAAAACTATCTGCGGTGACCTGCATCAAACAACCCGCCCGCACGAGCGGCTCGATGACTTGCGGCTGACGCATGATCCCGCGATTGCGTTCCGGGTGGCTGAGGATGCCGACCATGCCGATCCGCTCAAGCTGCTCCAAGATCGGTTCGAGCGGTTGATACAGTTCGTGTGGCAATTCCAGCAACACGTGTCGGCGTTGATCTGCCAGAGACAGGCAATCGCCAGACTGAAGTCGAGCAATCATGTCGGAGTCGATGCGGACATCGGCACCCGGCAAGACCCGCAGCGGCACGCGGTTGGTCTGCAGCCACTGCTGTAACTGCTGCGTCCGGTGCCGGATCGTCTGCCCGGTCGTGGCGGTGTGATTGCCCAACTGATGCGGCGTCACGACGACCGTGTCGGTGCCGTCGGCGACCATCTGCTGAGCCATCTCGAGCGACTCCTCCCAACTGCGTGAGCCATCATCGATGCCGGGTAACAGGTGGCAATGGATGTCGACGAACGGCGGAGGCGCGGTGGTGGCTGGCATCGCGGAAGCCCTACACAGTGACCGAGTTGGCGGGAGGGTATAGCGGTGGACTAAAGCAGTTCGGCATCCAACGCCACGCTGTCACGGAAATCGTAGCGATGGAAGTAGCGTGCCAGGACTTCGCTGAGGCGATGCAGGAAGACGCGACGAAATTTTGCTTCGGTTGTTTCGCTGGTGTACTGTCCACCGGTGACGGGATAAGAGAAATCGTCGACATGCCTGCGGAAAGCACGTTTGCCCGTCGCCACGTCATAGACCGTTGTTGTCGCGCTAACTTGACCGCGATACAGCGTTGCTCCGTCACGCAGGCGGAGCCCTGTCAATTCGATGGCGATCACCTTGTCCGCTTTGACGCCACGTCCGACGGTGACAAAATCGAGCTTGTCCCAGCCGTTGTTGTCACGCCAATCGTCGATCTCTTCTTCGCGAACGATCGTGATCTTTTCGACTTCGGTTTCCAAGATCTGGCTAACTTCGCGGCTGACCATCTTGGCTGCGATATCATCGCTGTATTGACTGCTGTCGGTCACCGTGATGATCGCCACGCGTTGCTCTTCCAAGCCATCGTATTCGGCCGGAATCAAGTCCGCACCGGCGCCGTGCAGCAGTTGGGCTAACATGCCGACACAGCCCGTTTGTGTAACCGCCGAAGCGACGATCACCAGCAGCACATACAGTCGATTTCGAGTCACCAGTTGCATCGCGAATCCTTTCGCACGCAGGCGTCTGTTTCAGTAAAGTCTTTGTTGAGGATGAACCGTCAGGCATACAGCCGGATCGTCCAGTCGACCAAGGTGATCGTCAGGGCGACGATCATCACGATCGCGAGTGTCGGCAACATCCAGGCTCGGGCCTGCTGCCCCGTTATCGCCAAATAACCGAGTAACGGAACGGCAAACGTCGCGATTACTGCAAACGCAAAACCGCCTGCGTTGGTCACAAAACTGCTCATCCATCGCCCTTCGGTGTAGTAAGCCCAGGATGTGGTCATGCCACACGCCGGACAACGTACGCCCCATAAGACGACAGCCGTGCACGGAGGTAATCCCAGTTGCTGGTGCGTTCCCATGCCTTCGGAGGCGGGATGCAGTCGCCAAGCCGTCACCAGCAATCCTGCCAAGACGACCGCGGCCACAAACCACACCAATCGCTGAAACCAACCCGCTTGATCGGCCGCGCGGAGACTAGAGGATGGATCAGCGGCAGACAAGACTGATTTCTCTCAGAGGAAACGAAGTTTGAGAATGGGTGGCGGGCGAGCGACGCCAGCGCCTGTTCATGTTAGCCGACCCACCGCAAGCGTCCATCCACCCGCCCGTGGCGACGGCTCGCTTCAGCCTGCGGCGACTTGTCATGCCCGCCTGCGGCTACTCATTCTGCCCGCTCGCGGTTAAAACGTAGGCAGACTGCTTGATTTCTCTAAGGAAATGGTTTGATGACGCCTGATCGCTTAGAAGTTTTTCCCGATGCCGAAGCCCTGAGTGCGGCGGCCTGTGACGCGTTTTGCAAGTTGGCAAGCGAGGCCATCGAGCAGCGAGGCCGCTTTACGGTTTCGTTATCGGGAGGCTCCACCCCGCGCCGGCTTTATCAATTGCTAGCCCAGAAATCGCTCCCCTGGCATCAGATTCATTGGTTTTGGGGAGACGAACGGAATGTGCCCCACAGCCACAACGACAGTAATTGTCGAATGGTTCACGAGGCCTTGCTGGATTCCATCGGGGCCGCTCCTGAAACGGTCTTTCCGGTGCCGGTCAACGTCGCCGATCCTGCCGCTGCGGCTGCCGCCTACGAGGTCACGCTGCGAGCGCAATTCGTGGGCGATTCGTTTCCGACGTGGGACCTAGCCCTGCAGGGGATGGGCGACGACGCGCACACCGCGTCGCTGTTTCCTGAAACCAAGGCGATCGATGAAACCGAGCGGTGGTTTGTGGAAAATTGGGTTCCCAAGCTGGACACCTACCGTTACACGTTAACCGCGCCGGCCCTTCGCTCGGCACGGAACATCTGGTTCTTCATCGCGGGAGCAGGCAAACGCGCGGCGCTGGATCAAGTTTGGAATGGCCCTTTCCAGCCCGCTGTGGCACCTTCGCAGTTGATTCCGCCGCAGCACGAGGGGCTGCAATGGTTCGTCACGCGGGACGCGTTGCCAGCCGGTGAGGCCTAGCCGAAAGCTTACCAGCGAAGATCCGCCCACACCAAACGATGGTCGGTCGCGGTCAGCCAAGCCGCTCGCGGATCGTCGTCCAGCGGCCAAAAAACTCCACTGCCAAGCACGTCTAGGTTGGAACTTGGCAAGACATAATCAACACGCAGGTTGCCGACCCCACGCGGACTGAAACGCGCGGTGTCCAGCGCGTGCTCGCCGCAATGCGTCGCATTCTTGCCGCCCAGTCGGATGCCCGCGGCGGCCGCGCCAGCGCTCCGCGGGGCAGTGTCTTGCACGCGATCGGCAGCCAGCAACTGGCGGATTGCGGCGCTCCGTCCCGAGCCGTCTTGAGGATCGGCGTTCAAATCACCGGCGATGACAAACATGGCCCCTGGAGGCAGACCGACCATTGCACCGGAGTCGTCTTGCAATCCTGATCCGCGATGGGGATCGAGATAATCGAGCCAAAACCGGATCTCATCGTGATTGCGACAACCATTACGGTCTTCGGGGCCATCAAAGGCGGGAGGTGTCGGATGGCTGGCTAGCAGGTGCAAGGTCCGCTCGCCGATCCGAATCGGAACGTCCCAGTGGCTCTTCGAAGACAGTCGCAGCGCTTGCCAGGCAGTGGTGGAGTAATAGGGCTGATTGGTGTCGGGATCGATAGGCACCAGGGCGTCGGGCAGGTCCGACCATTTCATGTTCTGAAACGTTCGGACCTGCGACTCGTCGATCGGAAAACGGCTGAGGATCGCCATGCCGTATTGTCCCGCGTAACGTCCAAAACCGAAGTTGTCGCCTAAGCCATGTTGCTTCCCATCGCCATCGAGGTCCAACCCGCTATCGACGCCCGTGTTCACCGGTGCGGCGAAAAAGTACGGATACGCCAGCGGTTGTAGCACGCCCTGGACGGTCGAAGTCTCGCTCGGTTTGGCGAGGTAATCTTCGACAAACCGTTTCACCGCTGCATGATCGCGTTGGTAATCGATTTCATTGAGCAACACGATATCGGGTCGCACCGTTTGCAAGATTGCCGCTAAGTGACGCGCCTGTCGGGAGGTGCCGGTGGTTAGTTCCGTGGTCAGTTCCCCCGCAGCATCGCGGTAGAGCGAAGTGTTAAACGTCGCGACTCGGATTTTTTCGGGGGCGACGCTCGCGGTGGATTGTGCCGATCCGAAGCAGGCGGGCAGCAGCAGTCCCACGATGAAAACCCGAATGGCAACCGGCAGAGAAACAGACCAATTCACGCGAAGATGCTCCGAGAGGAAGGGCGGAAACAGACGAAGGCAGGCCGCATTGTAAGTGCCGATTCATGAGAGTGTTATGCTGCGCCCCCGCGTCACAAATCTTCATGCAACCGCCGGAAGGCGGTTTGCGAATGATCACCCCGGCGGCCGCTGACAAACGGATTGCCATCAATGAAGTAACGCAGTCGTGCCGTGGTCGCCGAAGTCACTCCGATGCGTGGCGTGCGTTGCAGGCGGAAGCTTGGCGGGTTCGCCACCGTTGCGATCCAAACCGTATCGCTGGCGATGAGGTCTTGGCCGTCCTGTTGTTTGGTCACGTCGAGCGCTTGGCACAGCATGGCCGGTCCGCCGGTCAGTCGACGCTCGGTTCCTGCGACGCCCCGACGGTGGCTCATCGTTTCGATTCCCCACGCCGGTTCGATCGCGCGGATCAGCACCGCGCTGCCGATGTCCGCAGCTTCGGTCGAAACGTTCATGCAGAACTTGGCGTGAATGCTGTACACGTACAGCGTGCCGGGAGTGGCGAACATCGATGCATTGCGCGGTGATTGCCCACGGTGGCTATGGCTGGCCGAATCGCCATGTGCCAAGTAGGCTTCCGTTTCGACGATCCAGCCACCGCACAGTTGCCCATGCTCGTCGCGCCGCAGCAGCGCCATTCCCAGCAGTTGCCGCGCCACCGTTTGCGGTCGCTGGGCGTAGAATGGTCGATCGTTCCGTTGCAAAGTTTGCATTGGCCATTCGCCAGACACCACGTTACGCCTTTCTTGAAATTGCGATGCCCTGCCCGACAGGAACCTTCACCGCACGTTGGCTTGTTCCCGTTTGCCAGCGGCCGATTTGTGGCGGCTGGCTGCGCGTCGAGCAGGGAAAAGTTGTAGCCCTCGAAGCCTCGTCGCCTCCGGGCGATTGTATCGATCTGGGCGATGTCGCGGTGCTGCCCGGATTGGTGAATTGCCACACCCATCTGGAGTTTTCCGATTTGCCGTCGCCGCTGGGAGAGCCGGGAGGTGCGTTGCCCGCTTGGGTCGCCACGGTCGTCCGGCACCGACTGGCTCAAGCGACCGATTCGCCATCGGTAATCGCGCAGCGGCGCGCCTCGGCAATCGTGGCGGGATGTGCGGAGTCGACCGCTGCGGGGGTACGGTTGCTCGGAGAAATCGCCACCCTGCCGTGGCTGGAGGGTGACGCGGCAACCGCAGCGACGGCGGAGGAACTGCGGATTATCGCCTTTGCCGAGACGCTGGGGCTGCGTTCCGAGCGGGCAAACCAAACCTTTCAGGCGGCCGAGGACTGGATCCGCCAGTCGATGTCCCGCCGATCGTTAGGGCGGAATATTTCGTTTGGATACAGCCCTCACGCTCCTTATTCGACCTCGCTGGAACTGGTCGACCGTTGCGTGTCACAAGCGTGTCGTTTTCGGTTGCCGCTGGCGATGCACCTCGCCGAGTCGCGTGAAGAGCTGCAGTTGCTGGACGAGGGGCGCGGTCCCTTTCGCGAGGTCTTGGAGTCGCTTGGGGCATGGCAGGCAGATGCTTTCCCACAGCCCGGTGGCGTTGGAGAATGCTTAAAGCGGTTGGCTCGGGCGCCTCGCTGTTTGGTCGTACACGGCAATTATTTGACCGATGACCAAATCACCTTCCTGGCCACGCAGCCTCAGATGAGCGTCATCTTTTGTCCTCGCACACACGCTTTTTTTCAGCACGACCCGTATCCGCTCTCGCGGCTGCTTGAGGCGGGCGTTCGCGTCGGATTGGGGACCGATTCCCGGGCGAGCAATCCCGATCTGAAACTGTGGGAAGAAGTTCGGCACGTATTGGCAACGGTGCCCGCCGTGACGGTGGAGTCGGTTTTGAAGATGGCCACCCTGTGGGGTGCCGACGCGCTGGGGCAGTCCGATTGCGGACGCTTGGCCGTGGGGGCTCGGCCCGGTTTGTGGACGCTGCCCACCTCTGCGACCGACGAAACCGAGCTTTGGCAAGCGATCGCGAACGCCACCGCACCTTGCCCGTTGGGGTGAAACCTTGCCCGCTGACACCGATTGGTCGGCAGGGGGGAAGCCTTTTTGCTTTGCAACCCTGTTTCGGCACAGACGGTTTGCGCCTACCTTGAACGGCGGTTGCCTTGACCAGACCGCTTCGCAAGCAGTGGGATGAATCAGCCTCCACGGCAGTCGGGAACGCTTTATGCGGGGACTTCAAGCGGGAACTTTCAAGCAGAGAATCGCTCCTGTTTTATTTGGGTGGAGCACGCAGCATGACGTCGACGTTGGGCAACTTGTAGGAACGCCAAGAACTTGCAGGAACAACAAGGAGCGCTAGGTGAATAAGCATTCAGTCATTGTCGGGTTGGGCGAGGTCTTGTGGGATGTCTTTCCCGATGGCCCTCGATTTGGAGGCGCGCCAGCCAATTTTGCTTGCAGTGCGGCTAGTTTGGTGGATGACGCAGCGCGGGTTTGGATGGTCAGCAGTCTCGGCAACGATCGCTTGGGAGCCGACGCACGGCAGGTTCTGGAAGAGAAACATGTCGACACGCGGTGCGTCCAAGTCGCCTCTCAGCCCACCGGACAGGTCCATGTGACGTTGGATGAAGAAGGCAAGGCGAGCTACGAATTTGTCAACGATGTGGCCTGGGACCACCTGCACTGGGAACCGTCTTTGCAAACTTTGGCAGAGCAAGCCGACGCTGTCTGTTTTGGGACTTTAGGCCAACGCAGTGAAGCTTCTCGCACCACGATTGCAAGGTTCCTCGACGCCATGCGAAGCGATGCTTTGAAGGTGTTCGACATCAACCTGCGTCCTCCGTTTTTTAGTGACGAAATTATTCAGCAATCGTTACAGCGAGCCAACGTGCTGAAGCTGAACGATGACGAGTTGCCGGTACTGCAAAAAATTTACGGCTGTGAGGGCTCGGAAATCGAAGTCCTGCAACGCTTGGCAGCGCAGTGTGAGCTGCGTTGCGTGGCTCTGACGCGTGGTTCTGACGGAGCCTTGTTGATTCGCGACGACGAAGTCCACCAGTCGGCTGCCGTCGAAACCGAAGTTGTCGACACGGTCGGCGCCGGAGACGCTTTTACCGCTGCGCTCGTGGTCGGGTTGTTGGCCGGTGAACCGCTGCCGGTAATCAACCAACGAGCCACACGGGTGGCGGCGTTCGTCTGTTCTCAAGCGGGGGCGACGCCGCCGATCCCGCCCGAGCTGCGTTGACGCCGCCCGAGCTGCGTTGACGCCGCTGCCTCAAAAACCAAGCCGAAAATCGGGAAGGCAAGCCGTGATAAACGGTTCCCCCTCTGCGGCTTGTCAACGGTCGCACCGCCGATCGAATTTGGTTCACGACGATTGGCTCTCGTGTATAATCAAGATCCCGCTACATAAGCCTTCTTGGCTTTGTCAAAACTTGGCCAGACGGCCGAGATTGGCACGCAAATCACATCCGCAGGCGGACGCTTGACGGTCATTCTTTTAAGGGCAATTTCATGCGCGATCAAAAACTCGATTGGGCGCGACGCACTTTCCTGTCACGCTCCTTTGCGGGGATTGGTTCGTTCGCACTCGCCTCGCTGTTTGGCGGCGAGCGACTGCGTGCGGGGACTTCACCGAATAATCAAGCCTTGGCCAGCGATCACCCTTGGCCCCCTCTGACTGGATTTCCGAATCACGCTCCCAAAGCCAAGCGGATCGTTCATCTGTGTATGGCGGGGGGGCCCTCCCACTTGGAGTCGCTCGATCCCAAACCTGAACTCGATCGGATCGACGGCCAGCCCTTCCCCGCTTCCTTTACGGCGGGACAGCAGTTGGCACAGCTCCAAAATGCCGAGCTGAAGGCGCGGAAGTCGTTTGTCAAATTCAAGAAGTGGGGCGAGTCGGGTCTGGAAATGTCGGAGCTATTTCCGCACACCGGAGCCTTGGCCGATGACCTGTGTGTCATTCGCAGCATGACGACCGAGCAGATCAATCACGACACCGCGCATGCCTTCATGAACAGCGGCTCGATCATCAAAGGTCGCCCCAGCATGGGATCATGGATGCTGTATGGGCTCGGTGCCGAAACAGCCAATCTTCCCGGCTATGTGGTGATGACCTCCTCCGGCCCAGGGGCACAACCCGTTTCGGCCCGACAGTGGAGCGCCGGTTGCTTGCCCAGCAAGTTTCAAGGCGTCGCCTTTCAGTCCAGTGGTGCCCCGGTCCACTACATTGGCAACCCGGACGGTGTCTGCCAGTCGACGCAGCGACAAGTCATCGATGAAGTCCAGCGACTGAATGGGATGTTGGCCGAGCGGCACGTCGATCCCGAAATCGAAACGCGGATTGCGCAGTATGAGATGGCTTTCAAAATGCAGGCGGCGGTGCCTGAGTTGACCGACATGCGGCAGGAACCGCAATCGACGCTCGATGCTTACGGTGTCAAGCAACCGGGCGACGGATCGTATGGGTCGAACTGTTTGCTCGCGCGACGGTTGCTCGAGCGTGGCGTCCGATTTGTCCAGCTCTATCACCGTGCGTGGGACCATCACAGTAACCTCGAACCCAACTTTACGAAGGCGGCTCAGGCGACCGACCGCCCGACCGCCGCCCTTGTCCAAGATTTAAAAGATCGCGGCATGTTGGAAGATACGCTGGTGATCTGGGGTGGCGAATTCGGCCGGACTCCAATGGCCCAAGGCAGCGGACGTGACCACCATATCAACGCCTTTAGCGTTTGGATGGCTGGCGGTGGGGTGAAGGGTGGCATGGCGTACGGAGCGACCGATGAACTCGGGTACCGCTCGGTCGAGGATGTCGTCTCGGTGCATGATCTGCATGCCACGATGCTGCACCTCTTCGGCGTCGATCACGAAAAACTGCGAGTTCAGTTCCAGGGTTTGGATCTGAAGTTAACCGGCGTCGAACCATCGCGTGTTGTCCGCGACATCATTACTTAAGGGATGTCCTTGAGTAAATTCCCTGAGCGCTCCCTCGTCACACGCTTTCCCTTGAAGTCACTTTTTTATGTTTGCCAACGTTTTTCGTCGTCATCGAATCGCAACGTTTCTGTTCGCCGCCGTGGTTTGCGGTTGCTGTCTGAACGGCAACGCCCAGACGCCTGACGCATCCTCTCCATCGCTGCCGGAGCGAGTTAGCTTCAACGCGCACATTCGACCTTTGATGTCGAACACTTGCTTCACTTGCCACGGCCCCGACGAAGAGGAGAACGAAAGCGAGTTTCAGATCGATTCTTTCGCCGCGGCGACCGGTTCCCTGCCTTCGGATGAAGACTTGGTCGGGATCCAGCCCGGCAAACCGATGGAATCCGAAGTCTATTTGCGAATCATTGGCAAGAGCGATGGGGAGTCGATGCCGCCGAGCCATTTCCGGCACCAGTTGAGCGATTACGACAAGGCATTGTTTCGGAAGTGGATTGAGCAAGGTGCTGAGTATGAGCAGCATTGGTCGTACGCTCCGGTGCAACGCCCTGAGATTCCAGCGTTGAATCGGTTTGCGGATCACGTCGGCAACTCCATCGATCCCTTCGTCTTGGCACCGTTAGAGTCGGCCGGAATCGAGCCGTCACCCCCGGCGGATAAGGCGACCTTGCTGCGTCGCCTGAGTCTCGACCTGATCGGATTGCCTCCCACGGTCGAGGAATTGCGAGCCTTCCTCGCCGATGATTCGGAGGATGCGTATGCTCGTCAAGTCGAACGCTTGTTGAACTCCAAGCACTTTGGCGAACGGATGGCCATTTCTTGGCTGGACATTGTCCGCTTCGCCGATACGGTGGGCTTTCACGGTGACCAGAATCTTCGCAACTTTGCCTATCGCGATTATGTCATCAACGCCTTCAACACCAACAAGCCCTTTGATGAATTCACCCGTGAGCAACTTGCGGGGGATCTGTTGCCCAATCCGACGCCCGAGCAGCTAACCGCAACCGGAATGCTGCGACTGAACATGGTGACGCGAGAAGGCGGGGCCCAGCCGGGCGAGTACCTTGCCAAGTACAAAGCCGACCGGGTGCGGACTTTAGGGACGGCCTGGTTGGGCGCCACGCTGGGCTGCTGTGAATGCCACAACCACAAATACGATCCCTATACCGCCAAAGATTTTTACGCCTTGGGCGCCTTCTTCGACGACATTCGGCAGTGGGGAGTCTATTCCAGTTACGGCTACACGCCCAATGAGGACTTGAAGGGATTCAATAACGATTATCCGTTCCCGCCCGAAATGCGTGTGGAAAGTCCTTCGCTGCGAGCCGAAATCCGCAGCCTGCAACGGGAACGTGACACGCTGCTTCGTCAGCAACTCGGGGACGATATCTTGGCATCCGATTCGTTTCAGGACTGGACCGCGGGTTTGACTCGCTGGTTGGAATCAAACCCCGATGGCTGGAAGGTGACAACGGCGGAGGAGGTCTCCACCAGCAAGGAAACCACCGGTCAGATTTTGGCTGACGGCAGCGTGCTGCTGAACGGAACACCGCAAGCGGGCGAGACGATCACACTCACTTCGCAGGTCACCGAACCGCTGCTGCTGAACGCGCTCCGCTTGGAAGTCTTGCCGGACGAAAGCCACCGCGGATTTATCGGACGGGACGAGCAAGGGCGTTTCCGCGTCGGCCTTTCGGCCTCGATCGCTCGCAATGCCGAGCAAGGGCCGCGGAAGGTCGCCAATCGTCCGCGGTTTGTCCGCATTGAACTGACCGGCGCCGATAAAGTGTTGTCGCTCGCGGAAGTGGAAGTGTTTGGCAAAGATGATCGCAATGAATTGGTGAATTGGGCGACCCGAGGCACCGCCAGCCAGTCGACCAACTACAGTTCCGGTGAAGCCGCGGTCGCCATCGATGGCAATACCGATGGCGAATACCATCGTTCCAAATCGGTCACGCATACCAGTCTGGATGGTGACAATCCGTGGTGGGAAGTCGACTTGGACGCAGCGCGCGCTGTGGAAAAGATCGTGGTGTGGAACCGCACGGATGGCAATTACTCCGATCGTTTGAAGGGCTTTCGACTGGTCTTGCTCGATGCCGAGCGGCAACCCTTGCAAGTTCTGAATCCCGCGGTTCCCAAGCCCTCCGTTTCCGTGGCAATCCCTTCAGAGGTGACTCGCGACACCTCGCAGCCGCTGGGCATTGCGTGGGCCGAAGCTGACCGCCGGACACCCGCGCGGTACAGCAATGGACGAGAACCTCTGGTCCTCGAAGAGGTTTGGCAATCGGGGCCTGGGCGTTGGCAATTGCCAAGTGATGAGGCAACGCGACCCCACACGGCGGTCTATCATTTGGATCGTCCGGTCGAACTGGCGCCCACGGATCGACTAGTGATCCAGCTTCGTAGCAGCGATGTGGGACGGGTGCGACTGTCGGTCACTCCGCTGGCCGGCGCCGTCGCAGGTTGGTCAGCCGCTTCGGATGCGCTGCGAACCGCCGTTTTCGCTCCCGCACCCAAGCGTACCGAACAAGATCGCACGCGACTGATCGGCGCTTTCCACCGCTCGACGGTGGCCTTTCAAGAACAGTCTCCTGCTAGCCGTGAATACCGTGACAGGATTCTTGCCCGGCGGGCTGGACTGGCGATGACGCTCGTCACCCAGTCGCTGCCGGCAGATCAGATTCCTGACAGTCGTGTGCGGCCGCGAGGAGACTGGCAAGACGAATCGGGTGAAGCCGCACCGCCCGGTTTCCCGCACTTCCTGCCCGCGAAGCTATCCAACGGCCAGCAACGATTGACTCGATTGGACTTGGCCGATTGGTTGACGGCGAAGGAAAATCCTCTCACGTCGCGACATTTTGTTAACCGCACCTGGAAGCAGTTCTTTGGCACCGGGTTATCTGCAAAGCTTGATGACCTCGGAAATCAAGGTGAATGGCCCAGTCACCCGCAGTTGCTCGATTGGTTGGCGGCCGAGTTCATTGACAGCGACTGGGACGTGAAGCATCTGGTTCGCTTGATCGTCAGCAGCCAGACCTATCAGCAAACCGCTGCGACGCGGCAGGATTTACAGGCGACCGATCCCTACAATCGCCGGTTAGCTCAGCAATCGGCTCGTCGCTTGGAAGCGGAAACCATCCGGGACAATGCGCTGGCGATTTCTGGATTGTTGCAGGCCGATTACGTCGGTGGTCCGAGCGTCTTTCCGTATCAACCGGCCGGTTATTACGGGAACCTGCAGTTTCCCAATCGAACGTACCGAGCTAGTGAGGACTTTCGCCAATACCGTCGCGGCGTTTACATGCATTGGCAACGAACGTTTTTGCATCCCATGCTGGTCAACTTTGATGCTCCGTCACGCGACGAATGCGCTGCCGATCGTTCGCTGTCGAACAGTCCTCAGCAAGCTTTGACTTTGCTGAATGATACCTCCTTTGTCGAGGCCGCTCATGCGATGGCAGCCCGGTTGCTGGCATCGTCGTACGGGAACGATTTTGAAGACAACTTGTCGGTCGCCTTTTTGAGTGCCGTTTCGCGTCCTCCAACAGGTGCCGAAGCGGAAGCGTTGCGAGGCCTTTATGAACGGCAGTTGGCGTACTTCGAGGAGCATCATTCCGAAGCCGAACAGCATCTTGCGGTCGGTTCTCGGGACTCAGGTGCAGGTTCTAGTAGCGGTGCCGACGCGGCTACCTTGGCGGCATGGTCGCAGGTCTGCCGCGTCATTTTGAACCTGCACGAAACCATCACTCGTTATTGAGTTTTGCAAGCCTTGCCACTCCCTCGATCGGTCTCGCTGGTATTTTGATTTACAAACGCGGGACTAATTTCTCCAGGCGGACGGATTCCATTTCCCGGAAGGGAATCCTGATTTGCGTCGGGTGCTTGGCGGTGAGTGGACGCGCGATTTTGCGTCCAGAGCCCCGTAATGGTAGGAAATCCTCCGTGACATCGTCGTGAACACTCACGATCGGCAGATCGTAATGATCACAGTCGCGTCGCAAGACCGTGGCCTGCCAGCCGTTATCGAGCTCTACCAGGCTACCGATCGGAAACAGCGTGATTTGCCTTAAGAAAGCTCGCATCGCACGGGCGTCAAAACGTCCCGATCGACCAGCAACCAACATCAGCGCGAGGGCGTCATGGGGACATAATGAAGGCCGGTTCGGCCCCGGTTCGATCAGCGTCAAATAGCAGTCGACGATACTCAAGATAGGTGTCAGGTGGTGAATCGTCTTTGCTTTCAGTCCTCGAGGGTAGCCTGTACCATCAGGTCGTTCATGAACCTGTTGGATGATGTCGAGGACATCTTGTGAAACGGCTGCTAATCCTCTTAGCGGCTCCGCACTGAGGATGGGATGCTGTTTAAACTCCAGCATCTCCTGACGTGTCAGAGTCGTCGTCGGATCGCGTAACTTTTCTTCAAGCATGAAAATGCCGATGTCGTGCAACAAACCCGCCGTGCCTAATTGAACGACTTCCCCTTCCGGCAAGCCCAGTTCGACACCCGTGTTGATTGCCAGCGCGGACAGCCGAGCACATCGGTGTGCAAGAGAATTTGTCGGTGCCTGGTCGTTAAAGACAGCGATCGATTGGTCAGCATCCTGCAGTAGCATCGCCAGCAGTTCTACCGGAATCTCACAGAGACTTCCTGCTTCGGCGTTGGAAATGCGTTCCACCCCTTTTCCCACTTTGGAGATGACTCCCACGGACGTGGCGAGCTGGCTTTGAAAGGCAGCCTGCCTCTCTTGGCAATACGTTTCGTTGCTCCGATCTATGCGTTTGGCTAGACAGGGAGCACTCGAACTTTCCTGCGCCGTCGCCTGCGGATCCTTGGCATGCAGTGCTCCACTGGCTTTTAAAGCCGCGAGTGCTTCCGGACGAAGCTCCAAGTAGGAGATGCCGCGAACCTTCAGCGCTTCTCGACCTTCGTCGGTAAGCGGTTGGTCTTTGCCAATGACGATCGTTCCTTCGTCATCATAAATATTAATGCTGCATGCCGTCCCAGAAATGATTTCATCTAGCGGTACGCGCACCCGATTGGTAGCCTGCATAACACGTGCCCCTACGTATCGCGGACGGAAACAGCTGATCTCGTTGGATACTCTTCACTCCACCTGTAAGTTGTCTTGCCTCCAGGGGATAGGGGAGATACTTTCGGGACTCTTCACCTATTATCATCTGCAAAGTTTTGCATTCTTCGGATTTAGCAGTTGTAGTACCAAAAAAGGCGGGCCCGTCACTGCCAGAGGAGCGGTTGTTTAGCAGTTTTTACGGTAGCAGGTTGCCGAACCCATCAGTTCGCTGGTCAAGAAATCATTGACACCAGTAAGGACCTCGCTGCATCCCACGAATAATCGTCCGCTACCGCTCATTCGGCTTGAGACCTGTCGCAGAATCTTGCGAGCATCCTCCGGTTGGAAGTAGATCAGCACATTGCGTAGGAAAATCACGTCAAATGGTCCGCCCGGCTGCATGGTGCTACTGAGGTTGCTGACTTGGAAAGTCACCATCCGACGCACACGATCACTGATTTGCCGACGGTTTCCCTGAGCGGTGAAATATTTGGCTTCTAAGGAGGGCGTCACACCACGCCTAATTTCGTAGTCCTGGAAAATGCCTTGCTTCGCCTTTTCGACCGTTGCGCTGGCGACATCGGTAGCCAGGATCGAAACGGACCAGTTGGCGATATCGGGAACCGATTCCAGCAGCTTGATCGCGATGCTGTATGGCTCTTGGCCTGTGCTGCATGCTGCCGACCAGATTCTCAAACGAGGCTGTCCGCTTGTGGTCGCACTGCGAATGTTCGGGACGATCTGCTTTGTTAGCGCTTCAAACGGAGACTGGTCACGAAAAAAGAGCGTCTCATGCGTTGTCAGTGAATCGATCAAACGGTCACGGAGAGCCATGCCTTGCGACGATTCTGCTCTGCGGATGACTTCACTCAGGCTGGAAGCCTCCAGCTCTTTTACGATGCTTGCCAGTCGATTAGTAATCAAATAGGACTTGGACTCATCCAGGGTAATTCCGCACCATTCGTGCATTCGCATGCACAGTAGCCGAATTTCTGGCAGTTCGAAATGAACTTTTGAAACCATCGGTTTGCGAGGTTCGTGGTTAGCGGTCTGAAGCGGTAATGACATTTCATTCATTCCAAAGGAAGCAAACTAAGCATTGAGTGGAAAATACTGAGCCGACTCTGTCGCCGGAAACCGTTCTTGGGGTGCTAAGCAATGAGCGATCAATAAGTGTCGGGCACCTTTTGTGCGAAGCACCCGAAAGGCGAGTTCCTCGCAAAAGGTACCCGACACTTTTTTGTCGCACGATCCTAACCACCAAAGGGGTAGCTTTTTTGCAGGACCGCGTCCTGCTCCAAAAAGTAGTGGGCTATAGCGCCGCGTGAGCACGGCTGCACATTCGATTGATGCCCGTTCCAATCTCCGTAAGAGAAAGGATTTGGTGGGCTAAGCCTGCCTCGGCAACTTTTCGAGGCATCCCGTAGACGGTGGAGGTGGCTTCGTCCTGTGCCCAGATCTGACCGCCTTGCTTGGCAATCTCATGGCAACCGTCCAGTCCATCATCTCCCATGCCCGTCATGACGATGGAAAGCAAACGGTCGCCAAAGTAACGCGCTGCCGATGCGAACAGATAGTCGACACTTGGCTTACAGCTTTTGAGGGCTGGGTCATCGGTAATCTCGATGCTCCAGGCTCCTGGGAAACCAGCGACTCGCATTTGCCTACCTCCTGGAGCGACGTAGGCCGTTCCTCCCTCAAGCATCATTCCCTGACAGGCTTCAACGACTCGCAGGCTTGACTGCTCGTTCAGGCTGGCTGCCATCGTCGCGGTGAACAAGGGAGGCATATGTTGGACAATTAAGATCGGCACATTCGTTTGCTCGGACAGTTTGGGCAGCAACTGCCCAAGCGCTTTGGGGCCACCGGTGGAAATGCCGATGCATATGGCGTCCACATTTTTGGTGACAGCGGAGTGAGAAACTCGGGGTGTGGTTCTGCGCACGACCGACTGCGAGGTGGCGACCGATCTGGCACCTGGAGCAGGAGGCTGGCGTCGCCGGAGAACTTCAAGCTTGCTGGCAAGTTGCTTTTGAAGAATCTGCGAATTGCTGCTTGAATCTCTCTGATCGGGTTTCAGGATGAAGTCAAAGGCACCCATTTGCAAAGCCCGGGTGGTCGTGGTTGCGCCGCGTTGCGTGTGGGAGCTGACAATGATGACATGCGTGTCAATCTTTTCTCTTTGCAATGCTTCCAGCACCTGCAGGCCGTCCATGCCGGGCATTTCAATGTCCAGGGTCACCAGTTCGGGGCGATGTCGCTTGATCTTTTCAATGGCGGCGACGCCGTCTCTGGCAACATCAATGACCGTCACATCGCGAAGCTCAGACAAGCTGTCTCGGATCACCTTTCGGAAAATTGTCGAATCGTCGACGACGATAGCACGGATAGTCATGCGAAGTTCTTTGTCTCGTTTCGGAGCTGTCAGGAAGCCTGAGAGCAACAACGCTCTCTTCAAAACAAAAAGCCTGCATCGAGCAGGTAAGCAATGCGCGATCAATCAGTGTCGGGTACCTTTTGGGCAAAGTTCTGCTCGTAGTAGCAAAGTAACTCTTGACGCATGTCCTGGATCTGAGCCGCGTCAAGGTTTCGATCTTCTACGGCACTATTGAACGCCGACGACATGTCTCGCATTGCGTCGATGATCATCACGTCATTGCTAAAGGTGATGACTTGATCACGAATCGTTCCGAAGTAGTCTTCGATTTCCGAACGCTTAAGGTCACGGACAGCGACTAGCTGCTGTTTGGTTTTTTGTCGCATGTCGTCCGTTGCATGCTGGCTAAGCTCTTGGCTTCCCTGATTCGACTTCCAGATGTTCAATGTCGAGATCAGGAGCATGGGGACAAGCCCACATGCCAAGAAAGCGACTAATAATCGACCGCGAATACGCATTTTGATATCTCATGATGAAGGGCTGTGGTGTTGTTAAAAAACGATTTCCAGGTCGTGCCCTCTTGTCAAAATAATCAGGGAAAACCAAACGTTTTGGCCTCGGTCGGTGCGAAAGGGCCCAGCGAATCGACGGCAACATTGGCTCGACTTACTAGGCAACTGATTTTCCGGAAGTGCTGCTTTGGTCGATGGCCTTGAGTAGTTCGGTCGCGCTCAGCACAACGACAATTTCCTCATTGCGAAGGTGAACCGCCTCGATGAACTGTCGATCGATTGAGCGGACATTTGAGGGGCGCCGAGACAATTCGTTTTGGCGCACCGTGAGAATATCAGAGACTTGGTCTACCAAAACACCAATGCGCTCGCCCGCCACGT
>Ga0209947_1000043_pt1:0-2500 | contig 56200 bp, 68 predicted proteins | sample SalPonR2_B_D2_MG_FD_185706 | JGI IMG/M metagenome (GOLD analysis project Ga0209947, IMG submission 185706) | Salt pond soil microbial communities from South San Francisco under conditions of wetland restoration - Salt Pond MetaG R2_B_D2_MG... ...
TTACCTCAAATTAAAGGAATAAGCGAACTAGATACTATTTTAGGCTGGCAAAAATTTTCAGAAGGCTTTTTTAGTGGTGGTTTAATTGGTAGCATTGTAGCAGCAATTGGTATAGCTCTTTATTCGACATATTTATAAATCTAATGCTTTAAGCATTAGATTTATAAATATATTGGTTTAGTGCATAATCTAATAAAAGTAGGGTCGATGCCCGAGTGGTTAAAGGGGGCGGACTGTAAATCCGCTGGCTCAGCCTACGTTGGTTCAAATCCAACTCGGCCTATTTAAACAAATATTTTTTTAGTAGTAGTCTGCAGAGATGATTCATTACTTAATCCGATCATTTGTGAATTACTTTTACCTGGTGCAACCATTGGATAACAATTTTCAGTTTCAGTTACATCAAAGTCAATCAATAATGGTTGATTTGCTAAAACAATATCATTTTCTATTTTTAGAAATTCTTCAACTGTTTTTATACGGCACCCTTTAATTCCATAAGACTCAGCAAGTTTAACAAAATCTGGCATACCATCTTTCATAGATGAATGTGAATATCTTTCATCATAAAAAGACTGTTGCCATTGTCGTACCATACCTTGCCAACGATTATTTAAAATAAAGATTTTAATGGGTAGATTATACTGTGCTATTGTTCCTAACTCTTGAAGATTCATTTGAAAACTAGCATCTCCACTAATACAAATTACATTTGAATTGGGAAATGCTAATTGAACTCCTATTGCTGCTGGTAAACCATAACCCATAGTGCCTAACCCAGCACTTGACATCCATTTTCTAAGATTACATTTTAGAAATTGGGCTGCCCACATTTGATGCTGACCAACGTCTGTAGTAAAATAGGCATTTGGAAGAAGTTCAGCTAAACGATTTACAATTTGCTGAGGTGATAAACCGCTATCTACGTTTGGAATAATTAATGGATAACGCTCTTTCCATTTTAAGATTCTTTCTCGCCAAAATCTGGTTTGTGTTGCGTCATATATAGGAGTTACTGAATTTGAATGTTTTAACAATTGTTGTAAAACTTTTTTTATATCTCCAATAATAGCTAAATGAGGTATCTTATTTTTTCCAATTTCATTTGGATCAATATCAATTTGGAGAATTTGTGCTTGAGAGGCGAAATCTTCAAGTTTACCAGTAACCCGATCATCAAATCTTGCACCTATTGCTATAAGTAAATCACACTCACTTACTGCAAAATTAGCATAACCTGTACCATGCATACCCAGCATTCCTAAATATAAACGATGGTTTTCATGAAAAGCTCCTTTTCCCATTAATGTTGTTGTAACAGGAATTTCAAATGTTTCTGCTAAAGCTAAAAGTTCTTGGCGAGCTTCAGCTAAAACAGCTCCTCCACCAACATAAAACAACGGTTGTGATGATTGTTTTATTAATGTTAAAGCGGAACGAATTTGATCAAAGGGAGTTTGAAATAAAAATTCATATCGTTTATTTTTAGTAGTTTCCTGTTGATATATAGGTACATACTGAACTATTTCTTCTAACCCTACATCTTTTGGAATATCAATTAAAACTGGACCAGGACGACCATTTTTTGCCAAGTAGAAAGCTTCAGAAACGATTTCTGGAATCATACTTGCATCATTTACAACATACGAAGCCTTTACAATTGGTTTAGTTATGTTATAGATATCAACTTCTTGAAAAGCATCTGTTCCAATAAATGCTCTACCTACCTGACCAGTAATTAAAATCATTGGTATAGAATCCATATCAGCGGTTGCAATTCCAGTAACTAAATTTGTTGCTCCCGGGCCTGAAGTTGCAAAACAAATTCCTACCTTTCCGCTTGCACGAGCATAAGCATCCGCTGCATGGGCTGCACCTTGTTCGTGTCTAACTAAAATATGTTCAATTAAACCTTCTTCTTCCCAAAGGTATAATTCATCATAAATAGGTAGAATTGCCCCACCCGGGTAACCAAAAATTGTTTTTCCACCATTACGCACTAAACTATCAATTAATGCAAATGCTCCTGTATGTATTCTTCGAGTTTGTTTCTTGATTTTCACTTATTCACCTTTTTCAATTTTTTAAAATTAAATTTTGATCTGCTTAAAAAATACAAAACTTTGATTAATTTATTTTTATTAAAAATTAAAACATTTAAGAAGTTAATCAAACTTAATACGTTTAGTTAAGAATTGCTTGTTTTTTATCTCTTTTAATTGTACAATATTTTATACTATTTTACGAACAAATCGAAGAGTTATTTTATGAATAAATCTAAAACAAGAAAATCAGCGGTAAAAAGATATAAACAAACAGCAAATAAAAATTTCATTAGAAAAAAAGCCTTTAAAGGCCATTTATTACAAAAAAAATCTTCTTCTAGAAAAAGAAGGCTTTGTTCTACTATTACTGTAGGGAATACTGAAAAATTAACAGTAAAAAAGTTCTTTAACAATTAAAATGAGATAAAATAAAATGATACGTGTTAAAAGAGGAA
>Ga0209947_1000043_pt1:7500-56200 | contig 56200 bp, 68 predicted proteins | sample SalPonR2_B_D2_MG_FD_185706 | JGI IMG/M metagenome (GOLD analysis project Ga0209947, IMG submission 185706) | Salt pond soil microbial communities from South San Francisco under conditions of wetland restoration - Salt Pond MetaG R2_B_D2_MG... ...
TACGGCTAGGACTACTGGGGTATCTAATCCCATTTGCTCCCCTAGCTTTCGTCTCTGAGTGTCAGTAATAGCCCAGTAGAGTGCCTTCGCCATCGGTGTTCTTTCCAATATCTACGCATTTCACCGCTCCACTGGAAATTCCCTCTACCCCTACTATACTCAAGTCTCCTAGTTTCTACTGCAGATTTGAGGTTGAGCCTCAAGATTTAACAGTAGACTTAAGAAACCACCTGCAGACGCTTTACGCCCAGTAAATCCGGATAACACTTGCATCCCCCGTCTTACCGCGGCTGCTGGCACGGAGTTAGCCGATGCTTTCCACCCTAAGTACCGTCATATCTTCTTCCTTAGGGTACCGAGGTTTACAACTCAGTAAGTCTTCATCCCCCACGCGGTATTGCTCTGTCAGGCTTTCGCCCATTGCAGAAAATTCCTCACTGCTGCCTCCCGTAGGAGTCTGGACCGTGTCTCAGTTCCAGTGTGGCTGATCGTCCTCTCAGACCAGCTACTGATCGTCGCCTTGGTAGGCCTTTACCCTACCAACTAGCTAATCAGCCGCGAGCTTCTCTTCAGGCAGAGATAAATCAGTATGACTTACTTTCTCTTTTTCACCCGAGGGCATATGGGGTTTTAGCGAATGTTTCCATCCGTTATCCCCCTCCTAAAGGCGAATTCTCACGTGTTACTCACCCGTCCGCCACTAGAATTAACCGGGATTAATTCTCGTTCGACTTGCATGTGTTAGGCATACCGCCAGCGTTCATCCTGAGCCAGGATCAAACTCTCCGTAGTATTTCCTAGTTCTTTATTCTTTTTCAACTTAGTTAGGACCTTTTTTATTTTTTAAGTTACTAAGCTGTCTTAAGTTTTTAGTATTGGAGAAACTCCACAGTTCTTACATTACTGGTGAAGGTATACTTTTGTCAAGTGTTAAAATTTTATTTCCTATTTTTTGTCCTCTTTGTTGTAAAATGGTTGACACTTCCTTAATCTTTGATTAAAATATTTTACAGTTAAGAATCTAAATAAATGTCACTTTAAAAATTTGAAACTACTATCAAAAAATAAACCCATCATGGGAAAACATATACAGTTTCGACAACTAAACTTAAAAAAGTTGTCTTATACTTATAATTGTAATGAAGCGATTACAATTGTTAAAGAAAAAAAAGTTTTAACAAATACAAATAATTTTATATCACTTATACTTACTTTTGATATGGCTGTTGACGAAAATAAACAAAATATAGATAGCCAAGAAATACAATCTACAACTAACGATGATGATCTACTTTATACCGTTGCCGGTAAACTAGTAGTTACAGCGTCTGATGTTGCTGAGGTTGTAGCACTATGGACAGGTTTGCCAGCAACAAATTTGACGCGTGATCAAGCAGAACGTTTTCTTCATCTTGAGCAAGATTTAGGTAATCATATTATTGGTCAAGAACGTGCTTTAGCTGTTGTTGCTAAATCTTTACGTCGTTATGCTGCAGGATTAAGAAACCCTAAAAGGCCTATTGGAAGTTTTTTACTTTGTGGTCCCACAGGTGTAGGAAAGACTGAGTTAACCAAACAATTAGCTGAAAACTTATTTGGTTCTCAAAAAGCTTTAATACGTTTAGATATGTCCGAGTACATGGAAAAACATACAGTTGCGCGTCTAATTGGATCTCCTCCTGGTTATGTTGGATTTGAAGAAGGTGGGCAACTTACTGATGCAGTTCGAAGTCGACCTTATTGTATTGTTCTTTTTGATGAAATTGAAAAAGCACATCCAGATGTTTACAACGTATTATTACAAATATTAGATGATGGTATTCTATCGGACTCAACTGGTAGAACAGTTTCGTTTCAAAATACCTTAATCATGCTAACTTCAAATTTAGGATCACAAACAATTTTAGAATTTTGTGCACAAAAACCAACTCGAACACCAGATGAAGAGTCTATGCTTAAAAAGCTAGTAACACAAACCTTGGGTTCAAAATTCAGACCTGAATTTTTAAATCGTTTAGATGATGTCGTAATTTTTCATCCGTTATCACGAGATCATATAAGTGCAATAGCATTTTTATTACTAGATGAAGTTGATGAACGACTTGCTCGAAAAGGATTCCATCTTTTAGTTACAAGCCGATTATTAACCACAATTCGTCAAGAAGGTTTTAACTCTATGTACGGTGCAAGACCGTTACGTCGTGCTATAAGCAAATGGGTTGAAGATCCTATTGCTGAAAAACTATTACACATAGAAGATGAAATCGAATTTGGTAGTAGTCTTCTTGTAGATGTAGAAGGAAATGACCCTGGTATTCCGCAAGTTTTGGTGTTACCACCTGGTTTGCGAGAAGAGATTCAAACTCGTAATAAAAGCGGGATAGTAACTTCAAAACAATCTCTAACGGCAGTTACAAATAAATAATTATCTTTCTTGGTTTTCCCTGGGGTATTTTCCCCCTTTAAAATGATTGCTATGATCAAACCTCGTTTTGTCCTTTCTATTTTGCTTACTCTTTTACCAGCACTACCTTCTGTTGCTATCGAATTAGACGAAGCAACACGTACTGTTCGTTCAGATGTAAAAGGTACACAAATAACATTAACACCAGAACAAGTAAAAAGAGGTAAACGTCTCTTTAACTCATCTTGTGGTGTTTGTCATGTTGGTGGTTTAACAAAAACAAACCCAAATGTTGGTTTAGACCCTGAGTCACTTAGTCTTGCTACTCCTCCACGTGATAATGTTGAATCATTGGTAAATTATATGAAAAATCCCACAACTTACGATGGTTTAGAATCAATTGCAGAGATTCATCCAAGTATTAAAAGTGCTGACATTTTTCCAAAAATGAGATCACTTAGCGAAGAAGATCTTGAAGCTATTGCAGGTCATATTTTAATCCAACCCAAAGTTGTTTCAGAAAAATGGGGTGGTGGTAAAATTTATTATTAATGTTTTTTGTTAATTTTTCAGGAGAGATCATGAAATCATTTACTTTAAGAATCCTTTCTCTTAGTCTTTGTCTTCCTTTTTTAATGTCAACTGTTTCGGTTGCTGCAGACATTGAGAATGGTGAGCGTATATTTAGTGCAAACTGTTCAGCATGCCATGCTGGAGGTAATAATGTTATTATTCCAGAAAAAACTTTAAAAAAAGATGCTTTAGAAGCTAATGGAATGAACAGTGTAGACAAAATTACTTATCAAGTTACAAATGGTAAGAATGCTATGCCTGCTTTTGGTGGTAGATTAGACGATAGCGATATTGAAGATGTTGCAAATTACGTATTATCACAATCAGAAAAGGGTTGGGACTAAATTAATTTAACGCAAAATTTAAAATAAGTACAAAAGGTTAAATACGAAAATTCCTTCCCCTTCTGGGATCGTGAGGGAGTATTTCATTGCTTGTGAAACTTGATTTTATAGTTTCACATTTTTAACCATTTTCTTTTGATTTTATTCACAAACGAACATGAGTACAACTCGAAAGTCCACAATTGTGGATTTCAATCCCGTAGAAACAAGCTTTGAGAAGTGGGCCAAACCTGGTCAATTCTCTCGAACGCTAGCAAAAGGACCAAAAACAACAACTTGGATTTGGAATCTTCACGCTGACGCTCATGACTTTGATATTCAAACAAATTCATTACAAGAGGTATCAAGGAAAATTTTTAGTGCCCACTTTGGACAACTAGCTGTAATATTCCTTTGGTTAAGTGGTATGCACTTCCATGGTGCATACTTTTCTAATTACTCGGCATGGTTAACTAATCCAACATCAACTAAACCTAGTGCTCAAATTGTATGGCCTATTGTAGGACAAGAAGTACTAAATGCAGATGTTGGTGGAAATTTCCAAGGTATTCAAATTACTTCTGGATTCTTCCAACTATGGCGTGCTGAAGGTATTACTAGTGAAGTTGAACTTTATTGGACAGCTATAGGTGGTTTAGTAGCATCATTTTTAATGTTGTTCGCAGGTTGGTTTCATTATCATAAGGCTGCGCCTAAGCTTGAATGGTTCCAAAATGTTGAATCTATGTTAAATCATCATTTAGCTGGTTTATTAGGTTTAGGTTCATTATCTTGGGCAGGGCATCAAATTCATGTGGCATTACCTATAAACAAATTACTTGATTTAGGTGTAAGTCCTGAAGAAATCCCTTTACCATATGAATTTATCCTAAATCGTGATCTAATTGCTCAGTTATATCCAAGTTTCAATAAAGGTTTAACACCTTTCTTTACTTTAAATTGGGGTGAATACTCAGATTTTCTTACGTTTAAAGGCGGATTAAACCCTGTTACTGGTGGGTTATGGTTAACAGATACAGCACATCACCATTTAGCTATTGCAGTATTATTTATTGTTGCTGGGCACATGTATAAAACTAATTGGTTTTTAGGCCATAGTATAAAAACTATCCTTGAAGCTCATAAAGGCCCATTTACTGGTGAAGGTCATAAAGGTTTATATGAAATCTTAACAACATCTTGGCATGCACAATTAGCTATTAACTTAGCATTATTTGGGTCATTAAGTATTATTGTTGCTCACCACATGTATGCAATGCCACCATATCCTTATATTGCAATTGACTATCCAACACAACTTTCGTTATTTACTCATCATGTGTGGATTGGTGGTTTTTGCATTGTTGGCGGTGCAGCTCACGGTGCAATCTTTTTTGTTAGAGATTATAACGCCGCGAATAACTACAATAACTTAGTAGATCGTGTAATTCGTCATAGAGATGCAATTATTTCACATCTAAACTGGGTATGTATATTTTTAGGTTGTCATTCATTTGGACTATATGTACATAATGACACAATGCGTGCATTAGGTAGATCACAAGATTTATTTTCAGATAATGCAATTGCATTGAAACCTATTTTTGCACAATTTATTCAGAACTTACATACTTTAGCTCCTGGTAGCACTGCTCCAAATGCATTAACTACTGTAAGTTATGCTTTTGGTGGAGATGTTATTAGTGTTGGATCTAAAATTGCTATGATGCCTATTAGTTTAGGGACAGCTGATTTCTTAGTCCATCACATCCATGCATTTACAATTCATGTAACTGTTTTAATTTTATTAAAAGGTGTTCTTTATTCAAGAAACTCTCGTTTAATCCCAGATAAGGCAAATTTAGGATTTAGATTTCCTTGTGACGGACCAGGACGTGGAGGTACATGTCAAGTTTCTGCATGGGACCATGTGTTCCTTGGCTTATTCTGGATGTATAACTCAATTTCAATAGTAATTTTCCATTTTAGTTGGAAAATGCAATCTGATGTTTGGGGTACAGTATCTCCTACAGGAGCAGTATCACATATCACTGGTGGAAACTTTGCACAAAGTTCTATTACAATCAACGGTTGGCTTAGAGATTTCTTATGGTCACAAGCAGCACAAGTGGTACAATCTTATGGATCATCACTTTCTGCATATGGTTTAATATTCTTAGGGGCTCACTTTATTTGGGCTTTCAGTTTAATGTTCTTATTTAGTGGACGTGGTTACTGGCAAGAACTTATTGAATCTATTGTTTGGGCTCATAATAAATTAAAAGTTGCGCCGTCAATTCAACCACGTGCACTGAGTATTACTCAAGGACGTGCTGTAGGGCTTGCGCATTATTTATTAGGTGGTATTGGTACTACTTGGGCATTCTTCCTGGCAAGGATCATTTCTGTAGGCTAATGTAGAAAAGGAGAAAAAATACATGGTATACAAATTTCCAAAGTTTAGTAAAGCACTAGCTGAAGATCCCTCAACAAGACGTATTTGGTATGGTATTGCAACAGCGCATGACTTTGAAAGTCACGATGCTATGACAGAGTCAAAACTATATCAAAAAATATTTGCATCACATTTCGGTCACATTGCCATTATTTTCTTATGGACAGCTGGAAATTTATTCCATGTTGCTTGGCAAGGTAACTTTGAAGCTTGGATTCTTAATCCACTTAAAGTTAGACCAATTGCGCATGCAATTTGGGATCCTCATTTTGGACAAGCTGCTTATAAAGCTTTCTTAAAAACTTCAAGTCCTGCTAATTTAGCATTATCAGGTGTCTACGAATGGTGGTACACAATTGGTATGAGAACAAATAATGATCTTTATCAAGGATCATTTTTCTTAATTTTACTATCAAGTTTATTACTCTTCGCTGGTTGGTTACATCTTCAACCTTCATTTAGACCAAGTCTAGATTGGTTTAAAGCTAATGAATATCGATTAAATCATCATTTATCTGGTTTATTTGGTGTTAGTTCATTAGCTTGGACAGGCCATTTAGTTCATGTAGCGATCCCTGAATCAAGAGGTATACATGTAGGTTGGGATAACTTTTTAACGGTTTTACCACATCCAGAAGGTTTAACACCTTTCTTTTCTGGTAATTGGAAAGCATATGCTCAAAATCCAGATACTGTTTCTCATATTTTTGGCTCTAATGAAGGTTCGGGTACAGCTATCTTAACATTCCTTGGTGGTTTTCACCCGCAAACTAAATCGTTATGGTTAACAGATATGGCTCATCACCATTTAGCAATTGCTGTTTTATTCATAGTTGCTGGACATATGTATAGAACTAATTGGTTAATAGGCCATCAAATGAAACTGATTTTAGAAGCTCACCGTCCACCTGGAGGTAGACTTGGAATTGGTCACATTGGTCTTTATGAGACTATTACAAATTCTTTACATTTCCAATTAGGTTTAGCTCTTGCGGCATTAGGAGTAGCAACATCGTTAACAGCACAACATATGTATGCTCTGCCACCTTATGCATTTTTAGCATCGAATTTTCCAACACAAGCTGCTTTATACACACACCATCAATATATTGCTGGGTTCCTTATGGTTGGTGCTTTTGCACATGGAGCAATCTTTTTTGTACGTGATTATGATCCAGCGGTAAATACAAGAAATGGGGAAAAAAACGTACTTGCTAGAATGTTAGAACACAAAGAGGCAATTATTTCTCATTTAAGTTGGGTAAGTTTGTTCTTAGGTTTCCATACTTTAGGAATTTATGTTCATAACGATGTAGTAGTGGCTTTTGGTCAACCAGAAAAACAAATTCTTGTTGAACCTTTATTTGCAGAATGGATTCAAGCAGCGTCAGGAAAAACACTGTACAATTTTGACTTATTATTAGCCTCAAGTACTAGTTCAGCTAGTGTTGCTAGTAGTCAACTTTGGTTACCTGGTTGGTTAAGTGCAATTAATGACGGTAAAAACTCATTATTCCTACCTATTGGGCCTGGTGATTTCTTAGTTCATCATGCTATCGCCTTAGGTCTTCATACTACAACGTTAATTCTTGTGAAAGGAGCTTTAGATGCTCGTGGATCAAAACTAATGCCAGATAAAAAAGATTTTGGTTATAGTTTCCCTTGTGATGGACCAGGACGTGGAGGTACATGTGATATTTCTGCCTGGGACGCTTTTTATCTTGCAATGTTTTGGATGTTAAATACTATAGGCTGGGTTACATTCTACTGGCATTGGAAACATTTAACATTATGGCAGGGTAATCAGGTTCAGTTTAATGAGTCTTCAAACTACATTATGGGTTGGTTAAGAGATTATTTATGGCTTAACTCTTCACCTCTAATTAATGGTTATAACCCATTTGGTATGAACTCACTTTCTGTATGGGCTTGGATGTTCTTGTTTGGTCACTTAGTATGGGCAACGGGATTCATGTTCTTAATTTCTTGGCGAGGATATTGGCAAGAATTAATTGAAACAATTGTTTGGGCTCATGAACGTACACCGTTAGCAAACCTTGTACGTTGGAAAGACAAACCAGTAGCATTATCAATTGTTCAAGCTAGACTTGTTGGTTTAGCGCATTTTACAATTGGTTATGTTTTAACTTATGCAGCCTTTGTTATTGCTTCAACAATAGGTAAATTAGGTTATTAAGTTAAATCAAGGAACTTTTTAAGTTCCTTGATTTAACTTTTAAATATTTATTTTTAAATTAAGGTTATATTTATATGGCTAAGATAAGCGTCATTAAAAGGCAAGTTCGACGTGAAAATTTAGTACGTCGATATTCCGCACTTAGATTACAGTTAAAAAATGAATTAAAAAAAGAGACCTCATTTAAAACAAAAATGGAGCTCGACATGAAATTACAGAAATTACCTAAAGATAGTTCTAAAGTACGTTTAAAAAACCGCTGTTGGAAAACTGGTCGAAGTAAGTCTGTTTTTCGTGATTTTGGACTTTGTAGAAATGTTGTTCGCGAGATGGCAAATCAGGGTCTTTTACCTGGTGTAGTTAAATCTAGCTGGTAAAAAATAAAAAGACAGCACTCCTACAGGGAAATCATTTAATCCCTGGGAGGCTGATATAATTTTGGACTTAAGCTTGACCTCGTCTATACTGAAAGTAAGCAGACACAAATAGGCCTATTAAAGTAACAACAATTAGTCCTAAAACAATTCCAAATAATAGAGGTTCAATCATAATATAGCTTTATGCATATTTTCAAGAATTCTTTACAACCTTTGGTTTAAAGTTATCTAAATCCTACTGCTGCTTGCCATACGAAAGCTAATAGTAAAAATAAAACTGGAATTACCGGTAAAATATCAACTATAGGACTGAAAACGGCAAACACATCTGGTAGTTTCGCAAGAAGAATTTCGGGCATGGCGAAGAACCTTGTTATTCGACTACAAAGGATTTTGTTTCAACGAATAAAATTTTAATATTAATTTTTTAGAGATTTTTTTTAAATTAAACTTAAAACTAAAGCTTTTATAAGATTTTTACTTTTTAAATTTAATTTTACGTAAGATTTATGCTCATTTAATAAATATTCTGCTTTTTTAACCATATTTACTTATATGATTAGCACTACAACATTAGTTATTATACACTACTTTCGAGGACTTAGGAGGAATATCTATGGTTAGTCTTGTCCAATCACTCACTTTATTATTTGTAATTTGTTCTCTTCTTCTTATTATTTTAATTCCAATTTTACTTGCTACAGGTGATGAATCAGGAAATACAAAAGGAGCGGTTTCAGGCTTAGCTACTTTTTGGGGAAGTTTACTTATCGCAACAAGTATTGCAAATTCATTTTTATAAATTATAAAAATTAAATGAAAGCTAGTGAAGGGAATTGAACCCCCAACCTACTGATTACAAATCAGTTGCTCTACCAGTTGAGCTACACCAGCAATATCTTATCTCTGCATATTTACTATTATGCAGAGGTAATGTAAGAATACAAGGATTTTAACTTTATTTATATAGTACATAACCTGCGGATGGAGAGACTCGAACTCTCAAGGAATTACCCACTGGATTCTAAGTCCAGCGCGGCTACCAATTTCGCCACATCCGCTATATAAATTGGACTTGAACCTTTGTTTACCACTTTATTAATAAGCTAAGCGTCTTTAGAGGATTATCTTAAAAACCTTTTAATTTTACTAGCTTAAAATTTATCTCACTATATTTATATAAAATTTTATTTATTTTATCAAAAAATTAACATATAATTTAATATAACGTAATACAAGAAAGGCTTTAAAGATATGTCTCATTCAATTACTCTTTTTAATGAGTTAAACTTAACAAATAAGCTTCTTATTTTAGTAAATTACTCGAATCAGGCTAATACTAAGATTCGTATTAGACAATCAGAAATTTTAACAAAGACTAATGATAACTCAGGGTATAAATTAGATCCAAATGGTACTTTAACCTTTATGGAAAACCATTTAGGAATTTCTAAAAGTAAAGAAAAAACAAAATTATTGAATCAATTTCTTCAAGAAATAAAACAGGTTGATATTAAATCAAAAATTAATATTAAAGAGTTACAAAGATCTAAAAACTTAAGTCAATCGAGAATATTAACAACAAAATTAACAAAAATAAGTATTTAAGTTAAAATTATATCTTTTCAATTTAAAAATAAATTTTTAAATTGAAAAGATACAAGCAAATATTGAAAAAAAAAATAATAATTAAATGTGAATTTTCATAAGGAAAATGAATAGCGTCTTTAGTTCAGTTGGTAGAACGTAGGTCTCCAAAACCTAATGTCGAGGGTTCAAGTCCTTCAAGGCGTGTTTTATGTCTAATATAATATTTACTTATAATAACTGTTTACACTCAAAATATTATTTGATAATATCAAGTTAAGAAAAATAGTTTTTTATTCACTAATTCAAAATAAAAAGCTTGAATTTTAGAACAAACCATTAAAACTTGCGTAAAAAATGCCAAAAAAAATTGTAGCAGTAATTAAGCTTGCGTTAAAAGCTGGTAAAGCAACCCCAGCTCCTCCTGTAGGTCCTGCTTTAGGGCAGCATGGTGTCAATATAGCATTATTTTGTAAAGACTATAATGCCAGAACTGCAGATAAAGGTGATTTAGTTATTCCAGTTGAAATATCCGTATATGAGGATAGAAGTTTTTCATTTATTTTAAAAACTCCGCCTGCATCAGTTTTGTTGAAAGTCAATTTACAAATAAAAAAAGGATCAGCAAAACCTAACAAAGTTAAAGTAGGTTCAATTAGTCGTCAAGGCTTAGAAGAAATTGCTCGTATTAAATTACCAGATTTAAACACGGATAATATAGACGCAGCAATAAAAATAATAGAAGGAACAGCTAAGAATATGGGAATTACAATCCAAGATTCTTAAGGAGAAAATATATGCAACGCATGTCAAAAAGATTTAAAGAAGTTAAAAATTTAATTCAGCCCAAATCATACGTTTTAGAGGAAGCTTTAAGTTTACTAAAACAAACTGCAACAGCAAAATTTGTTGAGTCAAGTGAGGTGCACTTTTGCCTAAATTTAAACCCTAAGTATGCCGATCAACAGCTACGTGCTACCGTTGTTTTACCACATGGAACAGGGCGTAATATAAAAGTTGTAGCTATCACAAGTTCAGATAGCTCATTAAAAGCAGCTGATGTAGGTGCAGAACGAATTGGGTCTGATGATTTAATTGAAGCTATTAATGCAGGTTATACAGATTTTGATGTTCTGATTGCCGAGCCAGATATGATGCCTAAAATAGCAAAATTAGGACGTGTTTTAGGACCAAAAGGTTTAATGCCATCTCCAAAAGCTGGTACTGTAACTAAAGATATTGTTACTGCTATTCAAGAATTTAAGAGAGGTAAATTAGAATATCGTGTTGATAAAACTGGAATTGTGCATATTAACTTTGGTAAAGTAGACTTTCCAGTGACTCAGTTACAAGAAAACTTTTCAACCGTTTATAAATCTATTATGCAGAATAAACCTAATGGGGCAAAAGGTAAATATCTTAAAAAACTTTATATTTGCAGTACGATGGGACCATCGATTGAATTAGATTATTCATTATTATAAAAAATTCAATTTTTATTGCATGCTTATTTCATTCAAAAGTATAACCAAACTTACATATGTCTACAAAAACTGAGCAAATTTTAGAAGATCTAAAAAGCCTTACACTTATTGAAGTATCTGATTTAGTTGAAAAACTAGAAAAAACCTTTAATATTGATGCTTCACAAGTTTCAGCTGGTGTTGTCATGGCTGGTGCGCCCGCTGCTATTCCAGCAGCAGTTGAAGAAGCAAAAAGCGAATTCGATGTAATTTTAGCTGAGGCTCCTCCAGCGGATAAAAAATTGGGTGTTTTAAAAATTGTACGAACATTAACAGGATTAGGTCTAAAAGAAGCGAAAGATTTAGTTGAATCTGCACCAAAAACAATTAAAGAAAAAGCATCAAAAGCAGAAGCTGATAATATGAAAAAAGAATTAGAAGAGGCGGGTGGTAAAGTTACGTTAAAATAAAAAATGGACTTAATTTGATATTAGCTAGTAAAATACTAGCTAATATCAAAACTTATTACCTCGAAAATTAATTTTTTAAAATAATCCTAAAGTAATAGCTTTATTAATAGGTAAACAAGCACCAATACCTAACCAAATAGCAACAAAAGTACCAAATAAGAATACTGCAGATGCAATTGGTCTGCGGAATGGATTTTGGAAATTATTAATATTCTCAATAAATGGAACTGTAAGTAATCCAGCTGGTACAGATGCCATTGCTAATACTCCTAATAATTTATTAGGTAAAACACGTAATAAATTAAATGTAGGGAAGAAATACCATTCAGGAAGAATTTCTAATGGAGTTGCAAATGGGTCTGCTTTTTCACCTAAAGCTGAAGGTTCTAATACTGATAAACCAATTACTAGTGCAAATGTCCCTAAAATAACTACTGGGAAAATGTATAAAAGATCATTTGGCCATGCTGGTTCTCCATAATAATTATGGCCCATACCTTTAGCTAATTTGGCACGTAGAACCGGGTTAGTTAAATCAGGTTTTTTTATAACTGACATAATTTTTCTCCTTTTAGTAAAATTTTAACTCTTTAAAGTGGACCAGAAATACCTTGTTTACGGATCATTAAGAAATGCATTAACATTAATACTGCAGCTATTAAAGGTAATACAAATGTATGTAAACTATAGAATCTTGTTAAAGTTCCTTGACCAACGCTTACACCACCTCTTAAAAGTTCTACTAAAGGAGATCCTATAACTGGAATTGCTTCAGGTACACCTGTTACAATTTTACAAGCCCAATAGCCTACTTGATCCCATGGTAATGAGTAACCAGTTACACCAAATGATACTGTTACAACTGATAGTAAAACACCTGTTGTCCATGTTAGTTCTCTTGGTTTTTTAAAACCTCCAGTTAAGTATACACGGAAAACATGGAGAACCATCATCATTACCATCATACTTGCAGACCATCTATGAATTGATCTTATAAGCCAACCAAAATTTACATCTGTCATTAAGTATTCAACTGATGCAAATGCTTCAGTAACAGTTGGTCTATAATAGAATGTCATAGCAAATCCTGTTGCCACTTGAACAAGAAAGCATGTTAATACAATTCCACCAAAACAGTAAAAAATGTTAACGTGTGGTGGAACATACTTACTAGTAATATCATCAGCTATGGCTTGAATTTCTAATCTTTCTTCAAACCAGTCATAAACTTTTCCCATAAAATTAATTAAATAATCTAATACACAATTAAACCGAAAAATAAATACATTATATATCTCTATTCAAAATTTTTCCATACAAATAGAGTAAAGGTTTTAGGATCTCTAGTAATTTCGTCTGATCTTTTGTTCATATCAAAACTAGCAAATACAATATTTTCATTTTTGTACCCTTGTTTCGTCATTGGAATTGTCTTTAAACCTTTAAGAAACAAACTACTTAATATTAAATCATATGGTGTAATATTAATTAAACTTTTATATGTAAATAAATTTGTTTGACCCATTACACGTGAAGCTAATCTAAAACAAGCACGGTTTACAATATTTTTAATACTCCTTGCATTTGCAAATAATGGAAGTTGACGTCTTAAGTCTAAATACTTTATAAAGACTTCTTCGGCATAAAAGCTCATTTGATATTGTCTTTCTTCAAAAAGTAATTTTGCAATTGTTAAAAGTTCTTCGCGACTATAATCTGGAAAATCAATATGATGTGCAACACGAGATGATAACCCTGGGTTTGATCGATAAAAAAGTTTCATTGGTTCACTATATCCGGCGAATATTAAAACGATATCAGTACGATTATTTTCCATTACTTGTAATATCATTTCGATTGCTTCACCACCATAGTCTTTTTCATTGTTAGGTTTATAAAGATAATAAGCCTCGTCAATTAACAAAACACCACCCATGGCCTTTTCTAGCACATCTTTTGTTTTTGGTGCTGTTTGACCCACAAATTGAGCTACAAGATCATCTCTACTTACCACAACTAGTTGCCCACGTGATAAATATCCAAGATTTTGCAATAATTCGGCCATTCTTGAAGCAACAGTACTTTTCCCTGTACCCGGGCTGCCTGTAAACGACATATGTAAACCAGGATAATATTTGCTTAATCCAAAATCCTGACGTATTTTATCCATGAAAAGAATAGCCGTAATTTCAGTAATTCTTTTTTTTACTGATTGTAAACCAATAAGATCATCATCTAATTTTTGTAAGCTTTCATTAATTTTATAAGTTTTTTTTAATTCTTGAATATCAATATTTTTAGAGTCCATTTAAAAATTTACAAATTATACATGCTATTTTTCGAAATTTTTTGTACGTAAATAAATTTCTTAATAAATCTTAGTTAAATAAGAGTTAACAGCTTTATTTTAAAATAAAATTCAAGCTATCATAGTTTTTAGTAAACTATATAAAAATAGAAGGCTTTGTAGCTCAGTGGTTAGAGCAGGGGACTCATAAGCCCAAGGTCGCAGGTTCAAGTCCCGCCAAAGCCAACGTAAAAATAATAAATGGAGAGATGGCTGAGTGGTCGAAAGCGGCAGATTGCTAATCTGTTGTACAAGCTTAATTGTACCGAGGGTTCGAATCCCTTTCTCTCCTAGGCTTATTTATATTTAGCCTGTAAAGTGTTATAAAAAGCTTAATGCAAATAAGGGGTTGTAGCTTAATTGGTTAGAGTACCGCCCTGTCACGGCGGAAGTTGCGGGTTCGAGTCCCGTCAATCCCGATAGTTTCTTCTTTATGTCAAGTAAGTAACAAGTCTTTTTTATAGTCAGAGCTATGAATAACTCTATTCATAGCTCTGACTATAATTTTTATTTATTTTCAGCAGCTAATAAATCGACTACTGACGCTAATTTATTACTTTTTTCAACTCTAGTAGAAGCTTCAGACATAACATCTTCAAGAATTTTTTCTTCGTCTTCTTGTGATTTTATAGATTTTATTTTTTCAATGTACTTCTCCGTATTTAATAATTCTTCCATTTCTTCTCTAATTAGTTCAACAACAGGAGAATTTTGTCTCAGTTTGCTTGAAGGTAAAATTAGACGAATTGGTTTTGCCTCAGCTAATAAACTTCTTATTTCATAGCCTTCTAAAGTTTCTTTTTGGATTATTTTATTAACTAACTTATCTAATAAAATACGATTTTCTTGAATGATTGATAACGCCTCGTTGTAAGCATGCTCAATATGAAGTCTAACCATTGTATCAATTAATGTAGTTAGTTCCTCAGAATAACCTTGACTTGAACCACGCATCATAGCGTCTCTTGGTTGTTGATCTTCTAGTGCAACAGGGCCTAGTGGCGACATACCATATTCTGTAACAATTTGTCGAGCTAAAAAAGTTGCTCGTTGAATATCATCCACACCTACAGTCGTTACTTCAGCTTTTCCGAATACTACTTCCTCTGCAGCTCTACCTGCTAAAAGCGAAACTAAACGTGTTAATAATTGATTTCTAGAGTACATAGTCTCTTCACTTGGTACATAAGTTGTTGAAGATTTTGTACGACCGCGAGGTATTAAAGAAACCATTTCAACAGGATCATGGTATTCAAGTAAAGATGCTGTTAATGCATGACCTACTTCATGATATGCTAAGATACGTTTATAACGATTTTCTTCCATTGGGGGTTTAGGAATACCACCCGTTACCTTATCAAGCGCTTCATTTAAGCGTTTTACAGTTATTGATTTTTCATTGTACCTAGCAGTAAGAATTGCTGCTTCATTCATTACATTTGCTAAATCTGCACCTGAAAATCCAGGAGTACGTTTAGCTACAGTATCTAATTGAACATCTGCATCTATTTTTTTGTCTTTAGCATGAACTTTAAGAATGGATAAACGCGCTTTTGAATCTGGAAATCCTACAACAAGTTGTCTATCAAAACGCCCAGGTCTTAATAAAGCTGAATCTAAAATATCTACACGGTTAGTTGCAGCAATTACTATGACCCCATTATTTGTTTCAAAACCATCCATTTCAGTTAAAAGCTGATTTAACGTTTGTTCTCGCTCATCGTTACCACCTCCAACTCCAGATCCCCTCTGTCTACCAACTGCATCTATTTCATCAATAAAAATAATGCAAGGGGTTTTTGCTTTAGCTCTTTTAAAAAGGTCACGAATTCTTGAAGCCCCTATTCCGACGAATAATTCTACAAACTCTGATGCTGAACAACTAAAGAAAGGGACTTTTGCCTCGCCTGCAATAGCTTTAGCTAGTAATGTTTTACCTGTCCCAGGAGGTCCTGATAATAAAACTCCTTTAGGAATTTTTGCACCAACTCGAGTGTAACGTTCTGGTTTTTTTAAAAATGTAACAATTTCTTGGAATTCTTCTTTTACTTCATCAATACCGGCAACATCATCAAAGGTAACACCTGTTACAGGTACACTATCGTATCTTGCCTTGGTTTGAAAAAATTGTCTGAAACCAAAAGGATTAAATGGATTGTTTCCACCTCCTGATGAATTACGTCTTGATTTAGCCGAATTATCTGAAGCTCGATTAAATAAAAAATACCCACCTAAAATAATACCAAGTAAAATTGAAACTGTAACAAAATTTACAGAAAAAAATTCAAATGGCTTATTAGATTGTTCTATTGCATGAACATCAAAATTTATTCCGGAGTCTTTAAGCTTACGTATAAGTTTAATATCTTTATTAGGAACGTTTACTCCAATTCGTTGTGATCTATAACCAGATTCTGGTGTAGATGCTTCAACAACTGCAAATTTTGAGTTATTATAAAAATCGACACGTTTTACCCATCCATTTTCAATATATTCTAAAAATCTACCATACGTAATTATGGAAGTTGGTGCAGTCGCCGTATCATTTACGCTTTCTATTGCAATGAGAGTTTCTGCACTACCTGTAAGTAATCCAATCATAAAATCAAATCCTCCTAAGAAATAATCTATTTTTCTAAGTGTTATACAAAATAACTATATTTTCCTTACTTAATATTATATACCGCTTTTCCAACCAAAATTAATTATTTCCAAAAACTTTTCATATTGAGTATTCTGCCTTTTTTTAAAAATATTAATTAAGATAATAAAGACTTAAAAACCAGGGGAAAAATTTCAAATGATTCAAAAAGGCTCAACAGTTCGAATTTTGCGCAAAGAATCTTATTGGTATAATGAATCAGGAACGGTAGTAGTTGTTGATCAAGGTAAATTACGTTATCCCGTTTTAGTTAGGTTTACAAAAGTAAACTATACTGGAACAAATACAAATAATTTCGCACTTAATGAGGTTGAAGAAGTTATTACAAAAAAATCATCTTAAACAATTTTATTTTGGTCATGGAAACGTTTTCCATGACCAGTAAACTTTAAAAGTTATTCAAAATTTATTTAAAAGTAACAAAATTTTATCGAGATAAGTTGCCCCAATCTACATCAACATCATTTAAAATAAGTGATGAGTTGTAAATTTGAAGAATAATCAATAAAAATACAAGAAATAAAGCCATTACAAAACCCATAATTGGTGTACTCCCCCAACCAGGTCCAACCTTTCCATATTCAGAATTTAAAGGTCGTAAAATTGCTCCTAGCTTGGTTTTAAAAGTCATTAGTTATTTCTCCTTTTAGACTTACAAACAAAAGAATCAAATATTTCAAAATGAAATACTTGATTGAAGACAAGTTATAATATATTTAGGAAAACTTACGAAACCAAGATTTACTAATTTAATATTAAGTAGATATTGGTTCAATAAGTTGAACTATATTTATAAAGAACAAGTAAATAAAAATGAATACAAATATCACAATGGATAGCGTGGATTCTGCCTTGCTCTTAGTTACATTCTTAGAATGTTTATTGCTTGGTATAGTGGTTTATGCAGTTTATGTATCTTTTGGTCCACCCGCTCAAGACCTTCGTGATCCTTTTGAAGAACACGAAGATTAAATATTAACGTATCATAACAGTTGTGTTATGATACGATTATTTAGTAATAATACGTGGTGGTTCACGAAAGAAAACTGCAAAGAAGATTACCATTAAAGTTCCTATAAGTAAAAACGTGTAAACTAGTGCTTCCATTTTTTATTTCCTATTTAAATAAAACCTTGTCTTCTTGTACTTTCGTCACCTAATTTCTGAAGTACACCAAATTCAATTTGATCACTAATACTTGCATCAATACCAGTAAATACGTCACGATAAAGTGTTCTTGCTCCGTGCCAAAGATGGCCTAGGAAGAAGATAAGAGCAAAGTTAGCGTGACCAAATGTGTACCATCCTCTTGGACTACTTCTAAATACTCCATCAGATTCTAAACTTGTTCTATCAAACTCAAATACTTCTCCAAGTTGGGCTTTACGCGCATATTTTTTAACAGTAGGAGCATCTTTAAAGGTTTGACCATTAAGTTTACCACCATAGAAATTTACATTTACACCAACTTGTTCAATACTATATTTAGATTCAGCACGACGGAATGGAATATCCGCACGGATGATACCATCTTTATCTAATAAAAGAACTGGGAATGTTTCAAAGAATGCTGGCATACGACGCACTGTTAATTCTCTACCTTCACGATCTGTGAAAATTGGGTGACCTAACCATGCTTCTGCGATACCATCACCTTTATTCATTGGACCTGCACGAAATAAACCACCTTTTGCAGGGTTATTTCCAATGTAATCATAGAATGCTAGTTTATCTGGAATACGAGCCCATGCTTGTGACTTCGATAATCCTTCAGCAACTGAATTTTCAACACGTCTTTCAATTTCTTGTTGGAAATATCCACTGTCCCATTGATAACGTGTAGGACCAAATAATTCAATTGGTGTAGTTGCTGAACCATACCACATAGTTCCTGATGTAACGAACGCAGCAAAAAATACTGCAGCAATACTACTAGATAATACTGTTTCAATATTACCCATTCTTAATCCACGATATAAACGTTGAGGTGGTCTCACAATAATGTGGAAAAACCCTGCAAGAATACCAAATGTTCCTGCTGCAATGTGATGAGCGGCAACACCACCAGGATTAAATGGATTAAATCCATCAGGACCCCAAGATGGTGCAACTCCTTGGACTTTTCCTGTTAAACCGTAAGCATCTGATAGCCAGATCCCAGGTCCAAAAAACCCTGTTACATGAAAAGCACCAAATCCTAAACAAAGGATACCTGATAAAAATAGATGAATACCAAATACTTTAGGTAAATCTAATGATATTTCATCCGATCTTTGGATATTAAAAATATCTAAATCCCAATATACCCAATGCCAAATAGCAGCAAGAAATAATAGGCCTGAAAGTACGATGTGTGTTAATGCAACACCTTCGTAACTCCATAATCCAGGATTTAAGCCACTTTCACCAGTAACACTCCAACCACCCCACGAATCAGTTACGCCTAATCTTGTCATAAAAGGCATAACAAACATACCTTGTCTCCACATAGGATTCAAGATAGGATCTGATGGATCAAAAATTGCAAGTTCATATAAAGCCATTGAACCAGCCCACCCTGAAACTAAAGCAGTATGCATAATGTGAACTGCTAATAGTCTTCCAGGATCATTTAATACTACGGTATGGACACGATACCAAGGTAATGCCATTCTTTTCGCCTCCGTTTAGATGGTTTGACTTTCTTGAAAAAAAACTAAATTATTTTGTTGTTTAGTTTTTTATTGTTTATTAAAAAAAATAAACTTATTTAATTATAAATTGTGATCAATTAAAAACTGACTAATTTTATAAAAGTCTTTACTAAATTATAAAACTTTGTATAATCAAAAACGAAACCCGATCTAATGATCAAGAATTTTAGAAAAAATTATAGGAAAAGAAAATTATATATCAATGGCAACAACATATAAAGTAAAACTTATTTATCCTACTGATGCTGAAGATGCTAACCGTTTTATTGATTGTGATGACGATGAATACATTTTAGATGCTGCAGAAGAAAACGGATTTGAACTACCTTATTCTTGTAGATCTGGTTCTTGTTCAACTTGTGCAGGACGTGTAGTAGGTGGTACAATTGATCAATCAGAACAGTCGTTTTTAGAAGACGATCAAGTTGCAGAAGGATTCGTATTAACTTGTGTTGCTTATCCCGCATCTGATTGTCAAATTTTAACAAATCAAGAAGATGAGCTTTATTAAGCTTTAAATCTTTACAATAAGATAAAGTTAAGTTTAACTTAACTTTATCTTATTAATTTTTTTAATTTATTTGATTGAAAAAGATAGAAATATCAACTCCTGGAGGAAATGAAATAGCACTTAAAAGATTAATGTAATTTTTTTTAGGTACTTGAATATCGAATATCCATTTATGTCTTCTTATTTCAAATTGTTCTTGTGATGATTTATCAACGTGAGGAGATCTTAACAATGAGTAGTAACGTTTTTTTACAGGTAGGCGGACAGGACCTTTAAGTAGAGTTTGTCCACTATAAATGCCATCTAGTCGTTTTAGTTCTTTTTCTAGTAACAAACTACTTATTCTTAATACCCTTGAATTATAAGCTTTTAATCGAATACGAAAATTGATTTCTCCATTTTTCGTCATATTATATTTTAGCCTCTTTATTAAGAATAATTTTATCTATTCTAAAATTTTTGATACAACACCTGCCCCAATTGTTCTGCCACCTTCACGAATAGCAAAACGCATCCCTGCTTCAATAGCAATAGGTGAGATTAGTTCTGCTGTCATTTTAATACGGTCACCTGGAATTACCATTTCTGCGGCTGCTCCATCATCAGCAGTAAATCCTGTAATATTGCCAGTAACGTCTGTTGTTCTAACATAAAATTGAGGTCTATATCCTGGCAAAAATGGCGTATGACGTCCACCTTCTTCTTTCTTTAGAATATAAACTTCGGCTTCAAAACGTTTATGTGGTTTAATAGTACCTGGTTTAGCCAAAACCATTCCTCTTTGAATATCACCTTTTTGAACACCACGTAATAAAATACCGATATTATCTCCAGCAAACCCTTCATCCAGTGTTTTTTGAAACATTTCTAAACCAGTAACCGTTGTTGTTTTTGTTTCTACAATACCAACAATTTCAATTGTTTCACCGACTTTAATAGTGCCACGTTCAATTCTTCCTGTTGCAACTGTACCACGGCCTGTAATTGAAAATACATCTTCAACAGCCATTAAGAATGTTTTATCAACATCACGGACTGGTGTCGGAATGTAACTATCAACAGCATCCATTAGATCAAAAATTTTATCGACCCATTGGTTTTCACCACGTTTTGTAACAGTACTATTTGATACGGCTTCTAAAGCCATTAAAGCTGATCCTGAAACAAAAGGTATTTCTTCACCAGGGAAATCATAGTTTGATAGTAACTCACGCACCTCAAGTTCTACTAACTCCAGAAGCTCATCATCATCAACTTGATCTGCTTTATTCAAAAATACAACAATATGAGGTACACCTACCTGTTTTGCTAAAAGAATATGCTCACGTGTTTGGGGCATTGGCCCATCAGCTGCGGAAACAACAAGAATAGCTCCATCCATTTGAGCAGCACCGGTAATCATATTTTTTACATAATCCGCATGGCCGGGACAATCCACATGCGCATAATGACGTGTTTCTGTCTGGTACTCTACATGGGCTGTGTTAATTGTAATACCACGTGCTTTTTCTTCTGGAGCTGCATCAATGTCATCATATTTTTTAGCTTTCGAATCTCCTAAAAGAGAAAGTGTACTTGTAATCGCAGCTGTTAGTGTTGTCTTACCATGGTCTACATGACCAATTGTACCAATATTTACATGAGGTTTTGTACGTTCAAACTTTTCGCGAGCCATTTTTTTATTCCTTTTTTGTTTATTAAAATTGTAATTGAATCAATTCAATAATTAAATTATATTTTCTACTTTTTAGTTTTAAAGAAACTAAATGCCTTATTTGCTTCAGCCATTTTATGAACTTCTTCACGTCTACGTATAGAGTTTCCTATTCCTTTTGAAGCATCCATTAATTCACGAGCTAGTTTAAATGACATATTTTTACCAGATCTATCACGTGAAAATTTCAAAATCCATTTTAAAGCTAAGTTTGTAGCTCTAAGGCGTTTTACTTCAATTGGAACTTGATATGTTGCACCACCGATTCTTTTTGGTTTTAATTCTACTATAGGGCTTACATTTTGAACAGCCTTTTCTAAAGTTACAAGACCTTCAACACTTGTTTTTTGTTTAACATAATCTAGAGCCCTATAGACAATTCTCTCTGCTAACTGTTTTTTGCCACTTTTAAGTACACGTAAGCTTAATAAACTTACAAGATAACTATTGTAAACGGGATCTGGACCAGGTAGACGTTTTCTAATTCTTTTTCGTCTTGACATTTTAATTATTTTCTAGGTTAGTTTTTTTTAGGTTTACGAGCACCGTATTTTGAACGACCTTGCATTCTTTTAGTAACACCTACTGTATCTAATGCTCCACGAACAACTCTGTAACGAACACCAGGTAAATCTTTTACACGACCACCTCTAATAAGAACAACTGAATGTTCTTGTAAGTTATGACCTTCACCAGGAATATGCGCAGTAACTTCAAATCCGGATGTCAATCTAATTCGAGCTACTTTGCGCATTGCAGAGTTAGGTTTTTTTGGTGTAACAATGTACACTCGTGTACATACACCTCGCCTTTGTGGACAGGCTTTCAAAGCAGCGGCTTTACTTTTTTTTGCAACGCTCAGGCGTTCATTTCTAATTAGTTGTTGAACCGTTGGCATAATTTATTTATTGTCCTCCTCTGATTCCATATTATATTTTTTTAAGAATCGTTCTACACGACCTTCAGTATCAATAATTTTTTGTGAGCCAGTAAAGAAAGGATGATTTCCTGACCATATATCTACGTGTAACTCAGGTTTAGTAGATGATATTGTCATAATTTCTTTACCATCACAATAAACTTTTGTTTTTTCGAACCAATTTGGATGAATATTTTTTTTTGGCATATTAATTAACGTTTAGAGTATTGTGGTGCTTTACGTGCTTTTTTTAAGCCACATTTTTTACGTTCTTTTATTCTAGTATCACGACTCAGTAATCCTAAGTGTCTAAGTTTAGTTCTTTTGTCATTATCTAAACTTGAAATTGCTTTTGCTACTGCTAGTCTAATTGCTTGCGTTTGACCTTGTAAACCACCGCCAGAAACTTCAATAATAATATTATATGCTTTATCAGATTGGAAAATTTCAAGTGGTGTTCTACAAATACCTAAACCGTGAGCTATTGCATGAAAATATTCAATACCAGGCTTTTGATTGACAGTAATTTCTCCTGTACCTGGAAGAATTTTAACAAGTGCTGACGCACTTTTTCTACGGCCTACACCGCTAGCAACTACATTATTCTTTTCAAATTTTACCATAATTTATATTATTATTTGCCGAAGGTAATTTCTTTTGGTTTTTGTGCTTTATGTGGATGCTCATTTCCAGCATAAACTCGTAATCGCTTAGCTAAATCAGATTTTTCAAATCCATTAGGTAACATTCTTTTTACAGCTAGTTCAATTACTCTATAAGGAAAGCGTGAAAGTAATTCAGCTAAAGATCTTGTTTTTAATTCACCAGGTTTACCTGTATGTGTGTAATAAAATTTTTGTTTTAATTTATTACCGGTAACTTTTATTTTATCGGCATTAACAACGACCACATATACTTTACTATCACTACCTGGAGTATAACTTACTTGAGTTTTACCTTGAATTAAATTTGCAATCTGCGTTGATAATCGACCAAGTGTTTGGCCTTGTGCGTCAACTAAATACCAACTTTTTTCTTTATATTTTCCTAAGGGTATATACGTATCATTCATGTTTTAGATAGGTTTTAAAATTTTATATTTGCTCAATGTAAGTAATTAACAAAATTTTAAAGTGGTAATGAACTTGGAATCAATTCCCATTTCAAATTTTTATCAAGATTTATAGATAAACCAATTAAATTCAAAGATTTTTCTATAGTGATTAACTCGTTTTCATTTAAACCAATTCGTTTTAATAACTCGAGAGGTGTAGAAATTAGACTTTTTAGACTTACAAATCCTTCCCTTCTAAGGCACAATTCAAGATTAGTGGGCAAGTTCAAATGTTTTAAATCAAGATTTTTTAAAACTTCAGTAGTATAGGAGTCTACAATATTATCTCTAACTTGGTGGGCCAGAATATATTGAGAACCTATCTCTAAAGATAACAAAAGATTTTTCTCACTAGCATAAATATGAGGAATGGGTTCTAAAATAGTTAATGTATCTCTTAATTCATTAACTGCAAGCTCAATTGCTATAGCTGGTTCTAAATCACCTCTACTTATTACGACAAACCTTAAAAATTCTTCCGTATCAGTAACTCCTCTTTTTATAAGTTCTTCATATTCTAGTACAGATGAGTTTGTAGTTTGGATAACATCAAAACCACATGATTGAATTGAAGAATATATTGGATCTACAACAATGATATCAAGAGGGAGTTTTTGGGATGGACTTACTTTAATTTTACTATCTTTTAACTTTGTTCCAAGAACATCGCCATGTGTATTGTTGAGCGTTTTTAAATTATTTAATAATTTTTCAGTTGAAACATCATATTTATTGTTTTGGTTAAGTAAATTTGATTTTGTATTACTTTTTTTTAAAGTTTTCAAAAAATTATTGTCATTACTATTACCAAAGATGCTATTAATATCATTTTCTCTGAGTTTTAGTAAGTTCTTATTTGTTAGTTTAATCGGGTTAATTGGATCAATATAATCAGAGCCCTGATTAGTCTCCGAAGAACTTATCATTAAGTGTAAATCTAATGAATAGGAACTATTTAAAGTACAAATATATTGATATGGATTAACAACTTCTAAACCATCTTCCAATTGCAAATCTTGCGCGGTAATTATTGCTGGACCAGTTTTTTTTATATGTGCTGTTCCTATGTAAGGAAAAAAAGATGATTTTATATGTATTCGTTGTAGATTTAATGAAAGTTCAAATAAATCCTCCCTTATACTATTCCCGTCATTAAAATTTCCACAAGCACTTGTAATAGCAACTGTCTTTGAAAGAGATAGTAATGTTCGTCTTAACGCTGCTCCTACAGTTGTACCCATTGTTTTTTTAAAAGGTCCGATACGAAATTGAAACGAAATATGTCCTGTTCTTTTATCAACAGTACGTTTTTCAATTTCAATAACTAATTTCCGTTTTTCGGTTTTCATGGTTAAAGTATTTTAATTTTTTCTAAATTTTGACAGGTTACTATACACGTCTTCTTTTTGGTGCCCGACAACCATTATGAGGAACGCCAGTTTTATCTTCAATAGATATAATTTCTAAGCCAGTTGCATGGATACCTTTTATAGCAATTTCACGACCGTTACCTGGTCCATTCAAAATTACACCTACTTTTTTTATACCTAGTTTTAAAGCTTTAGCACTCGCATTTTTTGCTGCCATTTGTGCTGCATATTGAGTTTTTTTACGACTCCCTTTAAAGCCACTGCTTCCTGCCGAAGCCCAAGTAATTACATTACCCTTTGGGTCTGTTATAGAAATAATCGTATTATTAAAAGTAGAGTGAATGCATGCAAAGCCTAATGATAGGTTTATCTTTCGCTTTCCTTTATTCAGCTTTTGGTTCATAGGTTTTTGTCCTAATTTTAAGTTAAAATACAAATAAATTTAATATTTTAATATTCTTTTAAGTCTTAAATTTATTTGAAACGTCGACTCGATTGTTTACCTGCGGTTTTTTTTCTAGTCTGAGAATTTGTCCTAGTACGTTGTCCTCGAAGAGGCAGTCCTTGTATATGACGTCTTCCTCTATAACAATTAATTTCTACCAAGCGTTTTATATTTAAAGCAACTAAGCGTTTTAAATCACTTTCAGTCGTATAATTTTTTTCAATACGTTCGCGTAAACTACTAATCTCATTATCTGTTAAAGCTTTCGTTTTTGTTTCAGGATTTATATCAAGGGAATTAAGAATTTCTTTTGATCTTGTTCGTCCAATTCCATAGATATAAGTTAATGCAATCTCTATTGATTTTGTGTCTGGTAAATCAACTCCTGCAATTCTTATCATAAATTTTTTATTAGTTTAAAATAAATTAACCTTGTCTTTGTTTGTGTTTTTTATTAACACAGATAACTCTAATTACACCTGCACGTTTTATTAGACGACATTTTTCACACATTTTTTTTACTGATGGTCTTACTTTCATTTTTAATAGTTTATGTATATATAGATTTTAAAAATATCAGATTAAGCTTTTTTTAGTCCTAAATCAAAAAGTCGATCTTCTAAATCGAGCATTGTTCCGAATAAAATAAGTAAAGAGCTTAAATTTGATTTTAAGCCGATTGTTGGATAATAATTATCAAGTATATCGGAAACTCCTACTAACAGTGCTAACATAAGCCCAGCTGATAAATAAGTCCTTTTAAGTTCGTCTTCTAAGTAATTTTGTGTTTCTTGACCTGGAGATTTTCTTAGAATAGTCATGTTCATTGTAATAAGCTCTTTAGACACTTTATCACTATCAACCTGTAATTTTGAACAGTAATAACTAAAAGTTATAATAAATACAAAACGTAGTAGACTAATAAGAATACCTATTAAAGTAGGACCAAGACTTATAAAACTTATTTGGTTAAATCCAGACTGAATTAATCGTAATAGAGATTCCGCAGAGACTAAACCCATAACAGCCCCTGGATTTATCCCAAAAGGTAATAAACTAGGTTTTGATTGTTCAGAATAGGATTGTTTTGAAGAAAGTATTGGAAATTCTACTGTAGACTTTGAAATAAAAGTTGTAAATGCCGCTACAGCTAAGACATAAAAACCAAGAATAATTCTTGGTTTAGTATCTAGGTTACTAGCTTCTAAAGTAAGCCTTATAACATCATCAATAACGCTAGTAAACGTTAAAACAACGACAGATCCACTTATTGAAAATGACTCAGAGACCCATTCGCTAATCCAAATTAATACTAATCCTCCTGTTACTAAGGTTGTTCCCAAAATGAACTTACTCATTAAGGTATAACTGTACATAACTGGTGAAAGAGCTCTTACTTGTCCAACACTTACTAAGATAGCAATAAATGCGCTAACGATTTTAACCTGTTTTTGAATTTTTTGATATTTATCAAAGTCATCATCTTCTGATTTTGGTTTTATACTGTTAAACACTTGAACAAGTAAAGAAGCTTGAACCAATGGCAATATACCTAAGGCTAAAAAACATGGACGATTCGACGCTGGTAAAAGCGAATAATCAATACAGGGAAGAGGAATCTTAGATAAAAAACGAAGACAGGCACCTAGAACAAATAAAGAGAGCACTCTATCCTGCGCGGATTTTCTAAGCTTTTCGGCAGAGAACATATTTGCTAGCATGGTGCTAAGTTTATTCATTGATATTGACCTTTATTTTTAGTAATACTATCCTCATATTCTTTAGTTACTTTTAGATTAAGGCTTTACATCTTTAATTTCTTCGTAAGATTTTCGCCCAGTTAATTTTTCTAAACTTAGGCCTCTATTCTTAGCAGTTACAGTAATAAATCTTAAATTACTTAAAGCAACTAAAGTGGCACGAGCATTATTAATTTTATTTTTAGATCTTAACTGTTTTGCCAAAATATTTTTAATACCAGCTGTTTCTAAAACCGTTCTAATAGCTCCACCAGCAATAACTCCTGATCCTGGGGCAGCTGGCCTTAACATAACTTGAGCAGCTCCAAAGTTTGCTTCACTTTTATGTGGAATTGTTTTTGTTCGTGTCATTGCAATCTGAATACGGTTTTGTATTGCTCTAGATTGTCCTTTTTTAATAGCATTTAATACTTGACTGGCTTTACCAATTCCTAAACCTACAATTCCTTTTTGGTTACCAACGACGATTAAAGCACGAAAGTTTAATGATTTCCCACCTTTACTCACTTTGCAAACTCGTCTAATCTCAATTACCTTATGATTAATACCTTTTTGATTTTCATTCTTCATGATTGTAATGGTTCCTTTTTATTCACGAAGTTATTAAAATTGTAAGCCCATTTCACGAGCTCCATCAGCGAATGCTTGGATTCTTCCATGATAAGGTCTAAAACGTCTATCAAAGACTACATTTATAAGATTATGCTTAATTAATGCTTTCCCTAGTTGTTCACCAACTAAACGAGCCGCTTTACAATTTTGACCTGTTGTAATCAAAGGTTTTATAGATGGGTCTAAAGTTGAACATGCAAATAATGTTTTTTGATTCTGGTCATCGATTACCTGGGCATACAAATGACGATTTGATCTAAAAACAGCAAGACGTGGACGTTGGGGATTTCCTTTTATCTTTTTCATACTATTTACTAGACTTTCCTACTTTTCTTTGAATAACTTCGCCTTGATATAAAACACCTTTACCTTTATAAGGCTCTGGTGGTCTTGTTGATCTAATTTGTTGAGCAACTAAGCCTACCTTTTCTTTATTTATTCCACTAATTTTAATAGTTGTATTAGCCTCAACACTAATTTGAATTCCTTCTGGTGCGTCAATTCTAATCGGATGAGTATACCCTACCGATAAATTAAGAGTTGTCTTATCCATATTAGCTTTATAACCAACACCTTTCAGTTCTAAGATTGTTGTAAAACCAGTGGAACTTCCAATTACCATATTAGAAACTAATGATCTAAATAGACCATGAACTTCGCGAGATGATATATTCTCATTCTTTCTTAAGATTTGCAAGGTATTTTCATCTTTGTTGAAAATAACGCTTAAGCAACTGGGTATATCGCGAGATATTTCACCCTTAGGGCCTTTTACCTGTACATTTGTTTCAGTCAATTGAATATTAACACCTGCAGGTATTTTAATAATCTGTTTGCCTATTCTTGACATATTGTTATTTCCTTACCATACGTAACATAATAATTCACCACCAATTCCAAGTTCTTTTGCTTTGATATTTGTAATAATACCTTGTGAAGTAGACAAAATAGCAATCCCTTGTCCGCCTAGTACAATTGGTATTTGGTTGTTACTTACGTATACTCGTAAACCTGGTTTACTAACTCTTTTTAATCCTCTTATTAACGGACGAGTAGGATTAACTGAGTATTTTAAATATATAAAAATATAACGACGCCCTTCTTTTACAACAGTTTCGTACTGGCTAATAAAACCTTCTGTTCGTAATAGACGTGTTATGTAATAAGTCATTCTAGTAGAATCAATTTTAACTACTTTATGACCAACAAGATTCCCGTTTCTAATTCGGGTTAACATGTCAGAGATTGTATCAGTTTTCATATTTCTTATACATTAGATGATTTTCTAAAAGGGAATCCAAATTCTTTTAATAATAAACGACCTTCTTCTGCCGTTTTAGCACTTGTAATAATTGATATGTTGTATCCTCGAATTTGATCTATCATGTTATAATCAATATCGGGGAAAACTAACTGTTCGCGAATTCCTAAGTTATAATTACCATGTTCGTCAAAACTATCTGGGTTTAGACCTCTAAAATCTCTAATTCTTGGAAAAACTAAATGAATTAACTTTTCAAGAAAAGCATACATTAAATCATTTCTTAATGTCACTGTGACACCTAAATCCATACCTTCGCGAGTTTTAAATCCAGCAATCGAATTTTTTGCTTTTGTAACAATTGGTTGTTGACCTGTTATAAGTCTTATTTCTTCAATTGTTTTTTGAAGAACCATCCTATTTTGTGCACCTAAGCCTAATCCACGATTTAACTGAATTTTAACTAGTTTAGGTATATTATGATCATTGGTATATTCGAATTTTTCTTTTAAAGTAGACTTAATTCGATTTTGATAAATTTTTTTATATTCATGTGTCATATTGTTAACCTAGTCTTTTATGAACAAATTTTGTATTAGAAATTAAACTACCTCAAAAGCTAAAGAAGCTATTTTCACAAAGTTTTTTTCTCTAATTTCACGAGCTACTGGACCAAATACTCTCGTTCCCCTAGGATTATTTTCAGTATTTATAATTACTGCAGCATTATCATCAAAACGAAGAGACATACCATCAGCTCTTTGTACTGGTTGTCGTGTTCTGACAATAACAGCACGAACAACGTCTGATCTTTTAATTGGCATATTTGGAACTGCTTCTTTAACAACACCAATAATGATATCTCCAATTCTACCATATCGACGATTGCTACCTAAAACTCGAATACACATTAATTTTTTTGCACCAGTATTATCAACAACACTGAGATATGTTTGTGGTTGAATCATAATTATATACTCTCCGCATTTGAGTTAAGTAATATACGTTCTAACTTCCAAGATTTATTTTTACTTAAAGGTCGTGTTTGTATAATAACTATTTTATCACCTAGTTTAGCAGCATTATCTTCATCATGTACAAGATAACGCTTTGTTTTAACCATCGTTTTTGCATAACGTGGGTGACGAAACTTATTTTCAACAAGCACAACAATTGTTTTTTGCATTTTCGTACTTACTACAATGCCAAACTTCTCTTTCAGTCCCATATTTATGAGTTTTAATTTTTAAATTTTATAATTATTTCGCACGAATGCTACTCGTTTGTAGGGAGCGTTTACGTGTTAATAATTGTGAAATTTGATGCCTTGTGTGAGTCATCAAATGTGGAGAAAAACGTGAAAAATTTGCTTTTTGAATACGTAAAAATAAAAGCTCTTTTTTTGCTTTTACTAATTGTAAATCGATTTCGTCTAATTCATAATTTATTAAATCTTTATATTTAGGTAAAGCCATAGTTTTAATTAGTCTCCTCAGCACGAATTAATTTTGTTTTAATTGGTAATTTGTATGCTGCCATTCGAAGTGCTTGTTCAGCAATTGGAGTAGGAACACCAGATAATTCAAAAAGAACTTTACCTGGTTTAACAACCGCTACCCAATACTGTGGAGCACCTTTACCAGAGCCCATACGAGATTCTTCAGCTCGTGCTGTTATAGGTTTATCAGGAAAAACCATAATCCATAATTTACCACCACGTTTTGTATATCTTGTAATTGTTCTTCTTGTTGCTTCAATTTGTCTTGCAGTTAACCACACAGGTTCTTGAGCTTGTAAACCAAATTGACCAAAAACTAAATGTTTTTTTTGTATAATTCTTCCACGTAAACGACCTCTTTGTTGTTTACGAAATTTTGTTCGTTTTGGACTTAACATATTTTTTTATTTGTAATTAAAACGTAAAATTTTCAGTTACAATTTTTAACTAAACTTTAGCCTTTACACATCCAAATTTTGATACCTAATATACCATATATTGTTTGTGCTCTCTCAGTTGCGTAATCTAATCTTGCTTGTAATGTATGAAGTGGGACTCTTCCTTCACGTACCCATTCTGTCCTTGCAATTTCTGCACCATTTAAACGTCCAGCAACTTGAACTTTAATCCCCTTTTGTCGTGGATCAAGTTTGGCTTGCTTCGCGCCTTTTTTAAAATCAGCTAGAATTGTTCGCACGGCTCTTCTAAAGGGCATTCTTTTTTCTAATTTTTTTGCTAATGATTGGGCTATAAACCCAGCATTTATATTAGGAAATTTAACTTTCTTTAAAACAATTACTAGATTTCGTTTATTTAATTGTTGTCCTAAAGATTGTGAAAATCGTATCTTATAAGGTAAATTTTTAAGATCAGAAATTAAAATTTCTGGATTTACTGTGTAAATAGCTAGATGAATTTGGTCTCGTGTTGGTGGATAAGTAATTAATAAATTTGTACGGTCAGTTACTTCATTTAGTTGTTTTTTACTTACTTCTTTAAGCAAATTTGACCATATAGTTCTTAATTCATCATCAGCTTTTAGTTGCTTACTGTAATCTGAAAATTTAGCGTACCACTTTGATTTATGTTCCTCGGTAATTCCTAATCGAAAACCGATAGGATGAACTTTTTGACCCAAAATATTTCTCCTTAATGTGAGTTATTCGTATTAAATTTTTTTATATTCTCTCGTGCTCTTATAATATTTAACCTATTGAAACTGGTAAAAAATTACCTTTTACGTCGTTTTCATATCTCGAAAAAGTTGATTTAACTACAATAGATATATGTGATGTACGTTTTCTAATGGGGTACATTCTTCCTTTTGCACGTGGTCTTATGCGCTTCATAGTAGGCCCTTTATCAACAAAAGCTTTTTCGATTTGTAAATAAGAACGAGGAACAGAATATTTACTTAATGCATTTGCTGCAGCTGATTTTAAAACTTTTGCAACTGGGTGACATGCACGATATGGAAGAAAACGTAATAAAATCAAAGCTTCTTCATATGAACAACCCTGAATTTGCCTCAAAACTCTTCTGACTTTTAAAGGTGACATTCTAATAATTTTTGCTTTAGCATTTGCACTTAAAGGAATTTGCTGTTCTTTTCGTTTTCGTATAGCACGCTTTGTTAAAGTTTTTAAACTTGGCTTAGATCCAAGATTCATGTCTATCTCCTAATATTTTAAAATTTCAAGTTGTGTTCTACTTGATTAATCAATTAAAAATTTCTTTTTATATGCGTTATAAAATTAAATTCTATTTACGCTTAGCTTTTCTATCACTTGTTTTTACTTTATGTGAGCGAAATGTTTTTGTAGGTACAAATTCGCCTAATCTGTGTCCAATTAATTGATCATTTATAAATAAAGGAACATGTTGCTTTCCATTATAGACAGCAATTGTAAACCCTACCATACTTGGTAAAATTACAGATGCACGAGACCACGTTTTAATTGTGTCAGATTTTGTAGTGTGTTTTAAATTATTAATTTTTTTAAATAAGTGATAGGCAACAAAGGGTACTTTGCGTGTCGATCGTATCATAAATTAAACTCCAATTTAATTTTTTATTCTAAGGACGTTTTCGGATGATAAAAATCGAAGTAGATTTTTTCTTGCTTCGTGTTTTGACACCTAATGCTGGTTTACCCCAAGGTGTACAAGGATGTTTTCGACCAATTGGAGATCTTCCTTCACCTCCGCCATGTGGGTGATCGCATGCATTCATAACAACTCCACGAACTGTAGGTCTACTACCTAACCATCTTTTACGACCGGCTTTACCTAAAGTTAAGTTCATGTGTGATGCATTACCGACTTTTCCAATTGTTGCATAACAACTTTTTGGTACTAAACGAACTTCCTTGGAAGGAAGCTTTAAGGTTACATAATCACCTTCTTTTGCAAGAATTCTGGCAGAACTCCCAGCTGAACGAGCAATTTGACCACCTTTATTTGGAAACAATTCAATGTTATGAACATCGTAACCTAATGGGATATTTTCTAATGGTAATGAATTACCAATATTTAAACTTGAATTAGGTCCAGCTTCAATTTGATTTCCGGTTTTTACTGACTCTGGATATAAAATATAGCGTTTCTCACCATCGTTATACTGAATTAACGCAATTCTTGCATTACGATTTGGATCGTATTCAATACTTACAACTTTACCAAACAAATTTCTTTTACTACGTTTAAAATCAATTAATCTATAACGACGTTTATGGCCACCACCCCTGTGTCTTATAGTAATTTTTCCTTGATTATTTCTTCCTTTTGAAGAATGAGAACTCACGATTAAAGACTTTGTAGGCTTTGTTCCGGTTAATTCCTTGAAATCTGGTCGGATAGCATGTCTTGTACCAGGGGTATATGCTTTAAAAAATAAAATTCCCATAAATTTTTAGATTCCTAAACTTGTTTTTTCCATTCCAAAGAAATCAAGGTTATACTCAGGTGCCAGTTTTAAAATTGCCTTTTTATATACAGGCAGATATCCTTCGAATTGTCTACGACGTCTTGATTTTTTTGGCATCATTAATGTATTTACACTGATAACTTTTACACTAAACACGTATTCAAAAGCAGCTTTGATAGTTTTTTTATCAGCTTTTGGATCTACAACAAAAGTGTAATAATTTTTTAGAAATGGATTACTCGCTTTTTCTGTAGCTAAAGGATAACGAAGAAGGTCGATCCATTCGGCTTCTTGAGTTTTTTGAAACTTAATTGTTTCACCTGTAATTAATTTTTGATTTGACATAATAATGATTTATCTTTAAGTAGTTTTACTTCTTTACTTTTTTCCACGATAAATCTTTAAGAGTTAAATTATGTGATGAATGAGCTGTCATTAATAACCAGCTTGATCTAATTACATCATTTATGCTTAATTTATTATCGACAATTAAGTTTATATTCTTAAGATTTTTAATACTTTGTAAAAATAGTGTGCCTTTAAGAATCTTATATTCTTGAGGACTAACTACAACAGTAATTAGTTGATTATTTAACACATTTTGTGAATCAATATTATTTGTCTCGAAAATCTCACTAAATACCTGTTTTGCGTATTTTGTTTTTCCAGGATATGTTGATTTCGATATATCTAGTTTTGAACTAGTTAATCCTTCAAATAAACTAATAGCTAATATACGCTTTTGTTTTTCGTGTAAAAGTACTCTGAATGCACGATCGTATTCACGATTATTCAGCTTTGGATTATAAGCAATTGGTTTAGGACCAAAAGTTACCCCTCCACCTTTCCATAAAGGCGATCTAATAGACCCAGCACGAGCTTTACCTCTACCTTTTTGAGCCCAAGGTTTTCTTCCTCCACCACGAACTTCTGATTTAGTTTTTGTTGATGCATTTCGAATTCTATTTGTTTTTCTATAAAGGCAAAAAGCTTTATGAATTAAATAATCCGGATTTGTTTGAGAAAAGCCAAGCTTGAAATGACCTTCTAAACGACGTAAAACAAAATCTTTCTCGATAGAAGTGCCAGGTATAATCCAATAATTTGGAATTGTTGCAATTTTGTTTGTATTCATATTCTATTAAATCATTTGATTATTAGACACTTGGTGTTAAGCTAAGTAAATTTCCTGGTTTTCCAGGAACAGAACCCTTTACAACTAAAAGATTTTCGTCCGTATCAACTCTTAAAATTGCTAAACGTTTTAGCGTTGTTGGTTTGCCTCCAAGTCTTCCAGCCATTCGTTTACCTGGATATATACGCCCTGGTGTAGTCCCAGCTCCAATTGATCCGGGTTCACGATGATTTTTTGAACCATGAGACATTGGTCCTCGACTAAAATTATGACGTTTTACAGTCCCTGCGAATCCTTTTCCGATACTTTTTCCACGAACATCAACAAATTGGTTCAATGAAAAATTTGTTATATCAAAAGTTTGGCCAAGTTCAAATTCTTCTGGTCTATTAACATAATATTCTTTTAAATAGCGACTGTTTAAAGCGCCTGATTTTTTAAGATGACCTTCTAGAGCTTTATTTAAAAAACGCTTTTTCTGATTATCTTCTACTTTCTTTTTTGATAAATCAAATCCAAGTTGAACTGCATCATACCCATCTGTTGGGACAGTTTTTATTTGCGTTACTGTACAAGGTCCAATTTTTATCAGAGTAACTGGTATGGATGCATTCTTTTCATCAAAGATTTGAGTCATTCCAACTTTAATTCCAAGACTTCCTATAGACACAACAAATCTTCCTTCTGATAGACTAACTATAATTTTTTGTTTGTTCAATTGATTACTAAATTTTATGGTTGTAAATACCTATTTTAAAATTTTAAATTATTAGGTAGAAAATGTCTATAAGCATATTCGTGTACCATATATTTTTTGTAAAGTTGAAATATAATATTAGCCTTAACTATATTTTTAAAGAGATATTTTTTATCAAATGCAATTTTTTATTAACGTTTAAGGATACTTCGAAAATTTTGATTATAAACAATTTAATATCATGGCAAAAGTAGTAGGAATTGATCTTGGAACTACAAACTCGGTTGTTGCTGTTGTACAAGCAGGTACTCCTGCCGTAATACCTAATGCTGAAGGTTTTCGAACGACTCCTTCAATTGTAGGCTATGCTCAAAAAACAAAAGAATTAATTGTTGGTGCAATGGCCAAACGTCAATCAGTAATTAACCCTGAAAATACATTTTATTCAGTTAAACGTTTTATAGGTTCTAAAGCAAATGAAATTAGTGAAGAAACTAAACAAGTATCGTATAAAGTAACTGAAGATGAACGTGGAAATGTAAAAGTTTATTGCCCTATTTTAGATAAATCTTTTAGTCCAGAAGAGATATCATCACAAGTTTTACGAAAATTAGCAGATGACGCGAGTAAATTTTTAAATGAAACAGTAACAAAAGCTGTTATTACTGTCCCGGCATATTTTAATGACTCTCAAAGACAAGCAACAAAAGACGCAGGTAAAATTGCAGGATTAGAAGTACTACGTATTATAAATGAACCAACAGCCGCAGCTCTTGCTTATGGGTTAGACAAAAAATCAAATGAAACAATTTTAATTTTTGATTTAGGTGGTGGTACATTTGACGTTTCTATTTTAGAAGTTGGGGATGGTGTATTTGAAGTATTAGCAACGGCAGGAGATAGCCACTTAGGTGGTGATGATTTTGACTCCGCTATAATGAAGTATGTTCTAACGGACTTTGAAGCAAAAGAAGGAATTACTCTTAAATCTTCAAATCCCAATGATAAACAAGCTTTGCAAAGAATTTTAGAAGCATCAGAAAAAGCAAAAGTGGAGTTGTCACAACTTTCAGAAACTAATATCAATTTACCTTATTTAATAGTAACCGAAAGTGGTCCTAAGCATATAGACCTTACTCTTACACGTGCTAAATTTAACGAATTATGTGGAGGATTAATTCAACGATGTCAATATCCAATTGAAACAGCGTTAGAAGACTCAAATTTAAGTCCAAATAATTTAAATGAAGTTATTTTAGTAGGCGGTTCTTCACGTATCCCTGCTATTCAAGAATTAGTTCAAAAATTAACTTTTAAAAAGCCTAATTTAACGGTTAATCCTGATGAAGTTGTAGCTGTTGGAGCTGCGATTAATGGAGCAGTTTTGGCTGGTGAAATTAAAGATGTTTTATTATTAGACGTAACACCATTATCTTTAGGAGTTGAAACAATTGGTGGTTTAATGACTAGAATGATTGAAAGAAATACAACAATTCCAGCAACAAAAACTGAAACATTTTCAACAGCCGAAGACAACCAACCAAAAGTAGATATTCATGTACTACAAGGTGAACGCTTACTTGCTTCAGATAACAAAAGTTTAGGACATTTCGAACTTGGGAATATTTCAGCTGCCCCTAGAGGAGTACCACAAATTGAAGTAACATTTGATATAGACGCAGATGGAATTTTATCTGTAAGAGCAAGAGATAAAGTAACAGGTCAAACTCAATCAATAACAATTCAAAATGCGTCAACTTTAGATAGAAGTGAAATTGATAAATTAGTTGATGAAGCCAATAAAAACGCTGAATTAGATCAACAAAGAAAGAAAAAAATTGACATGAGAAATCGTGCCGACATGATTTGTTATCAGGCTGAAAAACAACTTAATGAACCTAATAATAATTTAAACGAAGAGGAAAAAAATTCTATTACAAGTCTTGTTGAGGAAATAAAAGCCTTAAAAGACAGTGAGGATATTACACAATTAGAGCAAAAAATCAAAAATTTAGAAGATAAACTTAAAAATAGTGTGGCATCTAATTAAACAATCGGAAGTGATGCATAACAATAAAATTGTTATGCATTACTCCTAAATAAAGTTAAAAAGTTATTATCTACTACTAAAACATTGACTCTTTTTTAAAGATGTGGATATATAAGTATATGTCAACTTTAATTTATTAAATGCCCAAATAGCTCAGTTGGTAGAGCAATGGACTGAAGATCCGTGTGTCGCCAGTTCGAGTCTGGCTTTGGGCATGGGCATTAGTTTGCAAAGGCGGCATCGCCAAGTGGTAAGGCAGTGGATTGCAAATCCTCTATCCCCAGTTCAAATCTGGGTGCCGCCTTTACTAACTCTTTATTTTTAGCTAAGGGGGCGTGGTGGAATGGTAGACACAACGGACTTAAATTTTGAGCATTAATTTGTAAGTTCTCAAATTCAGAAAAAGTCTTTCCTGATAGCTGGATAGAACAATTCTGAGCCAACTCATAAAAATGAAAAGGTGCAGAGACTCAATGGGAACTACCCGCAAGGTAAAGATAGAGTCCATACTTAAAGTAGAAAATAATCACTAAATTGATATTTTTACAAAGTAGAAAATCCGTTGACTATTACAGTCGTGGGGGTTCAAGTCCCCCCGCCCCCATTTATTAAAAACAATAATATAAACCTAGTTACTAATGTTTACTTGTATTTGTATAAATTGTATTTTTTATAATCAATGTTGGATAAAAAATGGACTAAATAAGCTTCCAAAAGTTTATACAGATTCATCTATAAAGCTTACATTTAGATCTAATATTAATAATAAGGAGTTTTTTACGCGCAGTATTAGTTTTAAAATTCTCTTAAATATGTTTAATAAAAAACAAGAATATGAATTTGATGTAGTTGAATGTGAAGGATTTTGCGAAAATCCTGGAATATGGATTAACTAAATAATTTTTTTTATTTTTTCTGTAAATTATTTGTTATTCACGTTAAATAGTATGTAAATATTAATAAAAAGTTATTTTTTATTAAAAGTAGTAATATAATTTATAAAACTTAGAACTCTATTTAAATTTTAATTACAATAATATTTAATTAATAAAAAGTGTGGAAAAGAAAAATGAAAATTTTAATTCATTTTACCCTTGGCTCTTTTTAAATTTTACTTCGTATGACGATTGCAATAGGGCAAACTCAACAAACAGCGGTTGACGAAAGAGGTCTATTTGACTTAGTCGATGACTGGTTAAAACGAGATCGTTTCGTATTTATTGGTTGGTCAGGTCTTTTATTATTTCCAACAGCATTTCTTGCAGTTGGTGGATGGTTAACAGGTACTACTTTTGTTACATCTTGGTACACACATGGATTAGCTTCTTCTTACTTAGAGGGATGCAACTTCTTAACTGTAGCTGTATCAACACCTGCAAATAGTATGGGTCATTCATTGATCTTATTATGGGGACCAGAGGCACAAGGAGATTTTACTCGTTGGCTTCAAATAGGTGGATTATGGACTTTTGTCGCATTACATGGGGCATTTGGATTAATTGGATTCTGTTTACGACAATTTGAAATTGCTCGTCTTGTAGGTATTCGTCCGTATAATGCAATTGCATTTTCAGGACCTATCGCAGTATTCGTTTCTGTATTCTTAATCTATCCTTTAGGACAAGCAAGTTGGTTCTTTGCTCCTAGTTTTGGAGTTGCAGCTATTTTCCGATTCCTATTATTCTTACAAGGTTTCCATAACTGGACACTTAATCCATTCCACATGATGGGTGTAGCAGGAATTTTAGGTGGTGCACTATTATCTGCAATTCATGGAGCTACTGTAGAAAACACATTATTCGAAGATGGTGATGCTGCGAATACATTCCGTGCTTTCACACCAACACAATCAGAAGAAACTTATTCAATGGTAACAGCGAACAGATTCTGGTCACAAATTTTTGGTGTTGCTTTTTCTAACAAACGTTGGCTTCATTTCTTCATGTTATTTGTTCCAGTAACAGGTTTATGGACAAGTTCTTTTGGTATAGTAGGTTTAGCATTAAACTTAAGAGCATATGACTTTGTATCTCAAGAGCTTCGTGCAGCTGAAGATCCAGAATTTGAAACTTTCTATACTAAAAATATCTTATTAAACGAAGGTATTAGATCATGGATGGCCGCACAGGACCAACCACATGAAAATTTTGTATTCCCAGAGGAGGTTTTACCACGTGGAAACGCCCTTTAATAGAGTAATCGGACGTGACATTGAGTCTACAGGTTTTGCTTGGTGGTCAGGAAATGCACGATTAATTAATGTATCTGGTAAACTTCTGGGTGCACATGTTGCACACGCGGGTTTAATGGTATTCTGGACTGGTGCTATGACACTTTTCGAAGTTTCTCACTTTATTCCAGAGAAGCCTCTTTACGAACAAGGTTTTATTCTTATCCCTCATTTAGCTACTTTAGGTTGGGGTGTTGGACCAGGTGGAGAAATTGTTGATACTACTCCTTATTTTATAGTAGGTGTATTACATTTAATTTCATCTGCTGTACTAGGATTTGGTGGTATATATCACTCTTTATTAGGACCCGATACGTTAGAAGAATCATTCCCATTCTTTGGTTATGACTGGCGTGATAAGAACAAAATGACAACTATCTTAGGTATTCATTTAATTCTTTTAGGTATAGGTGCTTTTTTACTTGTATTAAAAGCCTTATATATCGGAGTTTATGACACTTGGGCTCCAGGTGGTGGTGATGTTAGAAGAATTCTAAGTCCTACGGTTAATGCAGCCGTTATTTTTGGATATGTTTTAAAATCACCATTTGGTGGTGATGGATGGATTGTATCTATTAATAATATGGAAGATCTTATTGGAGGACATATTTGGGTAGGTACAATGTGTATTCTAGGTGGAATTTGGCACATTGTAACGAAACCTTTTGCATGGGTGCGTAGAACGTTTATCTGGTCTGGAGAAGCTTATCTTTCTTATAGTTTAGCTGCTCTTGCAACAATGGGATTAACTGCAGCAGTATTTGTTTGGTATAACAATACAGCGTACCCAAGTGAATTCTATGGACCAACTGGACCAGAAGCTTCACAAGCACAAGCATTTACTTTCCTAGTACGTGACCAACGTTTAGGTGCTAATGTTGCATCTGCACAAGGGCCAACTGGGTTAGGTAAATATCTAATGAGATCACCTAGTGGAGAGATCATTTTTGGTGGTGAAACAATGCGTTTCTGGGATTTACGTGCTCCATGGGTTGAACCACTTCGTGGACCTAATGGTTTAGATGTAAATAAAATTAGAAACGATATTCAACCTTGGCAAGAGCGTCGAGCTGCTGAATATATGACACATGCTCCTTTAGGTTCATTAAACTCTGTAGGTGGTGTTGCAACAGAAATTAACTCCGTTAACTATGTATCACCTAGATCTTGGTTAACTTGTTCTCATTTCTTCTTAGGGTGGTTTATCCTAGTTGGCCACTGGTGGCATGCAGGACGTGCACGTGCTGCAGCAGCTGGGTTCGAAAAAGGTATTGACCGTAAAACAGAAGCGGTGTTATCTTTACGTCCTATTGACTAGTTTTCTTTATAAAAAATTATTAGCTTGGTAATAACCAAGCTAATAATTTAAACTTACTAAAAATTAATATGCTTAGTTTTATTCAAGTTGGTTCTTTACTTATACTTAGTGCTGTATCAGGTCTTTTAGCTTATCGTCTAGCAATTTCACTTTATGTTTAAAAAGATTTTATAAAAGCTCCGAAGTAATCTTAAACATTTTTTTGTTTCAATATTATTAAGGTTATACAAACTTTACATTAATTTAAAAATTTAATAATTCGTTAGGAAGAAGTGATTCATGACACAAGAACGTCGTAGATGGGGAAAACCTAAATTAGTAATTCCACCAAATCAGTTAGGAATGTTAATAAAAATGGATGACACAAGGTTAATTAATAAAGAGCTTCAGAAGAATGATATTAGCTCTTCTAATCAATCAAAAACAAAAAAAACTAGAGCTTCCTTCCCCTTTTTAGCTATACAAGGTCAAAATGATTTAAAATTAGGAATGATCTTAAATGTAATTGAACCTGATATTAAAGGAATTTTAATTATTGGTGATCGTGGTACAGGTAAATCAACAACTATTAGAGCATTTGCTAATTTATTACCCGAAATTATTGTTGTCAAAGGGGACCCTTATAATAGAGCTCCAATTTCAATAAGAAAAACTGTTCCTTTTCAGGCAACTAAGCCTAACCAAGACAATTTAGTTCACCGAGTTCATAGTTCGTATCTTCGAATTCAGTCAGACCGTATTGAAGTAAAAACTATGCCACTTGTTGACTTACCTTTAGGTGCAACTGAAGATAGAATTTGCGGTTCAATCAATTTAGAGCGTGCTGTAACAGAAGGTGAAAAGGCTTTTGAGCCAGGTTTATTAGCAAAAGCTAACCGTGGATTATTATATGTAGATGAGGTAAATTTACTAGATGATCATTTAGTAGATATTTTATTAGACGCTTCTGCATCAGGATATACTGTTGTTGAAAGAGAAGGAGTATCCGTTCGTCATCCTTCAAAATTTATTCTTATTGGTTCGGGGAATCCTGAAGAAGGTGAGGTAAGACCACAGTTATTAGATAGATTCGGTCTTTATACTGAAATTAAAACCGTAGAACAACCACTTATGCGGGTTCATATAATTGACTCGCGTGTAGACTATGACGATAGTGATAATGTCTGGCGAAATAACTACTGGGCACAAGAAGAATATCTCAAAGAAAAAATTGAAAGAGCACAATTTCTTTATAAGTGTGTAAAACTACCAGAAAGCTTAAAACAAGCAGCTTCGCGTATGTGTAGTGCTTTAAATGTTGATGGATTACGTGCTGATTTAGTTATTTGTCGTGCAGCAAAAGCACTAGCTGCTTTTAATGAGGAAGAAACAGTAACAATTGAGCATTTCAAACGTGTGAGTCAATTGTGTCTACGTCATCGTTTAAGAAAAGACCCATTAGAATTAATTGATTCTGGTCGTCGTGTAGACGATTTATTCACTATTTCATTTGAAGAAAATGAAGTACTAACTTAAAAAATTGGTTTATAAACTCTAACTTATAAGTTTCTAAAAAGTTAGAAACTTATAAGTAGAAAAAATTGTTTACTGAACACTAGTCCAAGTGTTATCAGTTGGTATTGATTTAAGGAAGTAAAGACTAACCAACTTGCTTATAATTTTGAACGTGTAATTGAATTTTTTTATAATAGCAGAAAAACTACTTTCTTTATCTAAGTTTTGTAACAAAAGATTTGTTTCTGCACATTCGTCAAGATATTTGAAAAATATTGGGTTTTCAACATCTAAAATAATAGGAAATAGCTTTTGAGAACTTTGATTTGTTTTTCTAATTACATATTGATCAAATTTACGAGCATCTAATCCAATTGCATTATAAAAAGCAGAACGTTGACAATCGTTTAAATACATAGTAGCAAAAACAGAAAGTAAAAAGAATTTACACCATAATTTACTTTGCAAACCTGTAAGTAACTGCGGCTGCGATTTTAATACAGCTGCAAAGAAGTCTCCATGACGATTTTCGTCTTGGCACCAACTTTCAAAAAATCGAAAAATTGGATAGATACGGTCTTTTTGAGCACGTTCTAAATGACGATAAATAGTGATATAACGCCAGTAACCTATTTTTTCTGAAAGATAAGTTGCGTATAAAATGAATTTTGGAGCAAAAAATGTATATTTGCGACTTTTTGTTAGAAATCCTAAATCTAAGATAAGATTAAAATCGCTCATGGCTTTATTCAAAAATCCTGCATGGCGTGCTTCATCTCTTGACATTAAAGCAAACCCTTCAGCTAAAAGAGGATTCTGAGTTTTTAAATTTCTAGATAACTCTTTATATAAAAGAAAACCTGAAAATTCAGCTGTACAAGATCGTTCTAAAAATTCGATAAAAAGTGATCTTGTCTCTTCGGGAATTTTTGAAAATGACTCAGAAAACTCTTTGTCTCTAATAAAATGACGTTGGTTATAATCTCTTCTAAATTCTTCTAAAATTGCTTCAATTTCTTCAACGTTTGAAGAAACATCTAAATTAGCCATCTCCTCGAAATCCGTTGTATAAAATCGAGGAGTTAATAAACTCTCTTTTGCAGGTGTTTTTGACGATACCATAGAATCAGTCATTTTTTCTCCTTTTTAGGTGTCGTATCATCTAAATTTTTGTATTTATCTTTTTTATAAGTAGATAAAATACCTCTTAATTTATTATATAAGATTTCAAAAATAAAATAGAAAAAATATTTTTTTTATTTTATTTATTACCTTTGTATTCAATAAATTTTTTAAATCAAAAATTATTGAATAATCTAAATACAATGATTCTATTATAAATAAAATTCTTGGATTTAAATTATTTAATTCGAACAATACTTTTAAAATTGGAACTCCCCAGGCTGGACTTGAACCAGCGACCAATCGGTTAACAGCCGATTGCTCTACCACTGAGCTACTGAGGATTTATTTATGTCTTATTATGCTTAGTACAATTTCTAAAAGCTATAGACACTAATACTATAGCTTTTAGAAAATTCTAAATCTCACGAGTCTGTTAATGCGTTTTTGATCCATTTACGTAACCCTTTATTTCGAATCAATGAGTTAAACACTTGAAATGTGTTTATAACGCATATATTCTGTGTAGTTTTAATTGACCTTACAATCAAAAATAAAACACGTCTACTAGTACGACTAAAAGTTAGTACATTATCTTTTTCAATCACAGAACTGCCTTTTTTTAAAACTTTAAAGTCTGATTCAAATTTGATTAAAATTTTATTTACTTTATTTTCAAGCGGAAAATTAGATTTATACAAATTCTTAATACCTTTATTTGCTAATGTGCGATCAATTTTTAATATTGCATACAAAAGAAATTTAGAATTAACATTAGTACTTCCATATTTTTTTGCTTCTTTAAAAGCTAAAAGAATGGCTTGTTTTAATTGTAAAGAAAGAAATTTTCTAGTATAAAATTGTTTTTCTTTCATATTTTATAATAATATTTTTAAAGTTATTACTTTTGTAGATTAAAATCTACAAAAGTAAGTATTAAACTATTGCATATTGCCTGCTTCCTTACAAGCGTGCATTACATCTAATGTAATTTTATTTAAATTATTTATTTTTGCAAATTTTTCAACATTTCGTTTAATTTTTCCACGTACAAAACCAGGTATTCTTTTTAATTCGTTTTCAGCTTCAATTTCCCAAATATTTTCATTAGACAATGTTGAACTTGATATATCTTTTGTATCATGACCACCAAAGATTTCTAGGAGATGATCTTCCATACCTAATGTAAATGAGTTATATATTAAGTCTGCAATTTGATTACTACCTTCGTAACCCATAAATGGTCTATAGCTTAAAGGAAAGTTTTGAATGTGTACTGGAGCAGATATTACGCCACAAGGAATATTTAAACGTTTACCTATGTGACGTTCCATTTGTGTTCCAAAAATTGCTGATGGTTCGAGTTTTGCAATTATATCCCCTACAAGATTGTGATCATCAGTTATCAGTATATCCTCACAGTATTTTGAAATTTCTTTTCTAAACCATATTTCTTCAGGTTTACAATAAGTCCCAGCAACTAAAACTCTAACACCCATTTCTTGAGATAATATTTTAGTAATTGCTACTGTATGTGTAGCATCTCCAAAAACAACAGCAGTTTTACCTGCTAAATTTTGGCAATCTATTGATCTTGAAAACCAGGCTGATTGTGATACAAATCGTGTTTGTAAATCTATATATTTTTCAAAATTTACATTTTGACCTAACTGTTTTAAAAGAGTTTGAATTTGACGAATAAAATTTGCTGTTTCAACAATACCTATTGGTGTTGTTGAAATAAAAGGCATATCATAATTTTTTTCTAAATGTTGGGCACTTAATAAACCAACTTCACGATAAGGAACTATATTAAACCATGCCTGTGGAAGTTTCTTTAATTCATCAATTGAAGCTCCTTCCGGAATAATTGTATTGATTGTAATTGATAAATCTTTAAATAATCTTTTCAATTCAGCTATATCATGATGCACATGAAATCCTAGATTACAAGGTCCTAAAATATTAACAGAAGGTTTTTCAGTTTTTTTGCTAAAAATTGAATTGTCTTTTTCAGCTTTTTCTAAATAAAATTTAATAACTTGTTCAAGAGTACGATCTGCTGCTTGCAGTTCGTTTACTCTATAGTGATTTACATCAGCTAATAAAACATCAGCTTTAGAGTCTTGAGAAGCGCGATTTACAAAATTCTGTAAATCTTCTTGTAATATACTTGAAGTACAAGTAGGTGTTAATAAAACTAAATCTGGTTGCTCTTCTTTATCTTTTCTTTTGATATTTTGAATTACTTTTTCTTGAGAGCCTCGAGCAAGTACGTGGCGGTCAACTACACTAGCAGTAACAGGTGTAAAATCACGCTTTCTCTCAAGCATTGATCTCATAACATTGAAATAGTCATCTCCCAAAGGGGCATGCATTATTGCATGAACTTTTCGAAATGAAGTTGCTATTCTTAGAGTTCCAATATGAGCAGGTCCAGCATACATCCAGTAAGCTAATTTCATAAGTGTGTTTAGTGTTTACAAATTTTAATAATTGGGAAAAGTCAAAATTTTAAATTAGTTAAGTGTTTTCAACTTCTTGTGTAAACTTTTGAAAAGCATGAGCAATAGCACGAAGTCTAATGTTTTCCCAACAAGTAGGTACTAAAATTGAATTAATCAAAACCTGACTAAATAATAAAATAGGATCTAATCGCCAACCATGAATAATTAAGATCGAACTATAAAGAAGTCCGATCGTTGCAAAAAAAATATCTTGATCACGAGCAATTTGTGGTTTTACAATTCTTAAGAAATATAAAAATGCCATAACTACTCCAATCACCATTGCTAAAAGAATATTCGGCTCGAAAATTATATTTATCATAGTTTTATTAAACAATTTGTTTTCTTTAAAAACTAAGCACGTGTAATACGATCTGCTCGACTAACAAAAACAAGAGCAAGACTAATTGGAACAACAACTAAAACTGTCCCTAAAACTAAACTATTTAGGAAGTTAAATAAAGAAGGTGTCATAAATGGGAGTTTCCTTTAGTATATAGAAAAATAATGTTGTTATAAAATGTTTATTTAGGAGAAGTAGTAATTGTTTCATCAGCAGCAATTAAATCCCCACTTAAAAATTCTTGCCACGCAGCGAAAGGCCATAAAAACCCAGATGTCATTACAGATATTGCTAAAGGAACATCAATAATAATCTCTTTTTCAGTCGGGTTTGAAGTTTGACCTACAGTTCTAATATATTTACGTCCTACCCAGCCGATCCAGCCACTTATATAAAGAAATAAAATACTTGGGAGTAAAAACTCAGATCCATGGCTCCATCTACCATCAGCAATTAAATGAGGTAAACCATCATTCCCACATAGTAAATTTGAATCACCATATCTCGTAAAACGCTGTTTTGTTTGATCAATTTGTTGCTGAATAGCAATTCTGGGAGGAGTACCTTCTTCGTATTTTTTTAATCTACTTTCAAGTTTTTTTACCGTTTTTGTTAATCTTTTTTGAAAAACTTCTGATTCTTTACAAGGATTAAGTCCACCAATATCTGCGTTTGAGATAAAAGGAATACCAAGTATTGATAGGTAAAGTGCTGCCACTTTGACAAATTTTGTCATAAACTGAGATGTATAAAAGGTTGGTAAGAAGTATAAGTTTAAAGATTTTAATGCATCCGGCTGGGTTCGAACCAGCGACGTTCTTGAGAGAAAACGGATTATGAGTCCGGTGCCTTCAACCACTCGGCCACAGATGCGTATAAGATTATATTTATACCATGGAGCTGGTAGGATTTGAACCTACATCCGACTGAATTTTATAGCTTAAAATCTATTCATAAGTATAAACTTAAAATATGGTAATAGTATAAAAATTAAAAATATCTAAGTGTGTTCACTTAGATATTTTAAAATAAGTATAACCCTAAAAAGGATATTAATGTTTCAGAAACTTAAGCAAAACAGTTTTGCTTTATTTGTCTTTATTAATTCAAACATTGTTTGTACTTTTAGACAAAATTCAACCGTCGAAATCCTAGTTTACAGCCCCTAAAAATAAGATAGGATTTGAACCATTCAATAGTAGCTTTATAAGCTATTACTTTAGCCTTTTTTGCTAAGCACTTTAAAGATATTATCTATCAAACAATTGCTAACTATTAGTAATTTAATCACTTATTTACTAAAAATATAGACGAGACTAGTTTTTTTTGATAGACTTTTTTGTAAAGCATTACGGGATGTAGCGCAGTTTGGTAGCGCGTCTGCTTTGGGAGCAGAATGTCACAGGTTCAAATCCTGTCATCCCGACTTTCTTAATTAGATTTATCTGAGTTATCTAATACAAAGCTATTAGAGTTTCCTTTGGCAATAGAACATCCTAAAGACCATGCTTTTTTACTCATTAAATCTGCTTTTCTAAGCCATTGAGCCTTTCTTTGTTTTGTTTTTGTTCGTGATGTACGTTTTTTTGGAACTGCCATAGTTATAAATTTTTAAAATTATTGAAATTTTGGACATCTACAATAAAATTTTCTGTCGAGTGCAAATTTCTTGTGTTATTAATTGTGGTTTTAACACTAATATAATTTATAAAAATTAAATAGGTTTTATGAACTTTTAATTTTTAATAGCATTAATGTTTAAAGTATATTTATATATTCTTAATTTTTTAACATTGTTGCAATAAATTACTTTGATTTTTAAGTTATTAACCTAGAATAATAATTTTAGAGTTTTGATACTTTATATTTATATTGAGAATACTATTTTAATAGAATTTTTCCAATATTTTAACTATTTGTGAAAACTAAATAATAGTCTTATGATCAAAAATTAACTGTAAATCATAGTTTTTTAGTTTTAAAAGAAGTTTCAATAAAATACTCAGACTAAAAATATATTTAGTTATTGATTAATAAAAATAAAAAATAAAAACCATATTTATGATGACAAGATCAAAAAATAGGAAATAAAATTTTAACACTTGACAAAAGTATACCTTCAC
>Ga0209947_1000047_pt1 | contig 54455 bp, 53 predicted proteins | sample SalPonR2_B_D2_MG_FD_185706 | JGI IMG/M metagenome (GOLD analysis project Ga0209947, IMG submission 185706) | Salt pond soil microbial communities from South San Francisco under conditions of wetland restoration - Salt Pond MetaG R2_B_D2_MG... ...
CGGTACAGGCCAGATATCTCCACGCCCTCGGAGCGATGCGGCTTGAGGCGTTGACGCGTCCGCGATAGCTTGGCCCATATGCGAACGCGTACCCGTCATGGATTTTAAGGCTGCGTCTGTCATAAGCGCCGAGGCGGGCTGGCGCTGCCGGTGGGGTCATGACCTTGTTGCCACTCAAGCGACCGGCTACCGCCTTGGCCCCGATGATGTGCGCTGCTTCATCTCCATGCCGAGCCCCGCGTGCAGGGTCCTGGCATGAGCGGGCAAGCTTTCTTCGATGGTCGATGCGTGCTCGTCGTGGAAGACGAGTATTTCCTTGCCGATTGCCTTGCATGTGATCTCCGCGAGACCGGTGCGGTCGTGGTCGGGCCGGTCGGATCGGTCGAGGACGCGCTCGCGCTCGTCGAGGCTGCCGAACGCCTCGATGGGGCGGTCGTCGACATCAACCTGCACGGCGAGATGGCCTTTCCGGTCGCCGATGCCCTGATCGCGCGCGGCGTCCCGCTGGTGTTCGCGACCGGATACGATCATGCCTCGCTTCCCAAGGCCTATGCGGCAATTCCCGGTTGTCAGAAACCCGTCGATATGGCGTGGGTCGCCGGCATGCTGTTTCCCTGAGCCCGGTCCCGCCCTCAGGACAGCAGTGCCGGGGGGACCTCTCCGACCCGTTCGGTGAGAGGGAAGCTGATCGTGCAGCGTAGCCCGTCTGGCTGGAAGTCGAGGGTGGTCGCGGCCTTGATCTCATAGCCGAGCGCCTGCGTGAGAAACTCTGTTCCGAACCCGGCCTCGCCCCCCGTGACCGGGGCGGGGCTACCGGTCTCTTTCCAGGTGAAGGTCAGCGGCCTGTTCGACTTGTCGGTGGCAACGGTCCACGACACGTCGAGCTGGCCCTCGGATTCACCCAGGATACCGTGTTCGATCGAGTTGACCATCAACTCGTGGATTGCCAGCGCGAACATCTGTCCGGCCCTCGGCTTGAAATAGACCCGGGGGCCGGAGAGCTTCACCCGTGCCCCGACCTCCTCGCCGTAGTGGAAAAGCTCGTCCTCCAGCACCACCCTCAGTTCGACATTGCCTTTCAGGTCGGCGGTCGTCTGCGCCCTCATCACGGCGTCGAGACGGTCTTCTAGATGAGCAACGTAGTCTTCGAGGTCGCGCCGCGTCCGGGCAGACTTGCGAATGACGCTACGAAGCAGCGCCGTCGTGCTTTGCAACCGATGACGCAGTTCGCCGGGGGCGTCGCGCGCATCGAGCAGGCGACGTAGCCGCATGTTGTCTGCCTCGAGCTTCGCAATCCGGCTGCGATCGTCCGTTTCTGTCATGGCACCTCACCAAGTCCGTTTCCACGACGCCGTCCCCGCGATCACACCACGGGAACGATGTCCTGCCGCAGGGTGTCGGGACATATCCCGGCGATCTCGGCGAGCGCGTTGGGGCTGCGGATCGTGACGCCCAACCTGCCGGCCCCCTCGATCGCGCCGTCCCGGGCAAGCCGCCGTATCGTCTGCCTCACGTGGACGCTGGACAGCCCGCAGAAATCGCCAAGCTGCTGCTGGTTCATCGGAATATGCGTCGCATACGCGCCGTCGCCGCTGGCCGCCGTCGATCTCAGGCAAAGCTCGAACAGTCCACAGGCGACTCGGGCGGCGGCGCTTCCCTTGCCCAACCTCGGCATGCGGCCGACGCGACGCGCGAAAGACGCCTGCCGTTCCCGTTCCACGGCGGCGGCGAGCCCGGGCTGGCGGGCAAGCCTTGGGAACCAGTCGCTGCTGCGGACCGACAGGACGACGGAACAGGTCAGCGCCTCGATCTCGACGAGGCTGGCCTCGGGGGCGGTGAAACCGGGGTCGAGCATCTCGCCGGGAAGCACGACATCGACGATCAGACGGCCCCCGTCCGCGGTGGACTTAGACACCGCCAGCCATCCCGAACTCGCGAAATACACGGCGCCCGAGTTTTCTCCCTCGAGTTTCAGCACCGAGCCTGCCTGCGGCGTCAGCGTGTCCCCGGGATCGAACGCGGCTTTGAGAACCGCTGTCGTCTCGAAGATCCGTTGCCGGCAGTCGCCTTCCAGTGCATGAAGGACTGGATCAACGGTCATGAAACCCCCGCGATCGATCGGTCCGATGTCTATCGGTCCGTGGCCGTTGTTGCGCGCTAAAAAAGCCCCGTGACAGTCCGGAAAAACATTCGGTCTGCCACTCCGTCAGCGGAGCATTGCACAGCACAGCGAGGCGGCGCAACCCGGCGGCGTGAAGCCCGCCCGGCCGCTGCGCCTCGCCTCCGGGCAGGGGGCCTGCGCATATCGGCGCGCTCAACCGGTCCGTCTGAGCCAGTCCATCACAGCAGGGCGCACCGACTGCTCCCCCGAGGCGCGTGCGGCGTCGATCACCGCGCGCCCCTCGTCGAGGTTCACCCGCCGCAGGAGCGACTTGACCGGGCCGATGGAGGCCGGGCGCATCGACAGCGCCCGAAGGCCCATGGCCGCGAAACACACCGCCTCGATGGGCCGCCCGGCATCCTCGCCGCAGAAGCTGAGCGGCGTGTCCGTCTCGGCGCATCGCTCGACGATCTGCTCGATCAGCGACAGGAAGGACACGTTCAGCGTGTCATAGCGCCGCCGTACACGCTCGTTCTCGCGGTCGGCGGCGTAGAAAAACTGCTTCAGGTCGTTGCCGCCGATCGATACGAAATCCGTCATCTCGTAGAACCTGCGCGGCGCGAAGGCCATGCTCGGCGTCTCCAGCATTGCGCCGATATCAGTCTTCTCGGGCAGGACGTGCCCCAGAGCGGCCTCGCGGTCGAGCTCGCGCAGAAGGTGGTCGCGGGCCTGCGTGAATTCGTCGAGCTGCGCGATGAATGGGAACATGACCGAAAGCGGACGACCCGCCGCTGCCCGGATCAGCGCCTGAAGCTGCATGCGCATGACGCCGGGCTTGTCGAGGCCCACGCGGATCGCGCGCCAGCCGAGCGCGGGGTTCGGCTCCTCGGTGGGTTTCATGTAGGGCAGGACCTTGTCCGACCCGATATCGAGCGTGCGGAAGATGACGCGCTTGCCGCCTGCGGCATCCATCACGCGGGCATAGAGCGCCGCCAGCTCGCCCCGACGCGGCACCTTGTTGCGGGTCAGGAACTGAAGCTCGGTCCGGAACAGGCCAACCCCGTCGGCGCCCGAGGAGGGCAGCGAGGGCAGGTCGGCCATCAGCCCCGCGTTCATCTGCAATGACACGACCGTGCCGCACAGTGCCTCGGCCGGCTTGTCGCGGATCGAGGCGTAACGCTCCTGGGCCTCCGCCTGCATCGCCAGCTTGTCGCGGAAGGCAGAGGCGACGGTATCCTCGGGGCGCAGATGGACGATGCCCTGGTCACCGTCCACGAGAATGAAATCGCCGTTCAGCGCCTCGGTGGTGATGCGTGCCGCGTTGATGACCAAAGGTATGGCCAGCGCGCGGGCGACGACGGTGGCATGGGACCCGACCGAGCCTTCCTCCAGCACCACGCCCCTGAGCCGCCGCCCGTAATCCAGAAGCTCGGCCGGGCCGATGTTGCGCGCCACCAGAATCGGATCGGCCGGCATTTCGGCGCCCGTGTCGTTGCCCTGGCCGGTCAACAGGCGCAGCAGCCGGTTCGACAGGTCGTCCAGATCGTGCAGCCGCTCGCGCAGATAGGCGTCGGGGACGGTCTCCATCCGGGCGCGGGCGGTTGATTGCTCCTTTTCCACGGCGGCCTCGGCGCTCAGCCCGCGGGAGATGTCTTCCTCCATCCGCCGCATCCAGCCGCGGGAGCGGGCGAACATCCGGTAGGCTTCGAGGACCTCGCGCTGTTCCGCATCGCCCGGCGAGACGCGCGTCAGCATCTGGTCCACGTCGACGCGCAGCCGATCGACCGCATCGCGCAGGCGCTCCAGCTCGACCTCCGGGTCGTCGGCCACCGGCCGGGTGACCACCACGCGCGGTTCATGCAGCCAGACATGGCCCATGGCCGTACCTTCCTGCGCGCAGGTTCCGCGGAACATCTCCTGGCTGGTGTGTCGCTCGCGCAGGGCGGCACCCTCGCCGGTGAAGGCGCCGAGTTCCGTCATCTCGGCGAGGACCATCGCGACGACCTCGAGCGCGTAGATCTCGTCGTCGGAGAACTCGCGCGCGTCCTTGGACTGGACCACGAGAACGCCGAGCCGCTCGCCCAGGCGCATGATCGGCACGCCAAGGAACGAGGAATACCGTTCCTCGCCGGTTTCTGGCATGTAGCGAAAGCCGCGCTCGCCCGGGGCGTTTGCCGTGTTGACGGGCCGTGACGACCGCGCGACACGGCCCACAAGGCCCTCGCCGATCCGCATCCGGGTGACATGGACGGCCTCGGGCGCGAGGCCCTCGGTGGCGCAAAGCTCGAGCGTGTCGGCGTCGCGCAGCAGGTAGATCGAGCACACCTCGGAGCCCATGGAATCGGCGATCAGATGCGTGATCCGGTTCAGCCGTTCCTGTCCCTCGACAGGCTCGGCCATCACCGCCTGCAAGCCCGACAGAAGCTTGCGGCTTTCGCTTTCGCTTTGCTGGACCATCGACCCCTGATGCCTCTGCGCCAGTTCTTGGCGCCTGACCCGGAGAACACGCATACCGCGAGGTTGCGGCGCGGCGCAACGTTCAACCGCGCGGAGTCAACGCCTTGTGCGCAAGCTGCGTGATCTCGGCTATAAATGCGTCCTGCGACCATCCGCAGTCTCGCGTCAGATGCGCCCAGAGCGACACCGAAAGGAGGCCCGCGAGGAGATCGGTCGCGCGCTCCTGTGTCAGGTCGGGCCGCAGATCGCCGTCGCGTGCGAGCGCGGCCACTGCCGCCGCGCAGCCGTGCCGGACGGCGGCCATCCGGTTCTCCCAGGCGGCGCGCGCCTCGGCATCGGTCTCCATCATCGCCATCAGCGCGCGGCCCACCGGGTAGATCACGGGGATGTGCCCGCCCCAAGCGGCGATGAAGGCTCGCAAACGCTCGCCTCCCGTTTCGGCGGCGCGGCTTTCCGCGAGGCTGGCGTCGATATCCACCTTCTCGTCGAGACGCTTCGTCGCCGCGATCAGAAGCTCGGCCCGATTCGGGAAATGCAGGTAGACCGCCTGCCGTGACAGACCCGCGGCCCGCGCGATGTCGGACATGCGCGTGCGCTCGGGCGCGCCTGATTCCAACAGGTTGAGCGTGACGTCGAGGATGCGGGTGCGGGTATCATCGGATTTTCTTGACATGCTGTAAAGTTGCAGGTTATTGACACGGCGTCAACTTGACATGGTGTCAAGAAATCAGCGGAAAGGACCATCTCATGAACGTCATCGTCTTCGGAGCCACCGGCACGGTGGGCAAACTCGCCGTCTCGGAGCTTCTCGCCGCCGGCCACGCCGTTACCGCCTTCGCCCGCCATCCCGAGAAACTCGGTCTCGACCACCCGCAGCTGCGGTGCCACGGGGGCGACGCGCTCGACGCGCGCGACGTCGCCTCCGCCGTGAAGGGGCAGGATGCGGTGCTGGTCGTGCTGGGCGCGGGGATGTCGCGGAAATCGCGCATCCGCTCGGAGGGCACGCTCAACGTCATCCGCGCAATGCAGGACCTCGGGCCGAAGCGGCTGATCGTGCAGTCGACGCTCGGCGCACGCGACAGCTGGAACACGCTGAATTTCTGGTGGAAGCGGGTGATGTTCGGCGCGCTTCTGGCCCCGGTCTTTCGGGACCACGAGCTGCAGGAGCGGCTGGTGGAGGCCTCGGGCCTCGACTGGACCATCGTGCGGCCCGGCGCCTTCATCGACGCTGCGACTGTTCGCCCGGTGATCGAGGATGTGCCGAACACCGCCCGCGGCCTCGACCTGAAGATCAGCCGGGCCGAGCTTGCCCGGTTCCTGACGCGCCAGGTCGCGGACCGGACCTACCTGCACCGCGCCGTCGGCCTGTCGAGCTGAGGAGGCCGGACCATGGAATACCTTCTGACCGTCTCGGGGTTCCTGATGGCGCTGATCGCCGGGGTTTTTCTCAGCTTCTCGGATTTCGTCATGCGAGGGCTGGTGCAGGCCCCGGACGGGCAGGGCGCGGCCGGAATGGTGGGGCTCAACCGCACCGTCTACCGCTCGGCCTTCATGGCGCTTCTGATGGCGTTCGTGCCGGGATCGCTGGCGCTGGCCGTCCTCGCGCTCTGGCAGCTCGATGGAGCCGCGCGGATCACGGTGCTTGCAGGTACGGGGGCGTACCTTCTGGGCGTCATGGCCGTCACCGGGCTGGGCAACGTGCCGATGAACACGCGCCTCGACGCGCTGTCACGAAGCCCGGAGGGCGTTTCAGGCTACTGGCACGCCTATGCCCCGCGCTGGACCCGCCTCAACCATCTGCGCGTGGCGGGCTCCGGCGTCGCCGCTGCGGCCTGGCTTGCGGCGGCGCAACTTGCGTGACCTCCCGACCGGGCGGCGGAGCTCACGCCGCCCGGTCGAGCCCGAAGGCGGCATGGAGCGCCTGCACCGCCAGCTCCATGTATTTCCGGTCGATCAGCACGCTGACCTTGATCTCGGAAGTGGTGATCACCTTGATGTTGATGCCTTCGTCGCGCAGCGTCTTGAACATCTTGGCGGCGACGCCCGCGTGGCTGCGCATCCCGATGCCGACGATCGAGACCTTGGCGACATCGGTATCGGCCACCAGCCCGCCGAAGTCGATCTCGCCCCGGTCCTTGGCGTCGGCCATCGCCTTCTCGGCGCGCTTCACCTCGTTCACCGGGCAGGAGAAGGTCATGTCGGTCATGCCCTCCTCCGAGATGTTCTGCACGATCATGTCGACATTGACGCCGGCATCGGCGAGCGGGCCGAAGATCGCCGCGGCGATGCCGGGGCGGTCCTCCACATCCGTCAGCGTCAGCTTCGCCTCGTCACGGGAATGGGCCACACCGGCCACGACATTGCTTTCCACGATGTCCTCCTCGGCACAGACCAGCGTGCCTGCCGTCTCGTCGGGTTCCTCGAAGCTCGAGAGCACCCTGAGTTTCACCTTGTAGCGCATGGCCAGCTCCACCGAGCGCGTCTGCAGCACCTTCGCGCCCAGCGAGGCAAGCTCCAGCATCTCCTCGAAGGAGATGCGGTCGAGCTTGCGCGCCTTGGACGTGATGCGCGGGTCGGTGGTGTAGACCCCGTCCACGTCGGTGTAGATATCGCAGCGTACCGCGCCGAAGGCGGCGGCGAAGGCCACCGCGGTGGTGTCCGAGCCGCCCCGTCCCAGCGTCGTGATGCGGCCCTCGGGGCTGATGCCCTGGAACCCGGCGACCACGGCCACGCGCATGCCTTCGGCGAACTTGGCCATGATGTTGTCCGGTGGGATCGCCTCGATCCGCGCCGAGGCATGGGCCGAGGTCGTCTGCACCGGCACCTGCCAGCCCTGCCAGCTGCGCGCGGGCACGTCCATTTCCTGCAGCGTGAGCGCCATGAGACCGGCCGTCACGTTCTCGCCCGAGGACACGACGGCGTCGTATTCGCGCGCGTCGAAGAGAGGCGAGGTTTCCTCGACCCAGCCCACCAGTTCATTCGTCCGGCCCGCCATGGCCGAGACGATGACGATGACGTCATGGCCGTTGGCGACCTCGCGGCCCACGCGCTTGGCGGCGCGCCGGATCCGGTCCAGCGTGGCGACGGAAGTGCCGCCGAATTTCATGACAAGGATCGACATAGTCCGGGGCCGCCATAACTTCCGCGCGCGGACAGCCTCTTACGGAAGCGGCCGGTTGCGCGCAAGGGGCGCAGCAGCGCCCACCGCGAGGAGTGCGCGGCCCTTTGGGGCCGCCAGGGGGCTCTGCCCCCCGGGCCTGCGGCCTCCCCCCGGAGGTTTTTTGCCAGGATGAAGGGGCGCAGGCGCGCTCAGAAAGGATGCGGGCGTCCGTTCCATGTCAGGAAGGCGCCGGTGGTGGCCAAGGAGAGCGCGTCGAAACGGTCCATCAGCCCCGCCACGCTGTCCTCAAGCGAGATGTCCGCACCAGCGCCGCCCATGTCGGTGCGCACCCATCCGGGGTGGTAGATGCCCAGCGCGATGCCGCGCGGGGCCAGATCGGTGGCGAGGTTGCGGCCGAGATTCGTGGCCGCCGCCTTGGAGGCGCGGTAGATGTAGCTGCCGCCCTTCGCCCGCTCGCTCGAGCCCATCTGGCTTGAGATGATGGCGATTTTCGGCGCCGCGCTCAGGCCCAGATGCGGCAGGAAGGCCTGCACGGTGAGAAAGACGCCGGTGACATTGACCGCGAAGGTCTGCGCCCATGTGTCGGAATCGTAGCCGCCCGCGAGGTCCATGTCCTTGTCGCGGTAGACGCCCGCATTGCAGACCAGAAGGTCGATGACCCGGCCCGAAAGCCTATCGGCCAGCGCGCGGATCGAGGCCGGATCGCTCACGTCGAGGGGCGTGTCGGTGTCCGAGCGGGCCGCCGCGATGACCTGCGCTCCGCGGGCCCGGCAGGCGTTGGCCAGACCCGCGCCGATGCCCCGGTTCGCGCCCGTGATGAGGACGGTCATCGCGATCTCCCGTTTCGATCTTGTCGACCGTGGCTAGCCCCGGGGCACGGTGCTTGCAAGCGCAGACCGTCCGGGTAGGGTGGCCGGGCCTGCGCGAAGGAGGACGCCATGCAGTTCACCCCCAACGATCTTGCGACCGCCCACGGGCTAGTAACGGCCTACATGCCGCCCACCCCGCAGCACGCCTGGCCGCTTCTGGCCGATCGTCTGGGCGCGGAGGTCTGGGTCAAGCACGAGAACCACACGCCCACGGGCTCCTTCAAGGTGCGCGGCGCGCTGACCTTCATCGACTGGCTCAGACACACCCATCCCGAGGCGCGCGGCATCTGCACGGCCACGCGCGGCAATCACGGGCAGGGTCAGGCCTGGGCGGCGACGGCGGCGGGGTTTACAGCGAAGGTCTATGTCCCGCGCGGCAATTCGGTCGAGAAGAACGCCGCCATGCGCGCCTTCGGGGCCGAACTGGTGGAATTCGGCGATGATTTCGACACCGCCCGCGAAGAGGCCTATCGCGTTGCGGCCGAGGAGGGTCTCTTCATCGTGCCGCCCTTTCACCGGGAGCTCGTGCGCGGTGTCGCGACCTATGGCTACGAGCTGTTCCGCGCGGTGCCCGATCTCGACGCCGTCTATGTGCCGATCGGCTGCGGGTCCGGCATCTGCGGGACGATCGCGGCGCGCGACGTGCTGGGCGCCAAGGCCGAGATCATAGGAGTCGTGAGCGAGAACGCACAGACGGCGAAGCTGTCGGTGGAGGCCGGTCGGCCTGTGGAGACCGAGAGCTGCCGGACCTTCGCCGACGGGATGTCCGTCCGGGTGCCGGTGCCCGAGGCGCTGGAGATCTACGGCAAGGGTGCCGCGCGCATCGTGACGGTGTCGGACGAGGAGGTGGCCGAGGCGATCCGCGTCTACTACTCGGACACCCATAATCTCGCCGAAGGGGCAGGGGCCGCGCCGCTGGCGGCCCTGATGCAGGAGCGGGACGCCATGAAAGGGAAGAAGGTCGCCGTGATCCTCTGCGGGGGAAATATCGACCGGGACTGGTTCGTCACGGTCCTTCAGGGCGGTGTGCCGCGGGTCGCGTAAGCGCGCGGAACAGACGCCTTTCAGGTCACATGCCGCCCGGCCTCTTTCCGGGCCCAGGGCTTGAGGCGTGCGCCATGCGCCTCGAGGAAGTCCCGGACGCGGGTGGGATCCTTCCTCGACAAGTCACGGACCCACCATGCGACGGCCTTCTGGATGAACCACTCGGGATCGTCGGCGTAACCCGCGCACCAGCCGAGGATGCGGCCGCGCGCCTCGGATTCCGCGGGTTTCGGGTGGCGCGATCTCGTGAACCCGAGGGTGAAGACCAGCGCGGCGCGGCGCGTCCACATGTGGTCGGACCGGGTCCAGTCCTCGACCTCATCGAGCCGCGACGGATCTGCCAACAGCCGTTTTTGCCCCGCCTGCGCCACCGCATCGGCGATGGCCCAGCTGTCGAAATCCGGGACGAAACCCTTGAGGCAGTCCCAGGCGGGCACGTCGTCGGGGCGAATGCGCGCCTGCAGGAAAAGCTTGCCCGCCGCGATCCGCGCCTCGTAGATGTCGCTGGCCCAGAGGCCTTTCGCCAACGCCACGCGCCCGGGCAGATCGAGCGCCTTGCGCCAGCCCAGGGCCAGATCGCTTACCGTGCCGTTCGACAGGCCCAGATAGGTCCGGTCGATCTTGTGATAGGCGCGCATCCCGGCGGCGCGATCCGCGTCGGCCTCGGCCTTCAGAGCGGCCAGCGCCGCCTCGGGCGTCATTCCACGGTCACGGACTTCGCCAGGTTGCGCGGCTGGTCGACATCCGTGCCCTTGTGGAGCGCCGTGTGATAGGCGATCAGCTGCGCCGGCACCGCGTAGAGCATCGGCGCGAAGACCGGGTCGATGATTGGAAGCGTCAGCGTCTCCCAGACGCCGTCGCCGGCCAGCGCCACGCCCTCGGCGTCGCTGACGAGCCAGACCTTGCCGTCGCGGGCCATGACCTCCTGCATGTTCGACACCGTCTTGTCGAACAGCGCGTCGCGCGGGGCAAGTACGATCACCGGAAGGTTGCTGTCCACCAGCGCGATGGGCCCGTGCTTGAGCTCGCCGCTGGCATAGGCCTCGGCGTGGATGTAGCTGATTTCCTTGAGCTTGAGCGCTCCTTCCAGCGCCATCGGGAACATCGGGCCGCGGCCAAGGAAGAGGGCCGACCGCGCCTCGGCCAGTTTGCCGGTCTGCTCGCGGATCTGGTCCTCGAGTGCCAGCGCCTGGTTGATCATCGCGGGCAGGCTCAGCAGCGTGGCGACAAGCCCGGCCTCGCGTTCGCGCGTCAGGCGGCCGCGCTGGCGTGCGGCAAGGATCGCGAGGCAGGCGAGCGCGCCGAGCTGGTTCATGAACGCCTTGGTGGAGGCCACGCCGATTTCCACCCCTGCGATGATCGGCAGGGTGGTGTCGCTTTCTCGCGCGATGGAGGATTGCGGCACGTTGACCAGCGACACGACGGTCTTGGCCTTGTCGCGCGTGTAGCGAAGCGCGGCGAGCGTATCGGCGGTCTCGCCGGACTGGCTGACGAAAAGCGCTGTGGCCCGGTCGGACACCGGCGGTTCGCGATAGCGGAACTCCGAGGCGATATCGACATCGCAGGGCAGGCCGGCAAGCTGCTCGAACCAGTATTTCGCGACAAGACAGGCATAATGCGCCGTCCCGCAGGCCACCATGATCAGGCGGTCCGTCGTGGCGAAATCGAGATCGGCATCGGCATCGGGAAGCTCCACCGCGCCGTCTCGCGTGTAATGCGCGAGGCACTCGGCGAGCACGGTGGGCTGTTCGAAGATCTCCTTGACCATGAAGTGCTTGTGACCGGCCTTGTCCACTTGTGCGGCCTGCGCCGCGATCTTGACCGTGTCGCGGTGGACCTGCCGTCCGTCGGCATCGCGGATTTCCACGCCGCTGCGGGTCACGAAAGCATAATCCCCCTCGTCGAGATAGGTGATCCGGTCGGTCAGGGGGCTGAGCGCGATGGCGTCGGAACCCACATACATCTCGCCCTCGCCATGTCCGATGGCCAGCGGCGAGCCTCTGCGCGCGGCAACGATAAGGTCTTCCTCGCCATCGAAGAGAAAGGCGAGCGCGAAGGCGCCTTCAAGGTGTTTCAGCGTCTCGGTCGCGGCCTCGCGCGGGGACATGCCCCGGTCGAGGAATGTCTCGCAGAGATGCGCGATCGTCTCGGTGTCCGTGTCGCTCTGGAACTCGCAATCCGCCAGCGCCTCCTTCAGGGCGCGGTAGTTCTCGATAATGCCGTTATGGACGACGACGACGCGGCCGGCCCGGTGCGGGTGGGCGTTTCTGACCGTGGGGCCGCCATGGGTCGCCCAACGGGTGTGCCCGATCCCCGCCTTGCCGGGAAGAGGTTCGTAGACCAGCAGGTCCGACAGGTTGTGCAGTTTGCCGACGGCGCGGCGGCGGTCCAAGAGCCCGTTATGGACCGTTGCGATGCCCGCGCTGTCATAGCCGCGGTATTCCAGCCGCTTGAGCGCCTCGACGAGGATCGGAGCGGCCTCATGATCCGTCAGAACACCGACAATTCCGCACATGGGCCTAGACCTTCCGTTCTTTCTTGAGCGCGCGCAGACGCTCCATGAGGCGCAGGGCGAGACCCGGCTTGTTGACCTGCCGCGCCCGGGCAAGCGCCAGCGCACCATCCGGCACGTCTTGCGTGATGACCGAGCCGCTGCCCGTCATCGCGCCGTCGCCGACGGTGACGGGCGCGATCAGCATCGTGTCCGAGCCGATAAAGACGTCCCGGCCGATGACGGTGCGATGCTTCATCACGCCGTCGTAGTTGCAGGTGACGGTGCCCGCACCGACATTCGTGCCCGCGCCGATCTCGGCGTCGCCGATATAGCTCAGGTGGTTGACCTTGGCGCCTTCGCCGATGGAGGCCGCCTTGACCTCCACGAAATTGCCGATGCGGGCGTCGTTGCCGATCTCGGCGTCCGGGCGCAGCCGCGCATAGGGGCCGATGACGGCACCCTGCGACACGTGGCAGCCCTCGAGGTGCGAGAACGCGCGGATGCGCGCGCCCGTCTCGACCGTCACGCCGGGGCCGAAGACCACGTGCGGCTCGATGACGGCGTCGCGTCCGATCACGGTGTCGGCGGAAAAAACGACGCTGTCGGGCCATGTCAGGGTGACGCCGGCCTCCATCGCGCGGCTCCGGCAGAGCGCCTGAAACCGCGCCTCGGCCCGGGCCAGTCCGGCGCGGCTGTCGACGCCGAGCGTTTCGTCCTCGGGGCAGAGGACGACGCCGGCGGACTGACCGGCCGTGCGGGCCAGCGCAACCACGTCCGTCAGGTAGTATTCGCCTGCCGCGTTCTGCGGCGCGATCCGGCCCAGATAGCCCATCAGCACGGCGGCGTCCGCGGCCATTACCCCGGAATTGCAGGTGGTCAAGGCCAGCTCTTCGGTCGTGGCGTCCTTCGCCTCGACGATCCGCATGAGCGCGTCGCCCTCCATCACGAGGCGGCCGTAGCGGCCGGGGTCCACGGCCTCGAAACCCAGCACCACCACATCGTGATCCATCCGGGCGGCGCGCAGGCGTTCGATGGTCTCGGCCGTCAGGAACGGCGTGTCGGCATAAAGCACGACCGCATCGCCGTCGAAGCCCTTAAGCGCGGGTGCTGCCTGAAGGACCGCGTGGCCGGTCCCCTTCTGCTCTTCCTGCCGGACGCAGACGGCTTCCGGGTCGGCCTCGGCGACGGCGGCTTCCACCGCGTCCGCGCCGTGGCCCGTCACCACGATCACGCGTTCGGGCTCGAGCGCACGACCCGCCGCCAACGCATGGGCCACGAGCGGACTGCCGCCCAGCTCATGGAGCGGTTTGGGCAGATCGGAGTTCATCCGTGTGCCGGCGCCGGCGGCCAGCACGATAAGCGCGACAGGCCTTTGCGCTGTCACGGGTGCCGGGCGCGCGTTGAGATCGGCCATGAACCGGGTTCCTCTTGTGTACAGAGCGTCCTAACAATGGGGTCTTGGGCTGGCAACAATCCACAGCGTCACTTTGCGCAACAGCGTGTTTCATGCCATGCGCGGAACGCTGCCCATGACGGGCAAGGACAGGGACGGACAGGCCGGATGCGCGACACCATCGTCTTCGATCTCGACGGCACGCTTGCGGACACGGCAGGCGATCTGATCGCCGCGGCCAACGCTGCGCTGGCAGCGCTCGGGCATGGGCCAGCCTTGCGCGCCGGTGCGGATGACGCCACCGCCTTTCGGGGGGGGCGCGCGATGCTGCAGCTTGCGACCGAGCGGCTCGGGATCGCCGATGGCGCGCGCATCGTCGAGTCGGGCTATCCACTCCTGCTGGAGGCCTATGGCCAGGCGATCGACGTCCACACGACGCTCTATCCCGGGGTCCTGGAGGCGCTGGGCCGATTGCGCGCGGCGGGCGCCGTCACGGCGATCTGCACCAACAAGCCCGAAAGGCTCGCCATCGACCTGATCGACCGGTTGGGGCTTTCGCATCTCTTCGATGCGCTGGTGGGGGCCGACACGCTGCCGGTGCGCAAGCCCGATCCCGCGCCATACCGCGCCGCCGTTGAGCGTGGCGGCGGTGCGCTGTCCCGGTCGCTCCTGATCGGCGACACGGTCACCGACCGCAAGACCGCGACGGCGGCGGGCGTGCCCTGCGTGCTGGTCACGTTTGGTCCGACCGGGCGCGCGGTGGCGGATCTCGCGCCGGAGGCGCTGCTGGACCATTACGATCAGCTCGACAGCGTGATTGCCCGCATCCTGCCCGTCCGGGACGCTGCGCGATCTTGACCAGACTGGGCCGCAGGCGGAAGGTGCACCCATGGAAAAACCTGTCTTCACCGGAAGCTTCACCCAGCAAGAGCCGATCCCCGAAGCCGCCATCGAGGCCGCCGTCGGGGTGATGCGCTCGGGACGTCTGCACCGATACAACCTCGCGCCGGACGATGCGGGCGAGGTGTCCCGCCTGGAGGAGGAATTCGCCGCCTCCACGGGCGCCAAATACTGCCTCGCCGTTGCCTCGGGCGGCTATGCCATGTCCTGCGCGTTGCGCGCATTGGGCGTGGGCGCAGGCGATAAGGTTCTTTCGAACGGCTTCACGCTGGCCCCGGTGCCGGGCGCCATCGCGAGCGTCGGCGCGGAGCCGGTCTTCGTGGAGACGACCGAAGCGCTGACCATCGATATCGACGATCTGACCGAACGCGCACGGACCAGCGGCGCGCGCGTCCTGCTGCTCAGCCACATGCGCGGGCATATCTGCGACATGGATTGCCTGATGGAGGTCTGCTGCGCGCTTGGCGTGACGGTGATCGAGGATTGCGCCCACACCATGGGGGCTGCGTGGAACGAGACGCCCTCGGGGCGGCACGGGCTGGCTGCCTGCTACTCCACTCAGACCTACAAGCACATCAATTCGGGCGAGGGCGGGCTGATCGTGTCGGACGATGCCGAGCTCATGGCGCGTGCGATCATTTTGTCGGGAAGTTACATGCTTTATGCCCGACATACCGCTCGACCCCCTGTGGATAAGTTCGAAAATGTAAAGCTGAAGACACCCAATGTCTCGGGCAGGATGGACCATCTGCGGGCGGCGATCCTGCGGGTGCAGCTGGCCGACCTGCCCGCGCAGGTGGACCGCTGGAACGCGCTCTATGCCATCGTCGAAACGGGGCTGCGCAACGTCCCCGGCCTGCAGATCGTCGAGCGTGACCCGCGCGAACGCATCGTCGGATCCTCGATCCAGTTCCTTCTTCCGGGCTGGGAGGAGGCGCGGATCAGGGCCCTGCTCGCGCAATGCGCCGCGCGGGGCGTCGAGCTGAAATGGTTCGGCGCCGAGGAGCCGGTGGCCTTCACTTCGCGCTACGACAGCTGGAAATACGCGCCGGAACAGAAGCTTCCGAAAACGGACGCGATCCTCGCAGGGCTGATCGACATGCGCCTGCCGCTGACGTTTTCGACCGACGATGCAGCACTGATCGCAGAGATCATTCGCGACGAGGTTCAGGGGGCGGTCCGCCACGCCGCGGAGTGACCGTTGTTCCGGGACAACTGCAGCGGACCAACACGCTTTTTCCGGGGCTTACACCAGTCGGGAGTTCTCCTTGGCCGCGCGGATGAAGTCGCGGAACAAGGGATGGGGTTCGAACGGTTTCGATTTCAGTTCCGGGTGGAACTGCACACCGATGAACCACGGGTGATCTTTCACCTCCACGATCTCCGGCAGGCGCCCGTCTGGTGACATGCCAGAGAACAAGAGCCCCTGCGTCTCCAGCGCCTCGCGGTACTTGATGTCCACCTCATAGCGGTGACGATGCCGCTCCTCGATGGCGGTCGAGCCATAGACCTCCGCCACGCGGGAACCCTCCGTCAGAACCGCGTCATAGGCACCGAGCCGCATCGTGCCGCCCTTGTCATCATCGGCCGATCGGGTGACCTTGTAGTTCCCCTGCACCCATTCCTTCAGGTGATAAACCACCGGTGTAAAACGCTTTTTCCCCGCCTCGTGGTCGAATTCCTCGGACCCGGCATCGCCAAGATCCGCCAGGTGTCGCGCCGCTTCGATCACCGCCATCTGCATGCCGAGGCAGATGCCGAGGTAAGGCACCTTTCGCGTCCGCGCGAACTCGGCGGCCTTGATCTTGCCTTCCGTGCCCCTTTCGCCGAAGCCGCCGGGCACGAGGATCGCGTCGAAATCCTCGAGATAGGGGGCGGGGTCCTCGCGTTCGAAGATCTCGGCGTCGATCCAGTCGGCCTTGACCTTGACCCGGTTGGCCATGCCGCCATGGGTCAGCGCCTCGGCGATGGATTTGTAGGCGTCCTCAAGCTGCGTGTACTTGCCGACGATGGCCACGCGCACCTCGCCCTCGGGGTTGTTGATACGGTCGGCCACGTCCTCCCACCGTCTAAGGTCGGGGCGCGGCGCGGGGCTGATCGCGAAGGCGTCGAGCACGGCCTGGTCCAGCCCCTCGCGATGATAGGCAAGCGGCGCCTCGTAGATCGAGGCGAGATCCTGCGCGGCGATCACGGCCTCGGGGCGCACGTTGCAGAAAAGCGCGAGCTTCTCGCGTTCTTTCAAGGGGATCGGTCCCTCGGAGCGGCATACAAGAATGTCCGGGGCCAGCCCGATGGAGCGCAGTTCCTTCACGCTGTGCTGGGTGGGCTTGGTCTTGAGCTCTCCACTCGCCTTGATGAAGGGCAATAGCGTCAGGTGCATGAACAGGCACTGCCCGCGCGGTTTTTCCTGCGCGAACTGGCGGATCGCCTCGAAGAAGGGCAGCCCCTCGATATCGCCGACCGTGCCGCCGATCTCGCAGAGCATGAAATCGACCTCATCCTCGCCGATGCGGATGAAGTCCTTGATTTCATTTGTAACATGCGGGATCACTTGGATCGTCTTGCCCAGGTAGTCGCCGCGCCGTTCCCTTTCGAGCACGTTGGAATAGATGCGCCCAGAGCTGACCGAATCCGTCTTGCGCGCAGCCACGCCGGTGAAGCGCTCGTAATGGCCGAGATCGAGGTCGGTCTCCGCGCCGTCATCGGTGACGAAGACTTCGCCATGTTCGAACGGGCTCATCGTGCCGGGGTCGACGTTCAGATACGGGTCAAGCTTGCGTAGCCGCACGGTATAACCGCGCGCCTGCAAGAGCGCCCCGAGCGCGGCCGAGGCCAAGCCCTTGCCGAGCGATGAAACCACACCGCCGGTGATGAAAATGAAGCGCGCCATATGCCGTCTGGTCCCCCGTGGCTGGCCATCACCATGCTGTGCGGCCACATCAGAAATCGTCGATCACGGGATTTGAGAATATCAGGATTCGCATGGGGGCCGCAAGGCGCCCCGCTACATCATGTGATTATGCGACGAATTTGCCCAAGATATGTGGAGCGACCCGCCGTGCCGCCCGTGTCAAAGTCGTGTTTCAGTCGTCGGCGCGTGGCGGAAGGGCGGGTGCATCGCCCGATACGGGCGGAAGCAGATCACTGGCGGGCGGCGGCAGAAGACCGCCATCGCCGTCACCCTCCGGCGCGGTTTCCACGCCGATGCGGTCGAGCACCGATTCACCGGCGGAATTCTGCGCCGCGATGATCGTCAGCGTGATGGATGTCGCAAGAAATGCGATGGCAAAGGCCCAGGTCAGCTTGCCCAGCGCCGTGGCGGCCTGCCGGCCGGTCATCACGCCGCCGCCGCCGCCCATTCCCAGCCCGCCACCTTCGGAACGCTGCAACAGAACGACCCCGATCAGGCAGATCGCGAGGATCAGGTGGACGACGAGAATGACGTTTTCCATCAGCGGGTCCCAGTTCAGGTGCCGTGCGTTTGCGGCTACTTATGAGATGCGACAGGCCGCCGCAAGCCCATGTCACTCAACCTTAAGGCGAATCGAGCGGTGTGGCGCAAGCTTTTACTTTCAAATGAAGGGTTTTTCCGTCGGAAACAGCATCCTATCGCATACAATAGCGCCTCATCTTCCCCTGTCGAGCCTGTTCGAACCCGCCGCAAATGACGAATCGGCGCGCAGTTCGCCCCGGGCGATCAGGCCCTGTCCCCTGTCCGGGCGGCGGGAGAAACCGGTTTCTTCCCGTGTCCGCTCCCGCTATAGCTCGCCGCGGTTTTCCGGCCCGCGGCGGCACGCCCCGGGCCCAGGCTGGATGAGGCTCATATGGCAAATGTCGTGGTCGTCGGCGCGCAATGGGGCGACGAGGGCAAGGGAAAGATCGTCGATTGGCTCAGCGAGCGGGCGGATGTGATCTGTCGCTTTCAGGGCGGCCACAACGCCGGCCATACGCTGGTGATCGACGGGGCGGTCTACAAGCTCCATGCACTCCCTTCCGGTGTGGTGCGGGGCGGCAAGCTTTCGGTGATCGGCAATGGCGTTGTTCTCGATCCGTGGCACCTTGTTCAGGAAATCGAAACAATCCGTGCACAGGGCGTCGAGATCACGCCCGAGACGCTCATGATCGCCGAAAACACGCCGCTGATCCTGCCCTTCCATGGTGAACTGGATCGCGCGCGTGAGGGGCAAAGCACCGTCGCCAAGATCGGCACGACCGGGCGCGGCATCGGTCCGGCCTACGAGGACAAGGTGGGCCGCCGTGTCATCCGCGTGGCCGATCTGGCGGACGAGGCGACGCTGACGCTGCGGGTTGACCGGGCGCTGGTGCATCACAACGCGTTGCGCCTGGGGCTTGGGCTCGATCCGGTGGATCGCGACGCGCTGATCGCGCTTCTGCAGGAGGTCGCGCCGAAAATCCTGCCCTTTGCCGCTCCGGCCTGGAAGGTTCTGGACGAGCGCCGCCGCGCCGGGCACCGCATCCTCTTCGAAGGGGCGCAGGGCGCGCTGCTCGATATCGATTTCGGGACCTATCCGTTCGTCACCTCCTCCAACGTGATCGCGGGTCAGGCCGCGACGGGCGTCGGGCTTGGCCCCGGGGCCATCGACTACGTGCTGGGGATCGTGAAGGCCTACACCACCCGCGTGGGCGAGGGGCCGTTTCCGACCGAGCTTGAGGATGAGGATGGCCAGAAGCTGGGCGAGCGTGGGCATGAATTCGGCACAACGACCGGACGCAAGCGTCGCTGCGGCTGGTTCGACGCGGCTCTGGTGCGCCAGACCTGCATCACTTCGGGCGTGAACGGGATTGCGCTGACCAAGCTCGACGTGCTCGACGGATTCGAGACGCTGAAGATCTGCACGGGCTATGCGCTCGACGGCGCGCATCTGGACTACCTGCCCACGGCGGCGGACCAGCAGGCGCGCTGTATACCGGTATACGAGGAAATGCCTGGATGGTCGGACTCGACCGAAGGCGCGCGCAGCTGGGCCGACCTCCCCGCCGAGGCCATCAAGTACGTTCGGCGGATCGAGGAATTGATCCGCTGCCCGGTGGCGCTACTGTCCACGTCACCCGAACGCGACGACACCATCCTGGTGACGGATCCGTTCGCGGATTGATTTCGGGCCAACGGGCACGCGGAGGACACATGGCGCTGAGCTACAAGACACGACGCAGGCTGTCCCTGCTTGTTCTGGCCGTCGGGCTGCCCGTCTACATCGGGCTGGCATGGTACATCCTGAGCCTGTTCGAAAGGCCCCCCGTCTTCGTCGAGTTGCTCGTCTACGTGGTGCTGGGCGTCCTCTGGGCGATCCCGCTGAAAGCCGTGTTCATCGGCGTCGGTCAGGCCGACCCCGATGCGGTCGCGGAGGACGCTGCCACCCGGGATGGCGGCAAGAACGAGGGCTGAGGTATCATCCCCGCCCGGGCGGTCTGCGCGTCAGTCCTTGCCCGACGCGTTGAGGCGATATCGGCCGTTGGCGCTTTGCGACAGAACGCCCCGTTCCGACAGGCGCATCATGGACGCGAAGGCGGCATCGCGTCCGATACTGTCCTCGGTGGCCATGCGCACGAGCCGGATCAGCTGCACGCGCTTGAATTCGCTCTGGCCCAGATCATCAGTGATGAAGGCCGCCCCCATCTCGACCACTTCGTCGATCTCGGTGGCGTCGCTTTCTTCGAGGCGCGCGGCGAAGCGCATGACGAAGTCGGGCAGTTCGTTTTGCGGGGCGGGGGCGGCGGCGTCAGAGGTCTTGGCATCGGACATGGCGGCCTGAACCGGTCTTTCCGTTTCAGCCTGTTGGGTGCCTTCCGCGTCGTCCTGGGTAGGTGCCTCGCGGGTGCGCATCATGTCGCCTGCCCGGCGCGCCAGTTCGGCCAGCGAGCGGGAAATCTTTTTCGGCGGCTCCAGCGGGCGCGCGGCGGCGGGCATCTGCGCAAAACGCGCGCCGGCTTCGGCGGCCTGCACCTGCATGGTTTCGTCTTCGACGAACTCCTCTGACACGGCATTGATGCGGCGGGGCCGGACATCTTCCCCATGCATGTCGTCGTCCCGATCAATCCGTTGCTCGGATACGAGGACCAGCGGCGCGGTCCGCACATCGCGGCGGCGGGTGACGTCGACGCGCACGCGGGTCGGGCGCATCACGCGAGCCAGATCGTCACGATAGGCGGCGGTGGCGTCCACGCTGTCGTTGCCTTCGCGCACGCCGGCCTCGACAAGGCGCCGTTCAGCCACGCGGGCGGCGACGGCGGCCTTCAGGTGCTGGATATTGGCGCGACGGCGGCTTGTCTCGACATTGGACATGCGGTCGTCCGTGGCGTCGAAGAGCCGGTCCATGTCGCCCACATGACCCGGTCCGGTCGACGCGCCGAGCTGCGAGGCCTTCTGCTTGTCCTTGCCTTGGGCGTCCGCGTCTGCGTGTGTTTCTTCCGCTTCCGCTTCCGCTTCCGCTTCCGCTTCCGCTTCCGCTTCCGCTTCCGCTTCGGTGACGGTCTCGGTTTCCGTGATCTCTTTGGGCGCTTCGGTCTCGTCCTGCACCGGTTCCGGCTCGGAGGCGGTGCCGTCTTCCTCTGCCTCGGACACATCGGAGGCGTCCTCGCCAGCGATCGCGGCCAGTTCGGCCTGAAGCGCCGCTTCCTCGTCGCTCGGAAGCTCTTCGGCTTCCTCGGTCTGAGGCTCAAGCTCGGGCGGGTCTTTGGCTTCGGGCTCGGCCTCTGCGGCGGCCCGCAGCGCGGCGATCTCGTCGGCCAGCTCGCCGTCGTCCTCCGTCAGAAGACGTGTCTCGGCAAGAGCGTCAGCCACAGGCTCGTCCGCCGCTCCTGCCTCGGGCGCGGTGTCTCGGTCGTCGTATTCTGCGTCGCCATATTCGGCGCGGAGGCTCTCATCCTCGGCGTCTTCTTCCGGCGCGGGCTCGAGGATTGGCGCGGGAATGAGCTCGGGCTCACCCATCTCGTGACGGATCGCGTCGAACACCGCCGCATCGGCCGCATCGTCGTCATCACCCGGTCCGACGGTCGTTTCGGCCTCTTCGGGCACCGGTGTCTCTGCGTCGGTTTCCGCGAGCTCTTCCACTTCGGCCTCGGCGAATTCATCACCGTACGGGTCCGTATCGTCATTGGCGGCTTCGCGGATCCGCGCCAGGCGAGCGGCGACAGAATCGCCTTCGCCCTCGCCGATGGTCTCGAGAAGCGGGTCGATCGTGTCGTCCGACCAGTCCGGGCCGGCATCGGCGAAAAAGGCCGCGACGCCGCCGTCCATTCCGGCCTGCGCTCCCGCGACGTGCGCGGGCGTGGGGTCGTACTCTTCGGTGTCCTCTGCGGCGGCGCCATTGGCGCTGGCCATCGCTTCGGATACCGCCTCAATAGGCTCCGCACGTTCTGGCTTTTGGATTTCTTCAGCGACAACGGGTGACGTGTCCTGGTCCTCGGCCTGGTCCTCGGCCTGTGTGGCCGCAGCGGCAACACCCGCAATGCGGACAGCACTGCCAAGCGCTCCGGCGAGCGCCTCGTCATCGGCCTCGTCCGCGAGGTCTAGGGCGTCGACAGTATCGAAATCCTTCGCGCTGTCTTCCTCTCGCCCGGCAAGTTCTTCGGCCTTCGGTTCCGGCTGGACGGGCCGGGCGGGGCCGGCCGTCGGCGGTTCGCGGTCGGCTTCGGGCTGGCGTTCGGGCTCGGGTTCGGCTTCGGGCTCGGGTTCGGCTTCGGGCTTGGCTTCGGTCGCCGGCTCAGGTTCGGCCGCCGGTGCTTCGGCGGTCGGGGCCTCGGTCGGGACATCCGTATCCTTGACGGGCGTATCCTTGACGGGCGTGTCCCGTCCGGGACGCAGGAGCAGACCGTTTTCCATGATCCGCGCCTCGACGCGGCGCTCTATGGCCGCCTCGGTGATCCGATGCAGCATGTCGGTGTCGGGTGTGGGCGGCTCGGCACCGAAGAATCGGTCCTCGGCGGCGAGGTCGCGAAAATATTCGGCGATGGCCTTCATCGCCGAAAACGGGTCGTCGAATCCCTCCAGCGTGCACGAGAACGTGCCATACGAGACCGTCAGGATCTTGTTCGCGTCACCCATGGTAATTCGTCAACCTGTCTTATCCACTCGCCCGACCGACTACCGGACGGTATCACTTCGCTGTTGCCCGCACAAAAATGATTCCAAAAGAACGCGACGGGAATAGGGCCATTCGATGGAGATTGTCGCCGTGTACGACCAGAAAAAGCCACCGGAGCGGCCCGTCGTGGCGGGAAAGTCGGCGGTCACGCTGGTGGGCGGCGGGACGCTGCGGCCGGTCGATCTGGAGGCCGCGCTGGCGCTGGCGCCGGTGCTCGTGGCGGTCGACAGTGGGGCCGATGCCGTCAGCGCGGCGGGTCTGACACCCACGGCTGTCATCGGCGATCTCGACTCGGTCTCGGCCGCCGTCCGCGCACGCCTGCCGCCTGACATCTTTCACGAGATCACCGAACAGGACAGCACGGATTTCGACAAGGCGCTCCGCCACTTGGCCGTTCCCCTCGTTCTGGCCGTGGGCTTCACGGGCGCGCGGATTGATCATGAACTGGCAGTGTTTCATTCCATGGTCACGCGTCCCCAACACCGCTGCATCGTCATTGGCGAGCGCGATGTCATATTCCACGCTCCGCCGCGGCTGAGGATGCACCTCACGCCAGGCACGCGGGTGTCGCTGTTTCCGATGGGTGCGGTCAGCGGCCGCTCGCGCGGTCTGCGCTGGCCGATCGACGGTCTGCCGTTTCACCCATTCCGCCGCATCGGAACTTCCAACGAGGCCACCGGCGGGGCTGTCGAGATCGAGACCGATGCCCCCGGGCTTCTGGTGATCCTGCCGCGGGCGGAACTCGACGCCGCGGTCGCTGCGTTGTCGCAGGCTGGGGAAAAGCTGTGGATTGTTTAGCCCTCGCGCAGCGGGGCGCGCTTGGTTAAGAACGTGGCGAAATCGCCATGTTCAAAACCGGAGCCCGGAATGCCGTCGGAACTGTCCCCCATCGACAAGGCCAAATACGTCGCCGCGCGGCGCGCCATCGACTATGTCGAGGATGGCATGCGCGTGGGGCTCGGGACCGGGTCCACGGCGGTGTGGATGGTGCGTTGCCTCGCCGAGATGGTGCGCGAAGAAGGCATGATGATCACGACCGTGGCGACCTCATCGGCCACGGCCGAGCTTGCCCGGTCGCTCGGGCTCGACGTGCGTGATCTCGACGAAGTGCGGTGGCTCGATCTCACGATCGACGGCGCGGACGAATTCGACCCCGGCCTCAACCTCGTCAAGGGCGGGGGCGGCGCGCTGCTGCGCGAAAAGATCGTGGCCACCGCATCGGACCAGATGGTGGTGATCGCCGACCGCTCGAAATATGTCGACCGGCTGGGCGCTTACCCGCTTCCGGTGGAGGTGGTGCCCTTCGGCTGGCAGACCACCAAGGCGCTGATCGAGGAGATGCTGACCAATGTCGAGGTGATGGGCCGGTCGGTCGACCTGCGTGGCGACGGTCCCGACCCGTTTGTCACCGACGAGGGCAATTTCATCCTCGATCTGCGGCTGCGGCGCATTTCCAACCCCGCCCAGCTGAGCCTTATCCTCAACCAGATCCCCGGCGTGGTGGAGAATGGTCTGTTTCTCGACATCTGCGACGTGGCGATCATCGGCAATTCCGACGGCACGGTCGAGTTGCGGGACATTCATGACGGCACGATCGAGCACGAGCGCGTCGATCTGATCGACGGCGACAATCTCTTCGTCGACGTCGTCGACTGAGGCGCAACGACGGACGGACGGTATCCATGGACTTCGACTACGACCTTTTCGTCATCGGCGGCGGTTCGGGCGGTGTGCGCGCGGCGCGTGTCGCGGCCGCCGGAGGGGCGCGCGTGGCGCTCGCTGAAGAAAGCCGCATGGGCGGGACCTGCGTCATTCGCGGCTGCGTGCCGAAAAAGCTGATGGTCTTCGCCTCGAGCTACCGCGAAGGTTTCGCCGATGCGCGCGCCTATGGCTGGGACGTGGCCGACGGGTCCTTCGACTGGGCGCGGTTCCGGACACATCTCCACACGGAGCTCGACCGGCTGGAAAGCGTCTATCGTGAGCTGTTGAGCGGATCGGGCGTGGCGACCTTCGACCAGCGCGCGATGCTGGACGATCCGCATACCGTGAAGCTGGCCGACGGGTCGACCCATAGCGCCAAGCATATCCTGATCGCCACGGGCGGGCGCCCCGAGCGTCCGGGGATGACCAACGATCACCTGGGCCTCGTCTCCGACGACATCTTCGAGCTCGAGGAACTGCCCCGCCGCATGTTGATCGTGGGCGGCGGCTATATCGCCTGCGAATTTGCCTGCATCATGAACGGCCTCGGCGTGGAGGTGACGCAATACTATCGCGGTGCGCAGATCCTGCGCGGCTTCGACGGCGAGGCGCGGGGCCTGATCTCGGACATGATGGAGGAGAAGGGCGTCCACCTTCACCTCGGCACCAACATCGTCGACATGGCGCCCGAATCCGCAAGACATGTCGGCGTGCCCGACGGGGGCAATGCGAGCGATGCGGCCATGGGCGCGCCCACGGAGGTGAAGAGCTCTGCCTCCGAGACCGCCCGTGGCGGGCCCGTCTGGGTCAAGGCCTCGAACGGGCAGGAAGGTGTCTACGACGCGGTGCTCTTCGCCACCGGGCGGCGTCCAAATACCGACGGGATGGGACTGGAGCAGGCCGGCGTCGAGGTCGGCCGGCGCGGGCAGGTCGTCGTCGACGAATACTCCCAGACCTCCGTGCCCTCGATCTACGCCATCGGCGACGTGACCAACCGCGTGAACCTTACGCCGGTCGCGATCCGCGAGGGCATGGCCTTCGTCGAGACGGTGTTCAACGGCAACCCGACGCCCGTCGATCATGACCTGATCCCCTCGGCGGTCTTCACCCAGCCCGAGTTCGGCACCGTCGGCCTGAACGAAGAGGAAGCGCGCGAGCAGGAGCCCGTGGACATCTACTGCACCTCGTTCCGGCCGATGCAGTCGGCCTTTGCCGGAAGGCCGGACCGGGTGCTGATGAAGCTTGTCGTCTCGCAGGAAAGCCAGAAGGTTCTGGGCTGCCACATCGTCGCGCCGCAGGCCGGCGAGATGATCCAGCTGGCCGGCATCGCGGTCAAGATGGGCGCGACCAAGCAGGACTTCGACCGTACAGTTGCCGTGCATCCGACCATGTCCGAGGAACTCGTGACGATGAAGACGCCGGTGCGCAGCGCTTGACGTCCGGCAACCTGAGGCATTTTTTACCAGGACGCGCGGGTGCAATCGCGCGCGCGCGCCCCATATACTCATGCAATACCTGTCCCAGTGCGAGAGGAACGACGATACATGGCTGGCAATAGTGGCGGACCTTGGGGTGGCGGCGGCTCGGGCGGCGGCGACCGGGGCAACAACGGCTCGGGCGGCGGACCGCGCGGTCCCGGCGGGCCCCGGCGGCCCGGCGGCGATCAGCAGATCCCGGAAATCGACGAGATCGTCCGCAAGGGTCAGGAACAGCTGCGCGTCCTGATGGGCGGCCGTGGCGGCCGGTCGGGCGGCGGCGGTGACGGCGGCGGCGGGTTCAAGTTCACCCGCGGCACTTTCGGCATCGCGGCCCTTCTCGTTCTCGCACTGTGGGCGTTCCAGTCCTTCTACACCGTCCGGCCCGAGGAACGGTCGGTCGAGCTTTTCCTTGGCGAGTTTTCCTCGATCGGCAATCCGGGCCTGAACTTCGCGCCGTGGCCTCTCGTCACCGCGGAGGTCGTGAACGTGACCTCGGAACGGACCGAATCGATCGGCGCCGCGCGGTCCGGGACGAGCGACACCGGCCTGATGCTGACCACGGACGAGAATATCGTCGATATCGACTTCGAGATCGTCTGGAACATCTCGGATCCTGCTCAATTCCTGTTCAACCTGCGCGAACCCGAATTGACGATCCGCGCGGTTTCGGAGGCGGCGATGCGTGAGGTCATCTCCGCCAGCCAACTCGCGCCGATCCTCAACCGTGATCGGGGCATCATCGCCGACCGCGTGCTGATGCTGATCCAGACCACGCTCGACAGCTACGACTCGGGTGTAAACATCGTGCGTCTCAACCTCGACCGCGCCGACCCGCCGGCCGAGGTGATCGACGCGTTCCGCGACGTGCAGGCCGCCGAGCAGGAACGTGACCGTCTCGAACGGCAGGCGGACGCCTATGCCAACCGCGTTCTCGCAGGCGCCCGAGGTGAGGCAGCCCAGCTCCTCGAAGAGGCCGAGGCGTACCGCGCCCAGGTCGTCAACGAGGCCGAGGGTGAGGCGAGCCGCTTCCTCGCGGTTCTGCAGGAATACGAACTGGCGCCGGAGGTGACCCGCCGCCGTCTCTATCTGGAAACGATGGAACGGGTTCTGGGCGACGTCGACCTTGTCATCCTTGACGGTGGAGATGGGCAGGGCGGAACGGGCGTTGTGCCCTACCTGCCGCTCGACCAGCTTCGCCGCGGGACCACCGGAACCACCACGACGACGACCGGGAGCAGCAACTGATGAAACGCGTGACATTCCTCATTCCCGCGCTCGTTCTGGGTGTGGCCGTCTTCCTGAGTTCCATCTTCGTGGTTGACGAACGGCAGCGCGCGCTCGTGCTGCAGTTCGGCCAGATCCGGCAGGTGATCGAGACGCCGGGGCTCAACTTCAAAATCCCCTTCATCCAGGAGGTGGTCTATTACGACGATCGTATCCTGGCGCTCGACACAGCAGCGATCGAGGTAACGCCGTCAGACGACCGCCGTCTGGTCGTCGACGCCTTCGCACGCTACCGCATCAGCGACGTGGTGCAATTCCGCCAGGCTGTCGGCGCGGGCGGCATGCGGGCTGGCGAGCAGCGGCTCGAGGGTATCATCAATCCGCAGATCCGTGAGGTCCTCGGCTCCGAGGGCGTCACCTCCAACACGATCCTGTCGGATGAGCGGTCGAGGCTGATGGACCAGATCACCGTGCAGGCGCAGGAGCGCGCCGAATCCCTGGGCCTGGAGGTGTTGGACGTTCGTCTCAAGCAGACCAATCTGCCAGCGCAGAACCTAGAGGCGACTTTCTCCCGGATGCGCGCCGAGCGGGAGCGGGAAGCCACCGATGAGATCGCCCGCGGTAACGAGGCCGCGACGCGGGTCCGCGCCCAGGCCGACCGGACGGTGGTCGAGCTTGTGTCCGAGGCGCAGCGCGAGGCCGAGATCACCCGAGGTGAAGCGGATGCCCAGCGAAACAGTATCTTCGCTCAGGCCTTCGGACAGGACCAGGACTTCTTCGAATTCTACCGTTCCATGACTGCCTACGAGCGGGCGTTGCGCCGGGAGAACTCGAGCATGGTCATCTCGCCCGACAGCGAATTTTTCGAGTTCCTCGACGGAAGCGGGCTATCTTCGCGGTCCGCTGACGAGTAAACGAAAGTCACCCGGGGGCGCGTCAATTCGCCCCCCGGGCTGACATGGCGGCAGGATCTTCATGGGTATCGGTTACGCGTTGCTTCTCGGTTTCGGCATGGTGCTGGTGATCGAGGGGATGGCTTTCGCCCTTGCCCCACGCCGCATGGAAGACCTGCTTCGCGTCCTTGCGGGCATCTCGATCGAGACCCGCCGCATGATCGGCCTGTCAGCAGTCGCGTGCGGCGTGATCGTGCTGGCGCTTGCGCTTGGCGCTCTGTAAGTTGCCACGATCCCCGGTCGAAAATCCTCCGTTTCAATTTCGTCACGCTCATGTGAGGCTGCGTCAGCGTGCTATTATCCGCTGAAAGGTTGAACCGGGGACGTGATGCGCGAAATATAAAGGCAGGAACCGGCGCGGGGCCCCGCGCGAGGGTTTGACAGGAGGTTTGTCCGTGACATCACAACTTGAACGAAGAGGCCCCGGCGCAGGACCGGCCAAGGCTCTGGTCGCGTCGCGCAGCCAGACCGCACCGGCAACATATCGCGTGCTCATGGCCGCGATGATCGCCCTTCTGGTGGCGATCGCGACCATCGTGACGACCGCGCCGGCGCGCGCGCAGGCCGCGCCGCCGTCCTTCGCCGATCTCGTCGACCAGGTGGGCGACGCGGTGGTCAACATCACCACCTCCGCCGTGGTCGCCAGCCGCCAGGGCCCGGCCCCGAATGTGCCGCCGGGCAGCCCGCTGGAGGATTTCTTCAACGACTTCCTCGACCGTCAGGATGGCCCGGAACAGGCCCCGCGACGCAGCCAGGCACTTGGCTCCGGTTTCGTGATTTCCGAGGACGGCTACATCGTCACCAACAACCACGTGATCGAAGGCGCCGACGAGATCCTGATCGAGTTCCGCTCGGGCCGGGAACTCGAGGCCGAGATCATCGGCACCGACCCCAACACCGACATCGCGCTTCTGAAGGTCTCCGCCGATGAGGCGCTGCCCTTCGTGCCCTTCGGCGACAGCAACACCATGCGCGTGGGCGACTGGGTCATGGCCATGGGCAACCCGCTGGGGCAGGGCTTCTCGGTCTCCGTCGGTGTCGTTTCGGCACGCGAACGGGCGCTTTCGGGCACCTATGACGACTACATCCAGACCGACGCGGCCATCAACCGCGGCAATTCGGGCGGCCCGCTCTTCAACATGGGCGGCGAGGTCATCGGCGTGAACACGGCCATCCTGTCGCCCACCGGCGGCTCGATCGGCATCGGTTTCGCCATGTCGGCCTCGGTCGTGACCAACGTCGTCGACCAACTGCGTGAATTCGGCGAGACGCGCCGTGGCTGGCTGGGCGTGCGTATCCAGGACGTGAACGAAGAGATCGCCGAGGGGCTGGGTCTTGCCGATGCACGCGGCGCGCTTGTGACCGATGTGCCCGAGGGTCCGGCCCTCGACGCCGGTATCGAGGTGGGCGACGTCATCCTGAGTTTCGACGGGCGCGATATCGAGGACACACGGGAACTCGTCCGCGTCGTCGGCGATGCCGGCGTCGGCGAGACGGTTCGCATGCGTGTGTTCCGCGATGGCGAGACGCAGACGCTTCTCGTGACCCTTGGCCGTCGCGAAACGGCTGAAGGCGCGGGCCCGGTCGCCCCCGGAGCGGTCCCCGAGTCGGAACCCAGCGGCGACATCCTCGGCATGACGGTGGTGCCGCTGACCGACGAGATGCGCGGACAGCTGGATGCGCAGGGCGTCAGTGGCGGACTTGTCATCGAAGCCGTCGATCCGGGCTCCGATGCGGCCGGCAAGGGGCTGCTGCCGGGCGACATCATCACCGAAGTGGCGCAGCAGCCCGTGCGCACGGTCGCGGATTTCGAAGAACGCGTCGAAACCGCGGAGGAGTCCGGCCAGAAGAGCATCCTGCTTCTGATCCGGCGCGCCGGAAACCCGCGCTTCGTCGCGCTGGCGCTGTCTGAATAGCGTCCAACACCTACACATGGCAGGAAAGCCCCCGCGTTGCGGGGGCTTTTTCATTCCTTCAGCCCCGCGCGTGCCTCGGCGGCACCCAGATGGCAAGCCCCAGCTCCCGCGCGGCGGCGAGCGACAGGACCTCGCTGCGCAGGCGGAGCGGGGCCTGATACCGGGCGATCGCCGCCCGCGTCTCTGCATCGAGCGCACCGGTCGCCGGAGCCGCCAGCAGTCCCCGCGCCGCCAGCGTCCGTTGCAGCGCCGAGATCAGGGCGCGGTCGGTCTCCGCGCCGCAGGGGATCTCGAACCACAGTGCGGGCAATCCGCCGGGTTCGGGCGAAAGCGCACGCGGCGCCGGGACGTCGTCCCGGGCGAAGCAGCGGTCGGGGGCGCCTGCGGGCGGCTGAACGCCGCGCGTGACCTCGACGAGGGGGCGGACCGGCGCCGCCGCTGGGGGTGCTGCGCGGTCCGGAACGGCAAGGGGCACGCAGGCGACCAGCGTCGCCAGGGCCGCGAGAGCAAAAATCCTGTGCATCCGTGTCTCGCCCGGTGTCCTGCCCGTTTCCGTGCTCGGTCTCGTGACTTGATGGTAGTCCCTGCCGGCACATCCCGGAACCCGCCGCGCGGACCCCGGCGGATTGATGCCAATCTTGCCGTTCAGGGCCCGTCGGCTGCCCGCGCCGGTTCATGCAGGCGCACCAGTTCGTCCAGCAGGTCCGAGGCATCCTCCACCCGCTCGGCGACCACGTGGCAGACGCCTGATTGCCGCTGGATCCGGCCGGTCACCTTCAGAAGCCGTCCCGCGATGACCGCGCGGCGGAAGGTCTGGTAGATCTTCTGCCAGACGACGACATTGGCCACGCCGAACTCATCCTCCAGCGTCAGGAAGATCACGCCTTTCGCCGTGCCGGGGCGCTGGCGGACGAGCACCAGCCCCGCCACGCAGACCCGCGCCCCCTCCGGCGGCAGGTGCAGCAGGTGATGCGGCAGGCAATCGGGCGGCCTGGGCCAGGCAGGGGGGCGGATATCGGGCTCCATGAGAACAAAGATAGAACAAGCGTGCCGCCCCGCAACCCCCCCGATGCGCCGCCGGTTACCATTCGCCACAGGACCGAAATCAGGGCTGGAACACGCAACGACCCCGTATTACCTACTCCCCCGTTTGGTAGGCCCGCACGAGGAAAGGCAGAACATGGCGAAGATCACCTATATCGAGCACAACGGCACCGAACATGTCGTCGATGTCCCAACCGGCCTGACCGTGATGGAAGGCGCACGCGACAACAATATTCCGGGCATCGAGGCCGATTGCGGCGGCGCCTGCGCCTGTTCCACCTGCCATGTCTACGTGCATCCCGACTGGTTCTCGAAGCTGCCCGAGGTCGACCCGATGGAAGAGGACATGCTGGAGTTCGCCTATCAGCCCGACGCGGAGCGGTCGCGCCTGACCTGCCAGCTCAAGGTCACGGATGCGCTCGACGGGCTCGTCGTCCAGATGCCCGAGAAACAGATCTGAGATGGCCGGGGCCGCTCGCCCGATGGCGCCGCGCCCCCTGTCGCGCTCCTGTCGCCGCCTCGCCCGCGACGCGGGTCTGGCGTTGAGCCTCTGTCTGGCCGCGCCCGTCGCCAGTGCGCAAACCGCACTCTCCGCCATCTACGAAGACGCCACCACACGCTACCCGCATGGCGCGCTGGGCGACACGGTGGAACATGCCACGCTGGCCGTGACGCTGTCCGATGGCCGCATGCTGCGCGCGACCTGGGACGCGCCCGTGGTCTTCGAGGATACCGCCCCCCGCCTTGCGGATCTCGACGGTGACGGACGCCCGGAAATCCTGACGGTAGAAGCCCATGAGACCCGGGGCGCGCGCCTCGCGATCTGGGCCGTTACCGGGGACAGCCTCGCCCCGCTCGTCGCCACGCCATGGATCGGCCAGCGCTTTCGCTGGCTCGCGCCGCTTGGGGCCGCCGATCTGGATGGCGACGGTAGGATGGAGATCGCCTATGTGGACCGCCCCCACCTTGCGAAAATTTTGCGGGTCTGGCGCGTCACCTTCCCGTCGCCCGGCACCGCCACCCTGACCGAGATCGCGACCTCGCCGGGCCTGACCAACCACCGCCTGCGCGATCCCGAAATCCCCGGCGGCATCCGCGATTGCGCAGGCGGGCCCGAGATGATCACCGCCGATGCCGACTGGTCCCGTGTGATCGCGACGCGGCTCACGACCCAAGGCACGCTCGCCTCTCGCGATATCGGCCCGTGGCGGCCCGGCGCGCTGAACGCCGCGCTGGCCTGTCCGGGCTGATCCTCCTTCATCTTTCGAAAAATACGCCCGCCGGAGGCACCTCGCCCGCAAGGGGCTCGATGCCCCGCGCGGGCGATCCCCCGGGGTTGACTTCGGCCTGCCTCCGCGCTCTATCGCCGCGACATTCCTGAACGCGCCGATCCCCGGCCCGACGCGCCATCCCTGCCTCGAAGGACCCGGACCATGCACGCCTTTCGCAGCCATACCTGTGCCGAGCTCACCCGCCAGAACGTGGGCGAGACCATCCGCCTTTCGGGTTGGGTGCACCGCCGGCGCGACCATGGCGGGGTGATCTTCATCGACCTGCGGGACCATTTCGGCATTACACAGGTGCTCTGCGATCCCGACAGCCCGGTCTTTTCCGAGGTCGAGAAGCTGCGCGCCGAATACTGCATTCGCATCGACGGCGAGGTGAAGGCGCGCGACCCCGAACTGGTGAACCCCAAGCTGCCCACTGGCGAGATCGAGGTCTTCATCCGCGACATGGAGGTGCTGGGCGGCGTCGAGGGCGACCTGCCGTTGCAGGTCTTCGGCGACCAGGAATACCCCGAGGAGACGCGCCTGAAATACCGCTATCTCGACCTCCGCCGCGAGGCGATGCAGGCCAAGATGACGCTCCGCTCCGACGTGATCGCCTCGATCCGGCGGCGGATGTGGGACACGGGCTTCCGCGAATACCAGACGCCGGTGATCACCGCGTCCAGCCCCGAAGGCGCGCGCGACTTCCTCGTGCCCTCGCGCCTGCACCCGGGCAAGTTCTATGCGCTTCCCCAGGCGCCGCAGCAGTTCAAGCAGCTCCTTATGGTCTCGGGCTTCGACCGGTATTTCCAGATCGCGCCGTGTTTCCGCGACGAGGACCCGCGCGCCGACCGCTCGCCCACCGATTTCTACCAGCTCGACATGGAGATGTCCTTCGTCGAGCAGGAGGACGTGTTCCAGACGATCGAACCGGTGCTCAAGGGTATCTTTCACGAGTTCGGCAAGGGCCGCATCGTGGACGAGGTCTGGCCGCGCATCTCCTACCGCGACGCAGCACTCTGGTACGGCACCGACAAGCCCGATCTGCGCAACCCAGTGAAAATGCAGGTGGTCTCCGAGCATTTCGAAGGCTCGGGCTTCGCGATTTTCGCCAAGATCCTCGAACACGAGGGCACCGAGGTGCGCGCCATCCCTGCGCCCGGCGGCGGGTCGCGCAAGTTCTGCGACCGGATGAATTCCTGGGCGCAGGCGCAGGGCCTGCCGGGGATGGGCTACATCTTCTGGCGGGAAAGCGAGGGCGGCGCGCTGGAAGGCGCGGGGCCGCTTGCCAAGAACATCGGGCCGGAGCGGACCGAGGCGATCCGCCGTCAGCTGCACCTGCACAAGGGCGACGCGGTGTTCTTCATGGCGGGCAAGCCGGACGAGTTCGAAGGCGTCGCGGGCCGCGCGCGCGACGAGATCGGGCGCGAGTTGGAACTCATCGACGAGAGCCGCTTCGCCTTCGCGTGGATCGTGGACTTCCCGATGTACGAGAAGGACGACGAAACGGGCAGCATCGACTTCTCCCACAATCCGTTTTCCATGCCGCAGGGCGGGCGTGCGGCGCTGGATGGCGACCCGCTCGACGTGCTGGGCTACCAGTACGACCTTGCCTGCAACGGTTACGAGATCGTGTCGGGCGCGATCCGGAACCACAAGCTCGAGATCATGTTCAAGGCCTTCGAACTGGCGGGTTATGGCGAGGATGAAGTGCGCAAGCGCTTCGGCGGCATGGTCAATGCCTTCCGCTACGGTGCGCCGCCCCATGGCGGATGCGCGGCGGGTATCGACCGGATCGTCATGCTTCTGGCCGACACTGCGAACATCCGGGAGGTCATCCTTTTCCCGATGAACCAGAGGGCCGAGGACCTGATGATGAACGCGCCGTCCGAGCCGCCTGCGGAGCAATTGATGGAGCTTGGTCTTCGGGTGATCCCGCAGGACTGAGGTCTGTGCGGAATTGTCGAGATTCCGATAGCCATCGGCCCGATAGATCCTCGGGGATCTGCTCATTGTGCGAAAAGTGTAACCACGCCTGTGGATGAACCCCGTCACCTCGGGCGGCCGGTTCCCGGTTTCAGGCCTCCGCCACGGCCCGGCCGCATGACGCTGCAGGGCCGGACGGTGACCGTCGCGCCGTTATCCGCAGCAGACGCGCCCGCGCTTTTCGCGGCCTTCCGGGGCGCGGATGCGATGTGGGACTACATGCCGGTCGGCCCCTTCGCCACGGAGGCAGAGCTTGTCCGTTGGATTGCGGAGGCGGAGACGTCCGAGGACCCGTTTTTCTTCTCCTTTACGCCGGTGGGGGAGAGCGCGGCGGGGTTCGGAAGCTTCCTCAGGATCGCGCCCGAGGCGGGCTCCATCGAGGTTGGCTTTCTCGCCTTCTCGCCTAGACTTCAGCGCAGCGTGGCTGCGACCGAAGCCATGTATCTGATGATGAGATGGGCTTTCGAGGCGGGCTACCGCCGTTACGAGTGGAAATGCGATGCCCTGAATGCCCCGTCGCTTCGCGCCGCCGCGCGCCTCGGCCTGTCCTACGAGGGCGTGTTCCGGCAGGCGACCGTGGTGAAGGGGCGCAACCGCGATACAGCCTGGTTCGCGGCGATCGACGCGGAATGGCCTGAGCTTGAGCGCGCCTTCCAAACCTGGCTCGACCCCGCGAATTTCCACGCGGTCGGCCGTCAGAAGACATCGCTGCGCGACCTGACGCGGCTCATCCTTGTGGCCGAGGCGTCCGTTCAGATCGGTACTGGAAGTGACTGAATTCGCTCGCTGATCAGCGAGCGCAGCGCGACGGTATCGCGCGGCCGCGCGATACCGTCCATCGCCTGTGCCGAGCATTCCAATGTCTTGTCTTGTGCGGCCCTGGCAAGCCCGATCAGGAAGCGGCGCAGGTATCCCACCGGTGGGCTGTCGAGCGTCAGCAGGTCGAGCGCGTGGGACAGATCCTCGCGCAGGGCCACGGGGTCGGGCGCGACCCTTTCGGTGGAGGCGTCGCGGGGCCCGTTCGGGCGCAAGGCGTCGGGCAGATGTTGGAGAATCGCGGTCTGAAACGCCGCCAGCGACGTCACCGGCTTGGGCAGAAAACCATTCGCGCCCGCCTCGGCGCAGGCGGCGGCCGCGGCCTCACGCTCCGCGCCGGAGGTGCCGATCAGGATCGGGACGCGCGCCCGGGCGGCATGCATCGTCCGGATCAGGTCGAGCCCCGAGCCGTCCGGCAGGCCCAGATCGATGATCGCCGCCGAGGGCCGGTAGACGTTCAGGTGCCGCTTGGCCGAGGCCACGCAATCGGCACGCCGGATCCGCGCCCCGGAGCGCAGGCACATCAGGCGCAGCGCCTCCGACGAATAGCGGCTGTCCTCGACCACCAGCACGGTCATGCCCTGCAACGGCCGCGCCGTGGTCGGACGCGGCTGCAACGCCAGTCCATCGAATTCGTCTTCCATGACCCCTCCACCAGATGTCCGGCCGAATCCCTTTCGGCAAAAGCGATTCAACATGCCCGTGGTTGACCGTTGGTTAAGGCGCGGCCCTTGGTCGCTTGGCGTAGTGGCGTTTTCCGGCGCTATGTGTGGGCCGCCGCGTCGCTTGAGAGGAGACCGCAATGATCGGACGTCTGAACCATGTGGCCATCGCCGTTCCCGACCTCGAGGCAGCCGCAGCGCAGTATCGCGACACGCTGGGCGCCAAGGTCGGCGCGCCGCAGGATGAGCCCGAACACGGCGTGACGGTCATCTTCATCGAGCTTCCGAACACAAAGGTCGAACTGCTGCACCCGCTGGGCGAGGGATCTCCCATCGCCGGGTTCCTCGAAAAGAACCCCTCGGGCGGCATTCATCACATCTGCTACGAGGTCGAGGACATTCTCGCCGCGCGCGATAAGCTTCAGGCATCGGGCGCGCGCGTGCTGGGCACGGGCGAGCCCAGGATCGGCGCCCATGGAAAGCCGGTCCTGTTCCTGCATCCCAAGGATTTCACCGGAACCCTGGTCGAGCTGGAGCAGGTCTGATGGGTGTCGTCACCGGCCTCGTTCTCTACGCGATCATCTGGTTCATGACGCTCCTGATCGTGCTTCAGACCAATGTCGTCAGCCAGGACGAGGCGGGCAAGCGCGTGAAGGGTACTCATGGTTCCGCACCCGAGAACCCGCAGCTCGGCAAGCGGTTCCTTGTCACCTCGGGCATCGCCTTCGGGATCTGGGCCGTGATCGCGGCGATCATCATCAGCGGTTCAATCACCATCGAGGATATCGACCTCTTCACGCGCTTCGGGATGGGCTCCCCTCCGCCCGAGTGAGACGGTGGTAAAGATGCGTGAAGGTGGCGGCGCCGAGGACCGGTACCAGCAGGTTCACCACCGGGATCGTCAGGGGCACGGCCATCAGCACGCCGGCGGCGAAAATCGTCGGTCGGTGACGGCGGCGAAACGCGGCCGCGCCCGCGACATCGGAACGGCGCAGCGCCACGAGTTGCGCGTATTCCCGGCCCAGCAGGATGCCGTTCACCACCCAGAACAGGATCGGCGCAAGCGGCGTGAAGATCAGGTACAGCACCAGCGCGGCAAGGTTCACGGCAAGCAGCACACCGAGGAATTTCAGCGCGTCCACCAGCCCCTCGAAGATGCCGATGGCACGCGCGGGCGGCAGGTTGGGGTAGTGCTTGCGTTCAACGGCCGCCGCGATGGTCTCCAGGAACATCGAGATGAAGGCGGAGGCCACGGGCACCATCAGAATGCTCGACAAGACCAGCATCAGCGGCACGCTCGCCCATGTTAGTGCCGTGTCGACCCATGTGATCTCGCCGATCCAGGGCAGTGAGAAGCTTTCGGGCACGACCCAGCCGATCACTGTGACGAAGACCACGTAGAACCCGACCAGTAGCGCCAGTGTCAGGCCCAGACCGATTGCCAGAACCCCGAGAAAGCGTCCGTCGGTGATCTGCCCCAGCGCCTTGAGAAAATCGTTCAGGATCATTCGGCCATCCAGGTGGTGATCGCGTCCATGTCGGGCCGTGGCCGTTCAGGCGGCGTGCGCGTCTCGGTCCCGATATGGACGAACCCAGCCACGGATTCGGATGGCCCGAGGTTCAGCCCGCGCGCGCAGAACCCGGGGTGACGGGCGCGCCACCCGGTCAGCCAGCCCGCGCCCCAGCCCGCGGCAAGGCAGGCGTTGACCAGCGAAAGACAGGCCGCGCCCGCCGACATCTCCTGTTCCCAGACCGGGATCTTCTCCGACGCCTTGGGCGAGAGGATGACCGCGACGACAAGGTTGGCGTCGGCGAAGCTCGTCACCTCCTTTGCCAGCGCGTCCGGGTCGCGACCGTCCGCGCGACCGATCTCGGCGGTGAGGTCGGCGAGCCGCTGACAGGCCCCCCGCTCGAGCACGACGAAGCGCCAGGGCTCCAGCTTGCCATGATCGGGAACCCGCGCGGCGGCCCGGAGCAGGGTGGACAGCTCCGCCCTGTCGGGCACAGGCAGACCGAGCGTCTTGGGTGGTCGGGACCGGCGCGTCAGGAGAAAATCGAGGGTTTCGGGGCGCTTGGACAGCGGTGCTGCAACATCCGCTTGCGTATCGGGCATGGTGATCGGGTCTCGCGACAGAATGGGCACAGATTGGCCTGGGTCCATCCGATGTCGTCCTCTCGCGCGCGAAGATCAAGGGCCCGCGCGTCCCTCAGCCCTCGTCAGAGCGGAAGCGGAAGGGTCATCACCCCGAAAGCGGCGCCACTTCCCACAACGAGTGTCGCCATCAGAAGACGGCTCCGGGTCTCGATGAGATAGGCCAGCACAAGCGGGATCATGAACCCGATCGCATAGGCGAAGCCGCCGAGCATCGCGAGCGTGATCCATTCCACGATGCCACGGGGCAAACCGCCCAAGAAGGCCAGGGCGAACCACAGCGAAATCAGCGCCGTGACCCCGCCGAGCGCATGGAAGATCCAGGCCGGCATGCGGTCGAGAAACGCGTCGAAAGCGGAAAAGACCCGCTCGGGTCCTCGCGATCCATCCATGCCCGTTACACGGGAACGGGAAGTGCTGAATTCGGATGTCTTCATATCATCGAAGAGCGCGGATGGCGCTCGGGTCTTGTTACTCAACATGGGCCAACCCCCAGGTTCGCACTCGGTGATAGAGCTGATACCCGAGTCGGCGGCGCCGTCGTATGGCGGGATTCCGGCAGACCGCGTGAGGGTGGCCGAAAAGACACGGGTCCGGGGGGCGACACGGGCGATTCTCCGCCGATCGGGACGGGGCGCGGGCGGGATCGTGCCCGAAACCGGCCTTGGCCCTGCGATAGGCCGGATCATGGCCGATATTGTGTGTGGATGGCGTATCGGCCACAGGATTCGCGACCAACCGGAACAGGATCCCGGGACCGGTGTGCCTCTGGCCGTGTTTGGGTGGCGCATGGCCTCTCCGCGCTGCTATACACCGACCGCACGCAGCCGTGGGCCGCGCGCGCGACGGGCAAGCTCTTGGCCGGTCGCGGGAATCCGGGCCGCTGCCCCTAGCTCGCCTTGCGCTTCTTCGTGGCTCCGCCGGAGCGCTTGCCCTTGCCGCCCTTGGCCTGCTTTTCCGCGATCAGCTCGACCGCGCGCTCCAGAGTGATGTCCTGCGGGTCAAGATCTTTGGGCAGTGTCGCGTTCACTTTTCCCCATTTGACGTAGGGCCCGTAGCGCCCGCTCATGACGTTGACCGGACCGCCTTCGCCGGGATGCTCGCCCAATTCCTTCAGCGGCGCCGCCGCGGCACCGCGACCGGCGCGTCCCGCCGCCTTGGCCGCGATCAGTTCCACGGCGCGGTTCATGCCGACGGTGAACACCTCGTCGACCTCGGGCAGGTTGGCGTAAATGCGGCCATGCTTCACGAAGGGGCCGTAACGCCCGATGCCTGCCTCCACCGGTTCGCCGTCCTCGGGGTGATCGCCGACCTTGCGCGGCAGGCTCAGGAGCATCAGCGCCTTCTCGAGGTCCATCTCCGCGACCTCCCAGCCCTTGGGCAGGGAGGCGCGCGGCGGTTTCGGGACGTCTTCGGTCACATCGCCAAGCTGGACATACGGCCCGAAGCGGCCGGTCTTCAACCAGACGGGCTGGCTCGTGTCCGGGTCGACGCCCAGCATCTTGCCGTCCGGTCCCAGCCCGTCCGCCGCGCCGTCGCCTTCCATCCCCGGGGGACCGAAGGGGCGGGTGTAGCGGCATTCGGGATAGTTGGAGCAGCCGATGAACGCCCCGCCCGAGCGCGCGGTGCGCATCGAAAGCCGGCCCTTGCCGCAATTGGGGCAAAGTCGGGGATCGCCCCCGTCCTCCGTGGGCGGAAACAGGTGCGGCTCCAGCACCTCGTTGATCTTCTCCAGCACGTCGGTGATGCGCAGCTCCGAGGTCTCTGACACAGCGGCCGAGAAATCCTTCCAGAACCGTTCGAGCACGTCCTTGTAGTGCTTTTCGCCGGCCGACACGTCGTCGAGCTCGGCCTCGAGATTGGCGGTGTAGTCGTATTCGAGATAGCGGCGGAAGTAGTTGACGAGGAAGGCCGTCACCAGCCGCCCCTTGTCCTCGGGGAAGAGCCGGCCCTTGTCCTTCCGGACATAGCCTCGGGCCTGGATCGTGTCGATGATCGAGGCGTATGTGGATGGCCGCCCGATGCCCAGCTCCTCCATGCGCTTGACCAGCGTGGCCTCGGTGTAACGCGGGGGCGGCTGGGTGAAATGCTGCTGGCCCAGAACGCCGCCATTGTCCGACAGGATGCCCGCGCCGCCGCCCTCGATCAGCTTCGCGTGATCGGGCTTGAGCGCGTCACCCGCAAGCGTGAGCGCATCGCCCGAAGCCACCTGCGGCAGGCGCCTGCTGTCCTCGTCGTCGCCCGTGCCGGAGGCGACGTCGTCGCGCCCTTCCTCGTAGACCTTGAGGAACCCGTCGAACAGGATCACCTGACCGGTCGCGCGCAACTCCACCTCGCCGTCGCGGCTGGCGACGGTGACGGTCGTGCGTTCCATCCGGGCGGCTTCCATCTGGCTGGCAATGGTGCGTTTCCAGACCAGCTCGTAGAGCTTGCGCTGGTCGTCCTCGGACAGCTTCAGCTCACCCGGCGCCTTGGACATGTCCGTGGGCCGGATGCATTCATGTGCCTCCTGCGCGTTCTTGGCCTTGTTCTTGTACATCCGCGGGGTACTCGGGACGTAGTCCTTGCCGTAGCGCGCCGCAATGACGTCGCGGGCGGCATGCACCGCCTCGGGCGCCATGTCGATGCCGTCGGTCCGCATGTAGGTGATATGCCCTGCCTCGTAGAGGCGCTGGGCCGCGCTCATCGTCTGCTTGGCGCCCATGCCGAACTTGCGGCTCGCCTCCTGCTGGAGGGTCGAGGTCATGAAGGGCGGCGCAGGGTTGCGCGTGGCGGGCTTGGCCTCCACCCCCGTGACGGCCAGCGCGCGGGAAGACACCGCCTTGACCGCAAGCCCGGCCTCCGCCTCGGTGGCGAGGTCGAAGCGGTCGAGTTTCTTGCCGCCCATGGCCACCAGCCGCGCCTCGAAGCTCTGGCCCCGGGGCGTTTCCAGCACCGCGCGCACCGACCAGTATTCGCGGGCGCGGAAGGCCTCGATCTCCATCTCGCGGTCGACGATGATTCGGAGGGCCACGGACTGCACCCGGCCTGCGGATTTCGCGCCGGGCAGCTTGCGCCACAGGACGGGCGAAAGCGTGAAACCCACGAGGTAATCCAGCGCGCGACGGGCGAGATAGGCCTCGACCAGTTCCATGTCGACGTCGCGCGGCTCGGCCATGGCTTGGGTCACGGCGTCCTTGGTGATCGCGTTGAAGGTCACGCGGCGGACGGTCGCGTCCTTCTTGATCGCCCGGCGCTTTTCCAGCGCCTCCTTGAGGTGCCAGCTGATCGCCTCGCCCTCGCGGTCGGGGTCGGTTGCGAGGATCAGGTCGGGGTCGTCCTTGAGCGCGTCGGCGATGGCCTTGACGTGTTTCTTGCTGTCCGACGCGATCTCCCACGTCATGTCGAACCCATGCTCGGGGTCGACCGAGCCGTCCTTGGACGGCAGGTCGCGCACATGCCCGTAGGACGCCAGAACCGTGTAATCGGACCCCAGATATTTGTTGATCGTCTTGGCCTTGGCGGGAGATTCGACGACGACAACGGGCATGAGGCAATAACCTTTGGCAGCGGGGATGGCTGTGGCGGCGGAACATGTGGGGCCTCGGGGTAGGTTGTCAATGCGGTATCCGCACGGTCCGCTGCGCCGGTTCCCCGCCCCCCGGAAGCGTCCGGGCGGGCAGAGGCCTGACGACCTCGGGGCCGGAAAACGGGTGTTTTATGCCGCCTTATGCGGCCCCGGTCAGCGCTACGCGGCCACCGGGGCTACGTGTGATCCGGCCGGCCATTTCCAGAATGGCGAGCGCCTGCGCGATCTTCCGCGGGGTCTGGCCGGTGTCGCGGATCAGCTGATCCTCGTCCAGCGGCGTGACGCTCAACCGCTCGAGCACGAGCGCCTCCACGCCCCCCTCCGGGAGCGGTGGGCGCGGCATGCTGGCCGGTCGTTCGGGCAGGGCCGGCGCGGCGCGGCGCGGTTCCGCCGGTGCGCCCAGCGCCTCGATCACGTCCTGCGCGCCACGCACCAGCGTCGCGCCGTCCCGGAGCAGGATGTTGCCGCCCGAGGCGCGGCTGTCCAGCGGATGGCCCGGCACCGCCATCACCTCGCGGCCCTGGTCGAGCGCCGCGCGCGCGGTGATCAGCGATCCGGACCGCGCGGCCGCCTCCACCACGATCACCGCCCGCGAGAGGCCGGACACGATCCGGTTGCGCCGTGGGAAATGTCGACCTTGCGGCTGCAGCCCGAAGGGCATTTCGCTGAGCCTGAGGCCCGCCTTGCCGATGCGTGTCGCAAGCTCTGCGTTCTCGGCCGGGTAGAGCACGTCCAGCCCGCCCGCCTGCACGGCCACGGTTCCGGTCTCCAGCGCCGCCTCATGGGCGAGCGCGTCGATCCCCCGCGCAAGGCCCGAGACGACCACATATCCCGCCTCGCCGAGCTCGCGCGCAAGGCGCCGCGTCATGCGCGCGCCCAAGGCGGAGGCGTTCCGCGTGCCCACCACGGCCAGCGAAGGCCGGCGCAGGAGCGACAGGTCCCCCAGCGCCCAGAGGACCGGCGGTGCGTCCGGGATGCGCGCGAGCGCCTCGGGATAGGTAGCATCGCCGAGGCACAGGAGCGTCGCACCCAGCCGTTTCGCGGCGCTGAACTCGGCCTTGGCCACCGGTTCGGGGCAGGGGGTGTAATCCGTGACGCCCGCATCCTTCGCGATGCCCGGGAGTGCTGCCAGCGCGGCCTCCGCGTGCCCATGCTCTGCCATCAGACGCAGGTAGGTCGCCGGTCCCACGCGCCGGGACCGCACAAGGCGCAGGCGCAAAAGCCTTTCGCGCGCGTCGGGCGCGGGGGGCGGTGTGTAGTCGAGCGGAGGTTCCGCGAATCCGGTGTCGGTCCAGAGAGCCATGCGCGCGACCGTAGGGCTCCAGTGGTTAACAGGGTGTTACCGGGCCGCGCGTGGCCGGTAACCAATGGCGCCGAGGATGGCGGCAAGCCATGTCAGCGTGGCGAGCAGCGTCATGGGAAGGATGACCACGAAGCTCCAGCCTGCGGGCGGTGCCGGGATCAGTGGCAGCGTCAGCGCGGCCGAAAGCGGGAACGCCGCGAGCCGCAGATAGGCCATGGGGCGCGGCGGCGGAGGGCTCGCCGCGCCCGGCGCACCCGCTCCGTGGCGCGCCATGGCCCAGAGCGTCACGGCGACGAGGGCGAAAAACGTCAGCGCGACAGGCCCCGCCGCAAGACCCGTCGCGACGGCGGGCGGCACGCTCAGCAGCGCGGCGAAGACCCGATCCGCCCATCCCGGGCTGAACCTTGCCCAACGCCGGTCCGCCAGCCATCGCCCCGCGATCAGGACGAGCCCCGCGACGGCCGCCAGCCCGGCGAAACCCGCCGGACCCGGCAGCGTCATCGCCGCGTCCTCCGCGAAGAACAGGCGTCCCCAGCCGGGCCAGGCGATCCCGGCGCCGGTGTAGAGCGCCAACTGCGTGCCCCATCCCGTGTTCCGCATCACCAATGGCAGGGCGACCCATGCAACGCCGAAGGTGATCGTCATGTGCCAGCCCAGGCTCGGCCAGAAGAAGGAGAGCGGCGGCGCCTCGTAGACCTGCGGGATCACGGCGCCCTCGATCAGCCAGCCCATGAGCGCGCCCGCAAACACGAGACTGCGCCAGTCCCGGACGCCGCAGGACCAGAGCGCGACAAGCGTCACATAGGCGAACCCCGCGTAGATCAGGACGAACTCGACGAGGACCGTGATCGCCTCTGTGCCACCGGCCGTCAGCCGGGCGACCGGACCCTCGTTGAGGAACACCAGTTCGGAAAAGACGAAGGCCGCTGCGCCGCCGCCCAGTGCCGCCGCACCGCGCCGCGCGACGCCGCCGGCCAGACGGCGCAGACCGCCGGCCCGCCCCCCGGCCTCGGCATGGCCCTCAGCCGGAGGCCGAGCCGCCAACGGTCAGCCCGCCGATCATCAGCGTCGGCTGGCCCACGCCCACGGGCACCCACTGGCCGTTCTTGCCGCAGTTCCCCATGCCGGGGTCGAGCGCCATGTCGTTGCCGATCGCGCGGACGTTCTGCAGCGCCGTGGCGCCGTCGCCGATCAGGGTCGCGCCCTTGACCGGCGCGCCGACCTTGCCGTCCTTCACGCGGTAGGCCTCGGTGCAGGAGAACACGAACTTGCCGTTGGTGATGTCGACCTGCCCGCCGCCGAAGCCCACGGCGTAGATGCCGTCCTTGAGCTCGGCGAGGATATCGGCGGGCTCCGCCTCGCCCCCCAGCATGTAGGTGTTGGTCATCCGCGTCATCGGCGCATGGGCGTAGCTCTCGCGCCGGCCGTTGCCGGTGGGGGCCACGCCCATCAACCGCGCCGATTGCCGGTCCTGCATGTAGCCCACGAGGATGCCGTCCTCGATCAGCACGGTCTTGCCCGCGGGCGTGCCTTCGTCATCCACGGTGATCGATCCGCGCCGGTCGGGGATCGTCCCGTCGTCGAGCACGGTGACGCCGGGGGCGGCCACGCGGCTCCCCATGAGCCCGGCGAAGGCCGACTGCTTCTTGCGGTTGAAATCGCCCTCGAGCCCGTGACCCACCGCCTCGTGCAGCAGGATGCCCGGCCAGCCCGGACCCAGGACCACATCCATCACGCCCGCAGGGGCAGGCTCGGAGGCCAGGTTGACCGCGGCGATCCTGAGCGCCTCGCGGGAAACGCTTTCCCAGTGGTCGCGCCCCAGAAGGCCGGCCATCCCGATCCGTCCGCCGCCGCCGGCATTGCCCGATTCGCGGCGGCCGTTCTCCTCGACGATGACGCTGACGTTCAGGCGCACCATGGGGCGGATGTCGGTGACCTGCGTGCCGTCGGGCCGCAGGATCGCCACCTCCTGGTGGCTGGCGGCGAGGCTTGCGCTGACCTGCACGACGCGCGGGTCGAGCGCGCGGGCGAAGGCGTCGATTTCGCGCAGCGTGTCGAGCTTCACGGCGAAACCGGCATCGGCCATCGGGTCGGCGTCGGTATAGAGCCGGACATTCGTGCCGGCGGGACCTGCCGCCAGCGTGCCGCCGCCGTCGCCCACGGCCAGACGCGCGGTTTCGGCGGCGCGGGTCAGTGCCGCCTCCGAGATCTCGGTGGAATGGGCATAACCCGCCACATCGCCCTTCACGGCGCGCAGTCCGAAGCCCTCGGCCGCATCGTAACTGGCGTTCTTCACCCGCCCGTCGTCGAAGACCAGCGCCTCGGACCGGCGCCGTTCGAGAAACAGCTCGCCATCCTCGGCCCCGTCGGTGGCCGCACGCAGCAGGCGCAGCGCGGCGGCTTCGTCGATATGGGTGTCGAAGGGGCGAAAGGGCTCTGACATGATGGCTCCGGCGGGCTGGGGTGGGAAAAATGATCCAGGTCAATTTCGTCCGGGGTGAGACATTTTTGACCAATGTCTAACCCTGCCAACAGCTATATGGTCCGTGGAGCTTGGAACGCAACGGTCGGCCGAACGACGGACCCGGGCTGCCCGGGGCGGGAGACGACCGCGAGACAACAGGACAGGTAGGAATGGCACTTCGTAAGAAGATCGGCGGCCTCTGGGCCGCGTTTGGCGCGAGCCTTCTGGCAGGCGCGGCGCATGCGCAGACGGAAAGCCTGCGCGAAGGACTGGACGTCATCGGCGCGCCGGTGCCCGGTGGCATGGGCTTCCAGCCCGGCGTCACCTCGCTGGCTCAGGACGTGCGTGCGCTCGACACGTTCCTGCTGGTCATCATGACGGCGATCGTCCTGTTCGTGACCGCCCTGCTTCTTTGGTCGATCGCCCGGCACAACGCCAGGGCGAACCCGACACCCGCGACCTTCACCCACAATACGAGGATCGAGATCACATGGACCGTGGTCCCTCTCCTGATCCTCGTGGTGATCGGAGCGTTCTCGCTTCCGGTGCTGTTCCGCCAGCAGACCATCCCCGAGGCCGATGTCGTCATCAAGACGACCGGCTATCAGTGGTACTGGGGTTACGAATACCCCGAGGAGGGGATCGAGTTTCTTTCGGCCATGCTGGCCGAGGATCAGCTGGCCGAATACGGTTACACCCGCGACGAGTTCCTTCTGGCGACCGATGCCGCGATGGTCGTTCCCACCGGGCAGACCGTCGTGGTTCAGGTCACCGCCGCGGACGTGATCCACTCCTGGACGGTGCCGGCCTTCGGCGTGAAGCAGGACGGCGTTCCGGGCCGCCTGGCCGAACTGTGGTTCGAGGTCGAGCCGGGGCAGGAGGGTGTCTATTTCGGCCAGTGTTCGGAGCTGTGCGGCTCGGCGCATGCCTATATGCCCATCACCGTCTTCGCCGTGACACCCGAGGAATACGAGGCGTGGCTGGCCGGTGAGGCGCAGGAATTCGCCTCGACCGGCGGCATGCGCGCGCCCGCGATCCTCGAATTCGCGGCCGTGGAATAATGCGTAAGGCGCGCGTCGCCGCGCCGTCACTGTTGTGGCGGGACGACGCGCACCCTACGATATACAGAGCAAACAGATGACCGACGCAACGACTAACGCAACGACTGGCACGCCGGAAGCGCAATTCGGCGACTACGTGCAGCTTCTCAAGCCGCGCGTGATGTCGCTGGTCGTGTTCACGGCGCTCGTGGGCCTTCTTGTGGCGCCGGGAGGGGTGTCGCCGATGATCGGCCTCGCCGCGATCCTCTTCATCGCGCTGGGCGCAGGCGCATCTGGTGCGCTCAACATGTGGTACGATGCCGATATCGACCGGATCATGAAGCGCACGCGCGGCCGCCCCGTGCCCTCGGGCCGGGTCGATGCCGGTGAGGCGCTGTCGATCGGTATCGCGTTGTCGGTGATGTCGGTGGCCATGCTGGGACTGGCAACGAACTGGGTCGCGGCGGGGCTGCTGGCCTTTACCATTTTCTTCTACGCCGTAATCTACACCATGTGGCTGAAGCGCCTGACGCCGCAGAACATCGTCATCGGCGGCGCGGCCGGGGCGTTCCCGCCCGTGATCGGCTGGGCTGCCGTTACCGGAAGCGTGTCGGTCGAGGCCCTCCTGATGTTCGGCCTCATCTTCATGTGGACGCCGCCGCATTTCTGGGCGCTCGCGCTGTTCATGAAGGCGGACTACCACGAGGCCAAGGTGCCGATGCTGACGGTGACCCATGGACGGACCGAGACGCGGCGCCAGATCTGGATTTACTCGCTTCTCCTTGCACCCGTGGCGCTGGGCCTCGGGCTGACGCCGGTCGCGGGTCCGGTCTATCTGGCCGCCGCCGTGGTACTGAACGCGATCTTCCTCATCCGCGCCTTCGCGGTGTGGCGCCGCGACGAGGCGACCGCCGAGGCCGACGGTTTCGCCGCCGAAAAGCGTCTCTTCCGTTTCTCGCTGAGCTATCTTTTCCTTCATTTCGGCGCGCTTCTTGCCGATGCTGCATTGCGCCTGACGGGCGTCATGGGGGTCTGAGACCATGCCGATCACGCAAACCCACGAGTTGCACACGCGCCGTTTCGGCCGGAACCTCGGTGTCGCGCTGAGCCTTGTGGCCTTCGCCGCGATCGTCTTCGGCCTGACCGTCGCGAAGATCCGCGAAGGCGCCTCGATGGAGGCCTATGACCACCAGCCCCGCGTGTCGATCACGCCACCCGTTTCAAACGGTTCGGAGGATGGGCAGTGACCCTGAACCAGAACCAGAAGGTCGTCACGCGGCTCATCGGCGTCATCGTTTTCATGGGGGCGCTCGCTTGGGCTGCGGTGCCGCTCTACGACTGGTTCTGCCGGGTCACGGGCTTCGGCGGCACGACGCAGGTCGCCAGCGCGGAAAGCGAGACCGTGTTGGATCAGACCATCCGCGTGCGCTTCGACGCGAGCCGCGCACGCGACATGCCGTGGGAGTTCCGCGCCGTGGAGCCGCATATGGACGTGCGCATCGGTGAGACCGGGCTTGCCTTCTACGAGGCGCACAACCCGACCGACCGCCCCATCGCCGGCACGGCAAGCTTCAACGTGGCCCCTTTCGAGACGGGCCCGTATTTCGTCAAGATCGCCTGTTTCTGCTTCGAGCTTCAGGTCCTCCAGCCCGGCGAGACCGTGCTGATGCCCGTGACCTTCTTCGTCGACCCCGAGATCGTGGATGATCCCGAGACGGTCGGCATCCCCGCCATCACCCTGTCCTACACGTTCCACGTCACGGACATGCCCGAAGATTACGCCGCGCTCGAGGTGACCGAGCCTGCGGCGGCGAACTGACGACCCACCGGGAGGACCGCACCCATGGCCCACGCCAAACACGACTATCACATCCTGCCGCCCTCGATCTGGCCATTCATGGCGGCCGGCGGCGCCTTCGCCATGCTCTTCGGGGCGGTGAACTGGATGCACGGCTCCGGGCCGTGGCTGTTCCTCATCGGCTTTGCCGCGGTACTCTACGTCATGTACGGCTGGTGGGCCGACGTGGTGTCCGAAAGCCAGCAGGGCGACCACACCCCGGTGGTGCGGCTGGGCCTGAAATACGGGTTCATCATGTTCATCATGTCCGAGGTCATGTTCTTCGCGGCGTGGTTCTGGGCGTTCTTCAAGCACGCCATCTACCCGATGAACACCTACGAGGCCTCGACCTACGTGCCGCCCGAGATCTACGCGGTCGATCCCTTTCATCTGCCGCTGATCAACACCCTGGTGCTGCTTCTTTCTGGCTGCGCCGTGACCTGGTCCCACCATGCGCTCGTCCATGGCGGCCCGCGCAAGGATGTGGCCAACGGCCTGATCCTCGGCGTCGTGCTGGGCCTCATCTTCACCGGTCTGCAGGCCTTCGAGTATTGGGAGCTGATCGCCCATTACGACTGGACTTTCGGCGGCGACAAGTTCTTCTCGACCTTCTTCCTTGCCACCGGATTCCACGGTCTGCACGTGATCATCGGAACCATCTTCCTCTTCATCTGCTGGCTGCGGGTGCTGAAGGGCCATTTCACCCCCGAGAAACATATCGGGTTCGAGGCTGCGGCCTGGTACTGGCACTTCGTCGACGTGGTCTGGCTGTTCCTCTTCGCAGCGGTCTATATATGGGGTCAGGCGGTGGTGATCTCCTGACCGGAGCCGGGGGCTCTGCCCCCCGCGCGTTCCGCGCTCCCCCCGGCGGTATTTCCGGAAAGATGAAGGGGCCGGACAGGGGCCCCGCCGACGCGAAACGAAAGGCCCGCCGCGAGGTGGGCCTTCTTCTTGGAGGTGACATGGTCCGACGCATTATCTGGCCGCTGATCTTCGGGCTTGGCGGTGTGGCGATCCTGATGTCGCTGGGCATCTGGCAGGTGCAGCGCCTCGCCTGGAAAGAAGGTATTCTGGCCGACATCGAGGCGCGCATCGCCGCGGCGCCCGAGACGCTGCCCGAGGTGCCGGATCCCGTTGCGCATCGCTACATGCCGGTCGTGGCCGAAGGTGTCCTCGGAGACGATTACGTGCGCGTTCTGGTCAGCCAGCGGGGGCAGGGCGCGCAATACCGCGTGATCTCGCCCTTCGAGACAGGCGACCGTCGGATCATGGTCGATCGCGGCGTCATGCCGACGGAGGGCACGCCGCCCGAGCACTCGGGCGAGGTGGTGGTCACGGGCAATCTGCACTGGCCCGACGAGGTGGACGGGTTCACGCCTGTGCCGGACGTGGCGCGCAACATCTGGTACGCCCGCGACGTCGACGCGCTGGCCGACCGCCTCGGCGCGCTGCCCATCCTCCTGATCGCCAGCGACATGTCGGTTTCGGACGCGCCCGTGACACCCCTTCCGGCCGACACCGGCGGAATACCGAACGATCACCTGAACTACGCGGTCACATGGTTTTCGCTGGCCGCGCTCTGGATGGGGATGACACTCTTTCTTCTGTGGCGTATCAGGCGGAAACCGTGACTGAGAGAGGCGCCATGCGCTACGTCTCCACCCGGGGCCAGGCCCCCGAACTGACATTCGAAGAGGCGATGCTGACGGGCCTTGCGCGCGACGGCGGTCTCTACGTTCCGGCCGAGGTGCCGCGGATGAGCGCGGGCGACATCGCGGCGCTTGCGGGGCTACCTTACGAAGAGGTGGCGTTCCGCGTGATGCGGCCCTTCATCGGCGACGCCTTCACCGATGACGAATTCGCCGAGCTGATCGCGCGGGCCTATGCCGGCTTCGGCCATGACGCGCGCGCGCCGCTGAAGCAGCTGCAGCCGAACCACTTCCTGCTGGAGCTGTTCCACGGGCCGACGCTGGCGTTCAAGGATTTCGCCATGCAGCTGATCGGACAGATGTTCGAGGCGTCGCTCGCGCGCCGTGGCGAACGCGTGACCATCGTGGGTGCCACCAGCGGCGACACCGGGTCGGCGGCGATGGAGGCCTTTCGCGGCCTCGACGCCGTCTCGGTCTTCATCCTCTTCCCCCACGGTCGGGTCTCCGAGGTGCAGCGCCGGCAGATGACCACCGTGACCGAGGACAATGCCCATGCCCTCGCGCTTTCCGGCAATTTCGACGATTGCCAGGCCCGCGTGAAGGACATGTTCAATGATTTCGCCTTTCGCGACCGGGTGCGGCTGGCCGGCGTGAACTCGATCAACTGGGCGCGGGTTCTGGCGCAGGTCGTCTATTACTTTACCGCCGCCGTCAGCCTCGGCGCGCCGCATCGCCCGGTCAGCTTCTGCGTGCCCACCGGCAATTTCGGCGACATCTTCGCGGGTCACATCGCCAAGCGCATGGGCCTGCAGATCGACAAGCTGATCGTCGCCACCAACCAGAACGACATCCTGCATCGCGCGCTCAGCTCGGGCGATTACGTGCCGGACGGCGTGACGCCCACGATCAGCCCGTCGATGGACATCCAGGTCTCCTCCAATTTCGAGCGTGCGCTGTTTGACGCCTATGGCCGGGACGGTCGTGCGGTCGCGCAATTGATGGACGAGCTGAAGGCGGGCGGCTTCCATATCAGCCAGGGCGCGCTGGAATCCCTGCGTGCCGATTTCGCCTCGGGCCGCGCCTCGGAGGACGAGACCGGCGCGATGATCGCGCGGGCCCGTTCCGAGATGGGGGAGCTTCTGTGCCCCCACTCCGCCGTCGGCGTGCAGGTGGCGCAGGCCTTCACCGGGACGACGCCGCTGGTGACGCTTGCCACCGCGCATCCCGCTAAGTTCCCCGATGCGGTCGAGGCGGCCACGGGTATTCGCCCCGCGCTGCCGCCGCGCATGGCCGACCTGATGGACCGGCCCGAGCGCGTGACGCGCGTCGACAACGACCTCGCCGCGATCGAGGCCCTGATCGAAGAGGATGTCTTCGCGTGAGTGTCGAGCTTCATACCCTGTCGAACGGCCTGCGGATCGTGGTCGAACCGATGCCGGGGCTGCAATCGGCCGCGATCGGCCTCTGGGTCAGTGCCGGCGGCCGCCACGAGCGCGCCGAACAGAACGGCATCGCCCATTTCCTCGAGCATATGGCCTTCAAGGGCACAGCGCGGCGGAGTGCCTTGCAGATCGCCGAGGAAATCGAGGATGTGGGCGGCTATATCAACGCCTATACCTCGCGCGAGGTCACGGCCTATTACGCCCGCGTCCTGAAGGAGGACGTGCCGCTGGCCGTGGACCTGATCGCCGATATCGTGCTCAACCCCGCCTTCGACCCGACCGAGATCGAGGTCGAACGCGGCGTCATCCTGCAGGAGATCGGACAGGCTGCCGACACGCCCGACGACATCATCTTCGACTGGCTGCAGGAAGAGGCGTTTCCCGAGCAGCCGCTGGGCCGGACCATCCTTGGCCCCGCCGAGCGCGTGCGCGGCTTCGCACGCGGCGATTTCGACAGGTTCGTGGCCGAGCATTACGGACCGGGCGAGTTGATCCTGTCGGCGGCCGGCGGCGTCGATCCGGCCGAGATCCTGCGTCTGGCCGAGGCCGCCTTCGGCCACCTAAAGGCCAGTCCCCCGGCCGAGGCCGAGCCGGGCAGTTTCGCGGGCGGCGAGAGACGCGTGATCAAGGACCTCGAACAGGCCCATTTCACCCTCGCGCTCGAGGCACCGGGCTATCGGTCCGACGATATCCATACGGCGCAGATTTATGCAACGGCACTGGGTGGCGGCATGTCCTCGCGGCTGTTCCAGGAAATCCGGGAACGGCGCGGCCTGTGTTACACGATCTTCGCGCAGGTCGGTGCCTTTGACGACACCGGCATGTTGACGATCTACGCGGGAACGTCGGGCGAGCAGATCGGCGGCCTCGTGGAACTGACGCTTGAAGAGCTGCGCCGCTCCGCCGAAGACATGAGTGCGGCCGAGCTTGAGCGCGCGCGCGCCCAGATGAAGGCGGGGTTGCTGATGGGGCTCGAGAGCCCCTCGGCCCGGGCCGAGCGGAACGCCCGCCTTGTGGCGATCTGGGACCGGGTGCCGCCGCTGGAGGAGACCATCGCCCGCATCGACGCGGTCAACCTGCAGGGCCTGCGCGCCCATGCCGGCGGTCTTGTCGCCTCGGGTCAGGCTGCCATGGCGCTTTACGGTCCCGTGGCCGGCGCGCCGGACCTCGTCCGCGTGAGGGAGCGTCTGGCCGCCTGATGCTCAGCCGAAAGCGGCACCTCCGGATCGACACCGACCGGCTTACGCTGCGCCTGCCACGGCATGCCGATTTTCGCTCCTGGTCCGCCCTGCGCAGCGCAAGCCGGGATTTCCTCGCCCCGTGGGAGCCGGCATGGGCCAGCGATCACCTCAGTCGCAAGGCCTTCACCAACCGCGTCTACTGGGCGCATCGGGCCATCTCGCAGGGGTCGGCCGTGCCGCTGTTCATCCACCTGCGCGAGGGCGAGGTTCTGCTGGGAGCCATCACGCTCGACAATATCCGGCGTGGCCCGGCGCAGGCCGGCACGCTTGGCTACTGGATCGGCGAGAGCCACGCACGGCACGGCTACATGCGCGAGACCATCGAGGCGGTGGTGCATTACGCCTTCCGCAGCCTCGATCTCAGCCGGATCGAGGCGGCCTGCCTGCCCGAGAACGCCGCTTCGCGCGGGGTGCTTGAGAAGACCGGGTTCAAGTATGAAGGCGTGGCGCAGAGCTATCTGCAGATTAACGGACGCTGGCGCAATCATGTGCTCTACGCCAATCTGCGATCCGACCGGCGCGGGCGCACGGATGTGGGTTAGGGCACGCAGGCGCTGCGGGCAGGCCGGACAAGCCGGCTTTTCCGTGCCGGAAATCTCGAGATTTCCTTTTCGTTTTCCTCGCGGAAAACGGCGCCTATCATATCACCCATGACTGACATTCTGAACGCGCTACTCGCCGCCGGACTGCCCGAGGCCGCCCTGCGCCCGCCCGAGCCGCAATACCTCGAGGAACCCCGTGGCCGCTGGCATGGCCGCGCCGCGGCCGTGGTCGCGCCTTCGGATACCGAGGGCGTGGCCTCCGTCATCCGGGCTTGTGCCGCGACACGCACCCCCGTGATCCCGTTCGGCGGCGGCACCGGGCTTGTGGGCGGGCAGCTCTCGGGCGAAGGACTGGCCCCTGTGATCTTGTCGCTGGAGCGTATGCGGGCCATCCGCGCGCTCGATGCGTTGGCCGGCACCATGACGGTCGAGGCCGGCGCGATCCTTGCAGACATCCACGGCGCGGCGGAGGAGGAGGGGCTGATCTTCCCGCTCATGCTCGCCTCGCAGGGCTCCGCACGGCTGGGCGGGCTTCTGGCGACGAACGCGGGCGGGGTGAACGTGCTGCGCTACGGCAATGCGCGCGATCTCTGCCTCGGGATCGAGGCGGTCCTGCCCGACGGCAGCGTGATGCGCACGCTCTCGGGGCTTCGCAAGAACAACATGGGCTATGACCTGCGCCACCTGCTGATCGGGGCGGAGGGCACGCTGGGTGTCATCACCGCCGCGACGCTGCGGCTTTTCCCCAAACCGGCCGCCACCGGTGCCGCGCTGATGGTCGTGCCCGATCCCGACGCGGCGCTGGGTCTTCTGGGGCTGGCGCAGGCCCGCGTGGGCGCGGGGCTCTCGGCGTTCGAGATCATGCATCGCATGGGTCTCGATTTCCTGCGCGAGGTGGGGCCGGAGGTGCGCCACCCCTTCGCCGAGCCCCCGGACTGGACGTGCCTTATCGATCTGGGTCTCGGGGAGGGCGATAGCCCGGATGCCGCGCTAGAGGCACTCTTCGAAAGCGCGCTGCATGCGGGTTTCGTCACGGACGGCCTGATCGCGCAATCCGAGGCGCAGCGGGCGGAGTTCTGGACCCTGCGCGAGACCATTCCGCTGGCCAATCGACGGATCGGGGCGATCTCGTCCCATGACATCTCGGTTCCGGTGGCCGCGGTCCCGACCTTCATCGCCAAGGCGCCCGGTCGACTGGCGCGGATCGGGGCCTACCGAATCAACTGCTTCGGCCATCTGGGCGACGGCAATCTGCATTACAACGTCTTCCCCCGGCCCGGCCGGTCGCGTGCCGATCACGAGGCCGAGCGTCCCATGATCAAGCGGGCGATCCATGACCTTGTGCATGAGATGGGCGGCTCGATTTCCGCAGAGCACGGGATCGGGCGGCTGAAGGTCGACGACCTCGAACGTTACGGCGATCCGGCGAAACTGGCGGCGATGCGGGCGATCAAGGCGGCGCTGGACCCGTTGGGCATCATGAACCCGGGCGCGGTTCTGCGCGCCTAACCCAGCAGGCGCTCCACCAGACCGCTTTCGGGGTCGGCCAGTGCCTCGACAATGGAAAAGTGGTTTTCCCCCGCGAAATAGGCGTCCGAAACGTCACCGCCCGCGCGGCCCCATGCCTCGGCCAGAAGCCGGGTCTGGCGCATGAGTTCGGGCCGTTCGGCCGCGCCGACCACGGC
>Ga0209947_1000048_pt1 | contig 54215 bp, 47 predicted proteins | sample SalPonR2_B_D2_MG_FD_185706 | JGI IMG/M metagenome (GOLD analysis project Ga0209947, IMG submission 185706) | Salt pond soil microbial communities from South San Francisco under conditions of wetland restoration - Salt Pond MetaG R2_B_D2_MG... ...
TTATTATCTCGGAGCCTTATAAATACGCAAGTGTGGAAGCTATGGGAATAACTGGAGCCATACCGGTCTATTCGAGAAATGGTATTTTTGTTGGAGTCCTGGGCATAGATATAATGCTGGATGATCTTGAACTTATGATGAAAGAGCTTGATCTGGGTTGGGATGGAAGGTTGATACTTCTCAACAGGAACAACAGGATGATAATCAACCAGTTCAATGGTGATGATATAAAAACTCTGGGAATGAAAAAATTTGAGCTTTTCGACGAGGGGAAAATTGATGAATGCAGAAGTGGAGCCATAATTTCGCCCAGGGGATATGATGAAAAGTTCTATGTTGAATGTAAGGAAAACAGGATGACCGGATGGAAACTCATGACTGCTCTTCCTCTTGGGGCTATTATGGCACATACGATCGACAGCATAGAATTCATAGCCTTTATCGATGTCCTTTTAATGCTTCTCCTGATGGTTGTACTCAGTTACCTGAGCAACAGCATAATGATAAATCCTCTTGAGGATACGATAAATGTTATGCGCAGACTTGAGGCAGGAGAGGGGAATGCAAGACTCGAAGAGTCGAGGTCCGATGAATTCGGCATTCTTGCTAAGCAGTTCAATCGCCTTATAGATACTGTCCGGGATAATTCCCGAAGTCTTGAAGAGAAAGTACAGGAACGTACCAGGGAACTTTTAAACCTTCAGAAAGAAAACATAAGGCTCAGGATAATAGAGGAAAAAGAGAGGATCTACGGTTACCTTCACGATTCTCTCGGGGCAAGACTTACAAATATATTTATTTCCAACAGCGTTGCCCGTACGGCAGCAGAAAAGGACCCCGCTACTCTCCAGGATATGTTATCAAGAATAGAAAGTAATACTGAACAGGCCATAGAGGATCTCAGGGAAATCCTTCATACATCCGAAACTGACAAACGGAGGATAATTGATTTTACCAGACTTGTCAGGGCTAATATTCTGAAAAACCTTGAACTCCGGAATATAAGGCTTCACACAAGCGCGAGTTCTCCTGAAGAGCTCAACAATCTGGGACGGGGTATCCGCTTTGAGATAGAAAAGATCCTTCAGGAACTGGTTAACAATGTCCTCAAGCATTCAGGTGCTGATCGAGTGGATCTTGTCCTTGAAGTAAGGGGGCCCCTCGTTTTTTTGAAGTTCAGCGATAATGGCTGCGGAGGTGCGAAAGAAGATATGGCAGGGGCGAGCTTTGGCTTGAGCAATATCCGCAAGAGAGTTAAGAATCTTGGAGGGCTTTTCTCGCTCATATCTCCTCCAGGGGAAGGCACAACAGTGGAAATATCGATTCCCACTGGAGAAAAGGTGAGTGAATATGATTAATATCATGATATGCGAGGATGTACGTGAGGTCAGGGAAGGGCTGAGATACATCCTGGATATGGAAAATGAAATATCCGTTATGGATGCCCTCCCTTCGGGGGAAGACCTTCTTGAGTCAGTGAAAAAGAACGGCGTTCCGGATATTGTGCTGATGGACATAGAACTTCCCGGCATATCAGGTATAGAGGTTACGAGAAGACTTCTGCAGTTATATCCTCAGGTCAAAGTTCTCATCCTGACCATCTTTGAAGAGGAAGAAAAAATTCTGAGTGCGATACAGGCTGGAGCCACGGGATATATTCTAAAAAATACCAGGCCCGGTGATCTTGTTTCCCAGATAAATGCACTAAGCACGGGAGGATCCCCGATCAGTCCAAATGTAGCCAGGGTCCTTCTGCACGAATTTCAGAAGGATACGGTTTCTGAGGTGAGCCATGATTATAATCTCACTCCCAGAGAAAAGGAGATCATGAAGGGAATTGTCGATGGCTATACATACAGGGAAATTGCTCGAGACTGTAATATCGCAAGCTCTACAGTAAAAAAACATATACTCCACATCTACAGGAAACTGAATGTTAAGTCCAAAGTGGAATTCATAAAGAAGGTAATGGATCGGGATCTTTCCTGATCCAGTTATAAACAAATGTATTTTTTAGTACACCAAATGGCCCATAAGTTTGCCAGTTAAGGCTATCTTATTTTCCTTAAATACTCATTCCGGTCAATTTACGCAGGTCTCTCCTGAAAATATAATTAAAGAGAAGGTTTTTTACCTTTACAGGGGGGGTAAATTATGGCAAAAGGGAAAAACGAAGGTATGTTTGACTGGTATTTTAAAACTAATCTTTTGTTGAGGATTCTCGCAGGGTTGGTGCTTGGTGCAATAGTGGGCCTGGTAGCAGGGGAATCTATCCTCTGGGTCGCTCCTCTGGGAGATATATTTGTAAGACTTCTGAAAATGATCGTTATGCCTGTTATTCTTACTACACTGGTAGTAGGAGCTGCAAGTATAAGCCCGGCTGAACTCGGGAAAGTCGGTATAAAGATAGTTCTATTTTATTTGTTTACATCTGCTCTTGCTGTTGCTGTTGGTTTGTTGATGGGTAACATTTTCAAGCCCGGACTCGGTCTTGATCTTGGAGTTATTGGTGAAGCGGCTGGAAGAGTTCTGGAAAGGCCATCTCTTTCCCAAACTATTTTGAATATAGTTCCCAAAAATCCCTTCGGTGCTCTTTCCGGCGGAAATGTTCTTCCCACAATATTTTTCGCCATTATTTTCGGTATAGGGCTCAGTTACCTCAAAATAAGCAGCGATGAGAGAATTCGTAAGGCTGGAGATACTGTTTACAATTTGTTTGATGGAGCAGCAGAAGTAATGTACATTATAGTACGCTGGGTTCTTCAGTATGCACCGATCGGTGTTTTCGCCCTTCTTGCAGTTGTCTTTGCAAAACAGGGAGCTGCGGCAATGGGTCCGCTTGGAATTGTTACAGTTGCAGCATTTCTGGGTTACATATTGCATGTTCTTATTGTCTATGGGGGTTTGCTGTCATTTAATAAACTCAGTTTCCGTTCTTTCCTTAAAGGCGGCAGAGAGGCTATGGTAACAGCATTTGTTACAAGGAGCAGTAGCGGGACCCTTCCCGTTACAATGAAATGTGCAGGAGAGAACCTTGGTGTTTCAAGAAATGTCTATTCCTTTACTCTTCCTCTCGGGGCAACAATAAATATGGATGGTACGGCGATATACCAGGGTGTTTGTGCCCTTTTCATAGGATTTGCAATCGGTCTACCTTTAAACCTTGGGCAGCAGATAACAGTTATATTGACAGCAGTCCTTGCGTCGATAGGAACTGCAGGAGTACCAGGAGCAGGTGCAATAATGCTTCTCCTGGTAATGGATTCCATAGGCCTTCCAATCGAAGCCGGTTCACCTGTAGCTGCTGCTTATGCAATGATCCTTGGTATTGATGCCATTCTCGATATGGGGAGGACCTGCATTAATGTTACAGGAGATATGACAGGGACGATCCTTGTAGCTAAAAGTGAGAAACTGCTCGATATGGCTAAGTGGAAATAAAAGATCGATTTCGTGGAAAGTGATTAATATAGATATTCTGTAACCTTAGTTTCGCGATCAAGGGGGATCAGGATAGGGGGGGAAAGGGCCGTCAGTTGACTGACGGCCCTTTCGATTTATTTTCGGATATTCATATTTCAGAACTGGGTGATGTTATGAAGGGATGTTAGAATAGTGTGGAGAACTGGGAAAGGGAGGGAAGTGCTATCTGGTTAAAATGGCTTCCATGGAAATTTATTGTACGTAAAATGGCGAGTGCCCATGGTTTTCTTGATCCTGTATCAGTGCTGTCTCGCATGCGGAATTTTTCCCAGCCCTCAGAAGTGCATGAACCTGTGGAGCTTCTGAGATCTGGTGTGATCTTACATGCAAGAGGGCTTATGAATAGCAGGGCTATCCAGCAGAATCTTGACTGGGTATGGCCCTGGTGGGTTGAGAGACAGTTCAATCCAGAGGATCCTGCTTTTGTCCCAAGGGCTTTTTCATTGACTCACATAAACCTTACGCACAGGAACTGGACAGCATTCGGGATCCCGGATATGGATGTTTTTCCCCTTGTTGACCCCAGCGGGGGAGTGATTCCCTTTACTGATATGTGGACTATTGAGGGATGGATAATAACAGATACGGGAACACTGCTTGCTCCTTCACGGCTTGAAGGGCTTCAGCAGAAACTTTTTATGAAAAATAACCTTGTTATTGAAACTATTTCAGAACTGTATGGTTCTTCACTTGTGAGCAGAGCAGAAATGCAGATCAGTGATGGAAGGCCATTTTGCAGGATCCAGTTTACAGGCAGGTCCTCAAAGCAGGCATGGATAGTATTGTCTCTCAGGCCCTATAATCCTGAGGGAGTCAGTTTTATAAATGATATAACCCTTGACAGGGGAGAGGAAGATAAGTGGTTGATAGAGGGTGATCCCCTTGTTACCTTTGATAATAAGGTTGAGTTTCACACTGTTTCTGATTATCACGCGGGGGATGTATCAATAGATCTTAACCGGCGTGAGGAAAAAGATCATGTTACATGTAATGTAGGTATGTCTACAGCAGCAGCGATGTTCAGGCTTGATCCGGAGGAGGAAAGGTCAGTGAGCGTAAGGGTCGATCTGGATAAGAATGGCAAAGATGGTATTTCTCCCTCTCTATGGAGCACTGCAGCTGAAGCCTGGGATATCGCTACCAGAGATCTGTCTTATCTTTCAGTTCCTGATAAAAGAATACAGTTCCTTTATGATTGTGCATTACGCACACTAATACTGCATTCTCCCGAAGATGTCTATCCAGGTCCATATACTTATAAACGTTTCTGGTTTCGGGATGCTGCTTTTATCATTAATTCAATGCTTTGTGTGAATATGACAGAAAGATCGTTCAGGTCTCTCGACAGATTCCCCTCCAGGCAGAACCCTTTTGGTTTTTTTCACTCTCAGGAAGGAGAATGGGATTCCAACGGTGAAGCGCTGTGGATAATGAATCGTTACTGTGAACTTACCGAAAGTTATCCTTCGTCCGTATGGAGGAGTGCTGCAGAGAGGGGAGCTAACTGGATATTGAGAAAAAGGATATCCAGAAAGAAAGGGGCTCATTGCTGCGGTCTACTTCCCGCAGGTTTCAGTGCCGAACATCTTGGTCCCAATGATTACTATTATTGGGACAACTTCTGGGGTGTGGAAGGGCTGCGTTCAGCAGCCAGAATACTTGAAAAGTCTGAAAGTTACGAACTGGCTGGTAAATATTTAAATGAAGCAGATGAATATATCAGGGTAATTGAGGAATATCTGCAAAAGTCGGAAAAAAGACTGGGGAGACAGGCTATTCCTGCAGCTCCATACAGGAGATTAGACCCTGGGGCTGTAGGTTCCATTGTTGCAGGTTACCCGCTTCAACTCTGGCCGGCTCACGATAAAAGGGTACTTGATACCGTGGAATGGCTTAAGGATAATTGTTTCATCCACGGCGGATTCTTCCAGGATATGATCCATTCAGGTATTAATGCTTACCTGACTCTTCATATTGCTCAGATCTTTCTCAGGGCAAATGATAAGAGAGCTTTTGAACTTATACAGAATGTTGCTGATATGGCAAGTCCAACAGGTCAGTGGCCGGAAGCTATCCATCCCCGTACTGGTGGCGGATGCATGGGTGACGGACAGCATGTCTGGGCTGCAGCCGAGTGGGTTATGGCTATCCGGAATTCCTTTGTTCTGGAGGAATCCCAGGACGGAAGCCTGGTGCTCGGTTCCGGTATCCCGGGGAAATGGCTCGCCAAAGGGGTTCCCATGTCTTTTGGACCAACTCCCACCCCATGGGGTCCATTGAAAATAAAGATAATACCCGGGCAAAATAAAGTGCGTGTAACCTGGGAAGCAAGATGGTTCAAAAAGGAACCTGTGATCAAGATCAGACTCGAAGGTTTTGAAGATATTACAGCAGAAAAGGGGAGTACCCATATAGAAATAGAAAGGGAGCATGGATAGATGAATATCCTTATGATGACCAATACATACCTGCCTCATGTTGGAGGGGTGGCTCGATCTGTGGACTGGTTCACAAGAGAGTTCAGGGAAATGGGACATCGTGTTGTAGTTGTTGCACCGGAATTTGTATCTATGCCTGTAAACGAGAAGGATGTTGTCAGGATCCCCGCGATCCAGAATTTTAATGGAAGTGACTTTTCGGTTGTTGTGCCTATACCGGGATTTTTACGTCGCCATCTGGATACTTTCAGTCCTGATATTGTGCATTCTCATCACCCTTTCCTGGTCGGAAGCACAGCTGTGCGAATAGCCAGTCAGAGAGAGATACCCCTTGTTTTTACTTATCATACTAATTACGAACAATATACACATTATGTACCGGGAGATTCTCCCAGAATGAAAAAATTTGCCATTCAGCTGGCAAAGGGCTATTGCAATATTGCAGATCATGTTGTTACACCCAGTGAAAGTATTGAAAAGATACTCAGGGAACGGGGGGTAAAGACCCCTATCACAAGCATTCCCACCGGCATCCGGGTCAAGGATTTTTCCTCAGGTGACCGCTCAGGTTTCAGGAAACGGTTTAACATACCGGAAAACAATTTTTTAGCAGGTCATCTGGGACGTCTGGCACCAGAAAAAAATCTTGAATTCCTTGCGAGGTCCGTACGTGAATTTATTAAAAAAGTTCCTGAAAGTTCTTTTCTTGTAGTAGGAAGCGGTCCTTCTGAAAAATCCATAAAGAAGATCTTTAGCGAAGAAGGTCTTGCAGATCGGCTATATATGGCAGGTAAGCTCGATGGTCAGGATCTTGTTGATGCATATCATGCTATGGATATATTTACATTCGCATCAAAGAGCGAGACCCAGGGTATGGTTATCGCGGAGGCCATGGCTGCTTCTCTTCCGGTTATAGCTCTTGATGCTCCAGGTATTCGTGAGGTTGTAAAAGATGGAGAAAACGGCAGGCTCCTGTATGATGTTTCGGTTGAGTCATTTTCTTCTGCCATGGAAAACATTTATTCTTTATCAAAGAAAGATTTTGATCTAATGAAAGAAAAGTCCTTTTCAACAGCTGATTCACTTGACTTGAGTAAATGTGTCAATCGTCTGATGGATCTTTACACAAATGTTTGCCGGGATCATGGTGATTATAAAATATCTCAGGTAGGTTTCTGGGAAACGGCGATGGATCAGTTAAAGGTTGAATGGGATCTTGTACGAAATGTGGCAGAGGCGGCTGCAAGTTCCTTCAAGGAGGAGAAACAGGGTAAATAATATGATAGCCCGTCTGGAACAGGCAATCTTTAGATTTAGAAGGTTCTTCAGCAGGTCAAAATGGCTTGTAAAATTATTGAAACTTGCAAAGACTGAAGAGGGTAAGGAGGAAACCGGGCTTATCCTTGTTCAGATAGATGGACTTGCCCGGGTTCATATGGAGAAAGCAATTTTCCAGGGACGGCTTCCGTTTTTACAAGATCTTATGGATAAACAGCACTACGATCTCAAATCCCTTTATTCCGGTTTACCTTCCAGTACTCCTGCAGTTCAGGCAGAACTTTTTTACGGCGTAAAAAGTGCGGTACCTGCATTCGCTTTTTATGACCATTATTATTGTCGCATCTTCCGGATGATAGAGCCTGAAGATGCCCTGGCAATGGAAAAACGTCTTAAAAAAAGGGGTAGAGGACTCCTTGAAGGTGGAAGTTCATATTCGAATATATACACAGGAGGAGCCGATGAAGCGCATTTCTGTGCCTCAAATATGGGTTGGGATACCCTGTTTGAAAAAGGTTCTCCCCTGTCTGTGATAATATTTTTTATTCTCCATATTCCTTCTTTTATTCGAACCATTTTTCTTTTAATAATAGAATTTATTCTTGCTTTCACAGATATGTTCAGGGGTTTGATATCAGGAAAAGATCTATGGAAAGAGATCAAGTTCATCCCTTCAAGAATAGGAGTCACCATTCTTGCAAGAGAACTTATCATTGCGGGTATATCCATGGACATAATCAGGAACAGAAAAATCATATCCTGTAATTTTATAGGCTATGACGAACAGGCACACAGACGCGGTCCATCTTCTGCCTTTGCATACTGGGGTCTTGGTGGTATAGATAATGCCGTACGGAGAATATGGAATATAGCTCAGAAATCTCCTTTTCGTCATTATGAAATATGGGTATTTTCAGATCATGGTCAGGAGGATGTCCTTTCATATCAGGAAATTGCCGGCATGACTGTGCAACAGGCAGTGGCGAAGGTTTTTGACAGATATAGATCTGCCGATTCAGTTCTTCTTCAGGAAAAAAGGGGTATCCAGGGGCAGAGAGTCAGGCATCTCGGGTATAGCTACATAGAGGGGTTTTTGAAGCGCAGGATAGAATATCATCTTCCAGAGGATCTTAAGGGGCCTATAGTGACTGCAATGGGGCCACTGGGTTTTATATATACTGAAAGGCACCTGGAAGAAAGAGAAAAAATGGAAATAGCTGGTCGACTTGTCGGGGAAGCAGGAATTCCTTCCGTCTTTGTTAAAGATAATGAAGGGAGAGTCATAGTATGGAATTCCTCAGGAAAATGGATCCTTCCAGATGATGCACTGAATGTAATTGGTAAAGACCATCCCTTTCTTGAGACGGTTGCAGCAGATCTTATCGACCTTGTTAATAACAGGGATGCTGGAGAATTTGTTCTTTCCGGTTGGGAACCGGGAAAACAGCCTTTAAGTTTTCCTTCTGAAAATGGTTCTCATGCAGGTCCGGGAAATGTTGAGACAGAAGGTTTTATTCTTGCTCCTTCAGATTCTGAACTTGATGAGGGTAATTATGGATATCTCAGACCTGAGGATCTCCGGAAAGGTGTTCTTGAATTTCTTGGAAGATCCGAAAGAACACGTAAAGGGTCAGAGATAACCTATTCGAGTGAGATCAGGGAATTCAGGGTCATGACTTACAATGTCCACAGCTGTATTGGATTGGACGGCAGGGTCTCTCCCGAGAGGATAGCAAGGGTTATTGCACGATATGAACCTGATGTTGTAGCTCTTCAGGAACTTGATGTTAACCTTCGGAGGACCGGGGGTGTTGATCAACCCCTTGATATAGCAAGAAGCCTTGCCATGGATCATCATTTTCATCCTCCAATAATTTTTGAAGAAGAGGAATATGGAGATGCCATTCTGAGTCGTCTGCCAATGAAAATGGTAAAAGCGGGGGATTTTGAGAGTTATCATGGTCATAGAGGTGAAAAACGAGGAGCCATCTGGGTAAGGATAGAGATCGGGGGAAAAGAGATTAATCTCGTTAATACACACCTTGGTTTCAGAAAGCATTCAAGGGCAAGCCAGCTTCTGTCATTAGCAGGAACGGACTGGCTGGATCATCCTGACTGCCATGGGCCGATAATTCTCTGCGGTGATTTTAACGCTTTTCCTTCGTCGAGAACATACAGAATGCTCAGAAAAAAATTTCTGGAGGTTCAGACTTCCCTGCGTTCAAGGAAGCCTGAAAAGACCTTTTACAGTCGTTATCCTCTGGGCAGAATTGATTACATATTCTATTCCCCGCATTTTATTGTGAAGGATTTTAAAGTTCCTTATAATAATCTTACCCGAATTGCGTCCGACCATCTTCCTGTGATAGCTGATCTTGAAATTCTTCATTAAAACCTGATCCAGGCCAGAGACTGGTTTACACTATCCTGGCCTGGATCAGGATGTCTTTTTATGAAGAGAACTTTTCGTTGAATTTGGCCATCTTTGAAAATGTCGTCGCAACGCTGGAAAAGGATTCCCTGTATAAGGGATACAGATTTTCGTATATCTCATGCGCATTTTTATCGGGTTCAAAGGTCTTTTCTATTCCGATCTTTGAAGTGGCTTCCTCATAATCTTTCCATATACCTGTGCCAACTCCTCCAATAATTGCTGCTCCCAGCGCGGTAGACTGTTGTGGAGCTTTGAGACGGCTGAATTTCTGACCATTAACATCTGCATATATCTGCATCCACAGATCGTTTCTTACCCCTCCGCCTATAGCCCTTATTCTGTCAAGAGAGTAGATGGGTACACCAAGTTCTTCGTAAAGATCATAGAGCCATCTCATATTGAAACAGACTCCTTCATATATTGCCCTTAGCATATGGGCACGAGTGTGTGTCATTCCCAGTCCCAGAAAAGATGCTCTTGCATTGATATCGAAGTGAGGAGCCCCTCCTCCTCTAAGATAGGGGAAGAAAAGCAGTCCTTCAGCTCCCGGACCGATCTCGCCTGCATCCTGGTGCATTTTGCTGTAAACGGAAAGTCCTGTTATGTTTTCCAGCATATTCCGGTCTGTAGAATAGTTTCCATCTTTGAACCAATCCTGGGCTATACCCCCGGAGGCTGTTATCATAACCAGGTTATATCCTCCGAATGGCTGAATTGTGTTGCAGTTCATTTTATACCGGGGATCCAGTACAGGTTCATCAGAGTATACAGCTGACCAGTTTGCTGAGCCTATATAGGTGTAACCCATGCCTGACTTAATGACACCAGCGCCAGTATTAGCGCAAATAACATCTCCTGAGCCCAGGGTTACCGGTGTTCCTTCAGCGAGGCCAAATTCCTCAGCTGCAGCAGCGGTCACATGCCCGACAATATCATGTGAGTTGATAATGTCAGGGATCTTCCCGGTATCTACACCGGCGGCTTTAAAAATATCCGGTGATATTTCCTTCTTTCTGGAGTCCATCATTCCGTTCATGGACATATCTCCGTATTCAGTTGCTATTTCTCCAGTGAGTCGTTCGGCCACAAGCTCTTTGTACTGCAGAAATTTATATGTTCGGTTGTATATTTCAGGAACATTATCTCTGTACCACATTACTTTACAGATGGGTGCAAGCTCAGGCTGCCATCCGACACCTGTTATTCTGTAATACTCGTCATTTCCGCCCAGTTCGTTCATGAGCCTTTCTGCCTGTTCCTTCTGTCGCATATCACACCAGATACCTACCTCGTCCATAAGGACTTCCCCATGTCTGTCCACGGGGATCATTGTCATCATCTGGTTGCTGAAAGAAATAACAGCGATATCTCGAGGATCAATCTTGCTTTTTGCCAAAACCATTCTCGTTGAGTCGACTACGGTTTTGTAGACTTCTGAGATCTTCTGGGTAGACCAGTTGAGATGAGGATAATAGGTTTGAAATTCGATGCACTCCGAAGCTACCATATTCAGTTCTTCGTCGACAATAATGGCTTTGTTGCCTGTGGTACCCATATCGTGGACCATTATGTACTTTTCTGCCATAGTTAGTTCCCCCCTTGAGAATTATTTTCCTGTCTGCAGAAAGGATACTGTCACCCGACGTTGATCCTCCATGCGTCGATCCATTCAGTGAGTTTTTCCAGGAATGCCTGCCTGGCCTTGCGAATATTTTTCGGGAGCAGGGCAGTCAGTTCAGCTTTTTTCCCGGAACCATCTTCCCCGCATTCCCATATCTTGTCCGTTCCAACAAAACAAAGAGGCATATCAGATATGCCATCCCATTCCCTGACAGTGTGGAACCCCAGTTTTTTCAATGGCAGATCAATTGTTGCGTCTACCCTTATCCATCGATCACAGGGATGGATCATTACATAATTATGAAAATCCACGATCTCAACTTTGGCAAGCATTTCAAGAAGATCTTCTGAAAGCTTTACCACTGAATACTCATCATCCGGGAACCAAGTCAGGTCTTTCCATCTCTGAAGGCAGATCATATCTTTTGTTTCCATCCCGACAGCCTTGAAAAGTTCTCTCAGAAGGAAATTTTTCCCTGAACACGTACCCTTATTGTTGATATAAACATCCAGAGGTTCCCTTGATCCGCAGGTTCCGAAAGGAATATCCCTGACTTTCTCGAAGATCCTGATGATCTGTTGCTCCCGGGATAATTGGTTAATACCCCATTTCTCCAGGACCATTTCACTGTTTTCTTTACTTAAAGACAGTGTCAAAACTTTGCACCTCCTGAAAAATATCCTGTTCTATTTCTGCTAATTGAGGAACTCAGTAAACCCTGTAGATCTGACCGCAGGAATAAGTGCCTATCCCCGAAAGCCATAGATTCAGAGCCCATTCTGTTTCCTGCCATTTGTCCTGGAAGTTGTTTCCCAGGGCAATGCCATTGAGGGATATTCCCCGGGGAATGATATCTCTTGCTATTGATGTCATCATTCCTGTAATGGCACTTGAACAACCTGCTTCATATATACTTCCTCCAAGAGAGAGCTCTCCCTCTCCTTCGCCTTCTCCGGTGTATCCTCTGGTACTTAGAAAGAAAACGATCCTGCCAGATCCTTTTTCAGCCATAGAAGGATAAACAGCTTTAAGGATCTGAAAGTAGCTCATTACCCATTTATCAACATAGGTTTTCCATGTTTGTGGATCGTAAAGGTCTTTTTCAAGATCGTTACGCATTTGATCCAGATACCAGGAAAGAATGAGGTAATCGGGGCAGCCACAACTCTGAAGGAAATTTTTGATCGCATGATCTGTGCTTTCCGGATCTTCCGGTATGATAGTTTCTGAAAAAGATCCTGCTTTTTGAATTCCCGGTGTTTCATATCCCTTAAGATCCAGAAGCCCGGTTGTGGTTCCTTCCGATTCAAGGTATTTTCTGACCCTGTTTCCGGTTGTACTGTTTGCCCCAAAAAGGAGGCACTTTTTGCCTTTATGTGATATGTTCAAATTATTCATGTTTTTATCCTCCTTGAAGTGATATCTGATCTTTAGCGCAGATATGTGATCCCGCCATCAGCAAGCAGTGTAAGACCTCCAATGCTTCTTTCAGGAGCTGTTGCAAAAAGGGCGTAAAGGTCAGCGATCTCTCCGGGTGTTATCATTCTTCCGGTAAGAGATTTTTCGTGCATTTTCTTTATGCCCTCTTCAACGTTCATATGTCTGCTGCTGATAACTCTGCGTATCATTGGGGTATCAACATGTCGAAGAGCGAGGGCAAAAGTGCTTATATTGAATTGATGATATTTTTGGGCTATATGTTTTGCAAGGCCTGTAAATCCGGCCTTGCCTGCAAGGTATGGAGAAGGGATACCAGAGGAGGATAAAGGAGCTGCAGTGAAAATTATCCTTCCCCATCTCTGTTTCTTCATATGAGGTAGAGCATTCAGAATGCAATAGACCGCTCCGCTGAGATCAATATCAAAAGTTTTTCTGAAGCCATCCAATGTGATATCGGGGAAATGGGTTGGGCCATTGGGACCCTGGATGGCGGCATTGTTAACAAGAATATCGATGCCCTTATCCTTTTCCTCAATATTTCGGAACATTTTTAGAACCTGACAATCCGATGAAATATCGCATGTAGCTGGTTCTGCAAGTTTTACTTTATATTGATCGTTTATTTCTTCTGCTATCGATCCGCTGTTCCTGACATCACAGAGATATACCCTGGAGCCAAGAGAGGCAAAACGCGAAGAAATGGCTCTTCCTATACCTCCTCCAGCTCCTGTTACAAGTGTCACCCTTCCGGCCAAAGGCTGTTTTGAGTTTTTCATAATATCCTCCCTGATCCCGGAATTGTCCTTCATTCCGTATTCGTCTAATATTTAACAACGTCTATGATATACATTATCATTAAAGTTGCTAAAGATATGGGACCAGGGGATCAATAAACAAAAAAATTATGGAAATTTTATGGAAGGGGAAAAATACAGGACCGGTACCTACACGTAACGGTCCTGCAGATATGATCAGTCAGCTATTGCGATAAGGCGTTCAATTTCCCTGATCAGGGGTTTAATTCGACTGCTGGAAGCTCTTTTTTTCAAGGCTGATCTGGGTGATACAGGTCCTCCCCAGTAAACATTATTGGCATTTTCATCTACGTCAAGTTCAGAACCCTCAATGGTCAGCCCGGCGAAAAGGCCCTTGCTCATGGAATAACTGTATATTGAGGCTTTAAGCTGTATATCTGTTGCAGCCCCACCCTGTCGACCGACCGGACCTGCAGCTATTCCTATCTCACCCCCGAGTTTAAATTGATCTCCTTTGAGAAATTGCTCCATCCCCCGTTCGTTGTTTATAACAAGAACAAGTGCTACGGATTGAGCCCCTATCTGTAATCCCCATGAAGCTCCAGCGATCTTAAGGAAAGATGGACCATACCATGTGCCATTCGAGGGGTCCCTTTTAAGGAGAAGACCTTCTCCGTATTGTCCCCCAATAACCAGACCGGCTTTTACAACTGAGGGGAATATGGCGATCCCCTTTGCTCTTTTGACAATCCTTGACATTGCTTCCGCATCCTCTTGTGCTCTCATTTCGCGAAGTATATTGATAGAACCTGAAATCCTCTGTTCGGGGGTCTTTGCAAATGACTGAACAGCCGGCACAAAAATAATTGCAGAAACTGCAACTACGACTATCAGATTCCTTATTTTCTGGATCATGATGTACCTCCTCCTGAAATACTGGATAGAGAATCTCTTACAGACTATCATTTACTTTATAATTATCGTATAAATATGCCTTAAGGGGAAGTCCCTTCAATTTTAATACGGATCATTTTTGGGATTTGACGGTTTTCCCCCTTTCACTTAGACTTTGCAGGGCCAGAAAAAACATAAGATCTGGAGGTATCATTATGGAAAATAACAAGAACATAAACATAAATGAAGATTTTGAAAAAATGCTGAGCGAGGCATATCTTACCGATGATGATGAAAAGGTCAGGGAGATAGCAGGAAAGGTTCTGGAAAAGAGTCCGAATAATCCGGAAGCTCTTGTGTTAATGGCAGATTCAGTCAAAGAAGATAAGACAAAGATAGATTATCTCGAAAAAGCTCTTGAAATATCAAAAAATGAATTACCTGAGGGTTACAGTAAAATGGGAGTAGATCTGCTGGAAGATGATGCGGGCATGCTGTACATAGGGATATTGCAGCGACTCGGTTTTGTCCTTTTCCCCACGATCGATATCCAGAGAGCTTTTGATATTGCATCCGAGATAACCAGATATGATATTGAGGATGAAACCTTCTCAAGGACACTTTTCTACCGTTGTCTCCTTGAAATGGGAGAATATGAGCAGATTCTCAGATATGCAGAAAGGGAAAATATTTCCAACCCTGCCGTCAGGCACAGCCGTGCAATCGCACTCTACAAGATCTATGGACCTTCAAGCCAGTCATGCCAAGCTCTTTGGGATATATTCAGGGAAGGGCCAGATATTCCGTTTTATCTGATCGGTTATTGGGTTGAGCCTGATGGTGTAGATTCGTATGCAATGGAGAATTATCATTTTTCGATATTTTTCGAGGAACCGTGGAGCAAGGATGAGGCGCTTCTGCTATGGTTAAGCAGGGCATCTGTACTTTTCGGGTATTTTACAGACAGATTTAACAGTGAGGCAGAGGAAAACCTGGGTAATCTTATGAGCGAAATGGATATCGAAGAAGTTATTAATAACTACAGAAGTGAGATCGAAAGTTCAATACAGGATATAGATCCTCTTGATATCGAAGAAAAGGATGCAGTTGTTCTCGGTCTTTTGAGTTCCAGGGAATGTAGCCGATTTGTAGAATGAAGTTTTTCCGCTTTTTCTGGAAATCCAGGGGATAATTGGGGGGTATGGTGTGAATGCTTGAGGATCTTTCCCAGCATATACTTGATATTTCAGAGAACAGCCTGAATGCAGGAGCTACCGAGGTAAGCATAATCCTTCACAATGATCTGGAAAGTGGTTATACGGAACTTGAGATCATTGATAACGGTAAGGGTATGGATAAGGAAACAGCTCTTCAGGCTGTAGATCCTTTCTCAACAAGCAGGACAACCCGAAGAGTTGGTCTTGGTCTGCCTTTTCTAAAACAGTCAGCAGAATTGTGCGAAGGAGATTTTCAGCTTGAATCAAAACCGGGAGAAGGAACAAAGGTCAAGGCATCATTCAGGATCGATTCCATAGATACTCCCCCCCCGGGCGATATCCCCTCCTCCCTTGTCTCCCTTCTCGTAGCTCATCCCCACATTCTTTGGGAATATCAGCAAATCTCCGGTGATCTCGAATTCAAATTTAAAAGTTCAGAGATAGTTGAGATACTGGGAGATCCTGAAATGCTTAAACTTCCTGATATAGCAACCTGGCTGAGGGAATATCTCCGGGAGAATATTGGATCTTTGAATGGGAATTGAGACAGGGATAAGCTGTATGGAGAAGCAGAAGGGTATTTCCCAGCAAAAGCCCCGGGAAACGGATAATAAAGCAGTTAGCAAACGTCTGACCGGCCTGCTTCCCAAATCATGTTAAAGCGGTGTCTATGATATAATACAGGTAGAGAGTAACCCTGCGGTGTGCGTGACTGCGTTATTAGTCTTGAGCCAACACTCGACCGAGGCAAGGCCGCCGGTTCATTCCGGTGGAGGAGATGGTTTCATCACCAAAGCTGAGGAATGGCAGGCCTTATTTGTAGCAGGATCGGGTCAAGACGTCCGTAGCACGGCATTGCGGGGAAAATATCAGGGAGGACATTGCCGTGCTTTGTTCTCCTTTTTGTTATGGTGAAGGTGTATTTATTCTGATCGTTCAACGGAGGTATACGATGACTGGCATTTTTTCACCCTACTGGCATCCTGTAAATTCAAGAGGTTTCATTCTGGATTGGGATGGAGTCCTTGCTGATACGAAACTTGATTTCTCTGGGATAAGGGAAAAATATTTTAACGGGAAGAGAGTACCTCTGATCGAATCAGATCATTTGTTGACCTCAGAACAGAGAAAACAGCTCTGGAAGGATATTTATGAACTCGAAATGTATGGAGCTACCCATGCAGTGGCTGTAGATGGTGCACTTTCATTAGTTGAATGGCTTGGCAAAAATGATATTCCCTGGGCTGTTGTTTCAAGAAATTGCATGGATTCAATATTGGAAGCAGCAGAAAAAATCGGTTTCCCCCTTCCAGAAGTTACCATGTCCAGAGATGATGGTCCGCAAAAGCCTGATCCTGATGCATTGCTTCTGGCAGCGAGAAGGATAGGTATACAGCCTTCACACTGTGTAATGGTGGGAGATTTTCTTTATGACATGGTAGGAGCAAGAAGAGCGGGAACGCGTGCAGTTCTTGTCGAAAGGGTAGATGAAGACTGGAGTTTCTGGGCTGATGTCTGTTTTCCCACGGTTTCGGAAATGGTAACACAGCTTGAAGAGCCTGATCCTTTCGTCCCCTGGGAGTATCACAGCCTCGTTCGACGCAAGGGCAGAAAATGGCTTGAGAGAGCATGGGAACTTGAATTAATGATAGATGGTAATGAACCAGAGGCTGCGGGACTTGTTTTCAAAGCTTTTTCTCTCGGAGCAGGATCAATTTCGATAGATCCGGAAGCAAGGGTTTCCATGGGACAATGGGAAAGGTGGGCCGGAGCATCTCCAGGAATACTTGATACTCCATTATCGGAAGCATTGCGGAATTACGTTGAGGGACATTATCCTCTTGTATCTGTTAATGATTCGCATGATGGTGCTATCTTATCAGGGGATGGTCACGATCTTGAAAAGCAGATGGAGGAAATGATGTTTTGACCCAGGAAAGGTTGAGTTTTTCAGAACATGTGCCTGAAAAAAGTTCGGAAATAAAAAGTTCAGCAAAATGGGAAAAACCACTTGCTGACAGGTTACGTCCCAGGTCTCTTTCAGAGTTTGCAGGTCAGAAGCATCTTGTTGGACCAGGTGCTCCACTAAGAACCCTTCTTGAAAACGGCAGGGTACCGTGCTGCGTTCTTTACGGCCCCCCTGGTGTTGGTAAAACGACACTTGTTAGAATGATGGCTTCTGTAACGGGAAGAGAGATCATGGAAATAAATGCAGTATCTGCAAAAGTTGCACAACTGAGGGATCTCGTAGAGCAGGCTGAAACTGCGAAAAGGATATCAGGCGGACGGTCTGTGGTGGGATTTGTAGATGAGATATACCATTTCAACAAAAGCCAACAGAACGCCCTTCTTCCTTCCGTGGAAAAGGGAGATATTATTCTTGTCGGGACCACAACAGAAAATCCCTTTTTCGAGATAAACAAGACCCTGCTTTCAAGGCTGCTTGTATTTGAACTTAAACTACTCGATATTGAAGAACTTGTCGAGGTGCTTAAAACAGCACTTGAAGATGAAAGAGGGTTGGCTGAGCTTGAGATCCATGCGGAAGATAATATTCTGAGAAAGATCGCATCTATCTCTGCCGGGGATGCCAGGCAGGCTCTTAACCGGTTGGAGACAGTTTCCCATACTATAGCTGCAAAAGGACAGAACAGAATAACAGAACGATCTCTCGAAGAGCTTTTCGCTGGTGTTTTTATACGGTTCGACAAGTCTGGTGATGATCACTATGATGTTATTTCAGCACTTATAAAAAGCATGAGAGGATCTGATCCTGATGCTTCTGTATACTGGCTGGCCAGGTTGATCGCCGGCGGGGAGAACCCGAGGTTCATTACAAGAAGGCTTATGATCTTTGCAGCTGAGGATGTTGGTCTCGCTGATCCTGAAGCTTTGAAGATAACTTCTGCGGCGGCGCATGCTGTAGATATGGTCGGTTATCCGGAAGCCAGAATAATTCTTTCTGAGGCGGTTCTTTATCTTGCAACAGCTCCAAAGAGTAACAGTAGTTACATGGCTGTTAAAAATGCAGAAAAACATATTAAAGAGGGTGATCTTCAGGAGGTTCCTGAACACCTTAAACAGGGGGGAACGGGTTATAAATATCCTCACAGTGTTCCGGAACACTGGTTGCCCCAGAAATATACTCGTAAAACAGTCAGACTTTATTTCCCCGGAATACTTGGGCAGGAATCAGAGATACTTTCAAGAATGAAAAAACTCTGGAGAAGGTTCAGAGAAAACCATAAATAAAGATCCGGATCCCGGGATCCGGATCGTACATTGCTTCTGAGATCAGTATTCGGAACTATTCTGATTTACCGTTGATAACTCCTTCAGGATGAGCTTCGAGAAATTCAAGCAGACCTTTTTTGGTCAGTCCGATATGATCATTCATTTCCTCTACAGCTTCTTCACATTTGCCCGCAATAATTGAATCTATTACTTTTATATGACCTTCAGTGAATTCAGTGAGACTGATATTCGTCTCAATTGAATAGGTTCTGCAGAGGTTGATCAGGTCCATGATATTCTCAAGCATCTTCTGGAGGTAATTGTTACCACATTCCTGGTAAAGGAACTGGTGAAAATCCTGGTCTTCCACAAGGTAATCGCTGTGTTCAGTATCGTCGGTCATATTTGAGAAGATCTCCCTGTAATGCATGAGTTTATGCTTTGGGGGATTCAAACATATATTACTTACAGCCATCTTTTCCAGTTCTCGTCTTAATTCATAAAGATCATTGGCATCTGTTTTGGTTGGAAGGGTAACATATGCTCCTCTACGGGGAGTAAGTGTCACAAGCCCTGTCTGGGCAAGCTGTCTTATGGCTTCCCTGACTGGCGTTCTGGATACTGCTAATTTATCTGCGAGATCAATTTCAGATAATTTGGAGCCCGGGCGGATCACACCTTCGACGATAGCTTCTTTCAGTTTCTCATACACTATTTGTCTCAGATCCGGATTCTTGGCCGGTGATAATGGATTATTCTTCAACGTCATTCCTCCTCATGGCATCTAAACAAGCCATGTACTCATTATACAATATATGAAAAAACTGTGCATTTTTTTTAAACATTACAAAAAGTTATTCGCAGGGTGTTACGTTCCCGGCTCTGAATAAGTGATCAGTCCAGAGAGAAATGGCATAAATGGCATCTGAAAGTCGATTTATATATCTATAGGTCTCCGTATCGATCTCTTTTTCCCTGTAGAGGGAGACTGCGAGTCTTTCGGCTCTTCTTGCAACTGTTCTTGCTGCATGAAGAGCTGCCCCGGGGACAGAATCTCCAGGTCTTATGAATCGAAATGTTTCGCCTGTTTTTACACGGACTTTTTCTATAATGTTTTCCAGTTTTTCAACTTGCGGAGCCTCAAGTTCCGGGCAAAGTGCAATGTATCCCATAACAGGCCCCAGATCCTGTTCAAGGGTGCAGATATTTTTACATATTTCGCTGAAATCACAGGTTGCTCTTGCCATCCCGAGGTGAGCCTGGCATTCATCCAGAGTTCCATAGAGTTCAACTCTCGGCGAATCTTTTGGAACTCTCTGCCCATTGCATAGGCTTGTCTCACCGCTGTCTCCCTTTTTAGTGGTTATCCATTTGTCCGTCATCTGCCCTAACCTCCCGGCTGTGAAGACTGAAGTATGAATAAAGCTTCAGCTTCGACGATAACTTTGCCTGATTCATTTGTAATATTACATTTAGTAGTCACTCTACTGCTTTTTGTCTTTTCAACAGAACCCTTTGCTACATATTTTCCCCCGGTTCTGACAGGTTTTCTGTAGGCCAGCGTCATTCTTGCTGTTACTCCCCACCGGCCAATATTCTGGCGTACTGACCAGGCCATGGCATCATCAGCAATAGCAGCAATAATACCGCCATGTACTATGTTTTCATAACCACACCATGAGCTTTCCGGATCTATAGGGATCACTATTTCTCCTGTTTTTTCATCCCAGAAAATATCCAGTCCAAGAGATCTTGGATTGTCTTTTCCGGGGGTTCCACATACAAAACAGCCTTTGGATCCGGTCATTTTTTCCAAAATACTCTCTCCTTTAACATATCTTAATATCTATTATAAACTTAATGTCAGGATAAAACAGCTATTGACCAATGATTTATTCAGTAAGGGATATTCAATTCAGAAAGGATGTTTTCCGATGAAAGAGAACAGGGATCGCTCAGAAAAAATCAGGAAGGAAATTGGCATGGAGGTGATAGATGATGTGGTGGAAGTTCAGAAAAACTTCAGGCTTCACCACAAAGTATTGTATACCTTAAGTATCTTTACAGGTGTTGTCCTTGTCTGGTATGGGTTCTGGGATATTGTTCCTATGGTGCCAATATTAAATAATCCATTTGTCGCAATAGCCTGCGGTTTTGCCATTCTTGCCGCAACCAGTTCTTTTTTCAGAGAACTGGGATGATCTTTCGATCCTGCAGGGTTATTTTTTAAAGAACATCTTTCTCTCTTGACAGGAAGAGGAGCATAAGAGTATTATTTTAGTGATAACTATTATCAATAATGTGAGGTGGATAAATATGCCAGGCAGAAACCGGACAGGGCCGAATGGAAAAGGTCCAATGACTGGCAGGGGTTTAGGCCAGTGTCAGGGTATTGTAGACGCAGAACCTGCTTTTTTACCTCAAGGTTCATATAGTCAAAGGCAGGGGTCTTCTGGTTTAAGAGGTTTAAGAAGATCAGGCAGCCGAAGAGCTGGATTTTCTGGTATGCGCCGTAGGCGGCTATGAACATTATCAGCAAATTATCAATATAATTTTTGGATCATAGTTCGGAAGAGGGGGACCGAAGAGTCCCCCTTATTTATCAGGTAACAGGATATTTGATCTACAGGAAAAGGAGGATCTGATCATGCCATGGGTAAGAAATGATATCTGCACAGGATGCGGAAGCTGCGTTGAGGCTTGCCGATACGATGCAATTACGTTCAGGGATGACAGGGTAGCGGTGATCTCACAGGAGAATTGTACAAAATGCGGAGCCTGTATCCTTAACTGTCCTGTTAATGCTATAAGGGCTAATTCTGAACATCCTTCCCTCAGGGGCGGCGGGGGCAATTTTCCAGGTATGGCTGGGTCCGGAAGAAAAAGGTCGGATATTTCAGGCAAAGGGAGTATCTTTCGCAGGGGAGTCCAGAAGAATTAAGGAGTGTGATCTGTATGCCATGGATCGACAGTGATCGATGTACCGGTTGCGGGTTGTGTGTGGAGAATTGTCCGGTTTCGGCGATCAGTTTTTATGGGGAGCATTGTAGTATAGAGACAGCTTTATGTGTCAGATGCGGAAGATGCCATGACATATGTCCAAATAAGGCGGTAAGGCATGATTCCGAGCTTGTTACACAGCAGGTAAAAGAGAATATTGACCATGCCAGGGAAAAAGCTTATGAGTGTTCCCGCATTCTTGAAAGTATAGAAGAGGGCAGAAATTCTCTTGAAAGATTTATCAAGCATTTTAACAAAGAGAAGGCAGTTATAGATGAAACACTGATAGAGCTTGATCGATTAAAAGGATCTCTTTTCAGGTAGAGTATAATTCTGAAGTTTTTATGTCATATATCGAGTGTTGAGAGGGGATCAGTAAATGGATCTGGAGCGGATAAAAAATTTTCCTGTATCGTTTTTTGCTGTAACTATGGGGCTTACTGGAGGTCTGATCGTATCTCAGAAAATGGAAGGTATTCTCGGGATACCATCAGTTTTAAGTCTGGTAATGATGATCGTTTCGATTTTTGCCTTCTTCCTTATAACGATCTTGTATTTTATTAAGGTCGTTCTTTTCAGAGATGTTGTTCGAAAGGAGCTTGTCCACCCTGTTAAAATGCATTTTTTCCCGACCTTTTCAGTAAGTCTTTTGCTTCTGTCCGTGGCTACAGTAGATATCCAGCCTGTGTTTTCAGAATTGCTATGGTATACAGGAGCTGGTACTCATATAGCATTTACGTTTTATACCCTGACAACATGGATCCAGCATACTCACTTTGAGCCTTATCATGTGAATCCGTCATGGTTTATACCAATACTTGGGAATCTTGTTGTACCAGTTGCTGGAGTAGTTTATGCGCCCAGTATCGTTAACTGGTTCTTTTTCAGTGCCGGCCTTCTTTTCTGGATATTGCTTTTTGGGGTTATTTTTAACAGGCTCATATTTCATAATCCTCTTCCTGAAAAACTTATGCCTACCCTGTTTATCCTTATAGCTCCGCCGGCAGTTGCTTTTATAGCATATGTAAAAATTACAGGTTCGATAGGGAATTTTGGGATGTTTTTGTATTCTCTTTCAATATTTATGTTTTTACTTGTATGTGCTCAGTGGCGATTAATGTTCAGGATACGTTTTTATCTCTCATGGTGGGCGTATTCATTTCCTCTTGCAGCCCTGGATCTTGCGTCAGTTCTCTTTTTACATAAAACAGGGCAAAGTATAGCCATGATATTATCCGTTTCTTTCTTTTTCATCCTTACTTTGGTCTTGTTACTTCTCTCGGTTCTTACGATCCGTAATATTGCAGCCGGAAAGATATGTATAGATGAGTAATTACTGTAATTTATAAGATCAGGATCAATAAATGGAATGAACATTACCTGAGAGATGATCGATCCCTGGTGAAGTTAAGTTTTAACCGTGTTGTCTACGGCACGAAAGATTAAATGTTCAGGGAGAATGCGGGGGTATATTTAATTGTACCCCGCATTCTCAGAATGAACAGAAGACGCGGGATATTATGAAAAGAAGTTTTTCAAGGCCTGAAGGCCTCCAAGGAAAACACCCTTACCGACGGTTTCCACCAGTTCTTTTTCATTTTCAGGAGCAGTATCAAATGTAGCTGACCAGACTGCCAGAGTATGATCTTCTTCAGTTACGGGTATAAGGTTCAGAGCTGCATGATAGTTTGTAAGTGGCATTCCGGATTTGAGGATTGTATAGTCACATCGATAGTTTACGTCATCCAGGGCAAGAAGCCTCTCTCTGATATTATCTCCATTTGTCAGGTAAAAATTTCTTACACACCCTACAGAATCAGGGGCCTCTCCATTCTCTATTTCGCTTTTTTCTATTGCCGGGTGCCATTCTGGAAGGCTGTTAAAATCTCTTACAAGTTCCCATACCTTATCAACCGGAGCCGGAATCACTGAGCTTTCAAAGACTTTTGTCATGAATATCCCTCCTGAGATCAAGATCTTTTCAGGATTATCTTACTACAAATTCAAAGCTGAGATAATCTATTCAGTGAGTGGAATGCCATCCAATTTATATACCGTGATTATCTTTTACAGGGATATTCTGACAGTTAAAGATGTCTCGGTCTTTACGTCTTAGCTGTTGACTTGCAGAAATTCAGAAGAGTTTTCAAGCTCAGATTTGGTTATGATCAACAGAGACGATATTTTATGCCAGGCATAATGAGGGGATTGTCTTTTACGTTACCAGAGGTTATAGAACAGATCTACCTGACTGATGAAGGTGTTTTCTCGATCCCTCTCGGGGTTTCGGCAACCTTTGTCATGATATTCCTGATATTTGGAGGTTTTCTTGAAAAAAGCGGAGTTGGGGAATATTTCATGGAATTTGCCCAGGCTTTCACAGGAACTGCACCCGGGGGGCCTGCCAAGATAGCTGTTGTCAGTTCGGCCCTTTTTGGTTCCATATCAGGAGCAGCAGTTGCAAATGTCTATGGTACGGGTGCATTTACCATTCCCCTGATGAAAAGGATCGGATATCCTTCCTTCTTTGCCGGGGCAGTTGAGGCAGTTGCAAGCTCAGGTGGACAGATAATGCCGCCTATAATGGGTGCCGGTGCGTTCATCATGGCATCCCTTCTAGGTATTCAGTACAAGGAAGTAATGATAGCTGCGATACTGCCAGCGTTGCTCTATTATGGAGCGGTACTGTTGATGGTCCATCTTGGAGCTCTCAAGAACGGTCTAAAGGGACTTTCACAGGAAGATCTTCCTTCACGGATGAAGGCGCTGAAGGATATTTACAAGATGCTTCCCATAGTCGGGCTTGTCTATCTTCTTCTCAGGGGTTACACTCCAATGCTTGCTGCCGTTATAGGAATTGTAATGGCATGGATAATTTCACTTTTTGACAAGGAACGCAGAATGGGTCCCAGGGCAATATGTGACGCTATTTATACCGGTTCAAAAAATATTCCGGTTGTATGCATAGCATGTGCCGCAGCAGGTATCGTAGTGGGTTCGGTTGCTTTGACCGGATTTGGTTTCAAGTTTGTCGGGTTGGTATTCTCCCTTGCCAGGGATATACCCTTCCTGGCTCTTGGGTTGATAATGGTTGTTTCACTGATCCTTGGAATGGGTCTTCCGACTACCGGAGCCTATATTCTTGCTGCCGCTCTCGGAGTCCCGGCGCTTGCAAAGCTTGGTTTTGACCCCCTTTCTTCTCACATGTTCGTTTTCTACTTCGCAATAATTTCCAACATTACGCCACCTGTTGCTCTGGCAGCATACGCGGCAAGTTCTATAGCTGATTCCGAACCTAATAAAACAGGTTTTGCAGCCATGAAGCTCGGGATACTGGCATTTATTGTGCCCTATGCCTTTATGTATGATCCAGGTGTGATCCTTCACGGGGGACTGGTGGGAAATCTTGCAGCAATAGCAGGCGGCTTTGCAGCTATTTTCGCGATGGGATTTGCAATGATGGCTTATATCCGAACAGAGATAACCAGTTGGCAGAGGCTTTTCTTTATTATCGCCGGAATTCTATGCTTTTTCCCTGTCATTGCTATCAAGGCATTGGGAATCGCTTTGGTTCTGGCAGGTTATTTACTTTTCAGAGGCAAGCATCCGACACTTTCTGCTGCCTAATGATATGAATCTGATAGTAATCCTGGGGTGCCGCTTATTGGCGCCCCTTTTTAAATCAACCTGCCGGAAAACCCTTTTCAGTGTATCTATTTTAAAGTTATAATAAGTTAAATAAATAACATAGAGGAGGGGATCGTATATGGATTTCGGGCTAAATGACAAGGTAGTGCTTGTAATGGCATCCAGTTCCGGCCTTGGAAAGGCAATTGCAAAAAGTTTCGCATCAGAGGGTGCAAGGGTTATGATGGCCAGCCGTAGTTGGGAAAAACTTGATAAAGCCGCGGATGAGGTAAGCAGGGGTATGAAACATAAAGCTCTTTTCAAGGCTTGTGATGTGACATCCTCAGACCAGATAAAAGATCTTGTTGCAACCGTTGTTGATGAATTAGGTCCAGTTTCTGTTCTTGTAAATAATGCAGGTGGTCCTCCGGCCGGGACTTTTGACAGTTTTGGAGATGAAGCATGGCAGAAAGCCTTTGAACTCAATCTTTTAAGTTACGTCAGAACTATAAGAGCAGTTCTCCCTTTTATGAAAGAAAAGAAGTGGGGAAGGATCGTAAACTCGACCTCTTCTTCAGTAAGACAGGTAATAGAGAATCTTATCCTTTCAAACACCTTCAGACTTGGGGTGATCGGATTGACAAAGACCCTTTCCCGGGAACTTGCTCCGCATAATATTCTTATCAACTCAATAGGTCCGGGAAGGTTTGATACAGATCGAATCAGACAGCTTGACAGGGCTCTCTCCGAGAAAAGGGGAATGGCTGTTGAGGACGTTGCAAAAGAATCTCTGAGACGTATACCTGTTGGGCGTTACGGTGATCCCGAAGAGTATGGAAAACTTGCTGTATTTCTGGGTTCCGGAGCTAATACCTACATTACAGGGCAGACAATTCTTGCTGATGGGGGAATGACAACCTCTGTGCCATGATCAATGCTCTTGGATGTGCAAACATCGTAGCTATCGATATTACCATCAGATAGCAGTTCAAGATCAGATGAGCCAGCCTTAAAGGTTTCAGAAAGACCTTTAGATAATTAAGGAGCAAGGTGGGTAAATAGTTTTTTAAATAGAATTACATACATGGGAAAAGTTTGTTTGTAATCCTTCTATCAATGATTACATCTATAGGAGGATATTGTAGTTGTGTAATATTTGATTGCCTTTCTTTATTTCCTATTTATAAAAAAATTATATGCAAAAATAGAATTATGCAATATATGCTTGCAATTATATATACATGTGATAAAATTCACTTGAACAAGGTCCGTAAATTACATACTTAACACAAAACATATAATACATAACACACAATACTCTATGCAAGGGAGTGTCCAGAGATGAAAGCAGCAAAATGGTATGCAAAAAGAGATGTAAGAGTTGTAGAAACAAGGGAGCCGGTTGCAGAACAGGGAGAAGTCAAGGTCAAGGTTAAGTGGTGTGGTATATGCGGATCAGATCTGCATGAATTTCTTGGAGGTCCGATATTTATTCCTGAGGGTCAGGCGCATCCTTTGAGTAAGGAGCAGGCCCCAGTTATTATGGGACATGAATTCTCTGGTGAAATAACTGAAGTTGGAGAGGGTGTAGAAGGGTTTCAGCCCGGAGACAGGGTTATAGTTGAGCCAATTAGAGCCTGCGGTGAATGTGCAGCATGCAGGGAAGGAAAATATAATATCTGCAGCAGGCTCGGCTTCCATGGTCTATGCGGGAAAGGTGGAGGTCTTGCTGATTACACCACATTCCCTGCTGAATATGTACACAAGATGCCTGATGAACTCTCATATGAGAAGGGTGCTCTTGTAGAGCCGCTTGCAGTAGCTCTTCAGTCACTTCGCCAGGGTAATTTCAAGATAGGTATGACAGCCCTTGTTCTTGGGTCCGGCCCCATAGGCCTGGCAACGATAGAATCACTTCGGGCTGCTGGAGCGAGGACAATAATTGTAATGCAGCGTAAATCCGTGAGGCAGGAATATGCAAGAACAAGTGGAGCTGACCATGTTCTCGATCCAAATGAAGTTGATGTAGCAGCCAGGGTAAAGGAACTCACCGAAGGAGAAGGTGTAGATGTCAGTTTTGATACCACAGGGTCCGAAGTTGGGTTGAACATTGCTCTTGATTCCCTTAAACATTCGGGAACTGCTGTAATTACGAGCATATGGGAAGAGCCTGTATCAATAGATCCTAATAAACTTGTCTTTCAGGAAAAGAAAATGGTCGGTACACTCGCGTATCGTGATCTTTTCCCGGCTGCCATAAAAATGCTTGCAGATGGACGGATAAAAGCAGATGGCTGGATCACAAAAAAGATCGATCTCGATAACATTGTGGAAGAAGGATTTGGAACTCTCACCGGTCCAGACAAAAAAGCTCAGGTCAAGATACTCGTTACACCTGAAAACGAAATCCTGTAGACTATCTCTACTTCCCCCGGGGCTGCCCTTTCGTGAGCAGCCCCTTTCTAATATTCTTCACCTGTAACGTTCGTGTCTTTAAAGGAATAAATAGCCTGATCGATAAAGATCTTCAGTCTTCAAGAGCCATATTGACCGCGGCGAGAGAGTGTATGGCCGTAGAATCAAAAACAGGGATCTCTACGTCACTCTGTTTTATAAGCATGGGTATTTCCGTGCATGAAAGAGCGACTCCTTCAGCACCCTGTGACTGAAGGTCTTTTATGATCCGGATATATTCTTTTTTCGATTCTTCCCTGATATTGCCTACGCAGAGTTCCTTAAAGATTATGTCATCAACTTTTTTTCTTCCCTCTGCATCCGGGATAAGAGGTTCCAGACCATATTTGTTTATGAGCACGCTTTTGTAAAAATCTTCCTCCATGGTGAACCTTGTTCCGAGAAGGGCGATCTTTTTCATTCCTTTGTCTTTTACTGCTTTACCAACTGCGTCTGCTATGAAGATCCCGGGCATACCTGTTGCTTTTTCCACATCTGGAGTGAACATTCCGATCGTATTTGAACAGATTATGAAAAAGTCAGCCCCAGCCTGTTTTATGCTTTTTCCGGCTTCTACTATTTTTGCAGCTGCTTCTTCCCTTCGTCCGGCGCTTAAGGGAGTTTCAATTTCAGCAAAATCTACTGAATACATGGCTATCTTTGCAGAATGAAGTCCTCCAAGTCTACTGCTTACTTCCTCGTTGATTATACGGTAATAGTCTGCAGATGATTCCCAACTTACACCAGCAATAATACCTGTTGTTTTCATAGTTATTCATTCCTTTCAATGATTAAAATACTGTCTATTCCAGAATACTTAAGACCTGAAATTAAACTGACAGTAAGATTATACCTCACTGTAAAGAAGCAGAGTAAAAAGCCTTATTCCTTACTCCAATGCTGTTTTTATCCTGGCCGCAGCTTCTTCAGAAACTGGTTGAACCCAGCTTTTCCAGAGTTCAGGATTTTTCCTCAAAAACCATATTGCAGCTTTCTCAGCAGAATTGTCGTTTTCACTCATCCATGCCAGAGATTCATTTGTCTGTTCAAGTGAAATATGGTAATTCTCAATGAGAGATACTGCCTCAGGGTTGCCTTCGAACCATTCAGTGTTTACCCCTTTTGCAAGAGTGTATGCCGGAGAAGCACAGCCATGGTTCTTTTCCCACTTTTCAGCATCGTATTTCGGTTCTTCTATCATAACCATGTTAAGCATTCCCAACAGAGGTGTAGGAGCCCAGTAATATGCTATAACCGGTTGCCCTTTATCGTATGAAGCCTTGATCGCTGTAGAAAGGGCAGTCGATGAACCTGGGTCGAATGGATCGAGAAGATCACTGAGCCCATAAGCATTCAGCTTATCAAGATTTATGGTGTGAGCTGACCATCCAGTAGGAGCGTTATAAAATCTCCCCTTATCGGGATTATCAGGATTTTTGAAAATATTGTAATATCTTTTCAGATCTTCAGCGGTCCTGAGATCCGGTGCTGATGGATCGATACCTCTTTCAGGGTCGCCATGTATTACAAAATCCGGTACATACCATCCTGATTCAGCGTTAGGAGTGACTTTGCCGCAGTCCTTTACCTTGCCTGAATTCCTTACTTTATCCCACCATTCTTTCTGGGCGTCGGTCCATATCTCCATTACAACGTTTATGTCCCCTCTTTCCAGGCCGAGATATCCAGGCATGGTTTCCGAGAAGATGTATTCAGTTTTGTAATCCCATCCCTTTTCAAGCATAAAAGCTATTACCCTGTTGTGGAACTGGATACTATCCCAAGACAAGTCTGCAAATACGATATTTCTGGATCCCGCAAAGGCAGACACGTTGGATACCATAAAGAATATTGAGCATAAAAGAATAACCAGTACTTTTCTTTTCACTGCAAAAACCTCCTCATTAGTTTTGTGGCTCAAAGGGTACTATATTAAATTTTTATTTAATATAAAATGGCCATTCCGAGTCACTTGGACTTTTGTTAACCTTGAAGATATTTTTCAGGGACTTAGAAGCAAAAAATGAAGGGATACTTAAGTATTTCTAAAAATACAGTCGTATTATATCAGATATAAAACTTTGTAATAAAATGTTTGGGGAAATAGTATCAATGTGTCTCTTCTTTGACAGATCTGTAGTTTTCATGAGAAAAAAGAATCAAAATAACTTAAAAGGTTTTAGGTATGGAGGAAATGATTTGACGTCCAGAAAGATTTTTCTGAATATGAATATCCATGACAAAATAAGTGGTTTTGATAGTGCCCTTGTTCCTGTTGATGCCCATCATCGAATAGTTAAGAATTATTCATCCCCATTACTGCTTGGCCCGGAGCGCTCCGAGTCACTTCTTGAACTGGTGATGCACATGTTCAGTGCCAGGGAGGCTGAGATAGTTCAGTATCTTCAGCCATTGAGACCGAGAACAGTTGCAAAGGTGGCTGAAAAAGCGGGAAGACCTTTTGAGGAGGTTAGAGAGATCCTCGATAACCTCTCATTGCGGAAAAAAGTCATTCTTTCTTACGGAGAACCCCGAAAATTTACGATCCTGCCGATAGTTCCCGGAACATTTGAAATGGCTTTGATGACACCGGATCCGGCAGATCGCATCGGCTGGCACAGAAGATTTGCCGAGATATTCGAAAAAATATGGGATGAAGGGTATATCATTAAGTACACAAAACGAATAAATTCGAATATCCGTTATCTCCCTGTTAATGGTGTTTCCGGGTCCCTCTATATGGCATGGCCCACAGACCGCCTTGAAGAGATGCTTGAGCCCTACGATGATTTTGCGGTGGGTCTATGTCAGTGCAGAATGGCAATGGAATTTACAGGAAACGGTTGTGGTAAGCCTCTGGAGGCATGCGTGACCATGGGGCCTTCAGCAGTAAATATGATCCAGCGTGGACTGATGCGCAGGTCGGATAGATCCGAGATCATCGAAATAAAACATAATGCTGAAGATCATGGATGTGTCAGCTGGATGATGAATGATCCGGGGGGGTTGCATCGTGGTAACTCGAGCTGTTCCTGTTGTGGGTGTTGCTGCCATTTCATGAGGGGTATAACCCAGTTCAATGCTCCGGGATTTGTCAGTAGACCGCATTTCCTTCCCTCCCTTGATAATGAAGTATGTATAAAATGCGGTAAATGTTTTCAGGCCTGTCCCATGGATGCGTGGGAAATGGTAAATGGTTCACCTGTATTCGATCCTGTGAGATGTATCGGTTGCGGACTTTGTGTTCTTGCGTGTCCTGTCGGGGCAATGTCGCTTAAGCCTGTAAATACAGGTGATGATCATACACCTGGCTGGTTCACTTATTTTATGGATATTGTTCCAGGATATATTGTCAATTCTTTCAGCATATGGCTGAAAAGGTTTATCGGTAGTGCATAAGCGAACTGAGGTTACTGACGGGGCAAGTTGTTATGGTACAGAATGATCGAAAGCCGGGAACCTTCAAAGGAGGTTCCCGGCTTTCGTATTTTCAGATCCAGTCGATGTCGGCGGAGTTTCTGCGGGGGAAGGAATAGATCCTGTATTTCGGATAACCAAAGGACATCGCGTCGCCGAATTTATAGCCCTGCGGTATATCATAATCTTCAACTAATGAGGGATCATTTTGTACAGCCAGTTTCAAAAGACCCAGCCAGCATGTTCCTATTCCGTATGACTGGCTTAGTATTTCGAACCAGGCAAGGGCAATAGAGGAATCATTTTCCGCCAGTACACTTTCGGAGGGGATCAGCGTTATAAGGATGGCAGGTGCATTTCTGCTTATAATATCATTTCCCTTACTCAGCTCATCACCTGCTTTTTTAAAAACAGGTGCATACGGATGATTCTTATCTGTATCAGCGGTTTTTCTCATCCACTCTGCAACTTTAGCCGAAAGGGTCCTTACTTTCTCAGGACCATTTATTATCTTCCATTTAAGGGGCTGTTTGTTGCTTGCAGATGGGGAAAATCGAACTGTGTCCATGATCCTTATCATGGTTTCTTTTTCTACAGGTTTCTGTAAAAAAGCCCTTGTGGTTCTTCTTGATAAAAGGTGGTTTTCAAGTGCTGCAGGTTCAAGTAAAGCGGTCTCCGCATCCTTGTGGGGATAGTCTCCATGATATTCGGTCTTTACAGCATCTGATGGACAGAAGACCTCACAATGGCCGCATTTTCTGCATGTACCGAGAAGATCCTCCGGTATATAGGGTTCTTTGTTTTCCTCACGTTTTATTATTCCCGCCGGGCATAATAAAACACAGATATCGCAGCGGGTGCATTTTTCCTGATCGAAACTTATCATCCGTTCACTCAATTAACTCATCCTTTCGATCATGGTCAAGATCGGAGTTTTTGCAGTTTATCTTTCTTTCCATTCTGGTTTGCGTTTTTCAAAAAAAGCACTTACGCCTTCCTTTGAATCTTCTGTTGTACACAAACGTGCAAAAGCTTCGTTCATATAGGAGAACTGTTTTTCGTAATCCATATCTTCAGAGCTGTAGAATGCCTGTTTGGCGATCTGAATTGCGAGGGGGCTTTTCTCTGCCAGCTTTTTTGCCCATAATAGAGTCTCCTCATCAAGAGATTCCTTTGGTACGGCATGATTTATCAGGCCTGCTTCAAGTGCTTCTTCTGCAGGAATAAGGTCACCGTAAAGAAGCATCTCAAGCGCCTTTTTCCTTCCAACGCTTCTTGCTACCGGAATAACTGGCCCTACACAGTTCAGTCCGACATTTATAGCGGTCAGACCCATTCGAGAATCATCGGAAGCGATCGCAATATCAGCGGCAGCTACTATTCCCATTCCGTTGGCGGCTGCAACTCCATGGATCTGTGCTATTACAGGTTTTTTCATTCTTGATATTGTGACAAATGGATGTTCCATAACTTCAACCAGTTCCCGGTATTCTGTTGCTGTTTTGCCGGCGAGTTCCTTTACGTCTATTCCGGCGCAAAAAACCCTTCCGGATCCTTTTATGATGATAACGCGGGTATCTTTGTCATTATCGAGTTCACACAAAGCCTGGTCCAGCTCCCAAGCCATCATGATGCTGAAAGTGTTCAGCTTCTCGGGACGGTTGAGAGTTATTGAAGAGACATGGTCTTCCGGTTTTTCAATAATTAGCGTTTCATAGCTCATTTTGATACCTCCATATTGATTTTATAACTGATTGACGCATAAAGTTACAAGTTGACTTTCTCTGAGGTAAAAATACTTATATTTCAGGTGAATATATGCAGTGAAAAAATTGCGGATCTTCTTAAAGTGGAGACCCGGCGGTCATATTCCCGATTTTATTGTTTCCGGCAGTAATGGCTTGCAAAAACAATTTTACCAGCAATTTACCGATATAATAATAAACTGATCATATTCTAACAGTCGTAAGTTCTGTGCGTCTAAGTTAAAAGATCCTTTATTACCCGATCAGTCCATTAGATAAATTTATTCCAGAGGCATTGCTCGTTTGTGGTTTAAACGCCACCTGCTTTTCAGTCAAAACTTCTTTCCCATATCTTGCTCTGTTGACATAAATAAGTTCAGTCTGTAGGGTTTTTATAATTTTCAGTGTTTTAGTCATGAAGTTCGATATTTAACGGTCAAAATAGAGTTTCGGTTTACTGGAGGATATATCATGCCGATTTTTCACCTTGGTTACGGTAAAGAAGGTATAGAATTTGAGCTCAGGCAAAAAAATTTCCCTGTTGTTCTCGAGGGAAAACTTAATGAAAAGGCAGCCAGTCCTGCCGAAATAATTACCGCGGCACTGGCAGATCCTATAGAGAGCCCTTTACTTAGTGAAATAGTAGATCCTGGAGATAAAGTCTGCATAGTAATATCCGATCTGACCAGATCATGGCAGAGGATGGATCAGTACCTCCCTTATATTGTCAGGGAACTTGAGAATGGCGGGATCAGTGACAGGGATATTTTTTTTCTCACCTCTACGGGTTCACATCGTCCGCATACCAGTGAAGAACACAGAAAGTTACTTGGGGATGATCTTTACGATAGGTTCAGCATAATTGATCACAACTGTGAAGACAGATCGGAACTTGTCTTTGTGGGTACTACAGTTTATGGGACGAAAGTCGAGGTCAACAGGAAGGCGCTTGAGGCAGACAGGCTAATTATTACCGGTGCCATAGCCTATCATTTCATGGCAGGATGGGGCGGAGGCAGGAAATCCATTATGCCGGGGATCTGTGGTTATGAATCCATCCAGAATAACCATGCACTTGCTCTTGATCCTGAGCCCGGTATGGGGCGAAATCTAAACTGCTGTACTGGAAATTTTACCAATAATGTTCTTCATCTTGACATGATAGAGGCTACGGAGATGGTCAGGCCCGATTTTCTCTTCAACGTGATAATGGATGATGGAGGAAATATCGGAGGGGCCGTAGCAGGTCACTGGAAAACTGCACATGAAGCGGGCGTGGCCATGGTGGACGAGATCGATGGTGTCGCAATAGAGAAAAAGGCTGATCTTGTGGTTACAACACCTGGAGGATATCCCAAGGATATCAATCTTTATCAGAGCACAAAAGCTATATTCAACGCCCTTGATGCAGTAAAACCTGGTGGAGTGATAATCTCACTGTGCAGGTGTAATGAGGGATTCGGGAACAGCGAAGTCCGGGATATCCTTATCGAATGTAAGGACAGCAACGAGCGGGAATCATACCTTAGAGAACGATTTTCCATAGCCAGGTATATTGGTTATGTAACCGGTTACGTCTCAGAGAACTGGCATCTTGTCCTGGTTTCAGAAATGGAAAGCCCTGAGCTCGAATCATTGGGGATCAGGACCTTCAAGACAATGGAAGATGCCCTGAACTATGCAGAAGGGATATTTGGCGGGGAATTCAGTTCTTACGTAATGCCTCATGGTTCGTCGACTCTTCCGAGGTATGTCCGGAAAAACAAATAGACCAGGTTTCATTTTATCGAAAACTTGACAGTATATCGGGTATTTATGGATAATAGCCAGACGTTCTGTTCGGGGTACTTTTATTATATGAAGGATCAGGGAGGAAGAAATAATGGTAAAGTTTGAAACGAGCAAAGGTAATATTTCTATAGAACTTTATAGCGAAAAGGCACCAGAGACAGTAGAGAATTTCCTGCAATACGTGAGGGAAGGGTTTTACGACGGGACGATCTTTCACAGGGTAATTGATGGTTTTATGGTACAGGGTGGCGGTTTCGACGAAAAAATGAAACAGCAGCAAACCCGTGAACCGATAAAGAATGAGGCCGGGAATGGTTTGCAGAATGACAAGTATACTCTGGCAATGGCCCGGACATCGGCTCCACATTCTGCCACTTCCCAGTTTTTCATTAACGTTGCAGACAACGCCTTTCTTAACTATTCGTCTCCCTCTCCAAGAGGTTGGGGTTATGCGGTCTTCGGCAAGGTAGTAGAAGGCCAGGATGTTGTCGACGAGATAAGAAAAGTTGAAACTGGAGCTTCTGGCCCTCACCAGGATGTACCTGTTGAGCCTGTAGTAATAGAAAAGGCTTACGAATTAGAGGCTTAGTCCTTTATCAGTACTGCTACTTATAAGAATATATTTTTTAGCAGAGGGGAGAGTTTTAACTCTCCCCTCTGCTTTCTTTATTAACCGTTAACACGTTTTATCATTTCATCGATATTAAGTTCCCTGAACCCGAGATCTTCAATTCCAGGGCCTCTCCTGAAGTAATCCGTACCGTTGATAACACCTGCGAGATAAATGATATTATTGATCGCAGGTGTCGGTATTCCCAGTTTATCAGCCATTGAAGATACTGGCACCAGGAGGAACGGTACATCTTCCTCGAGGTATCTGTGTAATAGTTTTTTCGGAGCGTCCATACCATGGTCACAATATACCGGGTTGTTAAGAATAACCTCTCGGAGAGAAGTTCCTTCAAGTCCGTAGATCTGTTTCATGTCATCTTCGGTGGATAAAAGTTCTATCCCGAGAGCTTTACCGACTGCTATTCTCTCCCGGTCCATCTCTTCCATTACTTTGCAGACTGATGGGCTCATTCCGTCTTTGTAAAAGCTGAAATTACCATTTGAAGTCTCGATCCTTCCTGCATTCATTACCATGGTGGGGCAATGAAGGATCATATTGGTGTTATAAAGGCCTATGGCTATTACGTTCGGTGCTTTGACAAGAGGAACTGGAAAAGTGGCAGAAATAACTTCAAGAGACTTTTCGGTTGAGGTGGATGGTAAGGCAGCTGCAGATATATATTCTTTCATCCCCCAGATATCTATATTGCCAGGTTCAACAATACGGCATGCATATGGCAGGGTGTCGGTTTCGATAATGGATATATCAATATCATAATCGTTGTCATTAAGCCATTTGCTGAATGTAAGTGAACCAAAATTTCCGGGGATAAGTACAATTGTCTGTCCACTTTCAAGGTATGGGGCTACCATTTCAAGGATCGGTCTCTGAGCAAAAGCAGGTGCTGCAAAATATATGATATCAGCTCCCTGTACTGCCTTCCCGGGATCTGATGTTAACCTGTCTATCTCTCCGGTCAATTCAAGGTACCCGGAAAGTTTTATCTGTTTTGTTAGCTTGAGCTTTTCCACGTTCCTGATGAATTCCGGATGTTCGAAAAGAACGATCTCATGTCCAAGGGAAGCGAGATGTCCCGCCAACGCCTGTCCGCCGTTACCGGCACCCAGGATGCAGATCTTTTTCAAGATTTTTTCCTCCTCTGGCCTTCAGGTCAAAATTCAGGGTAGATGATATCAGAAACTAATGTTTATTCATAGACATTTTTTATAACCTTGAGTATAATTTCATTTCAGTATAAATTCAGGAACATAATATAGAGAGATTCTGGAGGGTTTGATGAATATGAAACGTTTAATATATTTGCTGACAATATCTATGGTTATTTTTGGTGCAGGTTCGGCTTTCGCTGGTTCAGTTATGGATAAAGATGTAATAAGAGTAGGTACAGAGGCTACATATCCGCCATTTGAATTTCGAAATCAGGATAACGAGATGACCGGTTTTGACATTGAGCTTGTACAAGCTATAGGTGAGCATATGGACAAGGATGTCGAGCTTGTCGATATGTCCTTTGATGGTCTCATTCCCGCTCTTATGACAGGCAAAATAGATATGGTAGCCGCAGGAATGACCAATACCGAGAAAAGAAAAGAAAAAGTTGGTTTCTCGGATGTTTACTATCATATAGAAAATGCTTTTGTTACTAAAGCTGATGATGACAGCATAAAAGAGCTGAAAGATCTTTCGGGAAAGGTTGCGACAGTCCAGATAGGGACGGCTCAGGATAGTTTTATCACTGAACTGGGTACAGCAGCTTCTGTAAAAAGATTCCAGAAGAATGATGATGCTCTCAGGGAAGTAATGCTTGGACGGGGAGATTTCACAGTAATAAATCTTACTGTTGCAAATTCCTTTCTCAGAAACAGCGAAGCTTTCAAGGGAAAACTAAAGATAGCACTCAGGAATTTCATAAATGAGCCCGATGAGGGTATTGCTCTCGCAGTCCCAAAGGGCGACGATCTTTTTCTTTCTGCAGTCAACAGCGCTCTCGCAGAGATCGAGGCTTCAGGAGAACTTCAGGAACTTAAGGTAAAGTACCAGATCGACTGATCTGTTATCGCTGAACGTCAATAATATTACTTTGAGCAGGCGGGAATATAGTTGACTATATTCCCGCCTGCTCATTAATAACAAGCTTGTAGGAACAGAAAGGATTGAATAAAGATAATGGTTGCAAGACTTCTTTCAGCTTCAGATATCAAAAGTGTCGTAACGATGAAAGATATTGTAGATATAGTTGACAAGACATACCAGGGAATGGGAAGCGGGACAGTTATCAATCCCTCCAAGGGAACTCTTGACCTCGGGGAAAGCTCTTCTTATCCGCCATATAAGGCCGATATCAATGCTATGCCTGCCTATGTAGGATGGGTAGATACTGCTGGAATAAAGTGGGCTGGTGGCTGGCTTGAAAATCCATCAAAGGGTCTACCATATGTCAGTGCAGTAATTGTTCTTGTAAATCCTCACAATGGTGAATTTACCGCGGTAATGGACGGGACTTTTATTACCAATTACAGGACGGGTGCTCAGACAGCAGTTTCATTGAAGTATCTCCTTGGAGGTAAAAAAAAGATCTCCCTCGGAATTTATGGCGCAGGTATGCAGGGAAGAACCCAGACAATGGCTATTTCAGAAGTTGCAGAAATAGAAGAGCTCAAGGTCTTTGATATTTCCAGAGAGGCAGCCAAAGCATTTTCCCTTGAGATGGCCAGTTTTGTGAATGGTGATATCAGGATATGTGAAAGCCCTGAAGAAGCAGCTGAGAGTGATGTAGTGGTAACAGTAACACATGCTAAAGATAAATTTTTTAAAAGTTCCTGGTTCAATGCCGGAACGATATTATGTCCCATGGGTTCTTATCAGGAATGTGAAGATGAAACCCTTTTATCCGCAGATCGAATAGTGGTCGATCATATTGCTCAGTGTCTGCACAGGGGGGCTCTAAAAGAGCTTGGAGAGTCTGGTAGACTGACCGAAAAAGATATATTTGCCACTCTTGGAGAAATAGCAGCCGGTGTTAAAAAATGCGAAATATCACCAGGTGAGAGAACCCTTTGTGTTCCCATAGGAATAGGGGCAGTTGATATAGCTGTTGCGTCGGTTGTTCTTGAGAAGGCTCAAAAAGAAGGGCTGGGAACTGTTTTTGATTTTTCGTCTTGATGATTTTGCAGACGGGCAGGAATAAAAATCTTTTATTCCTGCCCGTCTGTCTTAATTTCGCTATTTACCTTTATGAATGGCCCACATTCTTGCAAGTTCATCTTCTTCGCACTGAATAGCAGTAACATTAAATCTTTCGGATCCCCTCGAAAAAGATACTCCCTTCCCCTCTTTTACAATACCGGTATCTGCTGCGGGGATCTTCTTTTGGGCAAGTTCTGCAAGTATCGTTTGTATTTTGCCTTCAGGAACTGTTGCAACAAGGGAACCTGATGATATCATCTTTACAGGGTCAAAGGAAAAGGCCCTGGCAAAACGGTTTACTACGGGTCTTTCCGGTATAAGGTTAATATCAATTTCTATAGAATTTCCTGAAAGTCCTGCTATCTCAAGTGATGTTTCCATTATTCCGCCCCTTGTTACATCATGCATTGCTGTTGCTCCATTGTCTGCAAGTATCAGTGCTTCCTCAAGGATACTGACTTCACTGCCCAATGCTGCTCCTTCCTTAAGATCTTCTTCGGTCAGGCCAAGAAATCTTCCTTCCTCTGCAAAATCTACAGCAAGAATAGAAGTCCCTTCTATACCAGCGCCGCCTGTTATTACTACATGATCTCCAGGCTGGGCCCCCCCGGTCCCGACTATCCTTCTGCCAGAGGCTGAAGCCATGGCTGTGACAGCTACAACCGGTCGTGTTATTCCGGAAGAATAACCGGTGTGTCCGCCGATTATTGATACATTGATCTCCTCTGCTGCCCTTGATGCATCTCTCATTATGCTTTTGACGAGTTCTGTATCTTCCCTGGAAGGCACGAGGAGCAGGATCTGGGCCCACTGGGGAGAAATACCGGAACATGCGATATCATTACATGCTACGTGCATGGCAAGCCATCCTATACCTGATACAGCTCCAACGATAGGATCTGTATGAGAAAGAAGTATGTCATTTCCGATCCTCGTAAGAGCAACATCTTCACCAAATGTTGAGCCGAGAATAACTGAGGGATCATCCTTTTGCCTTTTTGTATATGGATATACACATTCGCGGAGCATGTCCAGAGAAAATTTTGACATTTCCATCACCCTCCCGGATCTTATCCTGTCGATAATTCAATTTAACAACCCGATCCCTGAAAGGTAAATATCCAGAAAGCTGCTATTTGTACAGATCCTGGTTTTGAAATATCATTGGCAGTAAATTCCTTAAAATAAGCTATCCAGAGGAGGATGATCATGAGTTTCCAGATACTTTCGATAAATCCGGGTTCAACAAGTACAAAAGTCGCATGGTTCGAGGATGAAAGGCAGATATGGAAAGAAAGTGTATCCCACAGCGTGGAGGACCTGTCAAAGTTCAGTCACATCAATGAGCAACTGAATTTCAGGATAGAACAGGTCATGAAATTTGTTTCTCAAAAGGGATCTGACATAAATGATCTAAGTGCAGTTGTAGGAAGAGGTGGTTTTACAGATCCGATCCCGGGTGGAACGTACAGAGTTGATGAAGTACTAATAGCGAGGCTGCTGGAGGGAAGACCATGGCAGCATGCTGCGAATCTCGGGGCGAGTATAGCGAAGTCGATCGCAGAGAGGGTCGGGGTCTCCCCTTTCATTGTAGATCCAGTTTCAGTTGATGAGACTGATACTGAGGTCCATATCACAGGCTTGCCGGAGCTTCCTCATTGTCCTGCTGCTCATACTTTGAATGTCAAGGCTGCACTTAGAAGGGCTGCCAGGAAACTTGGAAAAGATCCTGTGGAGATAAAGGCAGTTGTTTCCCATCTGGGTGGTGGTATTACTGTTTGCGCCCACAGAGATGGAAGAATGATCGATATGCCTACTGCAAATGAATTCGGGCCATATTCTCCGGAAAGGACTGGAGGATTGCCTGCAGGTGATCTTCTCGATCTCGTAAGTTCTGGCCAGTTCTCATATTCCCGTATGCAAAAAAAACTTGCTGGGGAGGGAGGGCTTGTAAGTTATCTCGGGACTGGTGACCTTAGAAAAGTAAAAGAAATGATAGCCAGTGGGGATAAATATGCTGATCTCGTCTATCGCGGGATGGCCTTTCAGATCTCCAAGTGTATTGCAGCGATGGCAACTTCTCTGGATGGAGAGGTTGATGCGCTTGTATTTACTGGTGGAATGGCAAAGGATGAGGAACTTCTCGATTTGATAACTGAAAGGGCAGGGTGGATAGCCCCTTCAATATTATTTCCCGGGGAGTTCGAAATGGAAGCTTTAACCGAAGGTGCTTTGAGAGTCCTCAAGGGCGAAGAAAAGGCAAAGGATTACAGCGAGAATATCAGTAAAGGGAACAATTACTGGAATTGCTCGTGATAATTCTCAAAACTGCCGTAACACTCCCTTGTTCCAAGGGAGTGTTGACTTCAAGATGTTTTCAATACTTAGCTGTGTGAACTTTATAATAAGGCCCTGCCTACCATTTACGTGACAGGATCACGGGAATGGATAGACTGGGAATTATTCCAATTATCAGCATCGTCGTGGTGAGCCCGAAAATATCTGCGATCGCGCCAAGCGGTGCTGTAATTACTCCTCCGAAACCGAAAGCAAATCCCATTATTATTGAACTTGCCATTCCTCTTGAATGGGGTGCGGCTCTCTGGGCCATTGCATTTGTAATAGGTTCAGTGGCTGTGAGCATGGCATATCCTACCATGAAAAGGAGGATCGACTGAATTCCCTCTGTAAGTGCTGCGGGGACAAGAAAGAATGGCATCAGGAACAGTATCGATACCAGTGTTCTTCGGGCGCCGAATTTATCCGCTATCCTGCCACAGATCAGAGGTGATATTGACGCGCCTATGGTTATAACGAAAAGAACTGTGCCGATCTCTGTCAGTTTTCCTCCTCTGGCGGATATTACCAGGGGAAGAAAGAACCTGAGTCCCTGTCCTGAAATGGCCCTTGCGAAGGCTACTATCCAGATCCTGTAGATCTGTCTGAAGACTTTCCAGAAATTATAAAAAAATCCCCCAGAGGAAGGTTTGAAGGTGGACTTGTCCTGAATATCAGGTATATATAGATACATAAGAACAACTGTTATTAATACAGGGATCATTGCTGCCCATGGCATCAGTTTGTAACCAAATAACTTTACCAGTGTTACTGCGTAGATAGGGCTGAAGGCACCTGCGAGCATTCCGCCAAGGCCAAATAAAGCGAGAGAGGACGATAGCTGGTCAACACTGCATATATGTCCTATCCCGCCACTTCCCTGGGGGTGGAATACTGCTGTTCCGATCCCCCATATCAGGACAAAGACAAGTGTCATGAAATAATTTGGGGCGAGAGGAAGAAGACATGCTCCCAGGCATGCCAGAACTGGTCCGGATATTACATAGACAGGTTTTGTAGTCTTGTCGGAGAAATATCCGAACAGGGGCTGTCCTATCATATTAATGAAACCGGAGATCGAATTCAAAAACCCGGCCTGTGCAAGGGATATACCCAGCCTTTCAACTATGCCGGGAATAAATGTAGGAAGAAAGGCAAGATGGAGATCATTTATAAAATGCCCCAGGCATAACAGTATTATCTGTAATTTTGTTCTACGAACTTTAGTTTGAAAAAGAGCCATGATCGTCACATCCCGGTGGTTTTTATGTTGAAAAACTATTCTAACACTAAATTTTGAAAAGTAACCTCATTTATATATTTTGAAATTAGAAACTTGATTTTATTTTAATGAATTATACCCCCCAAAAACCTGTTTTCCGTTTTTCTCCCTCATAAGCCTGTTTTTTGACGTTTCCTTTGCATTTTCTACAAAATTCCGGCATTAAAATTAATTCTCCGGATCGATCTGCTACCTGTTGAAAAGGTATCAGGACCATCCACCAGACAATAGTAAATAAATTGGTCGATCTTTTACCTTTACAAATCAGCTTATCAGGCGTATTATTCTTCTCAATAATTCTGTTTCGCATTGCGATACTGTCGATAGGGAAAAGGAGGCGACCGTTATTTATCTTTCAAGAGTATCTGTTTCTTTCATAGCTCCTGTAACTGCGATCATTACAATAACAACAACAACTACTACATCCAGCGGCGGCCCTCCGGGATCGGTCGACGGTTAGGTAGTGCTGTCGAGCTTTTTCAGGCCAGGGTCCAAAGGGACCCTGGCCTTTTTTGTGCTTTTTTAAAGAAGAAAAAGTGGAAATATTTAATGGAGGTGCAGGTAATGGGAAGTCGTATTATGCTCATGGGTTTTGGAAATGTTGGGAAAGGTTTTTGCAGTTTGCTTTCAGAGAAGAACAGTATGTTGAAGGAATACTATGGAACTGATACGAAGGTTACAGGAATAACTACCCGAACCCGTGGATGTATTTATGACCCCTCAGGTATAGATATAGATCTGCTGTTAGAGGAAGAAGCCAATGATCCGCAAAGATCCCTTTGCGAGTTGCCTGGTTTTTCAGCTATTTGTGTAAACTCTCCTTATGAACTTGTTCAAAAAGGGAAATATGATGTTCTGGCCGAATGTACCGTTACTTCTCTCCAGGGCAAAAGTGCTGGTCTGGATTACATAAGGGGAGCTTTATCAAGGGGTAAGTCGGTTATAACGACCAATAAAGGCCCTATTGCCTTTCACTATGAGGAGCTCCTTGATCTTGCGAATAAAAATAATGGTAAAATTCTTTTTGAGGGCACTGTAATGTCGGGAACCCCTGTATTTTCGACATCTGTAAATGGCCTGTGCGGCAGTTCAATAAGATCATTTATGGGTGTTTTGAATGGGACCTGCAATTACATACTCGAACGAATGATAGAGGGACAAGACTATAGTTCAGCCCTCGGAGAAGCACAGAAAAAAGGTTATGCTGAAGCAGATCCCGCCATGGATGTAGAAGGCTATGATTCAGCATTGAAGGCTCTTATACTTGCAAATGTTCTGATCAAAACATCACCTCTAAATCTTGAAGATGTCCAGATAAAAGGAATAAACAGTCTCTCTCCGGAAGTCCTTAAAGAAGCCATTAAAGGTAAAGGACGACTGAGGCTTATTGCCAGAGGTCAACTTGATAAAAATAAAAAAAGTATCTCCGTGGGCCCTGAGATAGTACCTGAGGGACATCCTCTTTATAGTCTTCCCGGGGCCACTAACGGACTTGTCCTTGAGACAGATACCCTTGGGACAGTATGCCTGACCGGTGCCGGGGCAGGTTCACGTGAAACTGGTTTTGCTCTTCTCAATGATCTTGTTACTCTTTCAAGGCCTGGTTACGAAAGGAGGGTGATCTGATGATCGTTCAAAAATATGGTGGATCGTCACTCTCCACCCCGGGAAAGATCAGGGGAGTTGCGGATATGGTATCTCAAAGGCTTACAGATGGGGAAAAAAGTGTTGTCGTGGTTTCTGCCATGGGGGATACTACAGACTCTCTGATAAGGATAGCTTCCTCGATCTCTAAAGGGTGTGACCTCAGGGAGATGGATATGCTCCTTTCCTCTGGTGAGCAGGTCTCTGCTTCCCTTCTGGCAATGGTCCTTTCGGAAAAAGGTATTCCCGCTTTATCCATGAACGCCTTTCAACTTGGTATAGTTACAGATGATAATCATTCCGATGCCAGGATCAAAAGCATAGATATTTCAAGGATAGAGAAAGGCTTAAGTGATAATAGAGTGATCGTTGTAACGGGTTTCCAGGGTATCTCTGAAAATGGAAATATAACTACCCTCGGGAGAGGGGGATCAGATACTACAGCAGTTGCAATTGCATCATCTCTTGGTGTCCCCTGTTATATTTACAGTGATGTGAGTGGTGTTTACACCTGTGACCCCAGGCTTGAGCCAGACGCAAGAAAACTTGAATTCATAACATATGATGAGATGCTTGAGTTGTCAATGCTGGGGGCCAGGGTGTTGAATCCTGTCGCAGTTGAGACGGCAAAAGAGGGTAGTGTGGAAGTTTCCTGCTGTGCTGCTTTTTCAAGTGAGAATGGAACCCGGCTGGTATCGTCACTTCCAGCTTTTTATGGCAGAACTTCTGTTACTGGACTTGCTGTCAGGAAGTATCTATTCGAAGATAAAAAGGTCCCTTCAGTTGACATTCAGGATCTCTCGATGATCTCTGCAGTTGGCAATTCAATAGGAAATGATCATGCCGCTAAAAAGAGACTTTCGAGTGTCCTCCACAGGGAAAGCAGAGTATTACCTGAAGTTTTCTCATCCTTCAACAGCATATCTGCGCTTATCCCTTCATCGAGTGTTATACCAGGGGTAAAGGCATTAGCCAGGGAGTTCAGCCTTATTTAATACATATCAAACCGTTTCTTTCACAATAAAGTTTGCAGGGTCAGGTAATATGGGGTCTTTGAGATCCCCGCATTTCCTGACCCTGCAGCTTTTTTAATCCCCGTTTTTGAAGACGGGAAGTTTTTCAAGATATATTAGATCTTCGCTCTCGTATCCGCCCTCTTCAAGCAGGACCGCAGCTTTGGCTTTAACTATGCTGCCTGCCTTTTCCAGCAGTTTCTCCACAGCCATAAGGGAACCACCGGTGGAGACAACATCGTCAATGACACAGACCTTGCGTCCCCTGATCCTCTCTGCATCAACACCATCCAGGACTATGATCTGCGGTTCCCTTGTGGTGATGGACTGAACCTTTTCTATAACGGGGTTCTCCATATAACCCTTTACAGATTTTCTTATTATCACGTAGTCTATGCCGAGTTTGTTAGCTATAACGTGGGTAAGAGGTATACCCTTTGCCTCAGGACATACAAGCATTTCCACGTCTGAAGGGATCTGAGTGTAAAGTTCCTCAGCTGTTTTTTCAACGAGTTCAGTGTCTCCAAGCATAACAAAAGAGGCAATGGTAATATCCTCGCTGATCTTTATCTTTTTCAGTTTTCTAGTTATACCCGCTATCCGGAGTTCATAAAAATTATTAGCTTGCATGATCAAAGCCCGAAAACAAGTTTTATACAGATCCCTGCAAGCAATCCGAAAAATGGATTCCATCTTGCAGAGACCAGAACAGTAGCGCCTATGACCATTCCCCAGGGACTGAATCCGAATGGACCGGCAAAATCGGGTGCACTTGCGAGTGCGGCCTGAATATTGGTGGAGAATGTTACGAAAGTTCCAAGAATGAACAGAAATCCTGCTATGGATGATTTATGCACATATTTGCCGATAGTTGGAAGAAGTTTGAAAAGCAGTATTGCTGCCATTATTCCCATCATCATTACAGAAGCGAGGAGAGGATTCGGTGCTGTAGCGGTTCCGGAAATAATTGCTTCTACAGGTGCTCCGCCAAAAAGTGTAGATCCTATATCAGCCAGGCTTGAATAGATAGCCAGGTGATCGATATTTGTTTCTACACCTGCGATGTTTCCTGTAATTTTCCCAAAGCTGATATTTGCCCCAATATTAAGGCATGCAAGGGCAAGAGCACCAAAGAGTATCCTGCTGTTTTCCCAGAATCGCCATTCAATATTTCCCAAATGGAATTTTTCGTTTGAGATATCTATGCCGGGGTCTTCAAGTTTTAGTTTCCCTGAGCGCTTGATCAGATTGTAGAAGATCGTAGATACCAGAACGGAAATAATAATGGTATTTGCAAGGTCCTGTGTTATAAACCAGACTGCAAGACCTGTTATTACTGATACCGAGCCAGACCATTTTTCAGAGTTGAAAAGTTCGATAGCTACATATGCGAGCATTATACCTACTCCTGCCATCATTGATGTGACGATTGTAGGTCCTATAAATTGCACGATAGCTTCATTCAGTCCAAGAACTGAGGGAATGAGGAGAAATACTGCGCCCCAGAATACAAGACTGAGCCTTTCCTTTATGTTGCTTCCCATGGTTCCGGCCAGGGTTATTGTTTCAGCCTGGAAGGAGATAGTTGCCACTGAGTTGAAGGCCAGGGAACCTGCTATACCTACAAGGAAGGCTATTGCAGTTGGAAGCGCTGCAAAGCCGAAGCTCAATGCCAGGATCCCCTGGGGTATCCCATTGATCACAACGGCCAGTGCCGCTAAAAGATCAGTTAACATAACGATATCATTCCTTTCAAAATTAAACTTCTTTATATCTCTCCAGTCTTATATAAATTTTCTCTCTTTTACTATAAGACCTAAAGATTCTATATAACTTTCAACAGAATTGAAAGTTTATAAAAAAATAAAAAAGTCAGCATTTACAGATAGTTTTAAAAAAGCAGTAAAAGTTTCCTTTATTTTATTCTGTAGCATTTTTCAGGTTGCAAATACTTTAATATTGGAATAGAATCTAAAGTCGTTAAAATGACCATTAAGTCATATATTTTACCTGTTGTTTAATATGTCCGGGAGGCCTGTGGATGTCGAAACTCACTGATAAGAAAAAAGAGGTTATGGAAACAATAATGAAGGATGCTGTTTTCGAGGCAACCTGTCAGGTAATTCGAGAGAGAGGGTGGCCTGCTCTTACTATGGAGAGAGTTGCCGAGAAAGCAGGAGTCTCCAAGGGTACTGTATATAATTATTTTAAGGATAAAAAGGAACTTGTCTGGCTTGTAATGACAAGACTGGGTTTGAGGATAGAGTCCAGGATCAGGGAAATAATGGAGAAGGAAAATAGTTCTACTGAAGCTTTAAAGGAGATCATAAGAATTGAGCTTTTGAACAGAAGAGAAAATGCTCATATGGGTGCTGCCTTTGCTCAGGCCATTTCTTCGGAACCCGAGATAAGGGAGAGATTCCAATCTGATGATCACCCATTTTATAAGGTCAAGATACTTCTCAGGAATCTCTTTGAAGAGGGTATGAAAAAAGGGGAATTCCGCCAGACAGATTCGTTGTTCATGGAGATGATCCTCACTTCAATTTTTCATGGGATAACCAGGGGTTGGGCTTTTGGTATGCTCAGTCAAGCCCCTGAAGAATTGTCAGAACTGGTTATCTCCCTTTTTGAAGATGGATTTATCCTCAGGAAAGAGACTTGCCGATGAAGCTTACCAATACTGCTTTAAGACGTCCGGTTACTGTACTTATAGCTTTGATCGCCTTGATCTTTTTCGGAGTGGTTTCCATCTCAAGGATGGGTATGGAGAGACTTCCAGATATTGATTTTCCAATGATAGGTGTTACTACAACAATGGTAGGTGCCAGCCCGGTCGTTATGGATAACGATGTTACCGATGTAATTGAAGAACAGCTGAACACTATTTCAGGTATAGAGAATATCAGCTCCAGCAGCTATGAGGGCAGATCGGTCGTTCTGGTTGAGTTCACGCTTGACAGGGATATAGATTCTGCAGCTGCTGATGTAAGGGACAAGGTCAACCTTGCCCTTGGATCGCTTCCTGATGATGCCGATAACCCTATCGTCCAGAAATTCTCAATAGGAGACATGCCTATTGTAACGATCGCAGTGACAGGTAATGCCCCTTATTCTGTAAGATCACACTTTGCAGATAAAGTTGCCAAACTTAAACTTCAGACTGTTCAGGGTGTCGGCAATGTTTCAACCTCCGGACTTCGTGAAAGAGAGATCAGGGTCTGGCTGGATCCCGGTAAACTTGAGGCTCGCGGTCTTCTGGTCAGTGATATCAAGAATGCTATCAAAGAGAAGCACGTGGAGCTTCCGGCAGGAAGGGTGGAAACTGAAAATACAGAACTGACCATTCGCCTTCAGGGTGAATATTCTTCAGTAAAAGATCTGGGTTCTTTACCCGTCGCATCCATCGGAGGAGCCATAGTACGTCTCGAAGATATAGCTGAGGTTGAGGATGGATACGAGGATCAGCGAAGCATAGCGACCTACAATGGTGAACCCGTAATTCTTCTGCAGGTCAGAAAGCAGCGCGGAGCCAATGAGGTCGAACTGGGTAATTCAGCAGTAGAAGTGGTGGGTTCCCTGAAAAAGATAGCTCCCGAGGGAGTTGAATTGAAGGTTCTCTCCAATTCAGCTACTTTCGTAATGGAGTCCATGAAGGGTGTCGGAATAGATATAATGCTCGGAGTTGCCCTCTGTTCCCTGGTTATGCTTCTTTTCCTGAGGACCATAAGGGCTACCTTCGTAACGGTGGTTACCATTCCCGCCTGTCTTCTCGGAAGTCTGATAGTCCTTCGTTTTGCGGGAGTGACCATAAATAACATGAGTATGATGGGTCTGTCACTTGCTGTGGGGATGGTAGTGGATGCTACAACTGTTGTCCTGGAGAATGTTCACCGTCATCAGGAACTGGGTGAAAGACCCTTTAATGCCGCTTCTGTGGGGACTGCTGAAGTGGGTTTCGCAGTTCTCGCGGGTTCCTTCACCACAATTGCAGTATTTGGACCAGTTGCTACCATGCAGGGGATAATCGGCCGTTTCTTCTATGCATTTGGACTTACCGTGGTCACCACTATTGCGATTTCGCTGATAATGTCCCTGACCCTTACACCTTTCCTTTGCTCAAGACTTCTTCAGCATGACAGGCCGGGAAGGATAGGGAAGGTGATCGAGGGAGCTTTCAGAGCCCTTGAAAAAGGGTACAGAAAAGCTCTGAACTTTTCTGTACGCCACAGGCTGACTGTAATGGCAGTGGCCATAGGTGTCTTTGCCCTGGGTATATTCTTTGCAGGACAGATAGGAACAGGATTCTTTCCCACGGAGGACAGGGGAGATTTTTCAGTCTCAGTAGAAATGCCACTTGGTGTATCGCTGGAAAAGAGTGCCAGTATGATCCAGCAGATAGGAGAAATTATAAGGGAAGAACCAGAAGTTGACTTTACCTATGCCACTATAGGTTCCGGCCAGGGGGCTGAGGTCAGTAAGGGTGAGATAAATGTCTATCTGATCCCTAAGAATGAGAGGTCCTCCATGTTCGATATAATGAAAGAACTGAGGCAGAAACTATCTGTTTTCAGGGATGTGGAGATCAATCTGGGAACTCATGGAGGAGCCGGTGCAACCCTGACCCTTATTGGATCAGATACGACAAGATTGGCTGAAGTCGCGAACCGGATGAAAGAAGATCTTGAAAAAAACCCCGGACTGGCAGACGTAGCCACAGACATAAGACTGAGTAAACCTCGTCTCAATATTAATATAAACCGGTCAATTGCGGATGATCTCAATGTGAATATAAAGGGTTTATCAGAGGAGATACAGGCGTATTTCGGCGGGGTTAAAGCTGGTGTTTTCAAGGACGGGGGGTATCGCTACGACATAAGGCTCCGGGCAAAGGGTGACCTTAGAAAAGATGCTTCGGATCTTGAAAAAATAGCTGTTAAAAATGGTTCTGGAGAAATAGTAAGGGTCCCGGGGATAATTCAAGTTGTTCCAGGGACAGGCCCCAATCTGGTAAAACGCTATAATCGTCAGCGTTCCCTTACGATCTCGGCAAATACTGTTGATATATCCATGGGAGAGGCCATGGGTATCGTCAGGCAAACATTTGAAAAATATAAACCGGCCGATGGAAGTGTAAATGCCATGGTTACTGGAAGGTCAAGACATATGGCTGAAAATTTCCAGTATCTTATAAATGCTATTATAACTGCAATAATCCTGGTTTACATGGTAATGGCAGTTCAGTTCGAATCTTTTGTCCATCCTCTTACGGTTATGTTCTCTCTCCCGCTGATGTCCGTCGGCGTGTTCGGCATTCTTCTTCTGACCGGAATGGAAATTGATGTTATGAGTCTAATGGGAGTCATCCTTCTGGTCGGTATAGTCGTAAATAATGCCATACTCCTTGTCGATTTTACCAATCAGCAGAGGGAAGCGGGCGTTGACAAGGTCAATGCCATCCTGAGAGCAGGCCCGATGAGGTTGAGACCTATTTTAATGACAGCCATATCCACAACAATGGGAGCTCTTCCGGTGGCTTTAGGGCTAAGCGAGGGAGCAGAGATAAGGCAGCCCATGTCAGTTGCGGTAATAGGGGGTCTTATGACATCAACGATCCTGACGCTTCTGGTTATTCCGACCATGTATCTTGTGATCGATGATACCTCAGATAAGATCAAGGCGATGCTGGCAAAACTCAGGGGTAAAAGCCCCGAAGATGAATTGGATCTTGAGGAAACCGGGATGGGATCTTTTGAAGCAGATACTGAATATTCGGGAGGTAAGTGATGATTAGAAAGCTTAACATTGTGACACTGGTCATAGTTATGATCTTCTCCCTTTTTACAACAGAAGCTTTTTCCTTAACTCTTTCAGAGGCATTAGAAAGAGCACTTGAAAAAAATCTCGATGTTCTTTCTGCTAAAGAAGAACTTATAAAAGCTGAAGGACTCATGAAGGTTGCAGATGGAGCTTTTTTCCCTTCCCTTTCGGTTGGAACTGATTATACAAAAAGGGAAGAAACTCCGGTGAGGGAAGATACAGAGCTTATTGGAGCCGAGCTTGAAATGAAGCAGACCATCTATGCTGGAGGAAGACTCAGAGCCTATAAGAAACAGGCAGCCTACAATCTTGCCATGGCTCGCCAGACCTTTTTTTCAACAAAAGAAGATATTGTTTTTAATGTTTATTCAGGTTTTTACCTTGTCTTGCTCGGAAAAGAGAATGTCCTTACGCAAAAGGAAGCACTTGCTTATGCTGAAGGTTATTTCCAGGAACTCAGCAGGAAGAGGGATGTGGGCCTTGCCACAGGACTTCAGGTTACCAGGGCTGAACAGCTTCTTGTATCGAGTAGAAAAGATCTTGTCAAGGCTGAAAATGAATATGAGGCTTCGAGAGTAAGGTTTTTTGAACTTTTGAGAATTCAGGAAAAAAAGTCAGATGAGATCGAAGGAATACTGGATTTTTCTCCAGTTGAAACGGACAGGGAAATATCTATCTCTCTCGCTCTGGCAAATCGCCCGGACCTTGAAATATTAAGACAGGAGATCAACATGCAGCGGGAAAACATTGAGATCGCAAGAAGTGATCTACGCCCGAATATCAATGTTTCTGCGAATTGGCAGTTTGACGATCCCGCCTCAGGTACCACTGGAGAAACTGATGGTGACGATACCTGGTCAATTAAACTGAGAGCGGATTTTCCCATCTATGATAGCGGGATCACAAAAGGTAGAGTGGAGCAGGAAACGGCCGGATTCCGTCAGACCGTAAATTCACTTGAAAAGCAGAAGGATAAGCTCAGGTCGGAAGTCAGGACGATCCTTCTTGAACTCGACACTGCTGAAAAAACTGTTCGGGAAAACATGAAAAACCTTGAACTCGCAGCAGAATCACTTAGACTTGCGGAAGTTGGTTTCAGGGAAGGGGTGGGGATACAGCTTGATGTGCTTGATGCAAGGAGATCCCTTACCCAGGCAAAACTTTCCCTCTCTTCGGCTATTGCTGATCATAAGATCAAACTTGCCGAGCTCCGCAAGGCAGAAGGAGATCTTGCAAGCTGGGCTTTGCAGGGTAATAAAATCAGGGAGGAATCTGAAGGATGAAAAAAGCTTTTTTCTTATTAATAATATTAGCAGCAGCTGCAGGTGGATTCTATCTCTTTGGTCCGGCGAAAAGTGATAAGGTTCCTGATAAACCTCAGGTTTCAGAAAAAAAAGAGACGATCCCACGAGTGGAGGTAATAGAGCTTGAAAAGAGGGTGTCCTTCAGGAGGGGTTACAGTGAAAGCAGCACTCTCGATGCCGTGGAGGAAGTAATTATTTATCCCAAAGTAAGTGCGAGACTATCTGAGATCAAGTTTTCAGAGGGCGATAGCGTAAAAAAGGGAGAGGTCTTTGCTGTTCTTGATCATCGTGATATGGATGCCCAGTTAGAATCAATCAAGGCTCAGATCTCTGTGGCAAAAGCGAAACTTGAAAGTGCTATGGCCAATTTTAAGAATGCGGAGAATGAAAGAAAACGTTACCGCAGGCTTTTGAACGAGGGATATGCCACCACCCAGCAGCTTGAAACAAAGGAGACGGCCTATCTTCAGGCAAGATCAGAGGTAAGTCTCTCAAAGGCAACGGTAGCGCAGTACAGAGCGGAACTTCAGAAACAGCAGGTTATGCTCTCAGAATATTTTCTCGAAAGTCCAATGGAAGGCAAAGTTATGGAAGATTACTCTAATTCAGCGGGAAATATGATAACACCCTCCACACCAGTGCTTCATATTGCACAGGTGGATGAATTAAAAGCAGTTATAAAAGCTCCCCAGGTAAGAGCTGTGCTTTTCCATGAAGGAATGGATGCAGAGCTTGAAGTTGAAAGCCTTCCGGATATAAAATTCAAGGGCAAGATAAGCATGATCTCACCAATGGTAGATTCCAGTTCCAGAACAAGTACCCTGGAAGTTTCTGTTGAAAATGAGGAGGGCCTGTTAAAACCCGGGATGTTCTCAAAGGTTTTTATAATTGAAGAAGAGGTTGAGGATGCCATAGTAATTCCATTGGAAGCAGTAGTTGAAGAAAGTGGTCAAAAATTCGTCTTCAGGGTCACAGAAGGGGTTGCACATAAGGTCAAAATACAGCCAGGCATCGAAATGGACCGTCAGTTACAAGTCAGGGAAGGTTTGAATGAGGGTGATCTTGTTATCATATCAGGAGGCAATACACTTTCAGAAGGAGACAGGGTTTCTGTTGTCGAGTGACCTTTTTGATCTGCCGGGATCGGGGAATATAAAGTTACCTGCAGACTTATAATTATATAAACAAAGGGAGAGTCTTAAGACTCTCCCTTTGCTGCTCTTGAAAAAAGGTGAATGATCCACCAAATTATTATACGGATGTAGCGGCTTCTAAAATTCCCATGTTTCCTGATCTGGAGATATTTTGAGTCTTATCCCTGACATGTATTCTTATCTTCTCTTCCCACATTGCTTGATGCAAGATGGCTCATAACATTGAGCCCGTATGCTTCCATCTGCCTTGCTGCCTGAACGGTCTTAACAAGATCGATACCTGTATTGATCCCGAGTCTGTCCATAAAGTTTACAATATCCTCAGTTGCAGCATTTCCTGCCGCTCCCGGGGCGAACGGACAGCCGCCAAGGCCTCCAGTGGCGGAATCATACTTTTTGAAACCGAGTTTCAAGGCTGTCATAATGTTAACCAGAGCCATTCCATGGGTATCATGAAGATGGAGGAAGAAGGGATAGTCACCAAAACGTTCTTTTACTTTTGAAAGAGTTGACTCTATCTCGGAAGGATCAGCTGTTCCTATAGTGTCTGCGAGAGTGATACCATCCACTCCTATTTCAAATACAGCATCGAGAACTTTCGTCACTGTCTCGGCTTCCACACGGCCGTCAAAGGGGCATTCGAAAGCAGTTGCTATAGAAACACAGAGTTTTTTGTTATCACATATTGCGGCTACCCTTTTCAATTCCTGAAGTGATTCAGCAACTGTCCTTCGGGTATTCGCTTTATTATGTGCTTCACTTGCGGAAAGGACGAAATTAAGCCAGTCAGGCGAGGCATTAAGTGCATTTTCAGCACCCTTAAGGTTTGGTACCAGGGCTACAGATTCAATCTTTCCACTCCATTTTTTATTGAACTCAGCCATGACATCTTTGGCATCAGCCATTTGGGGAATGGCTTTAGGGCTTACAAAAGAAGTAACTTCCATCATTTTTATGCCGGTTTCAGCAAGGGTGTCAATAAACCTGACCTTGTCTTCAGTGGGTATAAATTC